>OBZI01000002.1_pt1 | contig 357413 bp, 297 predicted proteins | sample 1476911 | NCBI WGS metagenome assembly OBZI01 (sample SAMEA2580238, study PRJEB22360) | human gut metagenome | biome: human gut; feature: human-associated habitat; material: faeces | place: Denmark | collected 2008/2010 | reverse complement strand
ATTCTGATGAAGCCGTCTGTATGAATGACTCTCCTTTGGCCCGTGGTGAGAAGGTCCGTGTCATAAAAGGTCCTTTGAGCGGTCTTGTCGGCGAACTGGTGACTGTCGGGAGTAAGAGTAAGATTGCTGTCCGTTTGAATATGCTCGGTTGTGCCTGTGTTGATATGCCGATCGGTTATGTAGAGCCTATTCACTTAATCAATGATACTCCGAAAGTTTAGTGTTCAACATACGCTCTTGAAGTGTTTCTATTAAAATAACTTTAACGGGTGCAGGAACTATGCTGTATGATTCCTGACAAAATCGCTTTGGCTACGGGGCAATGTTAAATCTAGAACAAATTTTTAATTCAACTCAGTTTAGGGCACTTCCAACTGCCCTTTCAAAGGGGGGTGCCCTAAATTGAGTGCTTACAACGGCTATACTGACACCATGGAAAAGATGTTGCGCCGGCTGGAGTACGACCTTTATTATTGGGGCCACCGTTCGTGGCTGTTCGACTTCAAGATTCTGCTCAACACGTTCCGTTCCAACGTATTTGGCAAGAAGTTCTGAAGCATTTAAATATGAATTAAAAAATGGAGAACCAAATTAAGGCCGGAGCCGCTCTTAACTACGTCATAATAGGAATAAATGCTTTAGTAGGATTACTATACACCCCATATATGTTACGTATGTTGGGCCAAAATGAGTATGGTTTATTCTCACTGGTTGCATCAGTAATTTCCTATCTGACCATTTTGGATTTCGGATTTGGCAATGCTATCGTAAGATACACCGCAAAGTTTCGGACGGAAAACAAAACGACTGAACAATATGAAATGTTTGGAATGTTTTTGAAGTTGTTTTGTGCCATAGGTCTATTTGCTTTGTGTATTGGAATAATCCTTTGCTTCAATGTGGATAATCTATTCGACAAATCCATGTCGCCGGAAGAACTGTCGAAAGCAAAAATTCTACTGTTAATATTATTGATAAATCTTGCCTTGACCTTTCCGCTTAGTGTTTACGGATCAATAATAAATGCGTATGAAAATTTTATTTTCCAAAAATTAGCCCAAATAGCCCGTATCGTTCTATCTACCATTGTAATGATTGTGATTTTAAGATTGGGGTATAAAGCTATTGGATTAGTAGTTGTACAAACCATATTCAATATTGCATTTCTGTTCGGCAATGCTTTTTATTGCCGGCATAAACTCAAAATAAAGATTGTCTTTGGAAAAATGAATTGGAACTTTTTCAGAGAAATCCTATTTTACTCTTTTTGGATTTTTCTTGCGGCTATAACCGAACAGTTTTATTGGAACTCGGGACAATGGGCATTAGGAATCTTTCAAGGGACAACAATGGTAGCGATTTTTTCGTTAGCCATTCAATTAAAGGGAATGTTTTATCTGTTTTCTTCGGCCATAAGTTCAGTATTCCTTCCAAAGGTTACACGGATGGTTACTTCCAATACCACTGCCAAAGAAATATCGGATTTATTCATAAAAACAGGACGAATCCAATATGCGGTAATATCGTACATTATAGTGGGTTTTGTGATATTCGGAAAATCATTTATAACCCTTTGGGTAGGTGAAGAGTATATGTCTGTCTACTACATTACTTTGATGATTTTTGTATGTACCACAATCCCCTCAATACAGAATCTGGGGAATTCCATATTGATGGCATACAATAAGATGAAAAGGAAAACGATTATTGTGATATTCGCTTCATTATTGAGCTTCGTCGCCATATTCCCTTGTGCGAAATATTGGGGTGCCGTGGGGTGTTCTTTCCCCATTTTCTTATGCATCGTAATCACATACGGACCGATATTGAACAAGATGTATGCCCGGGTAATCGGAATAAATGTACGGCAGTTTTGGATAGAAATATTAAAGATGTCTTTGGTGCCCTCATTGTTTGTTGTAGCAGGTCTGTTGATATTGCCATATACTGATTTTTCCGATTGGGGCAAATTGGGCTTGGGTATTATCGCTTTCTCTGTGTTTTATCTGCCTGTATCATACAGACTGTCTCTTAACAATTATGAGCGGAACTATTTTAATTCATTTATGCGAAAGATAAAATTTGTGCGATGAAAATCTTGATATTAGGAGGAACAGGTGCGATAGGTACTCCACTTATTGCCATTTTGAGACAAAATCAGGACATCCAAATTTGTGTTACGTCTCGTTCAGAGCATTCATCAGAAGAAAATGTACAATATTTGAAAGCCGATGTACTGAACCAAAGTGAACTGGAAAACATCCTTATGCGGAATCATTGGGACGCTGTCATTGATTTTATGATATATAGCGAATCGGTATTCCGGCAAAGGATTGGTTTGCTGCTAAAGTCTACTGACCAATATTTCTTTTTGTCATCGGCTACAGAATACTCTGATTTGGATGAGATAATCACAGAAAAGACCCCACGTTTGCTCGACGTAACTACCGATAAAGAGCTTTTGGCAGTAAAGCCATATCCGATAAACAAGGCGTTATGTGAAAATATATTGCGACAGACCGGATTGACAAACTGGACAATTGTAAGGCCCTATATAACTTTTAACTCTAATCGTTTGCAACTGGGATGTTATGAGAAAGAGTTGTGGTTATGGCGCTGTCTTAACGGTGGAGAGGTCTTGTTCAGTAAAGATATAGCACAACAATACACCACACTTACTTTTGCGAAAGATGTAGCTTTTGCCATAAGTAAACTGATCGGGAATGACAAAGCGTTCGGCGAGGACTTTACCATAACAACGAATCAATCGTTGAAGTGGAATGAGATTCTCGATATATATAAGATGGTTCTTCTTCGTGAGCGAAACATAAAAATGCGTGTAAAATGGACGGATGAAAGTTTGAATCTCAGGTTCAGACAAGGGCAATGGCACGCAAAGTACGATCGGCTTTACAACAGAAGATTCAATAATGCCAAGTTGATGGGCGTTTTGCCGGATTTGAAATTTACGGAAGTGAAAAAGGGGTTGGAGCATTGTCTTACCGAATTCCTTAAAAGGGAAAACTTCAGGTCAATCCCGGCTCCTTGTCATGCCCGGCTTGCAAATTCGTATGTACCATTGCAAAATATAAGGGGTATTAAAAACAGAGTAAAACAATTGCTTGTGAGATATATGCCAAAACCGTTGTTTAATCGCATATTTTTGGTTATCGGAAAATAAATCTATGGAAACTAAATATTATAGCGCTGAACGCAATGTGCAAATCCTTGTTTCTCTTTTGAAACAACATGGAATAAAGAAAATCATCGCTTCTCCGGGAACAACCAACATGCCATTCGTGGCCAGTGTCCAATATGACAAATGGTTCGATGTTATCTCTTGTGTTGATGAACGTTCTGCCGCATACATGGCATGCGGCTTAGCCGCAGAAAGCGGTGAGCCGGTTGTTATCACTTGTACGGGTGCGACAGCTTCACGAGACTATTTCCCGGCGATAACTGAAGCGCATTACCGCAAATTGCCTGTACTTGCCATAACCGGTGCCCGTGAGGTGGATACATACGGACACTTAAATCCTCAAACGATCAATCGTTTGAGCCATCCGCAAGATACATACGTTTGCAGTGTTCATCTTCAATTTTGTAAAGATGCTGATGATGAATGGGGCAATACGATAAAAGCCAACAAAGCCATTCTTGCGTTGCGCCGTAATGGTGGCGGACCGGCACATATTAATTGTGTGACGCTTGTGTCCGGTGATTATACTGTGAAAGAAATTATTCCGGCCAATGCCATATTCCGGTTTGGCTACACTGACGTTCTTCCTCCATTAGGCGATTTCGCGCGTATAGCCATATTCGTGGGTAACCATTCACGGTTCACTTCAGGCCTGACAGAAGCTGTCGATGCCTTTTGCGAGAAATACGGTGCTGTGGTTTTTTGCGATAATACGAGTGGCTATAATGGGCGGTTTAAAGTGTTGCTCCCCTTATTAAGTTCTCAATCGCAAAGAGATTGTGAGATTAATCATGTAGGTCTCCTCATACACATCGGAGAAGTGTCCGGAGCATATATGAAGGCTTTTCCACAAGAAGTGTGGCGGGTAAATCCTGACGGTGAACTTCGCGACCATTTTAGAAAGTTGAAATATGTATTTCAAACCGAAGAAGAATGGTTTTTCCGTCATTATGCTTCTATGGATGTCCCGGCAAAAGCAAAAAACACTTTCCTTGAAGAATGCCGGACGGAAATAGAGACTACACGCGCCAAAATCAATGTCGACGCCATACCTTTTTCGAATATCTGGATGGCAAGCCAACTATCGGGAAAGCTGCCGGACGAATCAATTCTCCATGTCGGTATCTTGAACTCTCTGCGTTCATGGAATTACTTTAATATTCCCGGCAGCGTTCATTTCCAATGTAATACCGGCGGATTTGGTATTGACGGACCTATATCGGCACTTGTTGGAGCTTCATTTAATGCCCCCCAAAAAATATCTTTTTTAGTGGTGGGCGATTTAGCTTTCTTTTATGATCTCAACGCCCTTGGCAACCACTATATTAAAAATAACATAAGAATTCTTCTTGTAAATAACGGAGAAGGAATAGAGTTTAAAAATTACCTTCATCCGGCTTTCAAGTTCGGTGATGCCGCCAATGAATATTTTGCGGCTCGTGGTCATTTCGGCGCACAATCGCCGAGATTGGTCCGTGATTTTGTCGGTGCTTTAGGATTTGAATATCGTGCGTCAACCGATAAAAAAAGTTTTCTTGAGAACATAGATTGGTTCACATCCTGCAAACTGACGGACAAACCTTTGGTTTGGGAAGCTTTTACCAACGAAGTGGACGAAAACGCCTCGATTCTGTATATGAACACATTGAACGAATCGGCGAAAGGCATTGCAAAAAGAATCGCCAAAGCCATTCTGCCGGAAAGTGTCCAGCGAAAAATAACTGAACACATCGGTCGCACTAAATAAAAATTATCAATTATGCACAATGTAAATATCCTCACCATACACAAAGAACCGAACTATGGAGCTGTACTACAGGCATACGCCTTGTACAAGACAATAGAGAATCTCGGTCATGTACCCTACATCATCAATTTGGACATGGATTACAGTCGTTTCCCTTACAGCCTCAAATACAGGGTATTGCTTGGTCTGCATAAGTGGATGAAGGGATACTCACATTGTTTTGCGCTGGCGGAGCGATTCAGCAGGAAGCATTGTCCCAATCAGATAGGTAATTTTCATACTACAGCTGAGCTGGAGTCCTACCCGTGGAATAAGGACGACTATTATCTGATAGGCAGCGACCAGGTTTGGAATCCGGGGATAACCCAGAACTTACGGACAGCTTTCTGTTTTTCTTTTCTGAAGAACGATGTAAAAAACAGGTATGCATACGCGGCCAGTTTCGGCAACATCAAGGACGAGGAGAGAAGAAAATCCGAATTGGATATGAAAGCCCTCTCTTTATTCAAGAGAATTGCAGTTCGTGAGAAATTCGGGGTAGAGTTTCTGCAACGTAACGGGATTGATGCGGTGGAAGTGATTGACCCGACATTGTTGCTTGAAAGTTACAGAGACTTATTGCCGCACAAAGTGGAAGAAAGAAACGAGATATTGTTTCTTTCATTATCCGATACCGCAGAAATGAATGCTTTTGCCAAAGGGTTATCTGTTAAGACAGGACTTCCTATCCGTAAGCATTACGGGTATTTGCAACCGGAACGAAAGAAAAACATGGAATTTCTTCCCATAGAAGAATGGTTGTATGCCATAGCCTCTGCAAAAGTAGTCATAACGGACAGCTTTCACGCTACCGTTTTCTCCATGTTGTTCGGCAAGCCGTTCTATGTATATATCAGTGAACCTTCCAAGGTTTTCAGGATATCTAATCTGCTGGACATTCTTGGAATAAAACGGCGTATCGTTAATGATGTGGATGATGCAATTGCTGCTCCTTCTATAAATTATGAGACTGTCAATCAACGGCTTTCTGCTTATCGGGAAAGTTCATTGAATTATTTGAAATCCATACTCGCATGAAGATAGCAATCTGTAATGTACAAGAGTTTAATCCCACTATCGGAGGGATTGAGCGTGTTTCTGTTTCATTGGCCGAGGGACTGATAAAGGAAGGGGTAGAAGTGCTGTTTGTCGCTTGTCGGAAATCTCCTTACAGCAAACCTTATACACTACCAGCCAAACAAGTGCTCCTACCTAAAACTTTGGATTATTGCATCGAGAACGTACAGGCGTTGGCACATATTCTAAAAGAGGAAAAGGTGGATATATTGTTGAATCAGAATTCCCATTCGGAACTTTATAACCGTACTTGTTATGAAGTAAAAAGTTTGTCCGGTGTGAAACTGATTTCTGTATTGCATTTCTCGCCAGATATGCGAATAAAAGGAAATAGAAATCTTGTGAGTTTCAAATATTTGTCTTTAAAAGAGAATATTATTAATCTTTTGCGGGATGTATGTACACGTTTCCCTCTCCGTTACATTTTCATGTATGATCAATGTCGGATGTACAAGAATCTGTATCTTAATAGTGACAGGATTGTATTATTAAGTAATGAATTTAAGGAATCATATATCAAATTGTCTGGTATAAAAGAATCCTCTAAACTAACAGCTATTAATAATATGTTATCATTTCCCTATGAGATGAATAACTATCAGAAAAAGAAACAGCTATTATGGTGTGGTAGGCTACTTTTTTCCCAAAAAAGGCCGGATCGTATTTTGTTAGTTTGGAAAAAGCTACAAGAACAATTACCGGATTGGAATCTTGTGATTGTTGGTGACGGACCATTTAGCAATGAAATGAAACAATTGAGTAAAAAACTATCATTGCAGCGTGTAGAGTTTGCAGGGTTTGCAAATCCTATCAAATATTACAAAGAGTCTTCCATTTTTTGTTTGACTAGCAATCATGAAGGATGGGGACTTGTATTGACAGAAGCGATGCAATTCGGTTGCGTACCCATTGCTTTTGATTCTTTTGAAAGCATACATGAAATAATTGAGGATGGCAAGAATGGCTTTCTTGTGAAGCCGTTTGATATGGATAAGTATGCTGATAAGGTATTACGTTTGGCGGATAATTTTAAAGTGGATTATGTGATGAATGTGATGAACTCAATGGAACGTCTTATGCCTGAAAACGTGGTAAAACTATGGATAAGGTTGTTTAATAGCGAAATGAAATGTCAGTTATAATCCTGTTTTGTCTCTCCTTTTTGCTTGTTGAGTATATATCTTGGCATTTTAAAGGAGAAAAGGTGCAGAAAAATACACAAATCGTCATGTGTTTTCTTCTGCTGTTTATATTCTTTGGATTTAGAGACTTACCAATATTAAACGACACGGCGCATTATTACAGACATGTAAGGCACTTGTTCTCCAACACGCCATTCGACAATACACCTTGGTACACTTTTGACTCTTCCTCTAATTTCGAGGAAGGATTTCAGATATTTCTTAGAATTATAGGACTGGTCATTTCAAAAGAGCCGTATTCTCTCATTATCATCACTTCATTCATAACGACCGCTTCCCTGTTATGGTTTCTGAATAAGTCGACTTCACATGTCGCGTTTGCTGTTTTTGTCCTGATGACAAGTACACTCCTGCTCGGATGTTATAGCGCAATCAGGCAGTCATTGGCTGTATCCGTGTCATATATATTTTATTGGTGCTATGGTGATAGTAAATACTTGGTAACAGGCATGGAGCGGGAGGCGGTTCCCTTGGCGCAATTGTTGGATACATTATTCATACTTGCGTGCCTGTTGTTTTATTATATTTACGGCAACAAGTATAAAGAAGAGATTGAAAAGGACAAATTATATGTTTCATTCGCCTTGTCAGCATTGATTGTCAACATATGGGCACTTCCATGTTTTAGCCCTTTTCCGCTTCGGTATGTTCTTCTCGCAATATGCGGTTGTACTCTTTATAAACAGCCTGTATCAGGAGGAAGCGGCCAAGCGATTGAAAATATTAAAATATGCGGTTGTCGCGATATTGGTTTTGCGAATACTCATTGTCTTGATTTATAGAGATGAATGGTTTCATCTTGTTCCGTACAGTTTCTTTGATTTCAGTTTAGAGCATCAAAAAACATTGTTCGGATATTAGTAATAGCTCATATCATGTATTATAATGGTTATATACGACTGTATACGGTGACGGTAGCGACATTGTTCTTGCTGTCGCCGTTGCTGGCGTTGCCTTACATTCTGTTGGGAATATATAGGCAAGAGCGTAGCGCGTACTTTTTCTTTGCCTTATTCTTAGGATTCCTTGCATGGCTACAAGTTCCATTGTCCGACTTGTTCAGGCATTCACTCAATATTTATCACTATTTAGACAAACCTTTCTCTTATGCGTATGTGAACAAGCAGTCCGCGGATTACTTTATCCCTATCGTAAACTGGATATTGGTAAACGGCAACATTCCATATCAATATCTCCGGTTGTTTTCAGTAACAGAGAGTTTCTTCTTGCTGACAGTCATATTCAATTATATGATTGAAACATCGGAGCGTGAATATACATACGGGGAAGTCTTCATGCGTTTCTGCATCATGTATCTGTTCTTTGAGTTCATCATGACTACCAGCGGGGTACGATACGGTTTTGCCGTTTGTCAGTATATTTACGCCTTGCATTTGGTGTTCAATAAGAAGTCCTGGCTTCCGGCTTTATTTTTTGCCTTGTTCGCCACACAAATTCATGTATCATTCGCATTCTTCATTCCTATAAGTGTACTGCTGTATTGGCTGTGCTCCACCAAACGGAAGACAATCGTATTTTTCGGCTTGCTTTCTGTTGTGTTAATTCCTATAATTTCACACTTCAGTTACTTATTGGGACGGCGCGCGGACTGGTATTTCGGGGGAGGCAACAGCGTTTCCGACAATTCTGCTATCACTATTTATGGTTTTATTCTTACCATTGGTGTCAGATTGTTTCTTCTTCCTCTATTAGTACTTGTATATCAATACTTTAATCCCACCAAAGTCGCCCAGTATCACTCATGCAGATGGACGCGTATGGCTGCGGTGTGGATAGGGATGGCTGTAATGTTCATTTCCAATATGACAATGCTGTATAGACTGACATTTGTACTTTCCACCATAGGCATTTTCCTTTTACTGGAAATAGAACAGCACTTCTACATTAGGAAACGGTTTATAACAATTCTTTTATGGTGCGGAATAATGACAACTCTGTGTAATACCGTAAACTATAGATCCATTATACTGAATTCCAGATATCAGTATATCGCCATGCCGGTACCTGTAATATTGCAAGACCATTATGACAAACAGTGGATATTAGAACATGTCAACGGAAATAAAATGAAGCAATAGAGTATGAAAGTAGCTATTCTATATATATGTACAGGCAAGTACAACCAATTTTTCAAGGGTTTCTTTGAATCGTGTGAAAAGTATCTGCTAAAGGATATTGCCCAATTGGAATACTATGTATTCACGGATGATATGTCTTTGTCCGACGAAGCCAATGTACACTTGATAAAAAAAGAGTGCGCAGGCTTTCCGGCAGACTCTCTTTTCCGCTTCGATATGTTCCTACAAGTGAGACAAGAATTAGAGAAGACGGATTATATTTACTTTTTCAATAGCAATGCGGAGTTTAAAGCTCCTGTAGGAAAGGAGTTATTGCCGCTGAATGGGGAAAAGCTTGTAGGGGCAGAGTGGCCGGGCAAGCGTAAGCCTTTCAAGCATCCGGCATTTTATCCCTACGAACGTAACAAGCATTCATCGGCGTATATACCTCCCCGGGAAGACAAGCCATATATCTATTATATGGGTGGAATAAACGGAGGAGAAGCTGCCGACTATTTGGAAATGGCAGAAACTCTGTCGGAGAATATCCATGCCGATTATGAAAAAGGTATCGTGGCGTTAGTCCATGATGAAAGCCATATCAACAAATATTTCCGGACTCATGACTGCAAAGTGCTTTCTGCCGAATATTGTTTCCCGGAAGAGTGGATTACATGTGATTTTTCACCTAAAATTATTTTCCGTGACAAAGTAAAACTTGATCCTTACTTTAACAAAGGACGTGATTACTCATTGAAGGGGAAACTGAAAAAAACAGTCAGTGTCATTTATAGAGCGATTCGCTGGTATCTTTAAAAACTTATCAGATAATGAAAATCGTAAAAATTCTCGGAGGTCTGGGAAACCAGATGTTCCAGTATGCCTTGTTCCTTTCATTGAAAGAGCGGTTCCCTCATGAGCAGGTGATGATAGATACATCCTGTTTCAGGAACTATCCCCTGCACAATGGTTTTGAGGTAGACCGGATATTTGCACAAAAAGCCCCCGTCGCTTCATGGAGGAATATTTTGAAAGTGGCATATCCATATCCGAATTACCGGTTCTGGAAAATAGGGAAATACATTCTGCCAAAACGTAAAACCATGTGCGTGGAGCGGAAAAACTTCTCCTTTGATGCTGCCGTTTTAACACGTAAAGGAGACTGTTACTATGACGGTTATTGGCAGCATGAGGAATATTTTTGCGACATGAAGGAAACTATTTGGGAAGCATTCTCCTTTCCGGAGCCGGTCGACGGGCGGAACAAGGAAATAGGGGCACTGCTTCAGGCAAGCGACAGTGTTTCATTGCATGTCCGCCGCGGGGATTACGTAAACCATCCGCTTTTTCGGGGAATTTGTGATTTGGACTATTATAAACGGGCGATACACTACATGGAAGAGCGGGTAAATCCGCAGCTGTATTGTGTCTTTTCCAACGATATGGCTTGGTGCGAAAGCCATCTGCGTGCTTTATTGCCGGGGAAGGAGGTGGTGTATGTAGACTGGAACAAGGGTGCGGAAAGCTATGTGGATATGCGGTTGATGAGCCTGTGCCGGCACAATATCATTGCCAACTCTTCTTTCTCCTGGTGGGGAGCTTGGCTGAACCGCAATCCGCAGAAGGTGGTGGTCGCGCCCGAAAGGTGGATGAACTCACCGATAGAAGACCCTGTTTCTGATAAATGGATAAAACTATAACATAGAAGATATGAATATTGTCTATCTCTTTTTGACTTATAAAAACCCGGAGCTGCTGCTTCATACAATACAGCGGCTAAAAGCTCCTCATGTGGAGTTTTACGTACACGTGGACGCTTCATCCGGAGAGGACTTTTCATGCCTACAAGGAATAGAAGGAGTGTATGTGCCTGTAAATCAGTATAATACAAAATGGGGGGGTATGAAATAGCTTTCACTATTCTGTATTGCCTGCGCGATATTCAGCGAAGGTGTCATGCTGACTACATTATACTGATGAGTGAATCTGACTATCCCATCAAAAGCAACTGGTATATTCGGCAGACTCTGGCGGAAAAGCGGAAAGATTTTATCACGATTACGCCATTGCCGCACCCTAATCCGCTTCATACACCGGAAGGCCATTGGCTGGAGGGAGGAAGAAGGCGGTATGAATGCTATGCTTTAAGGCTCAAGGCAAATTCGTTGGCTACTATTGAGCCTAAAAGATTCGACTTGGGGAATTTCAGGCAATTTGTGAAAGTGATGCGCGACAATCCCGCAAAGTTACTCCGGGCATTGAGGATATTTTGGCGGTATCCCCGGAGAAAGCATCCCGAATATCTGCGGCCTTGCGGAGGTGAATTGTGGTTCATATTGAGAGGGGAAACCGTAGATAAGATTGTGGACTTTTGTGCCCGGCATCCGGATTATCTTGACTATTGCAAGGATACGGCAATTTTGGATGAATTATTCATTCCGACACTTGTCAATTATCTGGTGCCGGAATCGGAGCGAGAGAACAGCACTTTAAGGTATATCAACTGGCAGGAAAACGGAGGCTCTTCTCCTGCTTACCTGACGATGAATGACAAAAAACTGTTGACAGAGTGTATTTTAGAGCCGGATAAACTATTTGTCCGTAAAGTGCAAGACATGGAAGTGTGCCACTTTATAGACCAAACCGTAAGAGAACATTACATAAACCCATAATCATGATGAATCATCGTTTGCATTACATCGACAACCTGAAAGGCGTGCTCATTCTTCTTGTCGTGTTAGGACATTGCATCCAGTGTACAGACCTGGACTTCGACCACAATGCCGTTTTCAGGTATATCTATTCTTTTCACATGCCGTTGTTTATGTGTGTGAGCGGCTTTGTGAGTTACAAGCCGGATATAAAATGGCAGACGGTGCAGAAACGTTTCAGGCAGCTGATCATACCCTTTTTGGCATGGGCGGCGGTTAGTTGCTGCGTACATCTTGACCCGACGCTGTTTTTAGCGAAAGTAGTACATCCTGATAGCGGGCTATGGTTTCTGTGGGCTTTATTCTTCATCGTGCTGCTGATGTGGCTGTGCAATTGGGTCGTTGCGTGCCTGAAGGTCAAGATAGAATATGTGGTCTGTATCTTTTCCTTGTTGATGATGGGCATAATGGTCGCATTGAAATTTAAGCTGTTCGGTTTTCAGTTTATTGCTTGGTATTTTCCATTCTATGCCATAGGCTTTTTCGGGAGAAAATATCAAAACCTTTGGGAGAAACAGGGACGCATTGGTTCTTTGTGGCTGTCCATCTTGTTCCTGTTTATGGCATACTGGTGGATGCGGAAAGACCCTCCTTTGTTTATGACACAAAACAGTCATGTGATATATAACTACGCATACAAATTTGTAGTAGCCATTTTGGCAATTGTTGCATTTATACCCTTATTCAAGTCCTATCTGAATAGAACAATGTTAATAATTACTAAAATGGGGGGGGGTAACATTGGGTATTTATGCTATCCATCAAACTGTTATTGCTCTACTTATTTCCTGTCTTGATATTGATACCCTACAACTGCCTTATTGGTTATGTGTATGCGGTATGTGGATAATGGTTTTAATAATAAGCTACTTGTGTCATATTCTAATTGGAAAGAACCGTTGCTTGTCTTTGTTGCTCTTAGGTAAGTAACAATCTGTATATCTACATTTATGAAATTCTCTGTATGTAAGCACTCAAATAATGGCTCAAACTTGAAAGGTTTTACTTTCAGTACCAGAGTGAGCTTTGCCTCATGGAGAATCTCTGCAGTCCTTCTGTTTGAGGAATAAAGTTCCCCATAACGTGTTCTATAAGTGGTATAAGGACACTTGAAAAAATCTTAAGAAGATGCAGGGACTATGTTAATATGGTTCCTGGCAAAATCGCTTTGGCTACGAACCAATGTTAAATTTAAAACAGATTTTCAGTTTTATAAATCTATAATATAATGAAGGAGTTCAGTGTATTGATTTCAGTCTATGCACGTGAGCAGAGCGATTATTTAAGATCTGCCTTGCATAGTGTGTTTGAACAGACTGTGCCACCTACAGAAGTCGTATTGGTTGAAGATGGTCCATTGACAACTGAGCTGGAGGCTGTCATTACCGATTTTTGTGAGAAATATAACACTTTGAAAATAGTAAAGTTAGCGAAGAATATGGGGTTGGGCAATGCGCTGAATATAGGCTTATCCGCATGTACTTATGATTTGGTTGCACGTATGGATAGTGATGACCTATCGTTACCTAACCGGTTTGAAGCTCAATTAAAAGTATTTGAAGAAAATCCGGAAGTTTCTGTTGTAGGAGGATGGATTTCTGAATTTGATAATGATCCCCAAAGTATAATTTCATATCGGAAGCTTCCACAAACAGATAGAGAGCTTAGAAGAATGTGTCAGTTGAAAAATCCGTTGAATCATATGACAGTAATGTTTAGTAAAAAAGAAGTGCTTGATGCAGGAGGATACCAGCATTTTTACTTGTTTGAGGATTACTGGTTGTGGGCAAGAATGATAAAGAATGGGGTGAAATTGTATAATGTACAGGACGTGCTGGTCAATGTACGGGGCGGAAGTGCTATGTCTGCAAGACGCGGAGGATGGAAATATGCGAAAAGTGAAATACGGTTTCAAAGAAAAATATTGCAAATGGGCTTAATCAGTTTACATGTATTCTTAAGAAATGTATGTGTCCGTTTTTGTGTCCGTATGATGCCAAACGGTTTGAGGAGTTTGGTATACGAAAAAGTATTAAGGTAATTCTTTCAATTTTTAAAAATATGGGGTATAGTGAGGACTTCATTCCGGACGGAATGAATGCTTTTGAGCGTAATGTAAAGCGAATAGGGGATTGCATTATTGCGGGAGTTTTATTATTAATATTTTCTCCATTGTTCTTAATCTGTTATCTGGTGGTGAAGCGTGAGGATGGCGGCCCGGCTATCTTCAAACAGGAGCGTGTCGGTCGTTTTGGCCGCCCGTTTTATATTTATAAGTTTCGCAGTATGCGACTGGATGCTGAATCTATGGGACCTCAGTTATATAAAGGCGGAAGAGATCCCAGGTTAACTAAAGTGGGTAAATTTTTACGCGAACACCATTTGGATGAGTTACCGCAACTTTGGAATGTCTTCTGTGGTGATATGGCTTTTATAGGCCCCCGTCCGGAACGTAAATTTTATATTGACCAAATAATGGAACATGATCCGCGTTACCGCTTTTTATATCAGATTCGTCCCGGGGTAACTTCGTATGCAACGCTTTATAACGGTTATACAGATACGATAGAAAAGATGTTACGTCGCTTACGTTATGACTTGTTTTATCTGCAACATCGCTCCTGGTGGTTTGATTTTAAAATATTAATAAAGACCTTTATCTGTATTGTTTTCGGTAAGAAATTCTAATAAATAATAGTAAAAATAAGATGAATAAATTCTTTTTAATTGTATTGCTGGCTTTTGTGATGACTGGCTGTCAGTCTTATAAAAAAGTCCCCTATCTGCAGGATGCAGAGGCCGTATCGCATGGAGTTCAGAACGAACAGCTGTATGATGCGAAGATAATGCCTAAAGACTTGTTGACCATTGTGGTGTCATGTACCAGTCCTGAATTGGCAGCTCCTTTCAATCTGACAGTTGCTACACAGGGTAATGTTGCTTCGAACTATACAACCGCTCAGCCGGTTCTGCAGCAATATCTGGTGGATAATGAAGGAAAGATAAACTTCCCGGTATTGGGTGAACTCCATGTGGGAGGGTTGACAAAGAAGGCAACGGAACAAATGATTGTAGAAAAGTTGAAGCCTTATATAAAGGAAATTCCTATTGTGACTGTCCGCATGGTGAATTATAAGATTTCAGTGATCGGCGAAGTTGCCCGTCCCGGCACTTTTACTATCTCGAATGAGAAAGTAAACTTATTGGAAGCATTGGCCATGGCAGGAGATATGACCGTATATGGACTGCGTGATGACATTAAATTAATAAGGGAGGACGCTAACGGCAGACAGGAGATTGTAACCTTGGATTTGAACAAGGCAGAGACGATTCTTTCACCTTACTACTGGTTACAACAGAATGATATTATTTATGTCACTCCCAACAAGGCCAAGGCCCGTAATTCGGACATCGGAAGCAGTACCAGCCTGTGGTTCTCCGCCACTTCTATCCTGATTTCCATTGCCAGTCTATTGTATAACATTTTAAGATAATACCGGAACAATGAAAGAGGAACTACCAAACGAGAAATTGCGCGAAGCGGAGGATATGGAAATAGATATTAAGGAACTGCTTTTCAAATGCCTGATCCACTGGCCTTGGTTCGTAGGAACGGTGGTGGCTTGTTTGATTGCCGCCTATGTTTATTTGTATGTTGCTACTCCTGTATATAACATTTCGGCTACGGTTCTGATAAAGGATGATAAGAAAGGAGGAGCCTCAAATAATGTGGGCGGTTTGGATGAACTGGGCCTTAGCGGATTAATCACTTCTTCGCAAAGTATAGATAACGAAATAGAGGTGCTGCGTTCCAAGACGCTTGTAAAAGAAGTTGTCAATTATCTGAATCTCTATGTGACTTATAAGGATGAAGATCTCATCCCTTCGAAAGAGTTGTACAAGACTTCTCCGGTGCAGGTAAACATGACTCCGCAAGAAGCGGAAAAGCTGAAAAAAGACATTGTTGTTGAAATGGTGGTACAGCCACAGGGCAGTTTGGATGTGAACGTGAAAATGGATGATAGGGAAATTCAGAAACATTTCGAAAAGTTGCCTGCCATTCTTCCTACTGACCGGGGAACGATTTCTTTCTTTCAGGCTACTGATTCTATCCCTGTGGAGGGGGCTTCTTCAGTTCAGGGCGCACGGCATATCACAGCTACCATTAGCTGTCCCATGAATGTGGCAAGAGGATATTGTGGAAATTTAGTTATCGTACCTACCTCGCAAACGACTTCTGTGGTAACGGTTTCCTTGAAGAATTCCAGCTTGCGTCGCGGACAGGATTTTATCAATCAGTTGCTGGAGATGTATAATCGCAACACGAATAATGACAAGAATGAGATTGCGCAGAAAACGGCGGAGTTTATCGATGAACGCATTGGCATTATCTCAAAGGAACTGGGGAGCACGGAAGCTGACCTGGAAACTTTCAAGCGTGATGCGGGAATAACGGATTTGAGCAGTGACGCGCAAATCGCTTTATCCGGTAATGCCGAATATGAGAAGAAGCAGGTGGAAAACCGTACTCAGATCAGCCTGGTGGAGGATTTGAAGAGGTATTTAAGTCATAGTGAATATGAAGTGTTACCGAGCAATGTCGGCTTGAAGGACGCGGCCCTTGCCACGCAGATCGACCGTTATAATGAGATGCTCATTGAACGTAAGCGTCTGCTCCGCACTTCTACGGAGAGCAATCCGGCTATCGTCAATTTGGATACCAGTATCCGTGCGACGAAGGCGAATGTGCAGGCTACCATTGAAGGCACGCTCCAAGGGCTGTTTATAACCAAAGCTGATCTGGACCGCGAAGCCAAACGCTATATGCGTCGTATCAGTGACGCTCCGGGGCAGGAACGCCGGTATGTGAGTATCGCCCGTCAGCAGGAAATAAAGGCCGGATTGTACTTGATGTTGTTGCAGAAGCGTGAAGAGAATGCCATCATGCTGGCTGCCACTGCCAATAATGCGAAGATAATAGATGAAGCAATCGCTGATGATATTCCGGTATTTCCCAAGCGCGGTATTATTTATTTGGTTGCATTGGTCTTGGGATTTGTGATCCCTGTTGCCGTTATCTTCCTGATTGACCTGACGAAGTTCAGGGTCGAAGGCCATGCGGATGTGGAGAAACTGACGAGTGTTCCGATTGTGGGTGATATCCCATTGACTAATGAGAAGAACGCCAAAGACGGTTCTATCGCCGTATTCGAGAACCAGAATAACCTGATGAGCGAAACTTTCCGTAACATCCGGACGAATATCCAGTTTATGCTTCAGAATGACAGGAAAGTAATCCTTGTGACTTCAACGGTCAGCGGTGAAGGTAAATCTTTCACTTCGGCTAATCTGGCTATCAGCCTGTCTCTTTTGGGGAAGAAAGTTGTGATTGTAGGTCTTGATATCCGTAAGCCGGGATTGAACAAGGTTTTTAGTCTTTCGAGCAAGGAGAAAGGTATAACTCAATATCTGTCCAATCCGGAAATGGATCTGATGAGTCTTGTGCAACCGTCCGATGTGAATAAGAACCTGTTTATTCTTCCGGGCGGAACCGTTCCTCCTAATCCGACGGAATTGTTGGCTCGTGATGGCTTGGATAAAGCTATTGATATGCTCAAGAACAATTTTGATTATGTAATTCTGGATACAGCTCCTGTCGGTATGGTTACCGATACTTTATTGATAGGGCGTGTGGCTGATTTGTCGGTATACGTATGTCGTGCCGACTATACTCATAAAGCGGAATATACATTGATCAATGAGTTGTCTCATGAACAGAAGTTGCCTAATCTTTGTACTATTATTAATGGAGTAGACCTGAAGAAAAGAAAATATGGCTATTATTATGGCTATGGTAAGTATAGCAAACATTACGGCTATGGCAAACGGTATGGGTATGGCTATGGTTATGGGCAGGAAAAATAAAGATAAAACAGCTATGGGAGGCAGTGAAGTACTATTTCCCGTAGCTGTTTAGATATTTGAAGCTATGCTGGTAAGGAAACTATATAGTGATATATTTCTTGACCACACCCTCGCATCAGGATAATGACTGATGCAAATTTTCCACTATATCGACTGTCTGTGAAGATCGTTGATATTTTTTATAATTCTGCATATTCTTTTCGACAGTCAAAACAAGGACAGGCTTTATGAATCGAAGCACTAAGTTGATAATGCCCCAGGATTTGTGCTTTCGGATACTGATGCCTGAGTATAGTTAACAGATCGAGTAGTGTAAAACGCTGCGCCTGGGTCCTAGTGTCTGCCGGGTATCCATTTTCATCCAGTCCGCCTTCATAGCAAATGCCTATGCTGTGCCGGTTAAAGCCTCGCACATGCGCACCCGGCTCTGATACCGGACGGCAGTGATGAAGTTCTCCGTCCCTGGTGATATAAAAATGATATCCGATGCATTTGAAACCACGTTGCAAATGGCATTTGAGTAATTGTTCTTCTGTAAAGGGGATGTTGGCACGCGTAGCGCTGCAATGTACTACAATATATTGAATGCTTCGTGGCACATATTCTTCTTCTGAAGAAAATTCTTTTAACTCTTTCATCTTATTCGTTCGTTTAGATATGGGCTACACCAGAGGTTACCCCCAAGGCAGAGATGATTGAAGTGGCTACCGTGATAAAGATTTGTAAAATTTGTTTCCAAACTGATTTTTTCATGACTTTTGATTTTAAATAATTGAAAATAAAAATGAGATTATAAAAATAGAGTTGACTTGTGAGTTGCCAGCATTAAACCGGCAACTCTGTGAAGCATAAATACCGTGTTATTTTATATGCTCGGGTCCGGTGTTTGTCCTTTGTCTTCGTCCGGATCAGGTACTACAACGTCGCCACCTTCACTTCCTTCACCTTTCTTTACTTGTGTATATTTCATTGCCTTACACATGTCCAAAAGCATGCTTCCCGGATGAAAACGGACACGGGAAATCTTGATACAGGTGGCCGCCTTGAATTTCTCTGCCGTTTCGCTGGCATTACCAGTAACAATCGTTACACGGAAACTCCCCATATCGCCAAGCAGGACGATATTACCCAATGACAACTGATTCTTCATTTCCAACAGAAACTCAGTAATACATCCTTTCAACTCACCGATAGAATAAGAGGAACGCTCTGATACACGACTGATAACTTCGTCTGTATCCACTCTGCGATTGCTACGAGCCATTGCATAAAACTTGGCCGGCTCTTGTGGCTTTAACGGATTTTTACGTTCTACCACGACATACTTCTGTGCCATAAATCTTTCTTTTTTAATTGATTCTTAATTCTTAAATCATATCTCTGTAATCGATTACACCGCAAAGATACCATATTGAGAATGGGTGATGAACGTCAGTGAACGTTATTGAACGGTGGTTATTTTATTTGACTAAATACTTGCTGAGGTATGTAAAAAACACTATCTTTATATCATTAATAACAGAATAAGTAGGATAAAATGGAAGAAGTAAAATTTTATGTGAGATGCTATGATAAGATTGAGTTGGCGAGAATGTATTTCCCGAATTTGAGTAATCCCGTATCTGTAGCAAAGCTCCGTCGTTGGATGCGTAATTGTATGCCCTTAATGGAGGAACTTATGGCAGGAGATTTTCATCCGAAAATGAAAATGTTTAGTGCGCGGGAAGTCAGGCTTATCGTACGTTATTTGGGGGAACCGGACGGATACGTTTTCATGCATGAACATGCGGATGTAAAATGACTGCTCTTTTAAATGAAAACGACCGCTTCTTTTCTTAATAAGGAGCGGTCGTTTTAGTGTAAACATACAGTCGTTTACGTTGAATTGACCGCTCGATTTATATAAGTCAAACGGTCGGTTGAAACAGGTCAGGCAGTCGTATTCTTTTTCATCCAGGCTATGCCGGGCACGTAGTCCTCCAGTTTTGTCATACTCGGGTCATGTCTGAAATAAAGTTCTTTTGTCGTACCGTTGCGGTGTTTGACAATATCTATCACTCCCAGTCCTTCAGTTGGATACGTACTTTTACGGTCTGTGTCACGTCCGGAAAGAGCAGGGCGTGAAAGCATCAATACCAGATCAGCGTCTTGTTCGATAGCTCCGCTTTCCCGCAGGTCGCTCAAACTAGGACGACTGTCAGGACGCCCTTCTACATTACGGTTTAATTGGCTGAGTAGTATGACGGGAATATTTAGTTCTTTTGCCAGCATTTTGGCTTTACGGCTGGCTTGGGCTACTTCCTGCTCGCGGTTGCGGTTGTTCCGATCACTTTTCATGTCACATAATTGCAGGTAGTCAATGATGACACCGTCGCATTCACCTTTGCTTTGTAGCAGTTTGGCGGAAGAACGAACGTAATCCATACTCACTGACGGGTTATCATCAATGTGAATAGGTAGACGGGACAACTCAGCTGCAGCTTCGTGCAGTTGCCTCTGTTCACTGGGTGTAAGTTGGCCGCTGCGTACATTGTCGGGGTTGACATTGGTGGTAGCAGCCAGTAACCAGCGGTCACCCAAACGTTCTCCTAGCATCTCGAGACTGAATATAGCTATGTGATAACCGGCAGAAGCAGCGGCACGCGCCAGGTGCAGGGCGAATGACGTTTTACCTACTGCAGGACGGGCAGCAATGACTACCTCGTCACCTGGTTGCCAGCCGCATGTCAGGCGATCAAGATCGGAGAATCCGGTAGGAAGCCCCGTTATACCATTCTTGTTGGAGCTGATGCGCGCTTCTATTTGTTTAATCGTATCATCCATCAGTTGTAACATGGAGCGTAGATGTTCGGTAGTTCCACATTCATTTTCCAGTCGGTCAAGGAGGGTATGAGCGTCTGCCAATGTATCGTCTATATCGGTGGTTTCGTCGGCAGCCAACGCCAGAAGCTTGTGGAATCCCAGAATCGTTTCACGACGGATATATTTCTGTTTAAGAATCCGTGCATGATATTCGAGGTGAGCACTGGAAGCTACACGCCCGCTGATGTGTGCCAGCGTGTAAGGTCCTCCGATGAATTCAAGTTTGCCGCGTCGGGTAAGTTCTTCTTTGACTGTTATGATATCTATTTTCTGTCCGTTGCGATACATACTTTGTAACGTAGCGTAAATCTCCAGATTTTTTTCATTATAAAAAGCTTCCGGTCGTAGTATATCTGCAATCAATGTGATTGCTTTGCTTTCAATCAGGCAACTGCCAAGTATGACTTCCTCAAGTTCGGCATCCTGTGGATTTATAATTTCACTCATTTTCTTTACTAATAATCATATTCATTCAGGAATGCTTTATCGGATAGATATGTACTAGCCTGCATACAGTACTTTGTATCTGTCAGATTGTCATAATATTCATCAATATTCTTCAAGCTCAGGCTGCGTTCGTGGGGAGACAATTTCTTCCATTCCCGGCGTGCCCGGCCGATATTGGTTTTCGGCTTTTGAGTTACTTCATGATATTTAGCCCAGAATACTTCGAAAGTAACTCCATTTGCTTCTTCGTGGGCATTCTCGCGACGTTTCTGTCCTACAAGCAGATCATAACTGGGGATACGTATGTGAGTGATATATGGATTAATAACTCTTTCTATAATCCCTTCTTCATACATTTTATTGAAGAAATATCGTGTCCGGCTACGTTTCCAACCAAATAATTTCGCCCAATGAGCAATGGATATAACCGATTCGCCCCGCCGACATTCAAAAGTGTAATGTTTCACAGTACATTCTGTTGTGCTGTAATTGACGTGAGTTAGCACGAGGATGAAGGCGTCGAAGTATCCTGTCGCACCTTTTGTCTTTTTCATTTGCTCCTCAAACAATACTTTAGGGAAAAGGAGATATCCCTTCTTTAGCATTTCTGCTGTTGATTTAATCATAAGTTTACTTATTTAATACATATAAAATATTTCAGTCGTCTTGGGAGGTACATTTTAGGACCTCCTTGAGCGACCTTTTTTGATTACTCTCAAACGTCGTGGTAGAAGATAGGGGGCGTATATGGTATTTTATGCTTCGACCTCTCTTTGGCCCACTAATATATATAATAAAAAAAGAATGTATTAAAATACATTATATCTTCATCCTCGACTTTCATTGTTCGCTATATTTAATTTTCGGCAAAGGTATAATTTGTCAATTTGCCTGAAAAAGCTTTTTTTTGATGTACTGGTAATTTAAAAGTGCTATTATTAATAATATTTTTAATTAAAAATCTAATTATTTAAACAATCTTCTCTATCTTTGCAAATGAAATTAGATTTTATAAAGGCTTTTTTAGCCGCTAATTGACGGCAATGTATTACTAATAGTATATAATTAAATTTTATGATATCACAAGGAAAAAAAGTAATAGAAGAACGTTTACAGCGCAAACGGGAACAGTGCATTCATCAAAAGGAGAAACTGGAACAAATGAAATGTACAATGCAGAAAACAGAAGAAGAAGTAGAACAATTGGAATATGTCCTTCATGAAATAGAGCATATAGAGAAATCGAAACGTGAACCACGGGTGATTCCTAATGCCGAAATAAGTAATGTCTTTGCATCTCTTTGTCGTGAATTTGATTATTTGCAGCATAGGTTAAAGCTGTTTTTAAAATATAAGCTGGTATGTGAAGTTATATTTGCTCGTTATCAATTCCGAAGCCGGTCACATGTTCCCGGACGGGAATATCTTAGCTATGCCACCGTGCTGACTTATTTTAAACGTGAAAGGGGGGATGGTGAACTCATGATTTCAAAAATATCGAAATATAAAGATAATAACATGAAAAACAAATGTTTTAGGAACAGAAATGACTAAATTGATATTTTTTCCTTATTTTTGTGTGTCCATTTTTGAATGATATGATGCAGATAATACAATTAAAAGGAAAAGACAAACACTTATATCGGCTTTTGGCACCGTTGGTTATGGATCCTGAAGTAATACGCGCCAACAATAATTACCCTTTTAAGACGGGTGAGGAGTATGTCTGGTTTATTGCAATTGAAGATAAGGAAGTGTTGGGTTTCGTTCCGGTGGAGCAAAAAGGCCGGAAGAAAGCTGTAATCAATAATTATTATGTGAAGGCAGAGGGGACAGAACGGGAGGAGCTTTTGTCGTTGTTGTTACCGGCTGTTATTGCTGAATTCGGATCTGAGACTTGGTTACTTAACTCTGTCACGCTGATACAAGACAAAGAAATCTTTGAGAAGTTTGAATTTATATCCATGGATAAAAAGTGGACACGGTATGTTAAAATGTATAGATGATTTATGGGCAAAAAGAAGATAGCGGGCACGAAGAATGTATATGAACTAGCACAAGAGCGACTGAAAGTTATATTTAATGAATTTGATAATATCTATGTATCATTTTCCGGAGGTAAAGATAGTGGGGTGTTGCTGAATATGTGTATTGACTACATCCGGAAAAATAATCTAAAGATACGTCTTGGAGTCTTTCACATGGATTATGAAATCCAATATAAAATGACTATTGACTATGTGGACCGGATACTGGAAGCTAATAAGGATATTCTGGATGTATACCGGGTATGTATTCCTTTTCGTGTAGCTACCTGCACTTCTATGTATCAGTCTTTTTGGCGTCCTTGGGAAGATAGTAAAAAGAATATATGGGTTCGCCCCATGCCTAAAAAGGCAATGACTAAAGACGACTTTCCGTTTTATAATACAACGATGTGGGATTATGAATTTCAGATGCGTTTTGCGCAATGGATACATAATAAGAATGATGCTGTGCGTACTTGTTGCCTGATCGGTATTCGTACGCAGGAGAGTTTCAATCGTTGGAGATGTATTTATATGAGTCGTAAATTTCAGATGTACCACAAGTATAAATGGACTTCGAAAGTGGGAAATGACATTTATAATGCTTATCCTATCTATGACTGGAAAACAACGGATGTGTGGACGGCTAACGGAAAATTCCAGTGGGATTATAATGTGCTATATGACCTTTATTATCGGGCGGGAGTCAATCTGGAGCGTCAGCGTGTAGCAAGTCCTTTTATCAATGAAGCACAAGAGAGTCTTCAGCTCTATCGGGTACTTGATCCCAATACGTGGGGCAAGATGGTAGGACGAGTGAACGGGGTTAACTTTACAGGTATGTATGGTGGTACCCACGCAATGGGGTGGCAGTCAGTGAAGCTGCCAGAAGGGTATACATGGCGTGAGTTTATGTATTTCCTGTTGTCTACTTTGCCGGAACGGGCACGGAAGAATTATCTTCGGAAACTGTCGGTAAGTGTAAATTTTTGGCGGACAAAAGGCGGTTGCCTGAGTGACGCTACTATCCGGAAGTTAATTGATGCCAAAGTACCGATAATCGTCATGGATAACAGTAATTACAAAACACTAAAGAAGCCGGTACGTATGGAATATCAGGATGATATAGATATTCCGGAGTTTAAAGAAATACCTACGTATAAACGGATGTGTATTTGCATCCTCAAAAATGATCATGCATGCAAGTATATGGGATTTTCACCGACAAAGGAAGAAATGAGTAAGAGAAGTCAAATAATGGAACAATATAGAATTATAGTATCATGAGTGTAGATAAAAGTCCTGTCTACGAGGTAAAAGCGGTGCCCGTAGAAAAAGTATATGCAAACGATTATAATCCGAACGTCGTTGCACCGCCCGAAATGAAATTACTTGAACTTTCTATCTGGGAAGATGGCTTTACAATGCCATGTGTATGTTATTATAATAAAGAGGAAGACCGTTATATTCTAGTGGATGGTTATCATCGCTATACGGTATTGAAGACTTCGCAGCGAATTTATAAACGTGAAAACGGGCTGCTTCCGATTGTGGTGATTGACAAGGATTTGTCGAACCGGATGAGTTCTACTATACGTCACAACCGCGCTCGTGGGATGCATAATATAGAATTGATGTGTAACATCGTTGCGGAACTTGACAAAGCAGGTATGTCCGATCAATGGATTATGAAGAATATCGGTATGGATCGTGATGAATTATTGCGCCTGAAGCAAATTTCAGGACTTGCTGATTTGTTTGCTAATCGTGAATTTAGTATTCCGGATGAAGTAGCACCCACAGAAACGGAACGAAAAACGTTATAATCTGATAGCTATTTATATACAAAAATTGAACATTCTACCATTTAGGCATGGATTATACAAGTTTTCGGCTTTTTTATTGTGTAAAATAGTCGTTTCTCTTGTCTGATTTATGCCTGGATTGTATCTAAATGATATGAAAATCTATTAGTATTTTCCTATCTCTTTATTTTATATTTCGTAATCCCCTGATTTGTAGTTTACATTAATAGTCTTGTTTTCAGACTCGGATTATCTGTAACAGAAATGAAATCAACGGACTATGGAAGCTCGGATGATTATAAGTGATAATACCAGGATTACTGTTCTACAACTGGCTTTTGACAGGCTGGCTGTGCGAGTAGAGGTGTTATTGGAAGCAAAAGATAATTTTGACGAAGTTTTTGAAGGGATTACATTTAGTAATATTCCTAATCTGGTACCTTTGACAGAAAACTATGTAGCGGATAGTGAGGAAGCGACAGTAAAATGGAAGGAAATTACATAACTGTACGTCACTTCAAAATTGATATACGACACATAGATACGAACAGTGTGTTACCATTCTCTGTTTTACCTTTAGTGTCAGGATCTTCCAGTTCGTTTGTCAGGAGGAATAATTCTTACTTGATATCTTCTTTGGCTTCATTTCCCTAACTTTCTCGAAACGAGAGCCGCTTCTTGTAAAGTGAAAGGAACCTCACCACGTAACCTTCTATATACGGCTTCTTTGCCTATATAGAGAGTATCCATTAACATATCTGCCAGTTTTCCTTTGAGTGGAAGCTTTTCTTTCATCGCTTCTATCAGGTTTGTATTCGGGTCATTTGTTATCATAACAGTTTGAATAAGTTGTTCTTTAGTATTATAAACATTTCTCAGTGATGAGTTGTTTCGGAAAGTGAAACTATTTAATTAATCTTTTTTCAAAAATATCCTTCTTTAAAATTGTATATTTTGAGCAAATCGGTTACATTTGTGTCCATAAACAAAACGGAGAGACGGTGTCTCTTTAGTAAACAATAGAAAAATATATAATGAAAAGAATATTGGTTAGTGGCGGAGCCGGATTCATTGGCTCTCATCTCTGTACTCGGCTTATAAACGAAGGTCATGACGTGATATGCCTTGATAATTTTTTTACAGGATCAAAAGATAACATCATGCATTTGATGGATAATCATCATTTTGAGGTGGTACGACACGATGTCACTTACCCTTATTCTGCTGAAGTAGATGAGATTTATAATTTGGCTTGTCCGGCATCTCCTGTCCATTATCAACATGACCCGATTCAGACTGCCAAAACATCTGTAATGGGAGCAATTAATATGTTGGGACTGGCAATGAGATTGGATGCTAAAATATTGCAGGCTTCTACTAGTGAGGTATATGGAGACCCTATTGTTCACCCGCAACCGGAAAGTTACTGGGGAAACGTGAATCCGGTAGGATACAGATCATGTTATGATGAAGGAAAACGCTGTGCGGAAACTTTGTTTATGGATTATCATCGTCAGAATAATGTGCGTGTGAAGATTATTCGTATATTCAATACGTATGGTCCACGGATGTTGCCGAATGACGGACGAGTCGTTTCTAATTTCATTTTACAAGCGCTACATAATGAAGATATTACTATTTATGGAGACGGGAAACAGACACGTAGTTTCCAATATATTGATGATTTGGTTGAAGGGATGATACGAATGATGAATACGGAAGATGAATTTACGGGACCTGTGAATCTTGGAAATCCAAATGAGCTTCCCGTATTGGAATTGGCAGAGAGAATAATTCGTATGACCGGTTCTTCTTCGAGAATTGTATTTAAGCAGTTGCCGGATGATGATCCGAAACAACGTCAGCCGGATATCACACTGGCAAAAGAAAAACTCGGCTGGCAGCCTACTATTGAATTGGAAGACGGGCTGAAGCGTATGATTGAATATTTTAAAACTGTCTGATGCATAAAATAAGATAATTATGAATATGGAAATAAATCCTTCTGAATATAAAGTCCTTATTGTGGACGATGTAATATCAAATGTCCTTTTGTTGAAGGTACTTTTGACTAATGAGAAATTCAATATTGTAACTGCCGGTAACGGCACGCAAGCATTGGAACAGGTGAAGAAGGAAAAACCGGATTTGGTGTTGCTGGATGTAATGATGCCGGATATCAGTGGATTTGAAGTGGCTCAACAGATGAAGGCAGATCCGGAAATGTCTGAAATTCCTATTATTTTTCTGACTGCGCTGAATAGTACGGCGGACATCGTAAAAGGATTCCAAGTAGGAGGTAATGATTTTATTTCGAAACCTTTCAACAAGGAAGAATTGATAATTCGTGTAACACATCAGATTTCGCTAGTGGCGGCTAAACGAATTATTGTTGCACAAACAGAGGAATTACGTAAGACAATTATGGGACGTGATAAACTCTATTCTGTGATTGCGCATGACCTACGTTCGCCAATGGGGTCTATCAAAATGGTACTGAATATGTTGATTCTGAACCTGCCGAGCGAAACAATCGGCGAGGAGATGTATGAGTTGCTTACAATGGCGAATCAAACTACTGAAGATGTATTTTCATTACTTGATAATCTGCTGAAATGGACGAAAAGCCAGATTGGCAAATTGAAGGTGGTTTATCAGGATATCAATATGGTAGAAGTTGTAGAGGGGGTAAGTGAGATCTTTACAATGGTAGCCGGCTTGAAGAATATTAAGATTGTGCAGGATGTACCTGTTGCAGATGTAGCTGTTCGTGCTGATATTGATATGGTTAAAACGGTAATCCGTAACCTGATTAGTAATGCTATCAAGTTTAGCAATGAGGGGGCGGAAGTGGTGGTATCGTTGGCTGAGGAAGACGGTATGGCAATCGTTAGTGTGAAAGATAGCGGATGCGGCATTGATGAAGAAAATCAGAGGAAGTTGCTTCATACGGATACGCACTTTAGTACCTTCGGTACAAATAACGAAGAAGGTTCAGGACTCGGATTGTTGTTGTGTAAGGACTTTGTTATCAAGAATGGTGGTAAACTCTGGTTTACTTCAAAGAAGGGAGAGGGATCTACATTTAGTTTCTCAATTCCATTACTGGAAAAATAGAATATGAAACGGTAATTTATAAATCATGAACGGTGAATGTTTTGTGCTTGTATGCAGCATTCACCGTTCATTTTTTATTCAATCATTATCATATTTATGCTCATCGTTTGCAGATTGCTTTGAAATCGCAGTAACTACACTTTTTAATATCTTCTGTTTGAGTGAAAGGTTCGTTTTCACTGAAAATCTCTTCTAATAATGTTTGTAATCGCTTGCGGAACTCGTCTTCGAAAAAGGTGAAGTTATTGACCGGTATCTTTGGCTGGCGGGGTTCTCCCATTTCTATAACAGGTGAGTAACTATCGGAAGCTGCCCGGTGAATATAGAGCAGGGCAGGAGCCACTTTCAATGTTTGTTGCCGGCACATAATGGAGGCATACAGGAAAGTTTGGAAGATATAGTTCGGACGTGTTTCCGAAGGGGTGAATAATTGTTCGATATTAGCCGGTATCTTGGGGTTTCCTCCGGTTTTATAGTCAACAATCCGTAATGTGCTTTCTTTGGCATCCATGCGGTCTATGGTTCCGCCCAAGCGAACTGTGAAGGGACCTAGGTCAGTTTGAATAGTTATCTTTTCGGAAACAGCTTGTTCCATAGCAACCATTTCGAAAGGGGCATATTGGAGGTCATTGCGTAATAGTTGTCGCAGATAGGAGGTGATTACTTTGGAATTAATGAGTTGTACACCGTTATATTCCGGTTTTTCTTCCGGCTTAACCTTGAAAAATTCTTCTTTGAAAGCCTGATCAACGTAACCTTGTAATTTAACATCGTTACGTAATAAGCGTTCAAGATCCTCTTTCTGTATCATTTGCCCATTGGATGTCAGTTCAGTATAAGCTAGTTCGGCAGAGCGGTGAAAGATTGTTCCGAATAACGCGGAGTCAATTTCCGCACTCACTTCTTCCGGTGTTTTTAATCCGGCTATATAGCGGAAGTAGAATCTCAAACGGCAGTCGAGATATGTATTGAGGGCTGAAGGAGAGAGAATGAGGGACTTAGGATTGGTAACGTCATAGATATGGTATAATCGTTCTAATATTTTCTGTGTTTTTGGTATTTCTATTTTTGGGGTACTTTGGGGAGATTGTCCGGACTCTAAATATTCACGAGTAATCTCATGAGGACCTTCTACTAATAATTGTAGCATGAAACGGGACTCCTCTCCGCGATTCAGGCCGTCGGAAGAGGTATTGTAGAGCAAGGTGATATTTTCTGCCCGCTGTATCAAGCGATAGAAATAGTATGCGTAGACTGCATTTTTGTGCTCAATAGTCGTCATGCCGAAGGCTTTCCGAAGGTTATAGGGAATAAAAGAAGATTCTCCACCGGTTTTAGGAAGTTGTCCTTCATTGAGCGAAAGCATTACAAGATTACGGAAGTCAAGGTTACGTGTTTCAAGTACTCCCATAACTTGCATTCCAATGGCAGGTTCTCCGTGGAAAGGTATGTTGGAACTTGTCAGTACTTTACTGATTAATCTTTTCAGTGTATGGGGCTGTATATTTAATTCTCCACTTTCAATCAAACTGTATAAACGGTTGATTTTCAAAAAGCTTTGAAAAAGAGATTCACGATATAGTTGGTTGAATATATCGTTGTATTCTCCTTCTTTACGGTATAGGGTAGAGATATCTTTGATAAGTCCGATAAGATAATCACATAGCTCCTTGATACCGTTACGGGGAGTGAAAAGATTAGCTAGAAACTCATCTTGTTTCAATTCCGAGGGAAGCGGATAGAAACGATTGGTTTTTGTAAGTTCCCGTTCTATTATATCTGCTTTTGTCGATAATTGGCGGGTATATGGATGTTTTAGTATAGCTGATACGGTTTCGTAGGTGAAACGACCGGTATCAAAACGGTAGCCATTGGTTTGTAGTTCCATAGCCGCATTGATAAAACTATAAACCGGAGTTTGTGCCAACGGGAATCCCATTGTGATATTGACATTCTTCACTTCTTCCGGGATAGAATGGAGTACGGGAAGCAACAAGGTTTCATTGCAAAGAACTACGGCATTTTCTTTTTCATTATCGGATGAGAAAGTAGTACGTATCCATTCGGGAAGGAAACGTGCTTGCGCATTCTCAGTAGAAGCGGAGATGTAACGTATCTTCTTCGGTTTCTTTAGGGAGTCAAAGTAGCTGGCAGGCAGTTCGTTCGGGAAATCTTTCAGGTTGCGGTTAATAAATTCTCCGGCCTCATGTTTTTTGATTTGTTGGGTATAGAAGATGTCATAATCCCAATAGAATATTGCTTTATCTGCTTTTTGCAGTTTTCGGAAGAATTCTTTTTCTACTTTATTCAACACATTGAAGCCGACAAATATATATTTGTCGTATTTAAGTTGATCTGTATTAAGTTGTTCGATAACATTGCGATAAAGCATTCCTTCATAAGCAATGCCTAACTCAGTTAAGTTTTTCCGGTAATGGTGATAGATTGTGCCTAACTTATCCCAAAGAGATATGAATTTCTCTTTGAGCTCCGTGCGGCGCTCAATGGAGAAATTCCGGAAGAATTGTTGAATTGCTTCTTCCTGTTCTTTATCTAGAAATTCGTAGTCATTCATTAGACTTTTTAAGTCTTGCAGATTGCTGAAGAGCTTATCTGCATCCACCAAATTTTTGTCTACATCATCAAAGTCACTGATTAACAGTTCTCCCCAAAAATAGAAGTCATCTAATGTCTCCTGACTTTCTGTTTCTTCCTTGAATACTTTGTAGAGTTCACAAACCAATCGAATCGGATCACCGGTTTTCTGTACAGATAGCTTCTGAAACAGATCACTGATACTCATAGCGGCAGGTGACCATATCGGTTGATCGGATTCTCCCGCCAGATATTCATTGAAGAACAGGTTGGCACGTTTGTTAGGGAAGATGAGTACTGTGCGAGAGAGGTCATTTCCTATTTTGGCATATAGGTCATGAGCTACTAATTGGAGAAATGATTGCATATTGATTAAATCGTTTTTCTAATTCATATTATTGTAATCGGAGTTCTGTCTTATACTTTTTCTATTTTTTCTTCATCTACATACCACAGGTATCCGGTAATATTCTTATAACCCATTTTCGTCAACAGTTGCATATATCCTTTCACTTGTTTATTGTATTTAGGATTTTCTTTACCAAACTTAAAATCAACCACAACAACCTGCCCGTCTTTCATCATTACACGGTCCGGGCGACGAGTTTGTAATATTCCTTTTTCCTTGTATATAATGGCACATTCATTAAACAGGGTCCATTCTCCGGAATACCAATCTTGTATTTCGGGAGATGAAAACGCTTTCTGTACAACTTCACGTACTGTATCTTCTTTTTCCTGGTCTCTAATAACTCCTTCAAAGATTAATCGTTCGATAGCCGGATCAATATCATCGGCTGTTTCAATGGCAGAAAACAGAGTATGCAACATACGTCCGCGATTGATGAAACGGTCGTCCGAATCTTCTTCTTCGATTCCTTGGATAAAGTCCGCAGAACGATTGGATTGCCGGAACTCGATGTCGTGCCGCATGGACTCCATTTGAATGGGCAATTTTTCTGCTTTTGGGGTTAATTTATTAGTGGAGGCTTTGACCTTTTCTTTTTCGGACGGACAGAGTTCTCCTTGCTCATAACAATCTTCTTCCCATTCGATTCCTTCTTTGAGGGCAACCATAGGAAGAGTATTTGCTAATAGTTCGGACATTGTTCCTTTTTGCCCTTTTCTGCTCCAGATTATTAGATTTTTTCCGGCACGGGTAAACGCTACATAGAGCAGGTTCAGGTTATCCACCCAAAGTTGGAGGCGTTCATGCAGATAATCGTTTCCGTAGATAGATTCTGCCATTTGCGTGGAATAATTAATAGGAAGAATATCTAAAGCATTGAATGGCGCTTCTTGAGGAGCACACCATACCAGTTGATTATTCGTTTCATTCTCTAATTTCCAGTCACAGAAAGGAAGAAGCACGGTATGAAATTCCAATCCCTTTGATTTATGTATGGAAAAAATCCGGATCCCTTCGATTTCTCCACTGGGAATTGTTTTGCTACACAAAGTTTCGTCCCAATAGCGAATGAATCCGTCGAGTTCAGAAGAATTATTTTGCAAATAATCTGTTACTGCATCAAAAAAGGCAAATAAATAAGCATCTTGTTCTTTGATGCGATTCATCTCGAACAAGCTGAATAATTCTTCCAATAACTCGTAGAGAGGCATTAACCGGAACTCTTTTATTTTATCAAGAAATGCCGTAGGAAGATAGCTTTCGGTGGGAAGAAGCAAGAGGGTATTCCAATCCAGTCCTTTTTGTAAGACCTCATTCTGATAGGCTATGGCAAGTTGGGCCCGTGCTATCTTGTTGTTTTCATCCGAGAGGTAACGAAGAGCATCCAGCATCATGCAGATAGCAAGGGAAGCGTCAAGACGGAAGGCTTCGTCTGACACTATTTTGTAATGCAGCTCCTTATCAAAGTAATCTGCGATGCGGGGAATACTTTTATTCTTTCGTACTAAAATAGTTATGTCGTTCAGGTGGATACCGGAAGCGAGCAGATGTTCGACTTCTTCTCCCAGGCTGATAAGTGTCTGTTCGGTATAGTCATGTTCTTCGTCCGGTTCGAGGAAAGAGGCTTTGACATAACCTTTTTGGGTGTTTAAGGGAGATTCTTGTACGACGTCTGCATATGCCTTTTGCAGATCTTGACAATCTTTGTTGAGCTGTTTTTTATAAACTCCATTCAAATAATCAGTAGCGGCCGTAAATATATGATTGTTAAACCGGATGATGTTCGTTTCACTTCTCCGGTTGGTTGCCAGTGTTTTGACGCGAATCGGGAAGTGGTCGATATGGTCATTTAACCCGTTGAGGATTCCCCAGTCGCCATTACGCCAACGGTAGATTGACTGTTTGACATCTCCTACAATCAAGCTGTCGGCTCCCTGGGATAATCCTTCGAGCAATAACAGTTTGAAATTACCCCATTGCATCCGGCTGGTATCCTGAAACTCGTCAATCATAACATTGCGGATGTTCGTTCCTATCTTTTCGAATACGAAAGAGGAATCACCGTCTTTTACTAATTGGTGGAGCAGGGCATTGGTGTCTGAGAGTAGGAACCGATTATTTTCCCGGTTTAACTCGCGTACTTCTTCGTCGATATTGGCGAGAAGTTGTACTTTGTTGAGATGCTGCAAAGACAGTCGGCAACTATTCAGTAACAGGTTATTTTTTGATCGTAACTTTTCTGCATCTTCCAAAATCTGCATAAGGCTGGAATTGGCTAAAGCAATAATGTCTGCATAGCGTGGAGATGTTTTTGTAGCCCAGTTTTTGGCATCTTCCAGACACTTTTCTACTGTAACATTGCGAACATCGTTACCTAAAATACCGTTGTTGAGCTTACGGAAATAACTTCCGATTCCTCGTGAACCGTTTTTCAGATCGTCAGCAGTTAACGCATGTCCGTCTAATTCTCCTTCAAACTGATCATAGAATCCCTTCATTTGTTCCAAAATCTCAGTCTCCAGTGCTTTCAACTGTTTACGGTATTCTTTAATGGTATCCGGATTGCGTAGCCGATGACGGAGTCCTTCTCCTTTTTCTATATATCCTTCATCGAATATATTACGGCCGAAATTCTTGACTTCGTCCGATACGTTCCAACGTTTGTCGTCTGCAATCCGCTCATTGATATAATCCAGTAGCCATGCGAGGACAGGAGAGGTAGGGCCTAATTTCTCAATCATACTGTCTACCGCTTCACTAAGCACTTCCGTATTGTTCAGTTCGATATTCAGGTTAGGGCTTAATTCCAGTTCGCGAGCCAGATTGCGCATAACAGACTGGAAAAAAGAATCTATTGTTTCTACCCGAAACCGACTGTAGTCGTGTAACATATAACCAAGGGCAATGCTTGCTGCTTCCCGTATTTCCTGCTCTGTTTTTCCCGTTTCTTCTTTGATACGGTTGAGATAGGCTTCGGATCCTTTGTCTCCTGTCTGAATACCGTACAGCTGACTAAGAATACGTTCTTTCATTTCTGCTGTCGCCTTATTAGTGAAGGTTACGGCAAGAATCTGACGATAGGCTCGCGGGTTTAGAATTAATAGTTTGATATATTCCACGGCCAGGGTAAATGTTTTACCTGAACCGGCGGAGGCTTTATAGACTAAGAGTTCACTCATTATTTAATGATTGGGTGTTATATAAGACAAAAATAATGAAAGTAGTAGAAGAAACGAAATAAAAACATGATAAAAAGATTTTTCCTTAGTATATTTGTGCTGTTGACTATATCATCATTAGTAGACAGAGTGATAATAAAATAAAAAATAGAGGAGAGGCGTTAGTAGTTTTCCTCTTTTAGTTGTATTATATATAAATGGATTAGATTTTTTTTCATCTATATACTATGATTTATGCAGCAGAATAAAACAGTTTCTCAACAGAAAACTATCAACCCGGTTTACTGGGTGCCTACCGCTTACTTTGCAATGGGGCTTCCCTTTATTGCTATTAATCTGGTTTCTGTATTTATGTTCAAGGATTTAGGAATTTCAGATACGCAAATAGCATTCTGGACTTCTCTTATTATGATGCCTTGGACACTGAAATTCCTGTGGAGTCCTTTTCTTGAGATGTATCGGACGAAAAAGTTTTTCGTATTAGTGACAGAGTTGTTGAGTGGGGTATTATTTGGGATAGTGGCTTTTTCTTTATTTTTCGATTACTTTTTTGCTATTAGCATTTCTACAATGGCTGTTATTGCTTTTAGTGGGGCTACCCATGACATAGCTTGTGACGGTGTATATATGGCTGAACTGAATAAAGAAGAACAGGCAAAATATATTGGAGTGCAAGGTGCATTTTATAATGTTGCTAAGTTGGTAGCTAACGGAGGATTAGTTGCTATGGCGGGAGCACTGGCAGAATACTTTGGGGCAATAGAAGGGGCTTCTTTAGAAGCAAATAAAGGAGCATATTCTTATGCATGGATGATTATTTTTGCTGTGATTGCGGCAATAATGGTATTAATAGGTCTCTATCATATAAGGATGTTGCCGTCTAATCAGATACCGTCTACAACAAAAAAAACGACCTCAGAGGTAGGGCGGGAGTTAGTAGCGGTAATTGCTAATTTCTTTACTAAAAAGCATATTTTTTACTATATCTGCTTTATTATATTATATCGTTTGGCGGAAGGATTTATTATGAAGATAGCTCCACTTTTCTTACGTGCTTCAAGAGAAGTTGGCGGATTGGGATTGTCTTTAAAAGAGATAGGTACGTTAAATGGAGTTTTTGGTTCGGCAGCTTTTGTGCTAGGCTCTTTGCTGGCAGGTATCTATGTCTCTAAGTTCGGGTTAAAACGGACACTTTTTACACTTTGTTGTATTTTTAATCTTCCGTTTTTGGCCTATACTTTTCTGGCTGTAACTCAACCAACCAATGTTTATCTGATAGGAACCTGTATTACTATGGAATATTTTGGTTATGGTTTTGGCTTTGTCGGTTTGACACTGTTTATGATGCAACAGATAGCTCCGGGGAAACATCAAATGTCGCATTATGCATTTGCATCCGGAATTATGAACTTGGGAGTAATGCTTCCAGGCATGGTTAGTGGCTATTTCAGTGATTTATTAGGATATCGGAATTTCTTCATCTATGTTTTGATTGCTACAATTCCGGCTTTTCTGATTACCTATTTTATACCATTCACTTATGATGATTCAAAAAAATAAATAACATAAAAATTTAATGATTATGAGTAAGATTCAAATGCCTTGGGAAGACCGTCCGTCCGGATGTACAGACGTTATGTGGCGCTATTCACAAAATCCGGTTATAGGACGTTATCATATTCCCTCATCTAACAGTATTTTCAACAGTGCGGTCGTACCTTTTAAGGAGGGATTTGCAGGGGTATTCCGTTGTGATAATAAAGCTGTGCAGATGAATATCTTTACAGGATTCAGCAAAGACGGTATTCATTGGGATATCAGCCATGAACCTATAAAATTCAAGGCCGGTAATACAGAAATGATTGAATCGGAGTATAAATATGACCCTCGTGTCACATGGATTGAAGACCGTTATTGGATAACTTGGTGCAACGGTTACCATGGTCCTACAATCGGTATCGCTTATACTTTTGATTTTGAAGAGTTTTTTCAATGTGAGAATGCTTTCTTACCTTTCAATCGTAATGGCGTTCTTTTTCCGCAAAAGATAGGCGGCAAATATGCAATGTTGAGTCGTCCTAGTGATAACGGTCATACTCCGTTTGGTGATATATATATCAGTTTCAGTCCGGATATGAAATATTGGGGAGAGCATCGTTGCGTAATGAAAGTAACTCCATTCCCTGAAAGTGCATGGCAATGCACAAAGATCGGTGCAGGTTCTGTTCCTTTCCTGACAGATGAAGGCTGGTTACTCTTTTATCATGGGGTTATTACTACTTGTAATGGTTTCCGCTATGCGATGGGGGCTGCCATACTTGATAAAAATCATCCGGAAAAGGTACTTTATCGTACTCGCGAATACCTGCTTGGCCCTGCTGCTCCTTATGAACTTCAAGGGGATGTCCCTAATGTGGTATTTCCTTGTGCAGCTTTACAGGACGGTGAACGTGTAGCCGTTTATTATGGTGCGGCAGATACCGTTGTGGGTATGGCTTTCGGATATATTCAGGAGATTATTGATTTTACTAAACGGACAAGTATCATTTAATAAGATATGAAACGTATTCTATTAACTTACACATTAGCTTTCATCCTTCTTCCCGTTTATGGGGGAGAGGGAGGAAGCTCCCCTGCTGAGAAGAAAAGTCTTTTGATAGATTATGTTGATCCTTTTATCGGGACAACAAATTTTGGCACTACCAATCCGGGAGCAATTTGCCCGAACGGGATGATGTCTGTGGTTCCTTTCAATGTAATGGGATCTTCAGAAAATAAATACGATAAAGATGCCCGCTGGTGGTCCACACCTTATGAGCATACCAACTGCTTCTTTACCGGATATGCTCATGTTAATTTAAGTGGAGTCGGATGTCCTGAATTAGGTTCTTTGTTGCTGATGCCTACTACCGGAGAGTTGAATGTAGACTATAAGGAGTATGGAAGTAAGTATAAGGATGAACAGGCTTCACCCGGTTATTATTCCAACTATCTGACAAAGTATAATGTAAAAACAGAGGTTTCGGCTACTCCACGTACAAGTATCGCCCGTTTTACTTTCCCTAAAGGTAAGAGCCATATACTACTAAATCTGGGAGAGGGACTGACAAATGAAAGTGGTGCTATGCTTCGCCGTGTAAGCGATTGCGAAGTTGAGGGAATGAAGCTGCTTGGTACATTCTGTTATAATCCTCAAGCTGTATTTCCTATTTATTTTGTGATGCGGGTAAAGAAAACACCTGTAGCAACAGGGTATTGGAAGAAACAGAGACCTATGACTGGTGTAGAGGCAGAATGGGATCCGGACCAGGGAAAATATAAACTTTATACCCGCTATGGAAAAGAGATAGCAGGAGATGATGTTGGTACTTATTTTTCGTTCGATACGGAGGAAGGCGAACAGGTAGAAGTGCAAATGGGCGTTTCGTTTGTCAGTATAGAGAATGCCCGGCTGAATCTGGATCGTGAACAGGAGGGTAGGAACTTTGAACAGATTCATGCAGAGGCTCGTGCAAAATGGAATGACGATTTGTCGAGAATTACTGTAGAAGGAGGTACTGATGCTCAGAAGACTGTTTTCTATACGGCACTATATCATTTGCTGATTCATCCGAATATATTACAGGATGTCAACGGAGAATATCCGGCAATGGAGAGTGATAAGATTATGACGACAAAGGGAGACCGCTATACAGTGTTTTCTCTCTGGGATACCTATCGCAATGTTCATCAGTTGCTGACATTGGTCTATCCGGAACGCCAAATGGAAATGGTACGTACTATGCTTGATATGTATCGGGAACATGGGTGGCTGCCCAAATGGGAATTGTATGGAAGAGAGACATTGACTATGGAAGGTGATCCGAGTATTCCGGTTATCGTAGATACATGGATGAAAGGATTACGTGATTTTGACGTTGATTTGGCTTATGAAGCGATGTATAAGTCGGCTACATTGCCGGGAGCAAAGAATCTGATGCGTCCGGATAATGATGATTATATGTCCAAAGGCTATGTACCGCTTCGTGAGCAGTATGATAACTCGGTATCTCATGCATTGGAATATTATATTGCAGATTTTGCGTTGTCCCGCTTTGCGGAAGCTTTGGGAAAGAAAAAGGATGCGGAAATGTTTTATAAACGTTCTTTAGGTTATAAGCATTATTATAGCAAAGAGTTCGGTACTTTCCGTCCGATTCTTCCTGACGGCACTTTTTACAGTCCGTTTAATCCCAGACAAGGAGAGAATTTTGAACCGAATCCCGGTTTCCATGAAGGTAGTGCATGGAATTATTCATTCTATGTGCCACATGATGTTTATGGACTTGCCAAGTTAATGGGAGGAAAGAACCCCTTTATCAAAAAACTGCAAATGGTTTTTGACGAAGGTCTTTATGACCCGGCCAATGAACCGGATATTGCCTATGCTCATTTATTCTCTTATTTTAGAGGAGAGGAATGGCGCACGCAGAAAGAAACACAACGGCTGTTGGATAAGTACTTTACAACGAAGCCGAATGGTATTCCCGGTAATGATGATACAGGGACAATGTCTGCATGGGCTATTTTTAATATGATTGGTTTTTATCCCGATTGTCCCGGATTGCCGGAATATACATTAACGACTCCTGTATTCAATAAAGTGACTATTCGTTTAGATCCGAAATGGTATAAGGAAAAAGAATTAGTGATAGAAAGCAATCGTACTCAACCGGGAACTTTATATATTAACAAGGTGTTATTGAACGGAAAGAAATTCAATCAATACCGTATCACGCATGATGAACTGGTTCATAGTCAACGTATATTATTTGATTTAAAGTAACACACAGTGTTTCATAGGTATCGTTTTTGGGTTGACAGGGCTGTCGGACTTTTCAGGGTTCGGCAGCCCATTTTTTATTACATTTATATTGATTGTTGTTCCCGATAAAAAAGAGTGACGGTATGTGTCGGGTATAGTGTCTCTATATAGCTGGAACAGCGTCACTATCCGGTTCGTTGTCGATAATTCCCGGGATAAAAGTTCCTAATCCCTGGGGTAAACAGTGGAATGCTGCAAGGCGAATAGTAATTTGCGATAATTATATGTTTCCAACCGACTTTTTTCTCCGGAATTTGTTTCCTTTGTAGAAAATGGATTTATTATGGGAAAACAGAAAGTAGCATTAGTCCTTTCTATGGGTGGTGCGCGTGGTATTGCACATATTGGAGTCATAGAAGAATTATTACGTCACAATTATGAAATAACTTCTATTGCCGGAAGTTCAATGGGAGCAATGGTGGGAGCGATGTATGCTTCGGGAAAACTGGAAGAATGCAAAGAATGGCTGTATAGTTGGGATAAGCGCAAGATGTGGGAACTGGCAGACCTCACATTAAGTCGGGACGGACTGGTGAAAGGAGATCGCTTCATCAAAGAGTTAAAGGAGATAATCCCCGATATGAACATCGAGGACTTACCGATTCCTTATGTTGCCATGGCCACCAATATTGTTTGTGATCAGGAGGTGAGGTTCGATAGTGGCAGCTTACATGAGGCTATCCGCGCATCCATTTCCATACCAATGCTTTTCCGCCCTTTGCGAAAAGACGGCATGGTATTGATTGACGGGGGGATCTTGAATCCCCTCCCGCTCAATCATGTACATCGCACCGAAGGAGATATTTTGATAGCAGTCGATGTGAATGCACCGGTTGATTGCGGAAAGAGAAAGAAGATGAGTCCTTATAATCTGTTGACAGAATCTTCAAGAATGATGATGCAACAAATTACTCGTTATCAGATAGAACGCTGTCAGCCGGACATATTAATACGGATGTCCGGCAATGCTTATGATATGTTGGAGTTTCATCATGCAGAGTCCATTGTAGCGACGGGGATTGAGATTACTCGAAATGCATTAGATCGCATTGGCGTGACATCCCAAGAAGGATAGACTTATTTCACATAAATCATCTTTTTCGTCATTCCTCCGTCAATGGTTATGTTCTCTCCGTTGATGAAGTCATTGTTTTCCTCGCAAAGAAATAAGCACATACGGGCAATGTCTTCCGGTTTGCCCACTCGCCGGGAAGGGTGTTGTGAATGGTCTTCCGGGCGGAGCTGGTTGTAGTCATGTGTCTGTATCCACCCCGGTGCAATAGAGTTTACCGTAATGTGCCATTCGGATAATGATGAGGCTAATGCATGGGTTAAAGAATAGATACCACCTTTTGAGGCGGCATAACCTTCACTTCCGGGCTCGCTCATCAGATAACGGGTGGAACAGATATTGATAATTCTTCCGTAAGGATTGGGAAAGGAAAGGGCTTTACGATGAATGGCAAGTAATCGTGAAGTGATAAATACAGGACGCAGGTTGACAGAGAGAATCTTGTCGAAATCCTCTATACTTGTTTCCGTGATAGGAGAAAAGTTGCTAATGCCTACATTATTAATAATGATATCAAGATCGCCCCATTCCTTCAGAATTTGCAGGACACAATTCTCTAACGACTCTTTATTGCTTACATCAACCTTGTGGAATATGCTTCCTGTTTCTTTTGCAGTTTGTTGACCGGATGCATCATTCGTATCACAGAAAGCGACCAGGCAATCCGCTTGAGAAAATACTTCTACGATTGCTTTGCCTATTCCTTCCGCTCCGCCTGTTACGAAAACTCTTCTTTTCCGTCTGTTTGCATCGGAAGGTATCTTGTCAGCTTGTCCCGTTCTCACCTGATGCGTTGTTCCGGTTTTCTTTTTACCATACTTCTGTGCTTGTTTCCAAGCAGCTTTTCTGGCTTCATATTGTTCCTGCTGTCTTTCTATATAATTATCTGCCATGATTTCTTTTTTACTGGCAAATGTAAAATATAAAAAGGATAAATGCAAAGAATCGCCCGCTCCTTTTTGTCCAAACGAGCGGGTGATTCTATTCCATATACCATGGCCCCTAAACGGCCGTTTCCCAATGGTAATGCTTCGGTCCATACTTGTGCCGGGCGATCGTACCAGAGTTTATATTCTTGCACAGATGGTTGCTTTTCTTGTGCATGAATACTACAGGCAATAAGGTGTAGAAATAATTAAAAGTTATCGGGCATAAAAACGAATTTCAATATCCGGCTGAAAAGGACTTACTATGCATAAGTGAAAATACGTTGGAAGTGTAAATACAATAATGTGTACTTATCTATTCATTATAAACAAATAACTAAAATGTATAGTTTAATTATTGGACCATTATTGTTCCGCATTGATCCGGAAGGTTGGCAAAGTTATATTCGTTCTTTTCTTGTAAATTGAAATATACTTCTTATATTTGTCGTTAGAACATTTAACGAAAAAAATTATGAAAAGTTTAAAGGTTACATCTATGTTGGCAGTACTGATGTTCTTGTTTATAACAGGAATGCAGGCACAGACCGTAACTCCCAGTAAGAAGTATATTACAAAGGAGTTGAATAACGTAAGCAATTTTAGCTCAATCAAGGTGCTAGGCAGTACTGATGTTGAATATCGACAGAGTAGTGGCTCTAAAACAGAGATTTCTATATATGGTTCGGACAATTTGGTCGATTTGCTGGAAGTGTCTACTGCGAATGGAGTGTTGCAGGTGAATATCAAGAAGGGGGTTAAGATTCTTAGTGGAGAACGTCGTTTGAAAGTGATTGCTTCTTCTCCTTCATTAGATGAAGTAGATATTAAAGGTTCGGCAGATGTATATCTGAAGGGTACTATTAAAGGTGTTGATTTAACTCTGAACATAACCGGTTCCGGAGATATTGAAGCGGAGAATCTGCAATATACTAATCTTTCTGCTTATATAAAAGGGAGTGGAGATATCGATGTGAAAAATGTGAAGGGCACTACTGTAAAAACGATAGTCAGCGGTTCGGGAGATGTGAATATCAAAGGCGCTGCGAAATGGGCTGCGTTGACTGTAAACGGCTCCGGTGACATCAGTGCTGATAAGTTGGCGGCTACTGAAGTGATTGCCACTGTTTCAGGTTCCGGCGATATCTCTTGTTATGCTTCTAAACAGTTGGATGCAAAAGTTAGCGGTAGTGGAGATATTGAATATAAAGGAAATCCATCTATTCTAAATAAACAAGGCAGGAAAGATTCTATTTCCAGAAAATAGGAATTCTCGATTATAATAGGATGCGGGTAAATATGCGTGATGTATTGCATATTTGCCCGTTTTTGTTTTGTACCTGTATGCTTTCTATTGATTAATTTCATAGTAAAAATATATATTATTGTATGTAAATCGGATAAAAATGTAGCTTTACACTTACATTTGCTTATATTAGAGTAACAAATGAAAATGTTACCATTTTAGATAGAAAACGCCCTTTGTTTTTGTCAGAAACCACCTCGTAAACCGGTATCGAAAAGTTTATACTTGCATCGGATTTTAATACGTCAAAGAATCATCAGACGTGTTTTACTGAAAGTGTAAAATATTAATTAAATTAATCTGATATTAGTATGAATGATTGTTTCCTGAATTTATTATTTAGTTTTCAGCTTTTACTTCCTTTGAAGGATGGAGCAGATTTTGTGGGCAGTAAACAGACTATTGATGTAATTTTGTCTGATTTGTCTCTGCTTGGATATGTAATTCCCGTAGGGGGACTTGGTATTGGACTATTTATTTGCCTACTTGCCTATCTTGCGGCAGAGTATAATGTCCGGTTTCAATCTCATGAAAAATATAAGATTGCAATGAATATGCTTCATTCGATACATACACCCTTGACATTATTACGAAATCAGTTGGAAGATATTAAAACTGCTAGTCTGTCTGAACCGATTTCTCTGAAAATAGAGGAAGTCTTGAAATATGCTGAACGTATAATAGACTGTAATCAGAATGTTATGACGCTTGATAAGATTGAAGGTAGTATTAAACCTAAGACAGCTACTGTCGATTTTGAACTTTCCACTTATATCACTTCCATTGTTAATCAATGTCGGCCATACGCAAACATCCGTCAAGTGAAATTGAAGGTCAACGAATGTTCGGATTGCGTCAGTTGCAGGATAAATGAGAACATAATGACAGCCGCACTTCAGTATCTTTTATACAAGATAATCTTGATAACAAATTCGGGTTGTTGCATATCAATTAGCGTAACGCATACAATGGATGCATGGGAATTACATATCAGCAATAATACCGTAACGGAGAATAAAGCTGAAAGTTTATTTTCCTTTATTTCCGCCCTGTTTCCTGTATATGGATATAGTGGTTTGAGGACTGTCAGAAAAATCATTCGTTTGCATGGAGGGAAAATGATTGGCTACGGACATGGCAAATTCGCCACTTTCAGGATTGTTATCCCGACGGACTGTCATTGCCAGAATCAAAAATGTCCCGTTATAAAATCCTCTCGAATTCATAAGGATGAAAAACAAGATTTGAAAGCAAAGGATGCTCCTCATATCTTATTAGTAATGAAGGATAAACCGTTCAGTGATTATTTGAGAAAGTCTTTGTCGAGATACTATCAGATTTCCATTCTTGAAGATCCTGATTTGATAATACATACTATCATCCGGCAAATTCCTGACACAATCATTATTGATGATAATGTAAACGGCATAAGTGGTGATTCGCTCTGTTTTCAAGTTAAAGCAGATAAAACAATGGGAGAGATACCAGTCGTTCTGCTGATAAGGTCTTTTGATAATGAAAGCTATCTTTCTCATTTAGGATGTGGAGCAGATCGGTTGAAATTGCGTACAGAGAGTATCTGTAAGTTCAGGGCGGATATTCACATGCTTATTGAGAACCGCATGGCGTTGCGTGAACGAATAAAAAACTTTTTATCTGATGCCATTTTTCCTTTGGTGCCTATGAGGCAGGAAATGGAAAACACAGATTTGTTATTTATGAATAAAGTCAATGAAATATTGGAAAAGAATCTCTCAACGGAGAAATATAGGATTGATAAACTTTGTGTTGATATAGGGATGAGTCGTACTGCTTTTTACAGTAAGATAAAGGATATTATAGGTATGTCACCGGAAGATTACATCTATTCATTCAAAATGGATAAAGCACTTAAATTGTTGGCTTCCCAACAATTTAATATTTCGGAAATAGCAGGTATGTTGGGATATTGTGATGTCCAATATTTTAGGAAGAAATTTAAGGATTTCTATCATGTATGCCCTACGGATTATATAAAGAGTATTATTGGCTAAAAATCTATTCTCCGGAAATTTCTCATGGTTTCCGTAATTTTGAGATTGCAACACATGGATAATAAAACGAAGGAAGTAAAAGCTACGGAAGGCAAGGGATATCTGACAATCAAGAGCCGCCGCCAACCCAAAGCGAATATAGGAACCGTAGAGAAAGTCTTAGAAGGTATCTGGCGTCTTTGAATTGACTCTTCCGAAGAAAGAACGGTTACCTATCGCTTGTAATATATTTGTTAATTAGTTAGTGAATTTAGTCCTTGATTAGCTATAGAATCTCCAAACAATTCCTATTTTTGCTTCAAGAAGTATGGTCTGATAAAAAAAGAAAGAAGTGATAGTAAAAATGAAATAGTATAATCATCAGAAATAAATAAGGTATATGAATAGAAAAGTTGATTTATCCATATCTTGTTATGGAGAAGTAAAAGATGGGAGATATGATATTGTAGCGTTACCGTGGGGGGCTACCGAACCTCATAATCTGCATTTGCCCTATATGACGGATTGTATCCTTTCTCATGATGTAGCGGTTTCTGCCGCTTTGATAGCCAAACAGAAATATGGGGTAAATTGTATGGTCATGCCACCTATCGGCATGGGGTCGCAAAATCCGGGACAACGGGAACTTCCGTTTTGTATCCATACGCGTTATGAAACTCAGAAAGCAATACTGACGGATATTGTTTCTTCCCTTTATGTTCAAGGTATCCGGAAATTAGTAATTATCAACGGGCATGGTGGCAATACTTTTAAAAGTATGATTCGTGATTTATCGGTAGACTATCCTGACTTTCTGATTGCATCAAGTGAATGGTATACCGTATTAAAGGTTAAGGACTATTTTGAAAATCCGGGTGACCATGCAGATGAAGTCGAGACATCTGTAATGATGCACTATCATCCCGAACTGGTCAATCTTGAAGAAGCAGGAAGTGGAGAATATAAAACCTTTGCCGTGCAGTCTTTGAATGAAAAAGTAGCATGGATTCCCAGAAACTGGGGAAAAGTATCGAAAGATACCGGGGTAGGTGATCCGCGTGGAGCCTCTGCCGAAAAAGGTAAAAAGTTCGCAGAAGCGGTCGCAGAGAAATATGCAAGGCTCTTTGACGAACTGGTGAACCAGAAACTTTACTAAAGAATAAAATACGAATAGGTGAACAATAGTGATATTATCTCTATTGTTGAGAAGCACTAAATGAGTAATAAGTGAAAAAGAAAATTAGTTGTAAAGGTCGTTTATTGTCTTCAATGTATAGATATATTTGTGTATGTCCCATTGCTGTCTTTTCTACTCTTAAACAGTTTTCTTTTTCTTATACAAAATGCTAATAAACTCATTTTGTGTTTTTAATAAATAATGGAACAGTTTATTATAAACGGGTCTCACGTTTATAATAAATGATATTCAGGGTTACTTAGTAAATGGAACTGAATATATTAAACAAAACGGGGTAAAATCTCTACAGATTTTGCCCCGTTTCTATTCTTCCGGACATATATCTATGCCTTCAAAGTCTATCTTTATGTCTTTATTTTTGTATATCTCATTCTTGTTCCAGTTGGTTCTTTCGGACAAATATACAAAATAAAAAGAGCAAAGTCAATAGTTTCTATGTTTACCTTTATTTCTTTTGTTTTACCAATATAATTGCCGGATTGTCTTCTTCATCCACCTTCACCCGTCACGGTTGGTGTGTTAATCGTTTTAAAAGGAATACAAATCTTCCGGGTAATGCTTTCATCCTGTTTTGATATGATATAATACGTGTTTGCGTAATGGATGGTCAGCAGGAACAAGCGGATGGTCGAACTCTTTCATTCGTGTCATACCTATCTTCTGCATTACACGTTCCGAACGGAGATTCGGCAGGGAAGTAAATGAATACAGTTCTGTAATGTCCGGTTGTTTACGAGTATATTCCAGACAAGCTGTTGCTGCTTCAGGGGCATAGCCATGTCCCCAATACTCATGTGCCAGCCGCCAGCCGATTTCTATACCCGGTGCAAAATCTACATCGAATGTTATCTGATGCAGCCCGGTATAGCCCATAAAAGCATGGTCTTCTTTGCGTTCTACGGCATACAAACCGAAGCCGCAGGTTTGAAATTCCTTTTGGATACGATGATAAAAATTGAGTGATTCTTCCGGAGTTAATGGTTGGAGAAAGTACTCCATGACGTGAGGGTCGGCGTTCATGAGGGCAAAAAGAGGAATGTCTTCCTCTTTCCAATCGCGAAGGATCAATCGGGATGTTTCGATATAAGTTTGCATAAAACTAAAAATAGTAATTCGCAAATATACGCTTTTTAGTCTTATATACCAGAACTTTTTGTTTGCTTCTGTTATCTTTTTAATATTGGGGTACCAGCGAGCAGATATAGATATAACTTTTCATATTACGACTGCCGGAAATCTTACTAAAGTCTCCGGCAGGGACGGTAGTGGTGTAATTTACGGATGCCGTGAACTGATAGACCGTCTGAACGATTCGGAAGGGAAACTGAACTTCCCGGAAGAACTGAAGGACGGACCTGAAATGGTACTTCGCGGTGCTTATGTAGGTTTGCAGAAAATGACTTATCTGCCGGGATATGGTGTTTATGAATATCCTTATACCCCAGAGAGGCTTCTACCCATCCGGGTTTGAAGCCGGCAGTATTTCCGGCAACTGATTGGAGTTGGGAGAAGACGGCAAAAAGTTATGGAGAAACTCCCGAAAGAACTGCTCTCCGAAGATAAAAATACTCGTGTCAGTGTGGCTTATGAAGCAGAAACAGCTGTGATGAAAGGCAAATTTCAAAAGAAAGAACATCGTAAACAAATGGGAGTATTTTTTAGTAAAGGGAACAGTATCGAATGGAATGTTTCTACCGGATTGGTGCAGGTCTATGCGCTTCGCTTCAAATACATGAATACAAGCGGAAAACCAATCCCTGTGTTAATGAAGTTTATTGACGCGAAAAGGGTAGTCTTGAAAGAAGATATACAGATATTTCCGGAGACACCGGACAAGTGGAAAATGATGAGTACCACTACGGGGACATTTATTAATGCCGGACATTATAAAGTGTTACTTTCGGCTGATACTATGGAAGGCTTGGCATTTGACGCATTGGATATTCAATAGGGCTTTTTGAAAGTCAGTTATATAAGCCACATTTCTCATATTCTAATCTTTTCTTATAAATAGAATATAGATGTTATTTTTTTAAGATTCGATACTCTGATTTTAATTATTTGAGAGCCGAGTTTTAAATAATCTCTATATTTGAAATCAAAAACAAAATAACACAATGGAGAGTGATATACCTAATTTTGATTTGCCAGTTGATTATATTGTTGGAGAAGGATATGAGATAGATTTATCAAAAAGGTACAAGAACTTTCCTTGTAGGGTAAGGTCCGGTTTTTTCATCCTCTGTGTTAAGGGAGTAATGCAAACAACAATCAATGGAAATCTTCATCATATTGGTGAAAACGATTTGATAACCTTACTGCCTGGTTATTTTATGGAAATTCTTGATTTCTCACCGGATATTCATATCTATTATGCTGGGTTCTCAGCCGGATTTATAGAAGGTATAAATTTAATGAAATCCACAGAACATCTTCTTCCTGTAATTATGGAAAACCCAATAATAACGTTGTCTCCATTACAAGCTTGTAGCTACAAGATGTTTTATGAATCGTCAATACTGTCATATGCTTCACCTCGTACACAGGCAAATAAAGAGATAGTAAAAGCTGTCCTTACTATGTTCGTTCAGGGAGCCACTGAGATTTACAAGATGCAAAATAACCTGTATCTATCTTCCCAATCAAGGAAGTATGAGATTTATCAGGAGTTTCTGAAATTGGTCATGAAATATTATATAGTTCATCATGGGACTTCCTTTTATGCCAATCAACTGGGGCTTAGTTTGCCACATTTCTGTTCGACAATAAAAAAAGTTGCTGGAAATACCCCATTGGAAGTGATTGCCTCCGTTATCTTAATGGACGCAAAATCCCGGTTAAAATCGACTAATGAGCCTGTGAAGAATATTGCCTTATCTTTGGGATTTAATAATATTTCTTTCTTCAACAAGTTCTTTAAGCAGCATACAGGAGTTACTCCACAAGAGTACAGAGGGCATTAAACTCCTTTCGATTGCCTTTTAAACGGCAATGTCACAATAAAGCGGCTTCCTTTTCCGATTTCCGATTCAACCGAAATACTTCCTTGTAGGTGCTCTACAATCGTTTTGCAGATAGAAAGCCCTAGCCCCGTACCTTGTTTGAAAGTATTGACCTTATAGAAACGGTCGAATATCTCTTTCTGGCATTCTTGCGGAATTCCTTCTCCCGTATCTTCCACAAACAGGTAAACCAATTGGTCTTTCTCTGAATGTGATGTGAAGCCGAAATGGATATAACCTTTCTCTGTAAATTTGCGGGCATTGTTTATGAAATTGCAAATAACCTGTTTCAAGCGTGTCGCGTCGGTATTAATGTAAATGTCATCATCCGGTAGTAACGCTTTTATTTCAATTTCCGGCAACTGTTTTACTGCTTGTTCTTTCTCTATATCTTTCATCATGGATTTTAGGGAACAACAGGAATAAGTGAATTTAATCGTGTTTGATTCTATTTTTGATAAGTCAAGTATATCATCAATCAATCGTACCAAATGCTCGCTGTTGATACTGATTAACCTTACAAAGTCAGCCCGTTCTTCATCGCTTAATTCATTATAAGTGGAAGCAATGACATCTGAGAAACCTACTATCGCATTTAACGGTGTCCGGATTTCATGGCTCATATTTGCCAAAAATGCCATTTTAAGCCGATCACTTTCTTCTGCTTTTTTACGAGCTTCAATCAGAGTGTTTTCTATATCTTTATATTCCTGAATACTCATACAGATTCCCACTAACCGATAAGGATGTCCGGAGATATTTGCGATATACGTGGATTGTCCTTCAAACCATTCCCATGTACCGTCTCCACGACGCAATCGAAATGGAACAGCTTTATCAAATGTTTCAATGCCGCTGAGTTGTACGACAAAGGCATCAGCCATAGTTTGTCGATCGTCCGGGTGAATCATGCTTACATATTCTTCCATTGTTAAGGTGTTGTTTTCTCCAGCCGGAATACCCAAATGGGTAAAATAACGATTATCTAAAGTAAACTCACTTCGATTTATATCGTAATACCAAGGATATATTCTGGTCCTTTGCAAAGCAGTGTTCAGAATATATTCTTGTGTGAGTTCCACTGTAATATTACGAAAAAAGAACAAGATGGTTTTTAAGTTTCCTTTATTTCTGATTGTAGCAAATTCTCCCCTTATAGGGAATTGTGTATGGTCTACTTGCTCCTGTATATAGGTATGTTCTGGAAGTGTATATATCCTCTCACCTTGACTAATCTTCTCTAAGATAGTTGACAAAATATCTTCTTTATTATTCAATAGCTTGAATATCTGACTTGTAGGGAGGGGCATCATTGTATTGACAGATGAATGAACATGAAGTTCTGTAAGAGCTTGCTGATTTAGTTGTATGATTTTTCCATTTATATCCAATATAATAACTCCGTCAGGTAGAATATTCAGCAATTCATCATCGTAGAGTGTTTGTTCGTTCACTTCCATGTGTTGTTGTTTTAATGCAAAGTATGAAGTAATAAATATAATTCCATAACAAAGAAACTCATTTCTTTTGAAGATAATACTACTTTAATGAATGTTTTTGAGCTTGTTTATATCGCTATTTTAATTTGCAATATATTGAGTGTTAATATGATATTCTCTTTTTAAGATTCGATATTCATATTTTAATCAGTGCTTTTATAGAGTACAAAAAGACTCCTCATCCGTCTACTTGATATGAAGAAAAAAGAACGAATGAAAATATATACTTTACTGTTTGGGGCATTGGTCGTTTGTCCGATGCAGGCACAGACAGTACATGATTGGGAAAACCACCATGTACTTCAAATCAATCGGAAACCGGCACGGGCTGCGTTTATTCCTTTCTCCACACAGAAAGGAGACTGTTCGGTATGCTTGGATGGAATGTGGAAATTCAGATGGACACCTGTACCTGACGAAAGAATCGTTGATTTTTATCAAACGAATTTTAATGATAAGGACTGGACTGATTTTCCGGTTCCTGCTAATTGGGAAATCAACGGATATGGTACTCCAATTTATGTATCAGCCGGTTATCCATTTAAGATAGACCCTTCGCGAGTAATGGGGGGAACCCAAGGCGGATTATGCGACTTATCAAGAAAGGAATCCGGTAGGGCAGTATCGGCGGCTTCTTATGGGTATTGGCAGATGAAGGTGTGAAACGCGTGGATATGGACGGATTCATTGATAATCAAGGCAACTTTGGCGTTGACGGTATTGTAGGGCCACATCACGAAAAGGAAGGTAGCTATGATGCGTATATCGGAGTATATCAGCCTTGTGACGGCCGAAACCGAGTGCTTTATACACTTCCCGAAAGTGGAATTTCTGTTTTGAATGTGATTCCACCGGTACGTAATAAGGTAAACTCAACGGATTTGTGCGGTCCTTCTTCACAAGCTAAGTGGGTGAATGGTTCCCAAACGGGGCGGATTGTTTTCCGGTTTATGGAATAAATAAAAAAAGGTGCTGACACCTGACATGATATTTAATTTTAAAAGTCATACAAATAAAGCAGAACAAAGATAATAATCATTATCTTTGTTCTGCTTTATATATTCTGATTACCGAAACGTTATAATACTACTCACACATGATGAAACATCTTTTTTCTTTTCTGATAATAGCTTCTTTGCTGTTATTTGGTTGCCGTTCAAAAACACAAAGTAATTTTCAGCCTGAACTTTCTGAACAAGCGGAGGAAAGCTATTCTTTACCTGAAGAATACGCTGAAGAAGTGATTGTTACAGGCAAGGTGCTGAACCGGGATTTTTATCCTAATGAAAAAGATTTGACTCTTATTATTCCTTTTTTTAGAAAAATGGAGAATCAGTACTGTGCACCTATCCAAAAGGATGGATCATTCTCTTTCCGTTTTCCTATTTTTGCAAAAATAAGGGAGATTTCTATTCGTAATTATGCCGAACATTTGTATGTGCATCCGGGGGATAGTGTATACGTAGAGATTGATTTTAAAGATATGTTTCATCCCAAAGTAACGGGTGATGCTGAAAAATTAAACCAAGAAATATTGGCTTTTACTGAGAATGCTTATTACTATATACAGAATTATAGTATAGGATCTAATTTGAATAATAATGATTTTGAAACAGAACTTAAAAGGGAGTATAATCTTCGTTTGGAACGTAGGCAAGAGTATATACAAAAATATAAGCCGTCAGAAGAAGTTGAATTTCTCACAGAAGAACTATTGAAACAGGATTATTATTATGCTTTGCTACTTTATGCTTCTCACATCCAAGATGAAACTGGTAAGGAGTTGGAGCGCTATCATGCGTTGTTGCCTGAAATTAACGGGCTTTACCATAAAGGCATACTATCAGCACGTTTATTTGATATTGCTGAAAGTGTAGAAAACTATATTTTATTTGGAATGGCTTTGAAAAATAGGAAATATCCGAAGATAGAGGATATGATGTCTCTAATTGGGGAGAATACATTGAATCAGTATTTGTATACAAAGATGATGGCTAATTGTTTGACGGCTAATGATACACTTGCTTTAGCAAAACGACACGCACAGTTTGATTCAATAGTGAAGATGCCGCATTTACGTGCACAGATTACCCAAATATATAATCGGACTAAGTCATATTTGGAAAATCCTCAATCGGTTTCCGATAATTTATTGTATGGAGTATTTCATGAAAATGCAAGTCAAAAAACGTCTATGTCATTTATGGAACCTATTTATGAAATGCTCGAGAAAGATCGTGGAAAAGTGATCTATTTTGATTTTTGGGTTAAGTGGTGCCCTCCTTGTTTAACGGAGATGGAACCGTTGAAGCAGTTACGCAGTAAGTATTCTACAAAAGATTTGGTCATATATTCTATATGTGGCAGCGAACCGAAAGAGGAGTGGGAGGAGTGCCTGGATAAGTATTCATTGAGGAACCGGGGAATTGAATGTATTTATGCAAATGATTTTTTTGGAAAAGAAAATTATCAGAAGATTTGTAACCAATGGAATGTGCATGATATGCCATATTATATCTTGATAAACAGAAAAGGACAGATTATTGATTTTGGTAGTTCGGCACGTCCGAGTAATCCGAATTTGCGATCTAGAATTGAGGAGGCGGTTAAAAATATAAAATAACTTTTTATTTGTTTTACTCAGAAGTAGAGGATAGTGAGTACAAAACGGCCGGATTTCCGTCTTTATTTTAGTAAAAATATAGATTGGAATGGAAAGCCGACTGAAACATCGAATATTTGTATTTTCTTTATTGGTATGGACTGTTATATGTCCTTCCGGTACTCAACAAACACATTCGCTTCACGAACAATTCTTGAATCCGTCCGATGAATCCCGATCCGGTGGAACTTTCACCGGAAGTGAAACAGAAGATTAATGAATTAAAAGAGGCAGGCGTGTTGGTTCCCGTTATTCCATCTAAGGAAGACGATTTATTTTTATTGCTAATCAAAGGATTGATACAGTCTTTCACAGTAGCTTATTTTTTAGCTCTGTGAAAGGCTGTGTTTTTGTTTTCGGATATTTAATGAGAAAATATTCAAGAATAAGGTTTCTGCTATGACTCTTTTTTGTACTTTTGCAGCCGATTTAAAAATACCACATGCATGAAGACAAGCGAATCTTTATTATCAAAAGGAAAATTCATTGCCGAATATTCTGCCCACCTAATGGGAGCCGGAGTACATACTTCGCGGGTTGTCCGTAATTCCAAACGTATCGGTGAGGCTTTCGGGCTAGACGTAAAATTAGGAGTATTTCATAAAAACATCATTCTTACGATTATTGACAAACAAACCAATGAGGCTTGCAACGAGGTTATAGACATTCCTGCACATCCTATTAGTTTTGAACATAACTCGGAATTAAGTGCATTGAGTTGGGAAGCCGTGGACAATCGCCTCTCGTTGGAAGAACTGACGGAAAAATACAGGAAAATAGTTTCCGCTCCGATGATACATCCTCTTTTTGTATTATTGCTGGTAGGATTTGCCAATGCTTCTTTCTGTAAACTGTTCGGAGGGGATTTGATTTCTATGGGCATTGTTTTCTCAGCCACAATTACAGGATTTTACCTGAAACAACAGATGCAGAAAAAGAAAATCAATCATTATATAACATTTATTGTTTCGGCGTTCGTGGCTTCCCTATGTGCATCCACAGCTTTGATATTTGATACGACTTCCGAAATAGCACTGGCAACCAGCGTACTGTATCTCGTTCCGGGAGTGCCTTTGATTAATGGTGTGATTGATGTGGTAGAAGGATATGTCCTGACCGGATTTGCCCGCTTGACGGAGGCGTCCTTGCTGATTGTCAGCATTGCGATCGGCCTTTCCTTTACATTATTAATGGTAAAAAACAGCTTAATTTGATATGGTAGCACTCGATATTCTTTCCGATGGATTTTTTGCTGCAGTGGCGGGTATAGGCTTCGGAGCTATTTCCGACCCACCTTTGCGTGCATTTAAAATGATTGCGATTTTAGCGGCATTAGGACACGCATGTCGTTTTTGCCTGATGACTTATTTAGGGGTAGATATTGCTACCGCTTCTTTATTTGCCGGTTTGGTAATAGGTTTTGGTAGTCTATGGCTGGGAAAAAGGGTCTATTGCCCAATGACGGTACTCTATATTCCGGCATTGCTTCCGATGATTCCGGGCAAGTTTGCCTATAATATGGTATTTTCACTGATTATGTGTTTACAGAATATGAATGACCCGGAGCAACTGGATAAATTCATGGGTATGTTTTTCTCCAATAGCTTGATAGCCAGTACTGTAATATTCATGTTGGCGGTAGGAGCCACATTCCCGATGTTCCTGTTTCCACACCGGGCTTTTTCTTTAACAAGACATTAATTAAACTACTTTTATGGAGATTTTTTGGAGAACAATCGCATATTATAATTCAGCCACCTGGCTTTTGCAGATAGTTATTATTCTTATTGGTATCGTGCTGACAGCATTGCTCATCTGCCGGCCACGTCCGTGGGTGAAAATGGGAATGAAGTTCTACATGATAGGGCTGTATTCATGGATTTCAGTTATCTATTATTATATTTATTGTGAGGAACGCAGCTATAATGGAGTAATGGCTATGTTTTGGGGAGTAATGGCTATTATCTGGATTTGGGATACTATTACGGGATATACAACTTTTGAACGTACACATAAGTATGATATCTTATCGTATATCTTGTTGGCAATGCCTTTTATATACCCACTGGTTTCGTTGGCCCGCGGACTTAGTTTCCCGGAAATGACCTCTCCGGTAATGCCCTGTTCCGTGGTGGTATTTACAATCGGACTACTATTGCTGTTTGCTCATAAAGTGAATATGTTTCTGGTGCTTTTTCTTTGCCACTGGTCATTGATAGGATTATCCAAAACTTATTTCTTCCAGATTCCGGAAGACTTTTTGTTGGCAAGTGCAACCATTCCCGGCTTGTATCTTTTCTTCAGAGAGTATTTCCTGAATAACCTGCATGCCGATACGAAGCCGAAAGCAAAATATATTAATTGGTTATTAATAACTGTCTGTATCGGATTGGCTATATTACTGACTACTACAATGTTTCTGGAATTAGTACCCAAAAACTAATCTGAAACAGAGAGAATAGTTTTTTCTAGAAATAAAAAATCGCTTTTTATAACTATTAAAGTTATAGAAGGCGATTTTCACATACCTGCCTATTGAATGGCATAGAATATTCGAAGAGCATATTGCATGACAACGTCAGGCAGCCATTTCTTACTCTTAGCGAATGTGACTTGTATCCATGGTCCGACTTTCGTACGGAAGGGAGGATTTTTGCGTGCTACTATTTTACAGATTGCATGCCCCAACTTCTTCGGGTGACATCCGTTACGTTCTTCCTTTTCTATAATTTCCAATGATTTCAGGAAACTCTCCTTGTAATCGGTATTTACTCTTGTTGCTTCCGAAATATTCCGGTTATCTGTAAATCCGGTATTGAAATCTCCCGGTTCTACAATACAAACTTTTATATGAAACGGATGAACTTCCAAGGCTAAAGCCTCACTATATCCTTCGACCGCAAATTTAGAAGCGGAATAAAATCCCTGATAGGGGATACCCATTACTCCACCGATAGAACTGATATTGATGATTTTTCCTCTTCGTGCCTTGCGCATATAAGGCAGCACCACTTTGCACATGTTCACTACGCCGAAGAAATTAGTATTCATCTGCCCGGATATTTCATCTTCTGTTGCGAGTTCCAAAGCGCCGCCGATACCCATTCCGGCATTATTAATCAATACGTCAATCCGTCCTTGTTCTGATATAATCTGTCCGACAGCTTCGTGGATAGAAAGAATATTAGTGACATCGGCAACAAGCATTTTTACATTGTTCATGTTTCCGGAAGGCTTTCTACTTGTTCCGTAAACAATGTGCCCCTGTTCAGATAACATTTGCGCTGTGATTTTCCCGAACCCGGAAGATGCTCCGGTGATAAGTATGACTTGTGGTTGCATGTTTTTTCAGAAAGTGATATAAGGGCCAATTATTACTCCTCTAATATAGCAGTCAGTTCTGCTCTCCAATCAGTTCCGTTCCGGGGTTGGAAAGTTTCGAATCCCAGCTCTTTGCCCATGTGGATATTTGAAGTTCCGTCATCTACAAATAAAGTTTCGGAAGGAATTATATTACAATCCTTTATCATAAAGTCGAATATTTCCGGTGCAGGTTTTGTATGTCCTACCTGATAAGATAGATACAGCTTGTCACAATAATCATTCAATGGCTTCTTCCTTGAGGAAAATTCGGGGCTACAAGCCCATGACATGACAAAAGGATTGGTATTACTAAGAATATATACATGATAAGACTTCCGTAATTCCAACATATAATCAAGTTTGCGCAAATCTACTTCGTTGAAGAAGCCCAGCCATGCCTGTTTGGTTTCTTCCATAGTAAGCTCTCGTCCGCATAAATCTCCCAGTTGTTTTCTAAATTCATCAGCGCTAAGTTTGCCTTCCTCCAATTCCTGAAATATTCCGGTTTGATGATATTTATCCAACCGACTGTCTGCATCCGTCAATCCCAGTTTGATAAATGCCTGAACGGCTTTATCACGGTCAATGTCTACAATAACTCCACCAAAATCGAATACAATGTTCTTAATCATGATATATTTTTTATTGCTACAAAGATACAGCTTATCTTCCTAATTAACTGCTTGCTGTTCCTTGATATTTATCAAGAAAAGTATAGAAAGTAAATTTAGACGAAAGAATAACAGTTATCAGACGATTAATTTTATACTATATCAAGTTTAGAGTTTACTAAAAGAAGGAAGAAATATTCGCTACTCTAGCAATAATCTTATAAATTTGTCGCATATTTGTATGTAGAGACTAAAAATTGAGACTATGAGTAATCTTCGAATTTTATTGTATGTATTTGTCCTCTCTTTGGCCGCATGTCATCCGGAGGGGACTAATGTGAAACAAGGATTAGATAAAGCTGCTCAATTAATGGAGCAAGATCCGGATACGGCATCCATTATTCTTGAAACTATTCAAATGAACCAAATGAATGAGGCGCAACTTGCAGAATACAATTTGCTTTGTACTCAATTCAATGAAGATAAGAATATACCTCATTCTTCTGATCATCAGATTCGTCAGGCCGTGTCTTATTATGAGCAATACGGAAATGAAATTCAGAAGTCAAAAGCCTATTATTATCTGGCATGTGTAGAAAGTGATTTGAATCAGGAGAAAGACGCTGAAACTCATTTCAAAGAAGCAATAAGACTAGCTGCGCAAACAGAAGAATATGAACAAATGACTAAGATTTGCAGGAGATGTAGTCTTTATTATCAGAAATATGGCAACTTTGACGAAGCGCTGGAAATGGAAAGAAAAGCGTATGCCAGCCAATTGATGTTGATTGACAGTAAAGACCGTTCTACCGTGATTCTGTCTTCCGCTTTGGGAGTGTTCGGTGCCATGTCCCTCTTGCTTGGATTGCTATGGAAGAAACATCTGTCTGTACACTCGCAACTGGACACCTTTAAGGAAGAAATGCAGATGAAAGAGGTTGAATCTGACAAATTGGCGATGCAATGTAATTATCTCGAAGAAAAGTATCAATCCCTTCAACAGCATATTTATGAAAATTCTCCGGTTATCTCGAAAGTCCGTCAGTTGAAGGAACGAACTGCTTTGTCTCCCAAAATACCGTCTTTTTCAGAAAGAGACTGGACGGAACTTTTACGACTTCAGGAAAACGTTTACGGCCTTGTATCCAAATTGAAAGAGATAAGTCCGAAACTTACAGAAGAAGATTTGAGGGTATGTGCTTTTTTACGCGAAGGTGTTCAGCCTACTTGTTTTGCAGATTTAATGAAACTGACTGTTGAGACTCTGACCCGGAGAATCTCCAGGATAAAAACGGAGAAATTAATGCTGGCAAACTCTAAAGAATCGTTGGAGGATATTGTGAAATCATTATAGTCTGCATTTGTCTGTGCTTGTTTATGTGACGCTGTTGAATATCAACTGATTATAAGTATAAAGTGTCCGTATTCGTCCGATAAGAATCTTCTCTTTTATATGCTTGTTCTATAACTTTGCAAACAAAAAAGTTACAGAGCAATGAACAACTTATTATTTAAAAAATGGAATGATTTTAGTGGGTGGATTGTTTTTCTAATAGCAGCTTTTGTATATGGAATGACGATTGAACCTACTGCTAGTTTTTGGGATTGTCCCGAATTTATTTCGTGTGCCGAAAAGTTACAAGTAGGGCATCCACCGGGTGCACCTTTCTATATGCTCGTAGGAAACCTGTTTACCCAGTTTGCTTCCGAGGCATCGCAAGTGTCTTGGCTGGTGAATTTTCTGAATGCGTTGTTGAGTGCCGGTTGCATCCTGTTTCTTTTTTGGAGCATCACCCGGTTAGTAAGATCCCTGATAGTAAATGAAGAGCAGAATTTATCAACGATAGATGTTATCGTCATTCTGGGGTCGGGATTTGTCGGAGCCTTGGCATATACATTCAGTGATACATTTTGGTTCAGTGCGGTAGAAGGTGAAGTTTATGCTTTCTCTTCTTTTCTTACGGCATTGGTCTTCTGGATGATTCTTCGCTGGCAAGATGAATCGGATTCGGTATATGGTGACCGTTGGATTATCCTGATAGCTTATATTATCGGGCTGTCAATTGGAGTGCATTTGCTTAATCTGCTCTGCATCCCGGCCATTGTGCTGGTTTTCTATTATCAGAAGTATCATGCAATATCGTTTAAAGGAGTAGCTGCTGCAATTGTCATATCCGGTCTTCTTATCGTATTTATCCTTTTTGTTTATATTCCTGGCATAGCTGATATGGGAGGGTGGTTCGAGCTGCTCTTTGTCAATGTGTTCGGACTTCCTTTCCATACGGGGCTGATCGTCTTTTTAACTTTAACATTTCTCGTACTGGTCGGAGCCATTTATCGTTTCCGAAAACGTATGTTGCATACTTCTTTATGGTGCTTGCTTATGCTCACCGTAGGCTATACCACCTATGCGGTGATACTGATTCGTGCCAACGCTAATACTCCGCTTAATGAGAATGCGCCGGACAACATTTTTACACTTAAAAGTTATCTGAATCGCGAGCAGTATGAAAGTGCTCCTCTGCTTTATGGAAAAACTTATGCATCCGATCCGGAATATGTGCCTGAAGGTGACTATTACAGAGTAAAAACGACAAAGGGAAGTGCTGTATATCGTCCGGATAAGGAAAAAGGTAAATATAAAATAATCCGGTATAAAGAAGATGTGTGCTATACTCAGAATATGTTGTTTCCCCGAATGTGGAATGAGCGAATGGCTGCTTCATACAAAAACTGGACGGGAGGAAGCGAAGCGGCTCCTACGCAAAAAGAAAACCTCACTTATTTCATTACCTATCAGCTCAATTATATGTATTGGCGCTATTTCTTATGGAACTTTGTAGGACGGCAGAACGATGTGCAAGGGAGTGGCGAACCGGAACATGGGAACTGGATAACGGGAATTTCCTGGTTAGATAATTTAAGATTAGGTGACCAAAGTTTGTTACCGGAATCTTTACGTCAGAACAAAGGGCACAATGTGTTTTACGGACTGCCGCTATTATTAGGACTGTTCGGAATCTATTGGCAATGGAACCGCAGTAAGAAAGGCAAACAGCAGTTTAGTGTACTGTTCTTCCTTTTCTTTATGACGGGACTGGCTATTGTGCTTTATCTGAATCAAACTCCCGGTCAGCCGCGTGAACGGGACTACGCATACGCCGGTTCGTTCTATGCTTTTGCTATCTGGATAGGGATAGGAGCGGCAGGATTATGTGATATGCTTCGCCGGAAAACAACTTCGACGGTGCAAGTCAGTGTGTTAATGACAATCTGTTTATTGATTCCGGTGCAAATGGCGAGCCAGACCTGGGATGACCATGACCGGAGTGCCCGTTTTACTTGTCGCGACTTTGGGGCTAACTATCTGATGACTCTTCCCGATGAAGGAAATCCGATTATTTTTTGTAACGGAGATAACGATACGTTCCCGCTATGGTATAATCAGGATACGGAAGAAGTACGCAGGGATGCACGTGTTTGTAACCTAAGTTATGCGCAGACCGATTGGTATATTTATCAACAGCAATGCCCGTTGTATAATGCTCCCGGACTGCCTATAAGCTGGAATAAAAATCAATATCAGGAAGGAACCAACGAATATGTGGCCGTACGTCCGGAACTGAAAAAACAAATTGAGGAACTGTACCGGAAGCACCCGGAGGAAGCCCGTGACAGCTTCGGAGAAGACCCGTTTGAGGTAAAAAATATCTTGAAATATTGGGTGCTCTCAGAGAAACAGGAGTTTCACGTAATTCCTACGGATACGATAAATATCCACATTGATAAGGACGCGCTGCTCCGTTCGGGAATCATGCTCCCCAAAACAATCCGACATTTGAAAGGGGAGGACTTGAAGGATGCCATACCGGACAAACTGTATATTCCTTTAACGGATATACGTATGTTGACTAAAGTCGATTTACTCATGCTGGAAATGCTTGCCAACTGTAATTGGGAACGTCCGCTTTATCTTGCAATTTCCGTAGGAAGTGTCAGTAAGCTGAAGTTTGACAATTACTTTGTACAGGAAGGATTAGCATTCCGCTTTACACCTTTTGACTATAAGAAGTGGGGAGATGTCGGTGAAAACAGACTTTATGCAGTAGATGTGGAAAGGCTTTATGACAACGTTATGAATAGATATAAATATGGCGGACTGGATACTCCGGGGCTCTATCTGGATGAAACAACACTACGCACGTGTTGGTATCATCGCAGGCTTTTTGCGCAACTTGCCAAAGAACTGATAGCGCAAGGAGATAATGAGCGTGCAAAGAAAGTACTCGCTTATGCGGAACAGGTTATTCCGGGATATAATGTTCCCGAAACACATGAAAGTGGTTCTTATGATATAGCAACGGCCTATGCTGCTTTGGGTGAAAAAACGAAAGCAGTGACTCTGGCTGTACATTTGATAGCTGAAGCGGAAGATTATATAAACTGGGCTTTTTCATTAAAAGGAAACCGTATAGAAATGGTTCGCAATGATTGTATCTATAAATTCTGGCAATGGAACCAATATAATGAACTCTTGAAGAAGATAGACGGAGAAAAATATAAAGAGAGCAACCGGCAGTTTGAGGAAAAATATGCGCTATTCGCTCCAACTATGAATTACAAAAACTAAAACGGAAGAAGAATATGAAATCAAAAATAATGAAACAGAAAGAGACAGAAACAGTATTTAGCAGAAGAAATTATATAATTCTGCTAATTGGTTCGGTAGTAATAATAGTAGGTTATCTATTCATGAGCGGTGAGGGGAGTACCCCTGCCGCCTATAACCCTGATATATTCAGCGGATTGCGTATAAAGGTAGCACCCGTAGTATGTCTGACAGGATATTTGATAAATATATTCGGTATTCTATACCGCCCCAGGCGGAGTTAATTATCTCAATGTTTTCCATGCATACATCATCACCACTATGAATGAAAGCAACGGAACGATGAATGAGAAGGACATTGTAGTCTGGTCTGCTACATATCCCATGAGCAAGGGGCCGACAGCCCCTCCAATGGGAGACATCATTAAATAAGAGGATGCACGTTTGGTATGATTGCCCAGTCCCCGTAATGAAAGTGCAAAAATAGTAGGAAACATAATTGCTTCAAAAGCGTAACCCAAGAAAAGAGCTATCAGTGATATGATCCCCAGATTCAGTACAATTAAAGAACTTGTTACGACTGTACCGACAGCACAAAAGAACAATACTTTCTCTGCCCGTATCTGCCGCATCACCCAACTACCGGCAAATCGTCCGCACATAAATAGCCCCAGACCACCGAACGAAAGAATCACAGAAGCATCGCGGGCGTTCATCCAGCCGTCATCTACCACATAATTAATAAAAAAACTATTAATAGAGATTTCTGCAATTTCATAACAGAATAAAGCTGCGATACCAAAAATAAAAAGCTTGTGTGACCAGAGTCCCTGTGCCTGCCCCTGTTTATCCGTGTCTTCTTCATGGGTAATCTCCGGCAAACGGACTTTGTTAAATACTAAAGCAACTGCCAGTACAATGATTCCCATTAATGTATATGGCAATGAGATATTCGAACTACCTTCTTCCGAAAACAATAATAAACCTCCTATAAGCGGCCCGCAGATACAACCCAATCCGTTAAATGATTGTGCCAGATTTAATCGGCTGGCGGCAGTTTCCCGTTCACCTAATTCCGTCATATAAGGATTGGCGGCTGTTTCCAAAAATACCAAACCGCAGGCAATGACAAACAGGGAGAAAAGGAAGAACTGAAACGACATCCAGTATTCACCGGGAATAAAAAGCAGCGAACCGATACCATAGAGCAACAAACCGAATACTACTCCTTTGCGATAGCCATATTTATTGATAAACAGTCCTGCTGGGATAGCCATGACGAAATATCCCAGATAAAACATGACTTGTACCCATGCCGAATGAGCACGGCTTATATTCATCACATCCTGAAAATGCTTGTTTAACACATCTAAAATAGCATGTGCAAATCCCCATAGAAAGAAAAGGGAAGTGACCAGAATAAAAGGAATCTGATATTCCTTCTTGACTAATTTCTGCATAGTGAGTTTATTAAAAAAGAGCGTTCTTTGCCTTCGGGGCACAAAGATAGGCAAAATGACGATAAGATGTTCATATCATGATATCGCTTTTACAAAAAAGAATAATAGGTAACAAAAAAAGATTTAGCCCGTCTATAAACAGTGATTCTGTAATATTGGTATAATAATCTGTAATCTATCTACTTTGCGAATATTTAAAATCGAGTATATTTGCTGCATAAATTATTAGTATAAATAAAGTATATGATGCTAAAAAAGTAATGAGTGCTTGATTAATCTGTAATATAGATATAAACTACTATAAAAAGAAAACAATTTAATTATGTTACGTACTATCAGACTTACAGCCGCGATTGTGTGTTTTACACTTGTCACCCTGTTATTTCTCGACTTTACAGGGACATTGCATACTTGGTTCGGATGGCTGGCAAAAATTCAATTCCTGCCGGCTGTATTAGCCTTGAATATAGGTGTGGTATTATTCCTTATCATACTTACAATCTTGTTCGGGCGTATTTATTGTTCGGTCATTTGTCCTTTGGGAGTATTTCAGGATGCTATTTCGTGGGTATCCGGCAAACGTAAAAAGAATCGTTTCCGTTATTCTCCGGCTATGAAATGGCTCCGCTATGGCGTTTTAGCAGTGTTTATTATTGCAATGATTGTAGGCTTGAATGCTTTGGCAATTCTGATAGCACCTTATAGCGCGTATGGGCGAATGGTCTCTGCTTTGTTCGCTCCGGTTTGGCAGTGGGGAAACAACCTTCTGGCATACTTTGCCGAACGGGCCGGCAGTTATGCTTTTTATGAAGTGGACGTATGGATAAAAAGTTTTTCTACTTTGGTTATTGCCGTGGTTACTCTAATTGTACTTATTATATTGGCATGGCGTAATGGACGGACTTACTGTAATACGATTTGTCCGGTAGGTACGGTATTAGGATTCATATCCCGATATTCTATCTTCAAACCGGTGATTGATACTTCCAAATGTAACGGATGCGGATTATGTGCGCGTAATTGTAAGGCGTCCTGTATTGATGCGAAAGCGCATAAAATAGATTATAGCCGTTGCGTCGTTTGTATGAACTGCTTGGGAAAATGTAAGAAAGGGGCTATTAAATACACAAGACGTATCCCCGAAATAGAAGCGGAACCTGAGATGATAACTACCTCCAAAGCTAAATCCGTTACTACGGAGCAAGTAGACAATGCTCGCCGCAGTTTTCTTTCTGCATCGGCTATCTTCGCAACCACCGCCGCACTAAAAGCACAGGAAAAGAAAGTGGACGGCGGACTGGCAACCATTGAAGACAAGAAGATTCCCCATCGGGAAAATCCCATTTTACCTCCCGGTTCATTAAGTGCGCGCAATTTTGCACAGCATTGCACAGCCTGTCAATTATGTGTTTCGGTTTGTCCTAATCAGGTACTCCGCCCTTCTGGCAATTTGTTGACTTTGATGCAGCCGGAAATGTCTTATGAACGTGGCTATTGTCGTCCTGAATGTGCAAAATGCGCGGAGGTCTGTCCTACGGACGCTATTCATCTGACCAGCCTTGCTGATAAGTCTGCCATTCAAATCGGCCATGCCGTATGGATTAAAGAAAACTGCGTACCGTTGACCGATGGAGTTGAATGTGGCAACTGTGCGCGTCATTGTCCGACCGGTGCTATCCAAATGGTAGTTTCCGATCCGGATATGGCGGATTCGCCCAAAATTCCGGTTGTGAATGCGGAAAAATGTATTGGCTGCGGAGCTTGTGAGAATCTATGTCCGTCCCGTCCTTTCAGTGCTATTTATGTAACAGGACATCAGATGCATAGAATTATATAATCTAAATTGAGATGAGATTATGGAAGAAAAGAATAAAAAAAACATAAACAGAAGAGATTTTATTAAAATTGTAGGTATCAGTGCAGCTACATCAACAGCCATATTATACGGATGTTCTTCTAAAGGTACTTCCTCATCAAATAGTGTATCGGGAGAAGGGGAAATACCTACTGATAAAATGACCTACCGTACTTCGCCAACAACAGGTGACCGTGTTTCACTTTTGGGATACGGTTGTATGCGTTGGCCTCTTAAGCCATCTCCCGACGGTAACGGTGAGGTAATCGACCAAGACGCGGTGAATGGATTAGTAGATTATGCTATTGCTCACGGAGTAAACTATTTCGATACATCTCCGGCTTATGTGCAAGGTTTTTCTGAGAAGGCAACAGGCATTGCATTAAGCCGCCACCCACGTGACAAATATTTTATTGCCACCAAACTGTCCAATTTCTCGCCGGACACATGGTCTCGTGAGGCTTCACTTAGAATGTATCATAAATCATTTACAGAGCTTCAAGTAGATTATATTGACTATATGTTGCTTCATGGTATCGGTATGGGAGGAATGGATGCCCTTAAAGGACGGTATCTGGACAATGGTATGCTCGACTTCCTGATTAAAGAGCGTGAAGCGGGACGTATCCGGAATCTCGGATTTTCTTATCATGGGGATATTGAAGTTTATGATTATCTCCTCTCCCGGCATGATGAAATAAAGTGGGACTTTGTGCAGATACAGCTAAACTATGTTGACTGGAAACATGCCAAAGAGACAAATACCCGAAATACCGACGCAGAATATCTGTACGGTGAATTGGCTAAAAGAGGAATCCCTTCTATTATTATGGAGCCGTTGTTGGGCGGACGTCTGTCTAAGTTGAATGATAATTTAGTAGCACGACTCAAACAGCGCCGTCCTGAAAACAGTGTTGCATCGTGGGCATTCCGTTTTGCCGGTTCTTTTCCGGATATATTGACCGTACTAAGCGGTATGACTTATATGGAACATTTACAAGATAATCTCCGTACCTATTCACCATTGGAACCACTTACTGATGAAGAAAAAGAATTTCTTGAAGAAACGGCGCAATTAATGTTGAAATACCCTACCATTCCTTGCAATGACTGTAAATATTGTATGCCCTGTCCGTATGGGTTGGATATTCCGGCTATACTGTTACATTATAATCGTTGTGTCAACGAGGGCAATGTTCCTGAAAACGGGCAAGATGAAAATTATGCGAAAGCACGCCGGGCATTTCTTGTCGGTTATGATCGCAGCGTGCCCAAACTCCGACAGGCCAGTCATTGTATCGGATGTAATCAGTGTGTGTCACATTGTCCGCAGAATATTGATATACCGAAAGAATTGCATCGGATAGACCAATTTGTAGAACAACTGAAACAAGGGACTTTATAATGGAAGAATTAATCAATCTACTACATACAGGAGGATATTCCTGTGTGATAGACAACGAAGGAAAGATTCGCACTTTTACCCAACGCGGAGTAGCCGATTTATACGATTTGCTGACCCGGGAGCCGGAGTTCCTGAAAGGAGCTCTGATTGCTGATAAAGTAGTTGGGAAAGGAGCTGCCGCCCTCATGATTTTAGGTGGTATAAAAGAGTTATATACAGATGTTGTCAGTTCAAACGCTATGGACTTGTTTCGGACATCAGATGTAAAAGTAGACTTTGTACAGGAAGTGCCCTTTATATGGAATCGCGACCATACAGGCTGGTGTCCCGTAGAAACTATGTGCAGTGAAGAGGAATCGGCCGAAGCTATTTTGCAGCTGATTCGTGGCTTTCTCGAAAGAATCAAAAATAAAGAGTAAAAATACAGACTAAAGTATGAGAAAGAATACAACTTGTTTATTTCTATTCAGTAGTCTGTTGTCCATTTCGGGAATGGCAGAAAACAGAAAAGACAGTACGCAAGTAGGACGAAATTATGTTATTGATGAGGTCGTAGTTACCGGAACACGCAATGAAACGGATATACGCCATTTGCCTATGACTATTTCCATAGTCAATAGACAACAGATAGAAAAAAGGTATGAACCTTCCTTGTTGCCATTATTGACCGAACAAGTACCGGGGTTGTTTACTACCAGTCGTGGTATTATGGGATATGGTGTGTCTACAGGTGCAGCAGGTGGCATGAGTTTACGGGGGATTGGTGGTAGTCCGACAGCGGGGCTATTAGTCTTAATTGATGGTCACCCGCAATATATGGGGCTAATGGGACATCCGATAGCAGATGCCTACCAATCCATGCTGGCAGAAAGGGTAGAGGTTCTACGTGGTCCTGCATCTGTCCTTTATGGTTCGAATGCAATGGGCGGAGTTATCAATATTGTTACCCGTAAACAACAGGAAGAAGGGGTGAAGAACAATATGCAAGTAGGTTATGGTTCTTATAATACTTTGCAGACAGAATTTTCAAATCGGGTGAAGAAAGGGCGTTTCAGCAGTGTCGTGACAGGTTCATACAACCGGACGGATGGACATCGTTCCGATATGGAGTTCGAGCAATATGGAGGATATGCCAAACTAGGCTATGACTTAAGTACTTTCTGGAAAGTATGGGGAGATATAAATGTAACGCATTTCAATGCTTCCAATCCTGGAACGGTTCAAACTCCGCTTTTCGACAATGATTCACGCATCACTCGCGGCATGACTTCGTTTGCTTTAGAGAATCATTATGAAAAGACTTCAGGTACCTTGAGCTTTTTCTACAACTGGGGACGGCATAAGATAAACGACGGATATAAAACTGGAGAAGAACCACAAAAGTCACATTTTAATTCCAAAGACCGGATGCTGGGTATATCGTGGTATCAGAGTGCCACTCTTTTCACGGGTAACCGTGTGACAACAGGATTTGATTATCAACATTTCGGAGGGGAATCTTGGAATAAAGTTCTGGCTACGGGCGAACGCAAATCGGGAGTAGATAAGCAAATGGATGAATTTGCAGGGTATATTGACTTTCGTCAGGATATAAATAGCTGGTTATCTCTGGATGCAGGAGTCCGTGTAGATCATCATTCTCATGTCGGTACAGAATGGATTCCACAAGGAGGTCTGGCATTTCATTTTCCGAAAAATACGGAAGTAAAAGCAATGGTAAGTAAAGGCTATCGCAATCCGACTATCCGGGAAATGTATATGTTTGCTCCTGCCAATCCCGAGTTGGAGCCTGAAAAGATGATTAATTATGAGTTTTCGTACTCTCAATGTTTATTGGAAGGAGCATTGTCTTACGGAGTGAACCTTTACTACATCAATGGCGACAATATTATTATGAGTAATGGATTGACGCCTCCTTTGAGTATCAACTCCGGAGAAATTGAAAACTGGGGCATTGAAACCAATGTCGGCTATCGTATTAACTCTCATTGGAACATCTATGCCAATTATAGTTGGCTGCACATGGAAAATCCCGTTCTGGCCGCTCCTGAACATAAACTATATGCAGGTATGGACTATACCTCCGGTCGTTGGAATATTTCAACAGGCTTTCAATATGTGAGCGGACTTTATTCCTCCGTTACAAAGAGGCATGAGCAACAAGAAAATTTTGTTCTATGGAATCTTCGAGGCAACTATCGTATATGTCATTTTGCAGATATCTTTGTCAAAGGAGAGAATTTGTTAGCGCAACGATATGAAATAAATGCAGGCTATCCCATGCCAAAAGCAACATTTATGGGTGGCATTAATGTGAATTTTTAAAATAATGAAGATATGGAAACAACAACCGTGAAACTCTATTCGTTGGATTACAGCAACGTAAAGACCTATTGGGCAGCCTCGTTATTCATCATTGGTAACATCCTTTTTCCCCAACTCTTTCATCTCATTCCACAAGGAGGAATAACTTGGCTGCCAATCTACTTCTTTACACTGATTGGGGCTTATAAATATGGTTGGAAAGTCGGTTTACTGACTGCCGTCTTATCACTGGCTATAAATTCTCTGCTGTTTAGTATGCCGGCTCCCGCCACATTACCTGTAATTTTATTGAAATCCGTATTATTGGCTATTGCTGCCGGATGGACAGCGCAACACTTCAGACGTATTTCTGTCATAATGCTGATAGGGGTAGTATTTGCCTATCAGGTAGCAGGTACATTAGGAGAATGGATATACATTGGTAATTTTTATAATGCTATCCAGGATTTCCGCATTGGAATTCCCGGGATGTGTCTGCAAGTATTCGGAGGTTATCTTTTCATTAAGTATCTGATATGTAAATAACTCATTCGAAGAATAATTAAAGGAGGTAACTTTTTCCTAAAACGAGAAAGTTACCTCCTTTTTAGTCATCGGATAAATTGTCTTCCGTTATAATAGGAGAGGAGTTACTTCCTTCTTTTGCATATTTAGTCGGACTCATCTTATAATGTTTCTTGAATACCTCCCGGAAGTATTTGCTTTCAGAGAAGCCGGTCATATCTGAGATTTCGGCAATAGTATGTCCACCTTCTTTTAATAGTTGTGTAGCACGTTTCAAACGGGTAATTCGAATCAGATCTGTCGGAGACTGTCCTGTCAACGCCTTCAGTTTACAATAGAAACTAGTACGGCTCATGTGATGCAACTCACAAAGTACATCGACAGAGAAACCTGTATTATCCATATTTTCCTCAATACTTTTCTTTACAGCGGATATAAACTGCCAATCAAGACTGGTGGTTCCGTTTGCTGACGGTATCATAGGTTCCGAATCAATATCCAGATTAGCATATCTGCTACGTAACAACGCCCTGTTAGCCAATAAGTTTGCAATACTTGCTTTCAATATTCTCACGTTGAAAGGTTTGACAATATATGCGTCTGCACCGATTGACATCCCGTCAAGAATGTTGTTTTCATCTCCCAAAGCTGTAAGCAGCAGTACCGGAATATGTGATGTCTCAATATCATTTTTTATAGCGACACATAGCTCATCGCCTCTCATCTCCGGCATCATGATATCTGAAAGAATAAGGTCGGGCCAGAATTCTTTTGCAATAATTAGTGCTTCCCGCCCATTTCCGCAAGCTTGTACGTGATACATCGAAGATAATGAACTGATCAGATAGGAACGCAATTCATCATTGTCTTCTACAATTAGAATACGTTGTGAGTTTGTTGTTTCTACGGTATTCACCGGTGTGGCAGAAATATTGGGAACCGTCAGTTCAGGAGTCTGTTCCAACGGTTTGGCTGGTGGAATCAAACCGGCATTCTGAAAATGCTTATTACTTTTCGGGAAAACAATCCTGACAGTAGTTCCTTGATGTTCTATACTTTCTACATTAATCTTACCACCATGAAGACGAACTAATTTTCCTACCAGCATTAGCCCGATGCCACTACCCGTAACTTTGGAATTAATAGCATTACTGGCTCGGAAATGGAGCTTGAACAACTTACTCTGCTCACTGGATGGAATTCCAATGCCCGTATCCTCAATTATTACTTTCCAAGAATCATTACTTTCGGATACTGAAACACTTACTTTACCATTCTCCGGAGTGTATTTTAGTGAATTTGATAAAATGTTTTTTAGAATTGAATCCATTTTCTCCTTATCAAACCACACATTCAAATAACTGAAAGAACTCTCATAGGTGAAGTCAATATGTTTGATAGCAGCATAGGAAGAAAAAGTTTCATATACTTCGTGCATATAGGTGTTCAACTCATATTCGGAAACACACAATTCTGAAGAATACACATCCGCACGCTCAAAATTAATAAGATTGTTGGTTAACCGTAAAAGAGTCCCCACATTTCTTAATGCAGTATTTGCACGAGTTATTCCGTTGGCGGATAAAGGTTCTTCATCCAGCAGTTCCTCTAAAGGAGCTTTAATCAGAGTTAGCGGAGTACGTATGTCATGAGCTGTATTAATGAAGAAACTCGTCTTTTCATCTGAAATTTTCTTTTGCTTTCTTAAATTCATAACCCGTAGAATAAAGATGAATCCCAAAATTACTAATAACACGTAACAAGTGATTGCCCACCAACTAGACCAAAAAGGGTGCGTAACGACAATTCTCATTGTACGCTCTTCAAAAACAATATCATGTTCTTCCCTTGAAATGGCACGTACATAAAGAGTATATTTTCCCGGTGGCAAATTGGTATAGCGAATCAGATTGGCTGTTCCCGGTTCGGTCCATTTTTCGAAGAAACCATCCAACTTCCATGCATAGAGAGCATTTCCCGGAGAATCATAGTTGATAGTGGAAACTCTAAATGAGAATGTATTCTGATTATATTTCAGCTCCAACACATCCGTATCATTGATACTTTTCTCCAATGGAGAATCTTCTTCTCTCGGATATACAGGCTGGTATGAAATATTCAAATCGCTGAATATCATCTTTGTATATACATAATCGGGGAACTTTACATTTTGGGGAAGTTCGATAGCTCCGTCCGTACTACCAAATACAAAGTTCTTATTTTTACGTAATACTCCGGATGAAGCATTGAAATAGGCAGGCAATAATCCTTCTCCTTTGGTCCAGTTATGGAATATTTTTTCCTTCGTATGAAAACTGGTGACCCCATTTTCCGTACTCATCATGATTCGTCCGTCAACTTCAGGCAAAATAGTAAAAATGCTGTTGGAAACAAGTGCGGAATTTTTAGCTATATAATGCTCAAATTTCTTATTTTGTGCATCATATATAAATACTCCCGCTCCATTCGTACCAACATATAGCAGTCCGTTATCTGCTTGATAAAGCGTATTGATGTAGGTCGATCCGGCTTCCAACTTAATATATTCGTATTTCCCGGAGTCTCTATTCAGCAAATACAATCCCATTGCCGTTCCGATCCACATATTATGACTATCCTTTTCGGCAATAGCTGTAATAGAACTTACTCCCGGATATAGGCGAACACTGTTAGTTGCCAAATCAAAGCATTTTAAATTATAGTATCCTCCCGACCATATATGTCCTTTTGAGTCTTTTATCATATCACGGATATATTTATCCGGGCGCATATTTATGTGTGAAAGTAAATAAGGAGAGAAATATTCCACGGATAAATCTGCTTTATTTATCTTGTATATACCGGAAGTATAGCCTCCTGCCCAGATAATGCCGGGTGAAACCTCACATAAAGTTATGAATATATGATTTTTGTCTTTTAGCTGATGATTGAAAGAACTCAGAAAAGAATGCCATTCTCCCGTTCCCGAATTGTAAAGACTAATGCCGTTACTCGTACCAAACCATAAATCTCCATCACTGTCTTCAATGACAGCGTGCACCTGGTCATTGACAATGGACTGCTTGTTGCCCATAGAGTGTTTCATCCAATGATAGTTTTCATAACGATAATCTATAACTGTAATTCCTGTGGGATAATTGGCAAGCCATATTCGTTTTGATTCATCAACAAATACATCATTGATGTTGTCACCATTCATTTCATTATAGCTCTGGTAATTTGCTGATATGTAACGTTCTAATATGCATTTGTTCATGTCTAGCTTATATACGCCCATGCCTTCGGTTGCCACTAATAGTTCTGTTTCATTTAATGGTCTGATACGGGTTATATTCACATCACTAAGATCTGCTTCAGGCCGGATAATCTCTTGGGAAAGCATATCATATACAAAAATACCCCTCTCAAATGAGCCGATATATAATTTTTTTTGCTGTTGCTGGAAATACAACACACTTACTTGCGTATGAAAATAATCAAGCGTCTCGGTAGGGATAATTTGTAAAGCACCGTTTTCCAGTTTAGCATACCTCACGCCTGTTTCTGTTGCTATAAAGAAATGATTGTCATCTATCTGCTCTATGGCTGTAATATTGCTGTGTAGTATATTAGGGAACTGAAATGTATGAGCATTTTTGATATTGTATAATACAATAGAATCATTGCAGCATAACCAAATATTATTGTTGTGGTCTACATAACCATAACTAATCGTTTTCGATATATCCGGTAGTTTATATCCTATCGTAAAACGATCATATTGCTTTTCATATTGAAAGAGACGTCCTTTTCTGCCAATCACCCATAAACCTGCCTCCGGAGTAGCATATAACCAACCGAGGTGTATTTGGGAAGCAACGGAATTATCATCTTTGTTCAGTTTATAATGCTTTATATCTTTACCATTATAACGATCCATTCCTTCATTGGTGAGAAACCACATATAGCCTTGATCATCTTTCTGAATGTTGAATATCCTTCGATTACTTAATCCATTTTCTATTCCTATATATTTGTAAGTTTGTGCCGTGACCAGAATAGGAAACAAAAGGAAAATATATACAATGTATTTCATATAATCATTTATTTTTAAATTGTTTTTAACTGCTATTTAAAAATAATAGTTTACGAAACTATACAAAAGCGATGAGAAAAACAAAGAAATGTAGCACATTCTTATAGAAAACTTTCGTTTGGAAATTTTTTGTTTCCTAAGTTGATTATTTACTTAACGAAGTTGACTTTTCTGAAGCTTTTTTTGGTATACCCATATACTTAATATAAAATAAACGAGTACTTGAATCCATAAAGTAATATATTCTGGTCGTATATCAGCCATACTTGCTCCCATTGAATTTAATTGTACAAAAGCAAGTGTTGCAGGAGCTGCCGGAAGAATATAATGTGCCGCTTTCCAATACCAAGGCATTAACTCCATTGGGTAAGAAACTCCGGAAAGGAAAATCAATCCGACTGAAAAGAAAGCTATCATTAACAAAGGTGCTTCCGAATCGGTAAAATAACGGGAAGCAGCTAGTCCGAGGAAAGAAGTAGCTATCAGGTAAGGAATCATTAATAGCACAATATACAGACCATTTCCAATATTGGGAATACTGAAAAAATAAGGGAGCAATCCTAATAAAAAGAAAGAAAAGATAGCATACAATCCGCAATATACAAATGCCTTTCCTGCTACAATGCGTATGGCGGCTGCCCAAGTATGGCCGAAAGGAGCGTAAGTACGGATTCCGTCTGAACTATATTCTTCTCCGGTCACCATACCGATAACCATTAGCAAAGTTTGAAATATAATAATCATCATAACGGCAGGAATCAGGTAGGAGCCATATCCTTCCGTATAATTATAAAGTGCGGTCCCTTCTACATTGATCGGTTTTGCCATAGTTACAGCCAATAATCCCTGTGGGGGCAGAAACACAGCTTCATCGGGTCGGTATTTATCGTTAATCGCCAACATCACACGTGACGAAGCTCCTTGTAAGGCTTCAAAGTACAAAAATGCATCAGTTGTTGCATAAAGGGAAAAAATAGATTCATCTCCACGAAATACCCGTGCCTCAAAATCGTGTGGCAGATACAGTATTCCTTGTACTTTGCCTCGTTTCATCCATTCTTTGGCTTCATTATAGTCCATTGCCTGACTGTAAACATCAGCTTGCGGAGTAGCATCTAGCCAACGGATAAAATTACGGCTCAACTCACTGTGCGAATTGTCGACTATGGCGATAGGGACATCTGTCACAATGTTAGGGGCATACATATAATTATAGAGTAACCCGTATACAAAAATACCTCCTATCAATACTAACAATACTGCATAGCTGGTACTGATAGCCAGAAATTCACGCTGAATGATGAATGATAACTGTTGTAATTTACTTAATGTTTTCATACTTATGACTTTCTATGGCTCTTTTTAAATGAGGAAGCAACGAAAAAGCGAGCAGGGGGAAAATACAAAGAAACATGGCCGATGGCCAAAGCTGGGTAAAACCGCCACTCCCGTAAAGCATATTCTGCATCATTTCCGTGAAATGCCGGACTGGGAAAAGATAGGAAGCATCCCGAACCAACGGATACATATTGGGAACAGGAAAAGTTACCCCGGATAAAGTAGCTCCCAAAGAGCCTACCATAGATACTATGCTAATAATCAGTGAAATGGCAGGAAATAATGAAAATAGGAACAATCCCAATGATTGTGTCGCAATAATGAAAAGCATTGTCATTATATTCATTAGCCACCAACTCCCTTGAAAGGGAATATGTAGAATTCCGAACATCACATAATTGGCCAGCCAACCTATCAGGATATATATAATAGTATAAGGCAACAGTTTTCCTAATATCGCCGTTACCATATTCCCTTTTGCAGCAACTAGCCAATCAGTTACTGTACGAAACTTGATTTCAATGCCGATTGCGTATACTGTAGTCAATAAAATTAATATTTGAAATAAGACAAAGAAAAATGGCTGGCTCAAATAAACGGAGTAATCCAGACTTGGATTATATATTGGATGATTGCTTGCCTGTACTGGCAATAAGAAAGTTGTAATCTGATCTTGTTCCACTCCCAGAGCAACAGCTTGCATCACAACAGGAGAGAGTGACACTGGAGCCAATGCTGTTTCGAATGCAGCCATTAACTCGCCACCTACAGACAATAAAGCATAATGATAGTAGTAGGAAAGAGTTGCATCTTGTCCTGTAATGGCGTCTTGTTCAAATTTGGGAGGAATAGAAAGATAACCATAAATTTCTTTTCTTTGTACGGCTTCCCGAGCGGCTGCTTCATTCACGAAATACTTTGTTACTTTAAAAGTCGGTACGGCAGATATATTTCGAATAATACTACGGGAAGTAGCGGTATTATCCTGATCGACAATGCCGATAGGAATATTTTCCATTTGTCCGTTGCCGAAAATAGTTGCCATAAAGAAGAGTGTGAATAATGGCAGGATGATGCAGACACCAAAATAAAGGCGTCGCGAAGTCATTCGTCGCCACTCCCGGAGTAGTACGGTACGAAAGGGTGAATATGTTTGTGATGGACTCATTCTTTTATTAATTTAACGTCAGTAATACAGACATTCCCGGACGCAAATCTTTTATCTTTTGAGTAGGGCGGGCGTGGATCTCAAACGTCCGCAGGTCATAACTACCAACCTGTTTGGTTGATTTCCAGGTTGCGAAACTACCTAACGGACTAATATAATAGATTTTAAATTCTATATTCTTTTTATCGATAGCAGGTACGTCTGCAACAAACGTTTCACCCATTTTAAATTGTGGCATTAAGTCTTCGCGTACATTAAGTACAACATGAACGTCATTCATGACTACCAGATTCATAATAGGAGTTCCCGGTGCGACCAATTCACCGCGTTTAGGGAAGATTGTGGCTATTTGTCCGTCTTCCGGTGCAGTCAACCGGGCATCTACCAATAAGGCTGAGACTTCATCAACAGTACTTCGGGCAGCATCTACCATACTGGCGGCAGATGCTTTGTCTTCCGTCTGTGCACCATCCACTGCCATTTGATATTGTTCGTAAGCAGCGCGTTCGGCTGCTAATGCTGCCTTATACATAGCTTCTACTTCGTCTTTCCGTTGAGAAGTAACTACACTGTCCTTGTATAAAGTAAGTATACGATTATAAGTTATTTTCGCAAGTGACAGGTCGCTCTTAGTCTTATTCCAGAGTTGCAATGCAGTGGCTACAATCTGTCGTCGGGTGCCGGCATCAATTTTTTTGTTTTGCAGTACTGCTACTTGCTCCAATGCATTGACTTGTTGAAACTTGGCGTGTACTTCCGGACTATTAATTACTACAAGAGTGTCTCCCTGACGCACCCAATCTCCCTCTTGAACGAGAAACGTATCAATGCGTCCGGGAAGTTTTCCGCTGATACGGATTTCTGTGGCCTCTGCTTCTCCTTGCAGAACCAGTGGTTGTTTGTGCATCAATATCATTCCAAGGGCGGTAAAGATACCGACGACTAGCAAAATAATAACAAAAGCCCATGAAAGGGTTCTACTAGTTGGTTTCATTGTTTGTTACGGTTTAGGTTGATAGTTTATAAATTGTTCAGGTGTACCACAAAGTGAAAGTAAATTCATTAGTGCTACATCATACTCATAATAGGCTGCCAGGCGAGCTACTTTTACACTGGCAAGCATTGTTTCGGCATCAATAACTTCGGTGGAAGTTGCCATTCCCTCTGCAAATGATTTCTTCCGGATACGTACAAGTTCCTCACTTAAAGCAATCGTAGCATTCAATGCTTTTGCATTATCCTGTGCTTTTTGCAATTGCGTATAGAGTTTATCTACTCCAACTGCTAGATCGTCACGGGCTTTCATCTGTCCGAGGGCTAATGTTTGTTGAGTTAATTTCGACTGCCGGATCTTCTTTTCACGATCTAATCCGTCGAATAGATTCCATGTAAAGCCAATGCCTATCATTGTACGTGGCAGTAAATTACTCTGAATGCCATGCGAATATAAGGTCTGTTTTCCGAAAAGGGCTATATTCGGCAGATAGCCGCTTTGAGCAATCTTCACTTCCTGTTTGGCAATATGTTCTTGTAGCTGTAACTGGTTAAGCATATAGTTCCCACTGTTAACAGATAGGTCGAAAAGCATTTTCGGCGGCAAAGAGTCATTCATAAAAAGTGGAGAAGTGGGAACAATGTTTTCATCCATATCTTTTTTATTCAGTAATACCTTGAGCGTATTTTGAACCACAGTTTCATCTTTTCGTGCAGCATCCAGTGTACGTTTGGCTTCGTCCATATTTACTTGGGCAAAAAGCCGTCCTGCTTTGTCAATCATTCCGGCAGTTTCCAGTTTCAGTGCATTCTCATAATGTTTTTGCAGTCCCTTATAAGTTTCTTCCCGAACGGTTACGATTTGCTGTGCCAGCCGTAATCCGTAATAACTTTCCGTTAACAGATTTTGTTGGGTAGCAGCAGTCTGTGCCCGGTTTTCACGTGCCAAGTCCACCATTGTCCGGCCGATATTAGTTGCATGAAATCGTTTTCCTCCGGAAAAGAGTACCCATTCTGCAGATAAATCAATAGAGGTTAAATTACGTGGAGTCAGGGGGAAAACAAGAGTATTTGCCCCTATCTGATCCAGAATCGCCGAAATAACTTGATCGTCCGGAATTATGGAATGTACAAAATTCTTTGCCGGATCTGTAAATTGAGACAACGGCTGTTTCACCTCGATCTTCTCCGACATATGTACAAATGCACCCGAAGATTGAAGACTGGGATACCAAAAAGCATTCAATTTATCTCGCTCTGCCTTAGCTATTTCTATACTTTTATCGGCTATCTTTAAGCTTTGATTTTCTTGTCGGAGTAGACGTAATGATTCCTCAAAACTCAATGAAACCTGTGCATCTGCCCAAATAGCAGAGAAACACAAAGCAAGTAGTACAAAAAGTGATTTATTTTTTTTCATGCTGGTTAGGTTAAATCTAAATTTGAGACTTTCTAACAGATGAAGGAACAGGTTTGTTCACTCCAACAAATGGAGAAACAACTTTTTAAACTCAATGAAAGAGTTATCGATTATTCTGATTTAGTTCAAAGTTATGTAATATTTCCCCTATTAAAAAATCAAGGATTTTATTTGAGATATAAAAATTATATTTACCTTTGCAGTGTAATTTAAAGGAAGATCCTTTAAACTGGTAAAAATGCGGTAGTAGCTCAGTTGGTAGAGCATTAGCTTCCCAAGCTAAGGGTCACGAGTTCGAGTCTCGCTTACCGCTCACGATAAAAGTCAGATAGTTATTTTTTAGCTATCTGGCTTTCTTTTTGTGACTGAAAGATAACAATGGGCAAAGTCTCTTTCTACTATGAAAATAATGCATGAAGAATAGGGCAGTTCATGCATTTTTCGTATTTTTGCACCCTGTTTTGACACTTATGAGTACTTTAAATAAAAAAATATAATGGCAAAAGAACTGAAAGACCTTACCAAACGTAGCGAGAATTACTCGCAATGGTATAACGATTTGGTGGTAAAAGCTGATTTGGCAGAACAATCTGCCGTACGCGGATGTATGGTGATTAAGCCTTACGGATACGCTATTTGGGAGAAAATGCAACGTCAACTGGACGATATGTTTAAAGAAACAGGTCACGTAAACGCATATTTCCCATTATTAATTCCGAAATCATTCCTGAGCCGTGAAGCTGAACACGTGGAAGGTTTCGCAAAAGAATGTGCCGTAGTGACACATTATCGTCTGAAAAATGCAGAAGACGGTTCGGGGGTAGTAGTAGACCCAGCCGCAAAATTGGAAGAAGAATTGATTATTCGTCCGACATCAGAAACAATTATCTGGAATACTTATAAAAACTGGATTCAATCTTATCGTGACCTGCCTATTCTTTGCAATCAGTGGGCGAACGTTTTCCGTTGGGAAATGCGTACTCGTCTGTTCTTGCGTACTGCTGAATTCTTGTGGCAAGAAGGACATACTGCCCATGCTACTCGCGAAGAAGCTGAAGAAGAAGCAGTAAGAATGCTGAATGTATATGGTGAATTTGCAGAGAAATATATGGCTGTTCCGGTTGTGAAAGGTGTAAAGTCTGCCAACGAGCGTTTTGCCGGTGCGCTTGACACTTACACTATCGAAGCTATGATGCAGGACGGAAAAGCACTGCAAAGTGGTACTTCTCATTTTCTGGGACAGAATTTTGCCAAGGCTTTCGACGTTCAGTTCGTGAACAAAGAGAATAAATTGGAATATGTATGGGCTACTTCATGGGGTGTTTCTACCCGCTTAATGGGTGCCCTGATTATGACTCATTCAGATGACAATGGACTGGTATTACCTCCGCATCTGGCTCCGATTCAAGTAGTTATTATTCCTATTTACAAGAACGATGAGCAACTGAAACAAATTGATGCCAAAGTAGCGGGTATTGTTACCAAGTTGAAAGCATTAGGTATTTCTGTTAAGTATGATAATGCAGATAATAAACGTCCAGGCTTCAAATTTGCAGATTATGAATTGAAAGGTGTACCTGTTCGTCTGGTTATGGGTGGACGTGATCTTGAAAACAATACAATGGAGGTAATGCGTCGCGATACACTTGAAAAAGAAACTATCACTTGCGAGGGCATTGAAGCTTATGTTCAGAACCTGCTCGAAGAAATTCAGGCTAATATCTACAAGAAAGCATTGGATTATCGTAATTCTAAAATTACAGTAGTAGACACATACGAAGAATTCAAGGAAAAGATAGAGGAAGGTGGTTTTATCTTGGCTCATTGGGACGGAACGACTGAAACAGAAGAAAAAATCAAAGAAGAAACGAAGGCAACTATCCGTTGTATTCCATTCGAGTCGTTCGTTCCGGGAGATAAAGAACCGGGCAAATGTATGGTAACAGGCAAACCGTCTGCTTGCCGTGTTATATTTGCACGCTCTTATTAAACTGTGCGGTTAAACAGTTGAAAGAAAGGTCTATTTATTTAATAAAGATATTACTTTCTCATACAAGAGTCCGAAGTTTCAGATTAAATTTCGGACTCTTTTTTTATCCATTTCAGTTTTTTTTCAGAAATATCCTCTTTCTTTGTATCATGTAAGAAAGAAAGGAGAAGATTTTATGAAGATATTAATTGTAGAAGATGAGCCCTCTTTAAGGGAACTAATTCAACGTTCACTGGAGAAAGAACGTTATGTTGTAGAAGCAGCAGGTGACTTCAACTCTGCTTTACGCAAAATTGAAGACTATGACTATGATTGTATCTTATTGGATATTATGTTACCGGACGGAAGTGGTCTTGACCTTCTAGAACGGTTGAAAGCCTTGCATAAACGGGAAAATGTGATTATAATTTCTGCCAAAGATTCTTTGGAAGATAAGGTCTTGGGATTAGAATTAGGTGCAGATGATTATTTGCCGAAGCCGTTTCATCTAGCTGAATTAAATGCCCGGATAAAAAGTGTAATTCGCCGCAATCAGCATGACGGAGAAATTGATATCCGTCAGGGAAATGTACGGATAGAGCCGGATAAATATCGTGTTTTTGTCAATAATCAGGAACTGGAATTAAATAGAAAGGAGTATGATATCTTATTATACTTCATAAATCGCCCTGGACACTTGGTTAATAAAAATACATTGGCAGAGTCTGTATGGGGAGATCATATCGATCAAGTAGATAACTTCGATTTTATTTATGCCCAAATCAAAAATCTTCGTAAAAAGCTGAAGGATGCAGGAGCAGATCTTGAAATTAAAGCAGTTTACGGATTCGGTTACAAAATGATAGTAGAAGAACAGAAACAATAGGAGTCATCCATGAAATTAATATATTACATCATTCTTCGCATCACTTTAGCCCTGACACTTATCCTGACAATTTGGGCCGTATTTTTTTATGTTACAATGATTGATGAAGTAAATGATGAAGTCGATGATTCACTTGAAGACTACTCGGAGACAATTATCATTCGGGCATTGGCAGGAGAGGAGCTTCCTTCTGAAAACAACGGTTCAAATAATCAGTATTATCTTACTGAAGTAACTAAAGAATATGCTGGAAACCGCAATGATATCCAATATAAAGATTCTATGGTCTATATCGTAGAAAAAGGGGAAACAGAGCCGGCGCGTATCCTGACCACTATCTTTAAAAATGACGAAGGACGTTATTATGAACTGACTGTATCTACTCCCAGTATCGAGAAGGATGATTTGAAAGATGCTATTCAAGTATGGATTATCTTTTTATATGTAGCCCTGTTACTCTGCATCATAATCATATCTGTATGGGTATTCTATCGAAATATGCGTCCATTATATGTACTTCTTCATTGGTTGGACAGTTACCAGACGGGAAAGAAAAACGAAGCATTGAACAATGATACCCAAATCACAGAATTCCGGAAACTAAATGATGCAGCTGTCCGATATGCCGAACGGACGGAACAAATGTTCGAACAACAGAAACAATTTATCGGAAATGCTTCGCATGAGATACAAACACCACTTGCCATTTGCCGTAATCGGTTGGAAATGTTAATGGATGATGATTCATTGTCGGAAAATCAACTTGGAGAACTAATGAAAACGCATCAGACATTGGAATATATAACCAAACTGAATAAATCTTTATTATTGCTTACTAAGATTGACAATGGACAGTTTACTGATACCAAAGATTTGGAACTGAACACACTTCTCAAGCAATATTTGGAAGACTATAAAGAGGTCTATGATTACCGCAACATAGAAGTAAATATCACTGAGCAGGATCGTTTTCATATTGTAATGAACGAGTCTTTGGCAGTTGCTCTATTAACTAATCTCTTGAAGAATGCATTCGTGCATAATATGGACGGAGGACGTATACAGATTATTATTACAAAAAACAGCATTACTTTCCGAAATTCCGGGTCAGGACATCCATTAGATGAAGAACATATTTTTGAACGTTTCTATCAAGGAAGTAAAAAAGAGGGTTCTACCGGACTAGGGTTGGCAATAGCCGATTCAATTTGTCGTCTACAACATTTGAATATACGTTATTACTTCGAACAAGAGGAGCATTGTTTCGAGATTTTGAAATGATCGTTTTCGTCACAGAGAACACAAAGGACACGGAGTGAGAGTGAACAAGATATTTATCAGTTATTATAAACTGATCGTTCAAACTATTTCTCCGTGTCCTTTGTGGATTTTGTGGTACGAATCTCTATCGGGATCGAATTTCTCTTCTCATAAACATAATATAAGAGATAGCAAAACAGATAACTGTTGCTGCAATTAATCCCGTGAGTTGTGGCCATACTACCAGAAGACTTTGTCCTAATGGAAGTGGGCTTGGAATAGCTCCCTGAACTTGTTCCATTGTAAGTGGTCCTAGACTTCTTACAGAAGGCATTAACAGCGTCGTAGTAGCTTCATTAAATAACTCGCTAGGTGCCAGACGCATTAATCCGAGAATGAATTTTTGATAACTGATGATCTGATAAGGCGACGCCATTTGTGAAGGGCTCAATCCTTTTGCCACCAGATTTACAATCATTGTGTAGAATACGCTGAAAAACAACCACACTGCCACAGATGCCAACGCTGATGTAGCTGCCTGGCGAAAACGCAATGAAAATAGGATTGCCAAATTCAACCAAAAAGCAACATAGAAAATACTTGTTATAATGAAGAATACAATTCTCCAAAATTCCTCAGCCGTAGGAGGAATACCGATTGCAATCAGTCCGAATCCCATTACCAGAAAACCGAGTACGAATAGCATAACACCTATTACTATCAAAGCAGCCATAAACTTCGCATTAATTATGCAATCACGATGAATAGGCTGAGATAACATACGGCTTAATGTCCCCTTATTTTGCTCTGAATTGACGGCATCAAATCCTAGAGCAATACCTAATAGAGGTCCCAAAAAGTTGATAAACAACGTAAAAGAGGGGAGAGTTCCGTCCGAGGCTGTAAATAATTTCAAAAACAGAAACGAACCATCCGGATCATTCGGTTTTATTGTTGCGCCAATATTAGTAAGGGCAGTGTATAGAGAACCCATACAGGTCAGTGCAATAATACCGATCAAAATAATAAAACGCCAACTTTTGACATGATCGGATATTTCTTTATTGACGATAACCCAAAAAGGATGATTGACTTCATTCATGTTGTTCTCCTCCTTCCTCAAAATAATGATTATAGATATCAGACAGTTCCTGTTTCTTATCTTTCAGTTCTGTCATATCAATCAGTGCGAGTATTTTCCCATTACTAAATAATCCGACCCGGTCGCATACTTTTTGTACCTGATCCAGGTGATGAGAGGAAAAGAGCACGGTCAATCCCTTCTCCTTACTTAGCCAACGGATCAGTTCGATAAATTCCTGAACACCAGCAGGATCAATACCCGAAGTCGGTTCATCCAGAATAATAATTTCCGGATTCTTGATAAGTACATCCGCAAGTCCCAACCGTTGTCGCATCCCGCGTGAATATTTTCCTGCTTTCTTTTTCAGTTGATCTTCCAATCCTGTACGTTTCATTAACTCCATGGCCTTTTCTCTCGCTTCCTTATCAGGAATACCATTCAAGCGTGCTGTGTATATCAGATTTTCCAGTCCTGTCATATCATCATAAAATCCTACATCTTCGGGCAAATAGCCGATTTTTCTTTTTACTTCGATAGGGTGTGTAGTCGAATTGATGCCGCAAATCTCAACGGAACCCGATGTCGGTTCTGTCAACCCTAACATCATTAAAATGGTAGTTGATTTTCCGGCACCGTTCGGACCCAGTAATCCGAATATTTCTCCTTTTTGAATATGCAGGCGAATATGATCCACAGCAGTAAAATTACCGTATTGTTTGGTCAGATCGGTAAGTACGATCACTTGTTCGCCCATAATTTACCTCCTTCCATATTTACGGAACAGATAGTAAACTACACCGATAGCAGCCGCAATAATCAAAACGCCTACCCACCCCCATATCATCGGAGTTTTTACTGCGATTCTGAATTGCGCATCAGCGTTTACTTCAGGAGTTTTTGCCATAATGGTAGTCACATAGTCACCTGGGAGTGCTTTTTTAGAAGCTTTTAATATAGCGGTTACCGTCGATGTTTCGCCGGCTTTTAATGCATCAATTTTTGTTGGTTCGAAAGTTACTTCCCAATCAGCTGGTTTGCTGGCAGATAACTGGATATCTTTCAACAATGATGAACCTGTATTTTTTACTTCCAGTTCAATTCGCTTCACGTCTCCGGCAGTGATATCGGTGCTTAGTAATCCTCTCGGAGTAGTTAGTTCCATTTGAAAAGAACCGGTCACAACTACTTCCAATTCAAGTTCAGCCGAAGTAGTTCCCGTAGCAGCACGTACCGGGATTTTATAGCTTCCGGCTTCTACATTGGCAGGAGGAGTAATATCTATGCTTACATTCTGGCTACTGTTGGGTTCCACTTGTGCAGAGGTAGCTTGCTTGTAGTTAGGTTTAAAAATAACATTCCATCCTCTTGGTGCATTAGCCATTAAAGCATACAACTGTTGGTCGGCAGTCTGGTTCTTTAAAGTGGTACTGAAGGTAAAGGTTGACTTGGAGTTACCTTCCATATTGGGCTGGTCGGTAGTAAATTCAGTCTGGTAAGTACCTTGTTGAGCAACTACAATATCCAAAGGAAGTTTAGCATTTCCGGCATACACTACAAAATGATAGTTTCCTTTATTTACCTTCAATGGAACATCGACTTTCAGATTAAAAGTCTTTTTTTCTTTGGGAAGTACGGACAATTGACTAAGGCTCCAACCGCCGGATTTCATTTCGTGTTTCCAACTGCTGCCCAATCCGCTAACAGAAAGGTTTGCATTTGTCAATTCATCCGTATTGTTAATGAGGTCAATACTGTAATCAATTGACGCTCCCGGTGATACAGAAATTTTGGTGTAGGGAGTGTACAGAATCACGCTTTTAGGAATTGAGTCGTTTGCGTGTGTGTAGTTCAAGGGAATTAATCCCAATAGAATAGCTACTAATAAAAAACAATTTGTTCTCATAGTCATAAAAAAGTTCTTATGGTTATTTAATATGAATACTGTCAAATTTGTGTTTGCAAAAATAAACGATGTGTTTATTAGTAGTTTTAAAAGAATCATAAAGAATCTAATTCTGTGATGAAATATATAGTGACGTTATTTCCATTCGATAGTGACGATATTCCATAGATATGGTGACACTATGTTGAGGGCATAGCGTCACTATATTTTTATGAGATTTATTTTTTCGGAAATTCTCAAAATTCCCAAATCTTTTCAGATTTTCCCCTCATCTTTGCAATATAAATTAAATGATAACAGTAAAACCAATTAAAAAAACAACGATTATGAAAAAGTTAGTATTCTTATTAGTATGTTTGTTTACTTTGCAAACAGTAGCACGTGCAGACGATGACAAACCAATCCAGGTTACTCAAATGCCACAACCGGCTCAACAGTTCATCAAACAGCATTTTGCCGATAGTAAAGTTGCTTTGGCAAAAATGGAAAGTGATTTCTTCTATAAAAGTTATGAAGTGATTTTCACGAATGGCAATAAAGTGGAGTTTGGCAAGAATGGAAACTGGGAGGAGGTGAATTGCAAATATACTTCTGTTCCCACAGCTATTATCCCCACAACTATTCAGAAATATGTGACAACTAATTATCCTGATACTAGAGTGCTGAAAATTGAACGCGATAAAAAGGAATATGAAGTGCAACTTTCCAATCGTGTGGAATTAAAGTTCGATCTGAAATTCAATTTGATCGATATTGATAACTAAACCTTAAAAATTAGAACTAATGATGAAACGAAAGATTTTTACCTTTTTATTGGTATTAGGTGTTGCATGGAGCTTACATAGTTGCGATAATAATGATGATGAATCAATAGCTGTTCCTGTTGAATTGCAAAGTACATTTTCGGCTAAATATCCGAATGCCACAAACGTAGAATGGGAAAACAAGTACGGATATTACGTAGCAGATTTCTATGACGGACATGAAGCATCTGCATGGTTTACTCAAGAAGGTAAGTGGGTTTTAACTTCATGGGAGGTACATTTCAACACATTGCCTGATCCTGTAAAAAATACGATTCATGCTACATATCCTGGACGAGTTGATGACGACGACACTGAATATGTTGAAGAAGCAACGGGTGCTACATACTACTTGATTGACATAGAAAATAGTGAGATAGATGTAAAAATAAGAGCTGACGGACAAATACTTGACTAATAATTATACAATAATCTTATTATGGAACGGTAACGAACTATTCATTTATAGTTTCAGGTAGAGTCAATCATGCGATTATTTTTTATGGGTTTCATGCCTTGAAAATAAGAGTTTCCTATAAAGAAACTCTTATTTTCAAGGCATCTGCGTTTTATCACTGCTCATGTTGCCTTTTTAATACAGACTTTGCTGTATTGGTATTTCCGATACTGTCTGTCTGCTGTTTGGACTTTTCTTTCTGTTTTCGTTTATTACGTAGCTTCCACTTATTCCAAAAGAACAGGTCACTCCATTTATTGAAATCTTTCTTGTACATAATACCTACACCTTGTGTAGTCAGATTTGTCTTTGTATAATATCGGTCGTTCGTTTCATTGTAAGCTTTCAAACGAATGTCTCCCGAACGGTTTATCAGCCATTCTGCTTCAAAGTCGCCCACAAAATTCGTGTTTGCCATTGGATTATCCCGATAACCAAAGTTTCCGTTAATAAGTAACCGGTTATTCAGTAACTGACCGGACAAGATGCCTTCCACTTCCATATCTGTCCAGCCTTTATCGCCTGTGCTTAGATTTGTTCCAATATTCCAGTTATTCGTTTCAAAGACTTGCGACAAGGCGTTATTCAACTGACCGGAGAGGGTGGAAGAAAGTACCGAAGACATCACGTTTGAATTTTGATTATTACGTGCATCCTCCGTGTAGAACTTACCAATACCCAATAGATAAAGGATTTGCATATTCATCTGTTCTTCCGTACTAATATAATTACGTACCAATGTTTGTACTTCATCCCGTTCGTTCGGAAGCTCAATACCTAATTTAATAGTAGGTCGTACCAATATCCCGCTCAAATTCATGATACAGTTCACCTTAACATTGGGTTGTTGTATGATTGACGAAGATTCTTCCGGTATCAGGTCATTCAGAGATGCTGAATTTACCGTGTAGGAAGCCTGAATGTCTAAGTTTGCATCCAGAGGGGCACCGTTAAAGGTAATCGTACTTCCGTTCTTGATAACAAAGTCTTTACGGATCACTTCCTGCAAACTGAATTTATATACTCCCTGATTAATTTGGTAGCTACCGAACATCTTCACATCCCCTTTATTGTAAAATTCTGTTCGTATATTTCCTGTACCCTTGCCACTGATATAATCTCCGGCAACAGGATCCATGATAATCTTCATTGTTGCATCTGGCGTCGCATCTACAAGAATATTCAATCGTATATCCGTCTTTTGCTCTTCCTCAGCTTCCTGACGTTTTTGTTGCAATTGTTCATAATAAGAAATTATTTGAATAGAATCCTGAATAGTGCGGCGGGGAGTTTTGTCTACAAACTTGATAAACTGGTTACTCGTAGCTGATGCAACACTACCATTAATATAAGTAAAGATGCTATTTCGATTGGTCGTCATGGCGACATTAACATCTAGTCCCTGTATGGCATTTCCGGTAAGCAATGCATTTCCGGTACCATACACCGTGCCATAGAAAGGCATGTCCGTCGATTCTTTTGTATTCATTACAAGCATGTTGTTTGCTTGTATCTCAAAACGATAATTTAAGTTCTTAAAATGCTGGAAATGCAGATAACCGTTCATTCTTCCCGAATGGCCTTCCATATCAGAAATATGTATATTGTTGAACGTCAATCCGGTAGGAGCTAAAAGAATGGTATCCTTTATAGCAAAATGAGTATTCAAAATATCAAAATTCATGGAAGCATCCGTCATGACTGCGCCATCGAGATTCAATCCTTTAAATTTCCCGTAGAAGTGTACTTTACCCGTTGCCCGTCCTTTTATATCATTTGCAATAGACTTCATATAATGTTCCAGAAACTTCAGATTCAGTTCATTTGCTTCGATATTTAAGTCAAGCCCACTTTCCGGTTTTAGCGGATGAATGATGCCGGTGACACGTGACGGGGTCGTAGAAATATCTTTGATAGATGCATCCAGTCGGATTCCTCTATTTTCATTATCCCATTCGCCATATATGTTCAAATCGCCCAAACGTCCTTGATTAAGAGAGAAATTTTTTATAAATAAACGCGTATTCATCACAGGTTTTTTGAAAACACCACTTGCATAGGCAGTTCCTGTAGCATCTCCTTCAAAATTTACATCATCGGAAATACTTGCAATATCAAACACATATCCCATGTTGATATCCTTTAAATCAACCTTTACACTATCTTGCGGATTGTCCGAAAGACGTCCGTTTATACGTACATAACGATCCTGGTGGCTAAAATAGAAGTTGTTCACGTCTACCTTGCCGGAATCCACTACTACCTGTGAAGGATGTATCTGCCAAAGGGTATCATTCAGAATAATATCCGTCGGTTTCACCTCTACCATTGCTTTTAATAAAGGCTTCTCTCCTTCGGTACGCAAGAACTTTGCCACAGCGGCCAATTGCCCGCTATATGTCACCGCAGCACTATTTCCCCAATTCAATGTCGTACTGATATTGTCGTCTTTAGCTTGCGCATCCAAAGAAAGGTTGACTGCTCCTTTCTTCTTCAGATTGGTCAGGCGCACCCGCGCACGAATATGATCTGATGGATTCTCGCACAAAATCATGCCCGACTCAATAAAGTTGTTCTTATATTGAAGACGGGGGAAGTATCCTTCCACACGCAAACGCTGCAAGGGATCATTAAAGTATCCTTTCAAAGTGGAATGAGTATATACCGTCAGCGGAATATCAAAAATCGTGGATAGAATATCTGTATTATATATATGTATATCGAATTGGAAATTATTGTGTGTTTCAATTGGCTTTTTGGGAGGTAATATTAATGACGGGACATATTTCCGCATAATATTCAGAATGCTGGCAGGCAATGTGTGATACTGGAACTTTCCTTCCACACTTGCTGTCAGAAACTCTGAAGTCAATCTCAACTGATTCTCGTTATTCTGTTTGCTGGCCCGGATATTCATGTTGTTCATGAAGTATTGTTTCTCTGGTGACATAAATTCGAGGCTATCCACATTGATTTCTCCAATCATTTCGTCAACTGAGCCTCCCGTGAAGTTGGCTCTTAGTTTCAAAGAGAATTCCGTATCCGGATACTTGGAGGTGAGATTCAGGTCATGCGGCCGCAATTTATTGATAATAGCTTGAAAATTAAATGTAGGAATTCTGGAGGAAACATTCACATCTCCATTCAGATAAATAGAGCCATTCGGATCATCCAGTGCTACTTTGCCATTAAATCCTCCTTGCTTATATTCTCCGTCCAGTGTAATATTCTCATATCTATATCTACTATAATCTACGGAAGCTATCAGCCCTTTCAATTCAACAACAGGGAGTCGGTCGGTTACATGGCGCCCATGTACATCTAAGTTGAATGTGATTTCTCCCAGTTGCTCGTTAGCCAATAATTTACCTAACTTATAGTCGGTTGTTTTAACGGCACCGGAATAAGCAAACAATCCCTTACTTTTATCAGAACTCAATTTCAAGTCCATATTGACACCGCCCAAATCAGTATGCAATTGGCCATAAGTTACTATATCTGTGAAATAGCCGGAAACCTCTCCCCGGAAACTGACATTTCCCAAGCGTTCCAGTACTGGAGGCACTCCATTATAATCATGACTCAAATTGCGGACTAAAAATCCTACGCCACGAGTAGTAGCAGTAAGTTCGGATAGGGTTCCAAACACATAAGCGTCTTGCGGATGCGACAAGTCCTGAAGTGCCACATCTCCTTTAAGGCGGAACTGACGATTGTCGGCTGTTATTTCCAGATGCGAACAGGTCAATTGATTGACAGTACCTTTTACTTCCATATCCAACGATATCGGCTCTTTGAAGTGCGATAGCGCCGGAAGAAAAGGAGAAATATCTTTTAAAGTGATTTGTGACGGCAACGTACGGAAAGAAAAACGAACCTGTTCCGTAAAACGGTCAAAGGCTTTCAAACTATCATATATCAAATGAATTGTATCCAGTTTCAGAGATGTTTCGGGCAATTCGATAGCAAAATTGTCAATGCTTGTCTGCCTGCTATTGGCAACTAGCTTCAGACTCATCTTCTTCAAAGAGAAACCGGATACTTTTTCATCAAGGCTCAACCGCTTAATTCCCAGATTTATTGAATCTTTACTCAAGGCTTTCAATGAAATATTAGCTATAATATTCTGAAGCTGGACGTGTTTGGCATTAAACTTCCCGGGTGTTTCTTCTTCTGAAAGTACATGATAAGCCATTCGCCCACGACGAATCAGGATAGAATTAATACGCAAATCCAATGAGTTGTCTTTCTTCACCGTATCATTGGAAGCAAATGCATCTAATACGAATTTAAAATTAGGTGGAGAGTCTGGTGTCTTTTTTTGAAGATTGATATTGAAACCGAATAACTGGACACTGCTAATGGATATCTTACCTTTAAAAAAAGGCATGATATCAAATTTGGCAGACAAACGAGTCACTTTGAGCATTTCCTGCTCGTCTTGGTCGTCAAGCAATACATCGTCAATGATGATACGGTTCAACAATCCTATATTTATCCGGCCAATTGTCACCCGTGTATTCAATAAGTCGGAGAGCTCCTCGGCTACAAATACACTCATGACTTGCTGAACACTTGGTATATTCAGCAAAACAATAGTTCCGATATATACTCCCAGTACAATACCAACTACCCAGCGTACAGTCTTTTTCAGCGTTCTGATAAGCGATTATTTTTATTTTGCGAACAAAAATATAAAATAGTTCGTTATGAATCGTAGTTTTATGATTACTTTTGCACCGTTTTAATAGTTTAATTACTTATGAGTGTAATAATATTAGGAATTGAGTCCTCTTGTGATGATACGTCGGCAGCTGTTATCAAAGATGGTTATCTGCTGTCGAACGTGGTATCGAGCCAAGCCGTACATGAAGCATACGGTGGAGTAGTACCCGAGCTGGCTTCACGGGCGCATCAACAAAATATCGTACCGGTAGTACATGAAGCGCTGAAACGTGCTGGAGTCACTAAAGAAGAATTGAGTGCGGTAGCTTTTACACGTGGTCCGGGATTAATGGGTTCATTGCTCGTCGGTGTCTCTTTCGCTAAAGGATTCGCTCGTTCCTTAAATATTCCATTGATTGATGTTAATCATCTGAATGGACATGTTTTAGCTCATTTTATTAAAGCAGAAGGTGAGGAAAATAGACAACCCAATTTTCCTTTCTTATGTCTATTAGTATCTGGAGGAAATTCACAAATTATATTAGTGAAAGCCTATAACGATATGGAGATTTTGGGGCAGACGATTGATGATGCTGCAGGTGAAGCTATTGACAAGTGCTCCAAAGTAATGGGGCTCGGTTATCCGGGTGGACCGATTATTGATAAACTGGCACGCCAGGGAAACCCGAAAGCATTCACATTCAGCAAACCGCATATTCCGGGGCTGGATTATAGCTTTAGCGGATTAAAAACTTCATTCCTCTATTCATTACGTGACTGGCTGAAAGAGGACCCTGATTTTATAGAACATCATAAAGTGGATTTGGCTGCATCATTGGAAGCAACAGTTGTAGATATTCTAATGGATAAATTGCGTAAAGCTGCAAAAGAATACAAAATCAAGGAAGTAGCCGTAGCAGGAGGAGTTTCTGCGAATAACGGATTACGTAATGCTTTTCGGGAACATGCCGAAAAATATGACTGGGATATCTTTATTCCAAAATTCAGCTATACTACCGACAATGCAGCAATGATCGCTATTACCGGATATTTTAAATATTTGGATAGGGATTTTTGCTCTATTGATCTTCCGGCCTATTCTCGCGTTACATTAGAATAATTTCCTTATTGAAAATAGGCTCCTTGTCCGTAAGACTAAAAATATATCTTAATATATAGGATAAAATAAGGAAAGTATGTTTGCTGAAATAATAACCATTGGTGACGAACTGCTGATAGGGCAGGTTGTCGACACTAATTCTGCCTGGATAGGACAGAAATTAAATAAGATAGGCATTGAGGTTCTTCGTATTGTTTCAATCCGTGACCGGGAAGATGAGATTCTTGAAGCGATCGATAATGCGATGAAAAGGGTGAATATTGTTTTAGTGACCGGGGGACTAGGTCCTACTAAAGATGATATAACAAAACAAACGCTATGTAAGTATTTCCATACTAGACTGGTATTTAGTGAAGAGGTTTTTGAAAACATAAAACGGGTGTTGGCCGGAAAAATCCCCATGAATGCCTTAAATAAAGGGCAGGCAATGGTTCCCGAGGGCTGTACCGTTATAAATAATCCGGTAGGGAGTGCTTCTGTTAGTTGGTTTGAAAGAAACGACAGAGTTCTCGTTTCAATGCCGGGAGTTCCGCAGGAGATGAAAGTTGTGATGACGGAATCCATATTGCCCAAGTTGCATGAGAAATTTCAAACGGATGTGATTATGCATCAAACATTTCTTGTACAACACTATCCAGAGTCTGTATTGGCTGAAAAACTGGAACTATGGGAAACTGCACTGCCGGAAAGCATCAAACTGGCCTATTTACCAAAACTTGGAATAATCCGCCTGCGATTGACCGGACGCGGACAAGATAAAAAAGAAGTGCGGGCGCTTCTAGATAGCGAAAAAGCTAAATTAGAGAAGATTTTGGGTGAAGATATCTTCTGTGAGGAAGATACTCCTTTGGAAGTTATTATCGGCGAATTGCTGAAAAAGAAGAAAATAACCGTTTCCACTGCAGAAAGTTGTACTGGAGGAAGTATTGCCGCACGATTAACATCTATTGCCGGAAGTTCGGAATATTTTAATGGAAGTATAGTGGCTTATTCCAATGAAGTAAAGATGAATCTCTTGTACGTTTCTCCCGAAACTTTGGAACGGCATGGAGCTGTTAGTGAAGAAACTGTGATTGAAATGGTAAAAGGTGCGATGAAAGCATTGAAAACCGACTGTGCTGTGGCAACTTCAGGCATAGCCGGTCCCGGAGGAGGAACTCCTGAAAAACCGGTAGGGACAGTTTGGATAGCTGCTGGTTATAAAAACGAAATTCGTACTTACAAGCAGGAAACAAATCGCGGAAGATCCATGAATATTGAAAGAGCCGGCAATAATGCGTTATTAATTTTACGGGATTTACTCAAATAAGGGAAAATTGGTATTCAGAAGTGAATTATTTTAGGAATTTCTTGTTTTATACGGATAAAAGTGCTTACTTTGCGTCCTGTTTGAAAGAAGTATAGATATAAAACTATAAAAATAAGATAGAAATGTCGAAGATTTGTCAAATTACCGGAAAGAAAGCCATGATTGGCAACAATGTTTCACACTCAAAGAGAAGAACTAAAAGAACCTTTGATTTGAACTTGTTTAATAAAAAGTTCTACTATGTAGAACAAGATTGTTGGATCAGCCTTAGCATTTGCGCTAACGGGTTGCGTATTATTAACAAAAAAGGACTGGATGCTGCGCTGACTGAAGCTGTGGCTAAAGGTTATTGTGATTGGAAAAGCATTAAAGTAATCGGCTAAACGTAGAGGAGAAAACTTACAATGGCAAAGAAAGCAAAAGGTAACAGAGTGCAGGTGATTCTGGAATGTACAGAACACAAAGACAGTGGAATGCCGGGAACATCTCGTTATATCACAACTAAGAACAGAAAGAATACTACAGAAAGACTTGAGTTGAAAAAATACAACCCAATTCTGAAAAGAGTAACAGTACACAAGGAAATTAAATAATAAAGAAGTATAACCCATGGCAAAGAAAACAGTAGCAAGTTTGCACGAAGGCTCTAAAGAAGGTCGTGCTTATACTAAGGTTATCAAAATGGTAAAATCTCCTAAGACTGGAGCATACGTTTTTGATGAGCAAATGGTTCCGAATGAAAAAGTACAAGACTTTTTCAAAAAATAATTGAAATAGCATACGCGCTATAAATACAAAATCCTCTCATTGACAAACAATGAGGGGATTTTTTATTGCTTCTTTTTTTTACTTTTCAATCCTTTGTTATATCTTTGTAGCATTATGTATTATACAAACAACTGTCAATATGGGATTTTTTAGTTTTTTTTCAAAGGAGAAGAAGGAAACTTTAGATAAGGGGTTATCTAAAACCAAAGAGAGCGTGTTTAGTAAAATCGCTCGTGCCGTGGCTGGTAAGTCAAAGGTAGATGACGAAGTGTTGGATAATCTGGAAGAAGTGTTGATTACGTCGGATGTAGGCGTAGAGACGACTTTGAATATTATTAAGCGCATCGAAAAACGTGCCGCTGCGGATAAATATGTGAATACTCAGGAATTGAATCATATATTACGTGACGAAATAGCCGCTTTGTTGACCGAGAATAACTCGGATGATGTAGCTGATTTTGATGTTCCGATTGAAAGAAAGCCTTATGTGATTATGGTAGTAGGGGTCAATGGAGTGGGAAAGACTACAACTATCGGCAAACTGGCTTATCAATTCAAGAAAGCCGGTAAATCTGTTTACTTGGGAGCCGCTGATACATTCCGTGCGGCTGCTGTAGAACAGCTGATGATTTGGGGAGAGCGGGTAGGGGTGCCTGTCGTTAAACAGAAAATGGGTGCTGATCCTGCATCGGTAGCTTATGACACCCTTAGCTCTGCTGTTGCCAACAATGCTGACATCGTTATTATTGATACAGCCGGACGCTTGCACAATAAAGTCGGCCTGATGAACGAGCTGACCAAAATTAAAAATGTAATGAAGAAAGTAGTGCCTGATGCACCGGATGAAGTATTACTTGTATTGGACGGCTCTACAGGACAGAATGCTTTTGAACAAGCCAAGCAGTTTACTCTGGCAACGGAGGTTACCGCTATGGCTATCACTAAACTTGATGGGACTGCTAAAGGCGGTGTTGTAATTGGTATTTCCGACCAATTTAAGATTCCTGTTAAATACATCGGTTTGGGTGAAGGAATGGAGGATTTACAAGTATTCCGCAAAAACGAATTTGTTGATTCCTTGTTTGGAGAAAATGCATGAAAAGAAAGAGAATAGATATAATCACTTTGGGATGCTCTAAAAATTTGGTGGACTCTGAGCAGTTGATGCGTCAACTGGAAGAAGTAGGATATAGCGTGACTCATGATACTGAAACTCCACAAGGGGAAATTGCAGTCATCAATACATGCGGTTTCATCGGCGATGCCAAAGAAGAATCTATCAATATGATTCTGGAGTTTGCCAAAAGAAAGGAAGAAGGTGACTTAAAGAAACTTTTTGTAATGGGTTGTCTCTCTGAACGTTATCTCAGGGAGCTGGCTATTGAAATACCACAAGTAGATAAATTCTATGGTAAATTCAACTGGAAGGAACTTTTGCATGATTTGGGGGAAAGCTATCATGAGGAGTTGTATATTGAACGGACGCTGACCACTCCGCAGCATTATGCTTATCTGAAAATATCGGAAGGATGTGATCGTAAATGTTCGTATTGTGCTATCCCGATTATTACAGGACGTCATATATCTAAACCGATAGAAGAAATCTTGGATGAAGTCCGGTATCTGGTGTCGCAAGGCGTGAAAGAGTTTCAGGTTATAGCACAGGAGCTAACTTATTACGGAGTTGATTTGTATAAGAAACAAATGCTTCCGGAATTGATTGAACGCATTTCGGAAATACCAGGAGTAGAATGGATTCGTCTGCATTATGCGTATCCGGCACATTTCCCGATTGACTTGTTTCGTGTAATGCGTGAACGTGGCAATGTTTGCAAGTATATGGATATAGCTTTGCAACATATCAGTGACAATATGTTGAAGCTGATGCGTCGGCAAGTGACAAAGGAGGATACTTACAGACTGATTGAACAATTCCGTAAAGAAGTCCCTGGTATTCACCTGCGAACAACTTTAATGGTAGGACATCCTGGAGAAACAGAGGAAGACTTTGAAGAGTTAAAGGAGTTTGTCCGTAAAGTACGCTTCGATAGAATGGGAGCTTTTGCTTATTCGGAAGAAGAAGGTACTTATGCTGCAGAAACTTATGAAGATTCTATTCCGCAAAAAGTGAAACAAGCCCGACTTGATGAATTAATGGATATTCAGCAGGGCATATCGGCAGAGTTGAGTGCAGAAAAAGTCGGTAAACAGATGAAAATTATCATTGATCGGTTAGAAGGCGATTATTATATCGGAAGAACTGAATTTGATTCGCCGGAAGTAGATCCGGAAGTATTGATTAATTGTTCTGAAAAAGAGCTTGAGATCGGAAAGTTTTATCAAGTAGAAGTAGTAGATGCAGACGATTTTGATTTATATGCAAAGATAATAAATGACTATGAATAATAAGGAATTTACATCTGAACTAGCTGAAAGACTGGGGTACACCATTAAGGATACTTCCGAATTAATAGGTTCTTTACTGTCTGATATGATACAAGAACTGGAAGAAGGTAACGTGATTGCAGTACAAGGATTCGGTTCTTTTGAAGTAAAAAAGAAAGCGGAACGTATTTCAATTAATCCGGCAAGTAAACAACGTATGTTGGTTCCTCCCAAATTGGTGTTATCTTATAAACCTAGCAATACATTGAAAGATAAGTTTAAATAAATATTTCCCGTTATGAATGAAAGACTAACAATTCAAGACCTTACTGACTTGTTGGCTGCTAAACATAGCATGACCAAGAAGGATGCCGAGGTGTTCGTAAAAGAGTTTTTTCTCTTGATTGAACAAGCCTTGGAAAACGAGAAGACTGTAAAAATCAAAGGATTGGGAACTTTCAAACTTATCGATGTAGATAGCCGGGAAAGTGTCAATGTTAACACAGGTGAACGTTTCCAGATAAAAGGGCATACAAAGGTTTCATTTTCTCCGGACGCGAATTTGAGAGATACAATTAATAAACCTTTTGCACATTTCGAGACTGTTGTGTTGAATGAAAACACAGTATTGGAAGATACTCCGGTAGAAGAAGTGGAAGAGGAAGAAGTAGGTGAGGGAATTCTTGCTTCAACAATAGAAGATTATAATAAAAAGGAGGAAAGTCAAGAGAATACTTCTAATCCTATAGTAGAAAATGAAAGTCAGATTGCTGAACAAGATTCTTCCGAAGAAGTGGATACGGTTCAGGAGGAACGAATAACGGAACAGTCTATTGAAGAAAAAGTAGTGGTTGAAGAATCACTTATGATTGAACAACAACAGCCAGAACAACCAGTAAAAGAGAAAGAAAGAATTACGGCAGAGCAGATTATTGAACAAGAACTTCTGAAAGCAAATCTAAAGCCCGAAATTCCAATAGTATCACCACAGTCGGAAATTACAAAGCCGACTAAAGCTTCTGTACAAACTACTGTTAGCCCGATATCTAAAAAAGAGGTTGTTAAAAAGGAGAAATCTCCTGTTCCTTATTTGATAGCTGTAATCGTTATAGTATTGTTACTATGTGGAGGTGTGATTTTATTTATCTATTATCCGGACCTGTTTTCTTCTTCATCTGACAAGAATACCCTCGATATGCCGCCTGTAACAACTCAACCTGTTCGAACTGAAGCGCAGCTTTCCGATACTATTGAACATAAAGATACTGTTGTAGAAGTAACTGTTACTACACCGAAGAACGTTGTTGAGCCACAGTCAATTGTAAAAAAAGAAGAGACATTAACTTCTGCAAAGGCTGAGAGTAGGCCTGTCCAGCAGCAACCTTCAGCTTCTGCTTATCCTGATTCTGCATCATATAAAATAACAGGAACAAAGACAAAGTATACAATCAAGGAAGGTGAAACTTTAACAAGAGTTTCTTTACGTTTCTATGGTACAAAAGCGATGTGGCCATATATAGTGAAGCATAATCCGGATGTGATTAAAAATCCGAATAACGTGCCTTATGGTACTACAATCAAAATACCGGAACTTACAAAAGAATAATTATAACTATCTACTCCCCCGGCTATACATTACTTGTACTGGTCGGGGGAAGTGTTATGGATGTACAAAAGCGTATGAAAGTACCTTAATCTAAAGATTTCGCATTGTTTTTTAATAAAAATTAGTTGCAATCGTTAATTATATGGCGTACTTTTGGAAGCAAAATAAAAAGCCTTATACACAGGCAAGGCTTACATCAAATTAATGGGAATTAAATAATAAAATATTAAGTATTTATGGCTGAATCAATTGATATCCGCGAGCTAAATGAGCGGATTGAAAGACAAAGTGCTTTCGTTACCAATCTTACGACAGGTATGGACCAAATCATTGTTGGTCAGAAACATTTGGTTGAATCACTGCTTATCGGATTACTCTCCGATGGTCATGTCCTTTTGGAAGGTGTGCCTGGTTTGGCAAAAACTTTGGCTATTAAAACTCTTGCTTCTTTGATTGACGCTAAATATAGCCGTATCCAGTTTACCCCCGACTTATTGCCTGCTGACGTTATCGGTACAATGGTTTACAGTCAGAAAGATGAATCGTTTAAAGTACAAAAAGGACCGATTTTCGCAAACTTTGTATTAGCCGATGAAATAAATCGTGCTCCTGCCAAGGTTCAGAGTGCTTTGCTGGAAGCTATGCAAGAACGTCAGGTTACTATTGGTAAAGAGACTTTCTTATTACCGGAGCCTTTTCTTGTATTGGCAACTCAAAACCCTATCGAACAAGAAGGTACTTATCCGCTTCCTGAAGCACAGGTTGACCGTTTTATGCTAAAAGTTGTTATCGATTATCCAAAACTAGAGGAAGAAAAGTTGATTATTCGCCAGAATATAAATGGAGAAAAGTTCAATATAAAGCCAATTCTGAAGGCAGAGGAAATTATCGAAGCACGAAAAGTAGTTCGTCAGGTGTATTTGGACGAAAAGATTGAACGCTATATCGTAGATATTGTATTTGCAACTCGTTTCCCGGAAAAATATGACCTGAAAGAATTGAAAGATATGATCGGATTTGGTGGTTCGCCTCGTGCATCTATCAATCTTGCTTTAGCTGCCCGTACGTATGCTTTCATTAAACGCCGCGGTTATGTGATTCCAGAGGATGTACGTGCTGTTGCGCATGACGTGCTCCGTCACCGTATTGGACTGACATACGAAGCCGAAGCAAACAGTATGACTTCGGACGAAATCATCAGTAAGATTTTGAATAAGGTTGAAGTACCTTAATTGGTAGTTAACTACTTACCACTTAACTACTTTATAAATGGAAACAAGTGAAATACTAAAAAAGGTTCGCCAAATTGAAATCAAGACACGAGGATTGTCTAACAATATTTTTGCAGGCCAATATCATTCGGCTTTCAAAGGTAGAGGAATGTCCTTTTCGGAGGTTCGTGAGTATCAATTTGGGGATGACATACGTGACATAGACTGGAACGTGACGGCGCGCTTCAACAAACCTTATGTGAAAGTGTTTGAAGAGGAACGCGAACTGACAGTTATGTTGATGGTCGATGTTTCCGGAAGTTTAGAATTTGGTACGGTCAAGCAATTAAAGAAAGACATGATAACGGAAATTGCCGCTACTCTTGCTTTCTCTGCTATCCAAAACAATGATAAAATCGGTGTGATATTCTTTTCAGACCGGATAGAAAAGTTTATTCCTCCCAAGAAGGGACGTAAGCATATTCTATATATTATTCGTGAATTGATTGATTTTCAGCCGGAAAGTCATCGCACTAATATACGTCTTGCATTGGAATATCTGACTAATGTTATGAAAAGACGCTGTACTGCGTTTGTTTTATCCGACTTTATCGATCAGGAAAGTTTCAAAAATGCTTTGACTATTGCTAACCGGAAACATGATGTAGTAGCATTACAGGTTTATGATAGGAGAGTCAGTGATCTTCCTCCGGTGGGATTGATGCGGATAAAAGATGCAGAAACCGGACATGAGCAATGGATTGATACTTCTTCCAAAGCTGTACGTCGGGCACATCGCGACTGGTGGATACAAAAACAGACAGAATTGAATGATACATTTACTAAAAGTAACGTAGACTCTGTATCTGTAAGAACTGACCAGGATTACGTAAAGGCATTGTTGAATTTATTTGCCAAACGAAACTAATGAAATCAAAGATGAATAAAAATATTATTCTGATAGCATTGTTATGTTTACTGTCTATTGATAGAGTAGGAGCACAATCTGTAACAGTGGAGGCAAAGATAGATTCTTTGCAGATACTGATTGGTGAACAAGCGAAAATACAATTACAAGTAGCTATGGATGCCAAGCAACGGGCTGTTTTTCCCGCTTATACCGATACACTGGTACGAGGGGTAGAAATTATAGAAACTGCCAAGCCGGATACTCAGTTCCTGAACGATCGTCAGCGTATGATGATTACTCAAGAGTATACTGTTACTTCTTTTGACTCGGCTTTGTATTATCTACCACCAATGCCTGTTACAGTAGATGGCAAAGAGTATAGATCAAGAGCTTTGGCATTGAAAGTATATTCAATACCGGTTGACACATTACATCCAGACCAATTTTTTGGGCAGAAAACCGTGATGAAAGCTCCTTTCGCATGGGAAGACTGGTATGGGTTAATTGGCTGTTCATTCTTGGCTTTGCCTTTACTTGGTCTATTAATTTATCTCATAGTTCGTATCCGGGATAACAAACCTATTATCCGCAAAATAAAGGTAGAACCTAAATTGCCGCCCCATCAGGCTGCAATGAAAGAGATAGAGCGTATCAAGAATGAGAAAGTATGGCAGAAAGGACAACCGAAGGAATATTACACAGAATTGACTGATACACTTCGCACCTATATAAAAGATCGTTTTGGTTTCAATGCGCTTGAAATGACTTCATCTGAGATTATTGACAAGCTATTAGAAATGAAGGATAAAGAAGCTATTTCTGATTTGAAGGAGCTTTTCCAGACAGCCGATCTAGTGAAGTTCGCGAAGCACGATCCGCAAATGAACGAGAATGATGCCAATCTGATCAATGCTATTGACTTTATTAATGAAACGAAGCAACCTGAAGAAGAAAATCAAAAACCGCAACCAACGGAAATTACAATTATAGAGAAGCGTTCTTTGCGGACAAAAGTATTGTTAATTTGCGGAATCGCAATTTTGTCAACCGCATTGATAGGTACCTTTATATATATAGGTATGCAGCTATATAATCTTTTTGCTTAAAAGTATATATAGCTTGAATACTAAATAGTAAACTGTTAAATCATAAATGAAATGATTTTTGCCAATATTGAATATCTGTTTTTGCTATTATTACTTATACCTTATATTGTATGGTATATTCTGAGGCAAAAGAAAAGTGAAGCAACTCTTCAAATTTCGGATGCTCGTGTATATGCACATACACCTAAAAGCTATAAGAACTATTTGTTGCATGTTCCATTCTTATTGCGTGTTATTGCCTTAGTGCTGGTTATTCTAGTGCTTGCACGTCCGCAAACGACTAATAAATGGCAGAATAGCGAAATAGAAGGGATTGATATAATGCTCGCTATTGACGTATCTACTAGTATGTTAGCCGAGGATTTAAAGCCGAATCGGTTGGAAGCTGCAAAGGATGTAGCTGCTGAATTTATTAACGGCCGCCCTAACGATAATATCGGTATAACTTTATTTGCAGGTGAAACTTTCACTCAATGTCCGCTTACTGTCGACCATGCTGTTTTATTGGATATGATTCATAATATCAAATGTGGCCTTATCGAAGATGGTACAGCAGTAGGTATGGGAATAGCAAATGCAGTAACCCGACTGAAAGATAGTAAGGCAAAGTCTAAGGTGATTATTTTATTGACAGACGGTACTAATAACAAAGGGGATATTTCTCCATTGACGGCTGCTGAGATAGCCAAAAGTTTTGGTATTCGCGTGTATACTATTGGGGTGGGGACGAATGGTATGGCACCTTATCCCTATCCAGTTGGAAATACGGTGCAATATGTAAATATGCCGGTGGAAATTGATGAGAAAACGTTGACACAGATTGCAGGTACAACCGATGGTAACTATTTTAGGGCTACGAGTAACTCGAAACTAAAAGAAGTATATGAGGAAATTGATAAACTGGAAAAAACTAAACTGAATGTAAAGGAGTATAGTAAGAGGGACGAAGAATATCAGTGGTTTGCATTGGCGGCTTTCCTTTGTGTGTTATTAGAAGTGTTATTGCGTAACTCAATACTCAAAAAGATTCCATAAGGATGTTTGTCAATCGTTATTTGTCAATCGTAAAATAAGAAGAAAATGTTCCGATTTGAAGAACCTACATATTTATATTTATTGTTGCTATTACCTTTTTTAGCAGTTTTCTACTTGTATTCCAATTACAGGAGAAGAAAAAATATTCGACGTTTTGGTGATCCGGTTTTACTGGCCCAGTTGATGCCTGATGTATCCAAATATCGTCCGGATATAAAATTTTGGATAATATTTGTTGTTATCGGCTTGTTCTCTGTATTATTAGCACGTCCTCAGTTTGGCTCCAAACAGGAAACAGTGAAGCGTAAAGGGGTAGAAGTTATTATTGCTTTGGATATTTCAAATTCGATGTTGGCACAGGACGTACAGCCAAGTCGTCTGGAAAAAGCTAAAAGATTAATTTCCAGGTTAGTTGATGAACTGGATAATGATAAAATCGGTATGATTGTATTTGCAGGAGATGCATTTACACAGTTACCGATTACCAGCGACTATATTTCTGCCAAGATGTTTTTGGAGTCGATTAGTCCTTCATTGATTTCTAAACAAGGTACGGCTATTGGAGAAGCTATTAATTTGGCTGTACGGAGTTTTACACCTCAAGAAGGAGTGGGACGTGCCATTGTTGTAATTACAGATGGTGAAAACCATGAAGGCGGAGCTGTAGAAGCTGCTAAAGTTGCAGCTGAAAAAGGTATTCAAGTAAGTGTATTAGGGGTGGGTATGCCTGATGGTGCACCTATTCCCATAGAAGGTACAAATGATTATCGTCGTGACCGTGAAGGGAATGTTATTGTCACACGCTTAAACGAAGCTATGTGTCAGGAAATTGCCAAAGAAGGAAAAGGTATTTATGTACGAGTAGATAATACTAACTCTGCTCAGAAAGCTATTAATCAGGAAGTGAATAAAATGGCGAAATCAGATGTTGAGTCGAAAGTGTATACAGAGTTTAACGAACAGTTTCAAGCTATTGCATGGATTATTTTAATATTATTGTTAGCAGAATTGTTAATTCTAGATCGTAAAAATCCTTTGTTCAAAAACGTTCACCTATTTTCTAATAAGAAATAGCTATGCATATGTTAAGAAGTAAATATATTCTATTCACTATTTTTCTACTATCGGTAGCCAGTGTCTCGGCACAGAAAGCAGAGCGTGACTACATCCGTAAAGGAAACCGTTTGTTTAATGACAGCGTATTTGTAGATGCGGAGGTGAATTATCGGAAAGCTTTAGAAGTAAACCCTAAGTCGACAGTATCCATGTATAATCTGGGGAATACTCTCTCACAGCAACAAAAGTTTCAGGATGCTATGGAACAATATGTAGCTGCCGGCAAAATCGAAAAAGACAAAATGAAACTGGCTCATATTTATCATAATATGGGGGTTCTTTTTCAAGCTGGTAAAGATTATGCAAAAGCAGTAGAAGCGTATAAAATGTCGTTACGCAATAATCCAGCTGACGATGAAACTCGATATAATTTGGCACTTGCCCAGAAAATGCTGAAAGATCAACAGCAGAATCAGGACCAAAATCAAGATCAAAACAAAGACCAGCAACAGAAGCAAGATCAACAACAAGATAAGAATAAAGACAAACAGAATGATCAAAAACAGGATGAAAAGAAAGATCAGCAACAACCTCCAAAATCTGAAAAGAAAGACAATCAAATGTCGAAGGAGAATGCAGAACAATTACTTAATTCTGTGATGCAGGATGAAAAGGATGTGCAGGATAAAGTGAAGAAACAACAGAAAGTGTTGCAAGGTGGGCGTTTGGAAAAAGACTGGTAATATTAAGTTGACGATATAAATTTCATAAGCAATGAGAAAACTAATTATTATATTAATGACATTGATGGCATATAGCACCCAAACTTTCGCTGATAAAGTGTCGTTTGTTGCTTCTGCTCCGGACGTGGTGGTGGTAGGCGATCAATTTAGGCTATCGTATACGGTTACAACACAGAAAGTAAAAGATTTTCGTGCTCCTTCTATCAAAGGATTTGATGTTTTAATGGGGCCAAGCCGATCAGAACAAAGTAGTACTCAGATTGTGAATGGTAGTGTATCATCTACTAGTAGTATTACTTTCACTTATATATTGATGGCCAATACTGCTGGTGAGTTTACTGTTCCTGGTGCTTCAATAGTAGCTGACGGTAATCAAATGATATCTAACTCAGTGAAAATAAAAGTATTGCCACAAGATCAAAATCATAATAGTAGCAGGAGGAATAATGATAATAGTTCTTCCATACAGCCTTCATCGAATGCAAGTGTATCTAACCAAGATTTGTTTATTACAGCAACTGCAAGTAAGACAAATGTTTATGAGCAGGAAGCGTTCGTATTGACATATAAAATATATACCAGAGAATCTAACTTACAGCTTAATAATGCCAAGTTACCTGACTTCAAGGGTTTTCATTCACAGGAAATCGAAATGACTACAAATGCTCGATGGACACCTGAGCATTATAAAGGTCGTAACTACTATACAACTGTTTATCGCCAATTCGTGCTCTTTCCACAACAGTCGGGCAAACTATTTATAGAGCCTGCACAGTTCCAAATGACGGTAAATAAACCAGTACAGTCAGCCGATCCTTTTGATGCTTTTTTTAATGGAGGAAACAATGTTATAGAGATTAAGAAGCCTATCACAACTCCTAAAATAGCCATCAATGTTAATCCACTTCCGGCTGGTAAACCGACAAACTTCTTAGGTGGAGTAGGAGAGTTCAACATTTCTTCTTCTATCAACAGTAAGGAGTTAAAAACGAATGATGCAATAACTATTAAATTAGTGATTTCCGGAACGGGTAATCTGAAACTTATTTCCAATCCGGAAATCAAATTTCCAGATGATTTTGAAGTGTACGATCCTAAAGTTGATAATCAGGTGAGATTAACAAAAGAAGGGCTTACTGGGAATAAAGTTATTGAATATTTAGCAATCCCTAGACATGCCGGAACATATAAAATTCCGGGTGTATCTTTTAGTTATTTCGATATCCGTTCCAAATCTTATAAAACTCTGAATACAGAAGATTATGTAATAAACGTAGAGAAAGGTGCAGGAAATGCAGATCAAGTTATTGCTAACTTCACCAATAAGGAGGATTTGAAAGTCTTGGGTGAAGATATTCGCTATATTAAACAAAACGAAGTGACTTTTCAACCTAAAGGAAGCTTCTTCTATGGTTCAATGTCGTACTGGCTATTCTATATTATTCCGGCTCTTGCCTTTATTCTTTTCTTTATAATTTATCGCAAACAAGCAGCAGAGAATGCCAATGTAGCGAAGATGAGAACGAAGAAGGCTAATAAAGTAGCAATAAAACGTATGAAGCTGGCTGGTAAACTGCTTTCTGAAAATAAGAAAGATGCTTTCTATGATGAAGTTTTGAAAGCATTGTGGGGCTATATCAGTGATAAACTGAATATTCCGGTATCCCGTTTGTCTAAAGATAATATTGAGGAAAAATTGAGAAATCATGGAGTGAGTGAAGAGCTAATTAAGGAATTCCTGAATGCATTGAATGACTGTGAATTTGCCCGTTTTGCTCCGGGAGATGAAAATCAGGCAATGGATAAAGTTTATTCATCTTCAATAGAAGTGATAAGCAAAATGGAGAATTCAATAAAACATTAACCTAGAAGAGATTGTGTCATGAAAAAAATATTATTTTTTATATTCTTATCAATGTCGGTAACTTGCTTCGCGCAAGATTCACTGAGCATTGAACCCAGACAAATAAACGAAGCTGATTCTATCCATGTCGATACACATACACTTCTTGATAACAAATTGGAAGATGTGACAAAAACTAAAGGAGATTCCGCATATATAAAAGAAGATTATGCGGCTGCCATTCAAATATACGAAGCATTACTAAAGAATGGAGAAGCATCTGAAGTTTATTATAACCTCGGAAATAGTTATTATAAAATAGGTGAAATAGCAAAGGCGGTTCTTAATTACGAACGTGCCTTGCTTTTGCAACCGGGAAATAGCGACATCCGTGCTAATCTCGAAGTAGCACGTGCCAAAACAATAGATAAAGTAGAACCTACTCCTGAAGTCTTTTTTATCTCATGGACTAAGTCTTTGATTAATTGTATGAGTGTAGATGCATGGGCCACATGGGGAATTGTTTCTTTCATTCTACTGATAGTATCTCTCTACTTCTTTATATTTTCAAAACAGATTATGTGGAAAAAGATAGGCTTCATTTCAGGGATTATCTTTTTAATAATCACAGTATGCTCTAATCTTTTTGCTTCACAACAAAAAGAAAATTTGGTAAACCGTAACGAAGCGATAGTTATGAATCCGAGTGTCACAGTGCGAAGTACTCCAAGTGAAAGTGGTACTAGTTTATTTATTCTTCATGAAGGAAGAAAGGTAAACGTCAAAGACAATTCTATGAAAGAATGGAAAGAAATTCACTTAGAAGATGGAAAAGTAGGATGGGTCCCAGCTTCTGCTATTGAAGTGATATAAAAGGTATTAATAGATTTTATCAATTTTGAAAAAAAAGATAAGCAAATAATTTGTTTTATCTTTTTTTTTGCTTAAGTTTATAGCGTGATAAAAAATCACATAGTACTAACCATTAAATTTATGAGACATGAGAACAATAACATTTAATGAACTTCGTAAGATTAAAGATTCATTGCCCAGCGGTAGCATGCATCGAATAGCAGACGAACTTGGTTTACACGTAGATACTGTGCGAAACTTTTTCGGAGGCCATAATTTCAAGGAGGGAAAAAGTGTCGGAATACATCTTGAGCCCGGTCCAGATGGTGGGCTTGTTATGTTAGACGATACAACAGTTCTCGATCGGGCTTTAAAGATTCTAGATGAATTGAATATGAGTATGCAAAAAGAACAGGCTACCGAATCTGTGCAAGTTTAAAATATAGCAAACAGAAATCCCAATTGCGTTAAACAATTGGGATTTCTTATTTGTTCACCTTCAAAATGTATCAATTATGGAAGACAAATTAGTAACTCTAGCAATTCTGACATATACCAAAGCTCAGATTCTAAAAAATGTACTTGAAAATGAAGGTATTGAGACATACATTCATAATGTGAACCAAATACAGCCTGTTGTATCCTCTGGAGTACGCTTACGAATTAAGGAAAGCGATCTACCGCATGCACTGAAAATCACAGAAAGCTCTGCTTGGCTATCGGAAAGTATAGTAGGAGAGAAGGAAACAAAAAAAGGAGAAAAATCAAATAAGATTTTAATTCCGGTCGATTTCTCTAGTTATTCGATGAAAGCATGTGAATTTGCCTTCAACCTAGCTAAAACAGAGAACGCAGAGATTATTTTGTTGCATGTATATTTTACACCTATATATGCATCGTCATTGCCATACGGAGATGTATTCAACTATCAAATTGGAGATGAAGAATCTGTAAAAACAATTATTCACAAAGTTCATTCTGATCTCAAAGCTTTATCTGATAAAATAAAAGATAAAGTTGAATCGGGGGAATTTCCAGATGTCAAATATAGCTGTATTTTACGTGAAGGCATTCCAGAAGAAGAAATATTGAGATACGCTAAAGAGCAACGTCCTAAACTCATCATTATGGGGACACGAGGAAAAAATCAAAAAGATATAGATCTGATTGGCAGTGTAACTGCTGAGGTTATTGATCGAAATCGTACAGCCGTATTAGCTATTCCGGAGAATACACCATTCAAACAATTCAGTGAGGTAAAACAGATCGCTTTTATAACTAATTTCGATCAAAGAGATTTAATAGCTTTTGATGCATTTTTCAATAGTTGGAAGTCATTTCATTTTTCAGTATCTTTGATACATCTTGCTGAATCAAAAGATACGTGGAATGAAATAAAACTTGTTGGCATAAAAGAATATTTTCACAAGCAATACCCAGGGCTTGAAATCCATTATGATGTCGTAATGAGTGATAATCTACTAAAAGGACTTGAACAATATATCAAAGATAATCAAATAGATATAATCGCATTGACTTCATACAAAAGAAATATATTCGCTCGATTATTCAATCCAAGTATTGCTCGTAAGATGATTTTTCATTCAGATACGCCGTTACTTGTTATGAACGGATGATCAAAAGAAATAGAATTTTAGTGTTTTAAACAGTGGAATAATCGATATTATGTTTAATAGCAAAAGGGAGCAATAAATAAACTTTGCTCCCTTTTGCTGTTTTTTAATGAACTCATATTTTTAAAAAGCATAAAAAAAGAAGGCAACTTTTGTGTAACCTTCTTTTTCTTCATCAAAGAAATATATTATTTCATCATCTTATCAATTTCTTCGAATTCCGGACCCATATTCAAATTATAGTATACACGGTAAAGACCTTGCAACCATAAATCTTTCTGGTCAGGTTTTAAAGCTCTAGCTTTTTCATAGAAGGGCTTTGCTTCTTCATAGAATTTCTTCACTGCCGCTTGAGCTTCAGCATACTTAGGATCATTGATATCTGTTGTTGCTTTATCTGCATAATCTTGTGCTTTCATCAGATACACTAAACCTACATTAGAATAAGCTTCTGCATATTCCGGATCAGCAGCAATAGCTTTTTTGTAGTATTCGATTGCATTATCATACTCTTTCATATTATGATAAAGATATGCCTTCACATATAAATATAACTTATTATTAGGATCATTAGTTAACATCTTATCAGCAAATTCCATTGCTTTAGAAGCTTGATTAGAAGTATTATAATAATCAACTAGATTTGCAAAGAAATAATCATTTCCTGGAAACTTAAGAATACCTTCTTCCAAAGATTTAATCCATGCAGCAGTATCACCTTTAGCTTTATAAGCATCTGCCATTAACTGCATAGCAAACTTACCTCCATCTTTATCAGACAATGCTGAAGGAGCGTACTTGATAATAGCATCTTTATCGCCTACTCTATCAGCCGCTAATGTTGCATAATATGCAATTTGAGGAAGAAGTGTATCATTTTTAGCTAACTCTTTATCAGCCAACATCGGATAAGAAGCTGATTCTACATAAGTAGCGAAAAATTTTAATGCTTCCTTATTCTTATCCAAATTGAAATATTGGATACCACCATTAATCAAATTAGGGCGTTCAGCCAACATACTAGAAGCATTTGCTTTACGATATTTGTTTTTAATCTTACCTTTTTCATTAGGTACCTGAGCCAAATCGTCGCATTTATTATAGTACTCATACATCTTCAAAATACTGTTGTATACTTTTAATGTATCGTACGGTTTTTTCAGAAAAGCATTTTTCATTTGCTCTTCGTTGATACGCTTCTGAATAAATCCAGCAACGTCCCATGTGTCAGCAAGATCCTTAGTTTCAGGATTCTTCATAGCCTCTTCAATCAGCTGTTCAGCTTGCTTAAAATTAGGTTTCACATCATTGGCAATGCTTTTTGCTTCTTTTACATTCTTCATCTGAGCAAATGAGAAGCTAACAGCCATCAATAAAACCATCGAAAATAATACTCTTTTCATGATTGTTGTTTGATTAATTATTAATATTATGTCTATTCTTCAATATCGTTATTACTTTCATTTACGTCCGTGACGTCTTCAGCATTCGGTGTATCTGCATTAGGATCACTTATAATTGTTCCTTCTTTTTCCTCAGCAGGAATTTCATCTTCAAGACTTTCTGTCATTACTTTACATACCGAGCCTATTTGGTCGTTACGTTTCTCAAGATTAATCAGACGGACACCTTGAGTTGCACGTCCCATAATACGGACATCTGCTACTTTCAGACGGATTGTGATACCAGATTTATTGATAATCATCAAGTCATTTTCATCAGTTACAGATTTGATTGTTACCAGTTTACCAGTCTTTTCGGTAATATTCATAGTTTTTACACCTTTACCTCCACGATTGGTTTTACGATAATCTTCTATTTCAGAACGTTTACCATATCCCTGTTCAGAAACAACCATTACAGATTCTGTTTCCAAATCTTTGATACAAATCATTCCAACTACTTCATCCTGTCCATCATTATCCAATGTTATGCCACGTACACCTGTTGCAGTACGTCCCATTACACGCACAGCAGCTTCATGGAAGCGAATAGCACGTCCGTTACGATTAGCAATAATGATCTCATTGTTACCGTTTGTCATACGAACTTCGATTACGCTGTCATCTTCACGAATAGTAATAGCATTTACACCATTCTGACGAGGACGAGAATATTGCTCAAGTAACGTCTTTTTGATTACACCTTTCTTGGTACAGAACAATACATAATGATTATTGATAAATTCTGAATCATCTAAGTTCTTCACACGCAAGTATGCAGTTACATTATCATCTGAATCGATATTTAGCAAATTCTGAATAGCGCGTCCTTTGGAATTCTTTGTACCTTCAGGTATCTCGTATACTTTCAGCCAGTAACACTTACCTTTTTGTGTAAAGAACATCATAGTGTTATGCATTGTAGCCGGATAAATGTGCTCAACAAAGTCTTCATCACGAGTTTCTGTCCCCTTTGAACCTACTCCACCACGATTTTGTGCACGGAATTCGGTTAATGGGGTACGTTTGATATAACCCATATGAGAAATTGTAATAATCATCTGATCATCAGCATAGAAGTCTTCCGGGTTAAATTCTTCTGAAGAATAAACTATCTCAGAACGACGTTCATCACCATACTTGGCTTTAACCTCTAACAATTCATCTTTCATTACCTTGCGGCATACTTCATCATCAGCCAAAATACTTTCCAAATAAGCGATTTGCTTCATTATTTCTTCGTACTCTGCATGAAGTTGATCTTGCATAAGACCTGTCAACTGACGCAAACGCATTTCTACAATTGCACGGGACTGAATTTCTGTCAGGTTGAATCGTTCTATTAAGCCAGCAATGGCATCATTAGGAGTTTTAGCAGCACGAATAATACGGATTACTTCATCAATATTATCAGAAGCAATAATTAAGCCTTCAAGAATATGTGCACGTTCTCTCGCCTTGCGAAGATCGAATTCAGTACGACGAATAACAACCTCATGACGATGCTCTATGAAATATTTAATTAGGTCTCTTAAATTTAATGTTTTAGGACGCCCATGAACCAATGCAACATTGTTTACACCAAAAGATGTCTGTAAAGCAGTCATTTTATAGAGCTTATTCAGCACTACGCTAGCATTTGCATCACGTTTCACATCGATAACAATACGCATACCTTCACGGTCAGACTCATCGTTGGCATTCGAAATTCCTTCTATTCTTTTATCATTAACAAGATCAGCTATATACTTAATCAATTCTGCCTTGTTTACATTATAAGGAATCTCAGTGATTACGATTTTGTCATGTGTCTGTCCTGTTTCAATTTCAGCTTTAGCACGCATGATCACACGTCCACGACCTGTCAGATATGCTTCACGTACCCCACTTACACCATATATATACCCACCTGTAGGGAAATCCGGCGCTTTAACAAAGTTCATCAACTCTTCTACAGTAATCTCCGGATTATCGATATATGCGTCACATGCCTCAATTACTTCCACAAGGTTGTGCGGGGGCATATTAGTAGCCATTCCTACTGCAATACCAGATGCTCCATTCACAAGAAGATTTGGGATACGCGTCGGCATTACTTTGGGTTCTACCAACGTATTATCAAAGTTAGGCTCAAAATCAACGGTTTCCTTGTACAGGTCATCCATCATTGCTTCACCCAACTTATTAAGACGTGCTTCTGTATAACGCATAGCAGCAGGGCTATCACCATCCACAGAACCAAAGTTACCTTGTCCATCTACCAAGGGATAACGCATTGCCCATTCCTGAGCCATACGCACCATTGCAAAATAAACAGAAGAATCTCCATGAGGGTGATACTTACCCAGTACCTCACCCACGATTCTGGCTGATTTTTTATAAGGTTTATCTGAAGTATTACCCAGTTCCATCATTCCGTATAGAATTCTACGGTGAACGGGCTTAAATCCATCTCTAACATCCGGAAGGGCACGTGAAACAATGACCGACATGGAGTAGTCAATGTACGATGACTTCATTTCCTCCTCGATGTTAATCTTTATAATTCTGTCTTGTTCAAGCATTTAAAATGATTATTAATTATACATTCTACGGTTTGTGAAAAACCACGCTAAAGTACTACTTTTCCCCGATATACGAAAGTTTTTAGGAAGAAAGTTTTATTCTTCTCATAGACATCCTAAAGCTTTCCTTGTAGGATCTTTAGCTAAACTTTAAAATACGAAAACAAAATGAGAAAAACAATAAATATTAGAAATAAAACAAGGCTAATAACAGTAATAAATAGTCTGATATTTGTTATACCTTATATATATAATACAAATACACTGTTTTTATGGCACGCCATTTGTAGATATAAGAAATAAAGCAAATATTGCAATACAAACCTGATTTAATGTGTATATTTGCCAGTAAATAACCCTTAGAAGAAAAGGAAGAAGTATGAATAATCAATTCTCACAAAGAGTTTCCGACATTATCGTCTATAGTAAAGAAGAAGCTAATCGATTGAGAAGTAGGTATATAGGCCCTGAACACCTGCTTCTGGGAATGCTCCGCGACGGTGAAGGAAAAGCTATCGAGATATTGTCTAAACTCAACACCAATTTAGCTGCGATAAAGCAGCAGATTGAAGCTCAGTTGAAGGCAGAAGCTGATGATATGCTATTGCCCGATACAGAGGTGCCGTTGTCTAATGATGCGGCGAAAATATTAAAAATGTGTATATTAGAAGCACGTGGAATGAAAAGTAACATCGCTGACACAGAACATGTTTTGTTGGCAATCTTAAGAGAGAAAAACAATATGGCAGCTTCCGTACTTGAATCAAATAATGTAAATTACGTGAAAGTATTGGAACAAGCTACATTGCAACCGGATATTAATTCCGGTATGGGTTTTACTGAAGACGATGATGACGAAGAAGAAATGTCTTCATCACGCTCCGGTGGCAGAGGTAATGCCGAAGAACATCAGCAACAAGCGCAAACCGCTTCAAAAAAGCCGTCTAACGATACGCCGGTATTGGATAATTTCGGCACTGATATGACAAAAGCGGCAGAAGAAGGCCGGTTGGATCCTGTTGTTGGCAGAGAAAGAGAAATAGAACGCCTGGCGCAGATTTTAAGCCGTCGTAAAAAGAATAATCCAATTCTGATCGGAGAACCCGGCGTAGGTAAATCAGCTATTGTTGAAGGTCTTGCTCTAAGAATCATTCAGAAGAAAGTTTCACGGATTCTCTTTGATAAACGAGTGGTAGCTCTTGATATGACTGCTGTCGTCGCGGGGACCAAATACCGCGGACAGTTTGAAGAACGTATTCGTTCTATTCTCAATGAATTACAGAGAAACCCTAATGTGATTTTATTCATTGATGAGATTCATACCATTGTAGGTGCAGGTTCTGCCGCAGGCTCTATGGATGCGGCGAATATGCTAAAACCAGCATTGGCAAGAGGAGAAATACAGTGCATTGGTGCTACAACCCTTGATGAATATCGTAAAAATATTGAGAAGGATGGTGCTTTGGAACGTCGTTTTCAAAAAGTAATGGTAGAGCCTACCACTGCTGGAGAAACTCTTCAAATATTACGCAATATTAAAGACAAGTACGAGGATCATCACAATGTGTACTACACAGACGAGGCATTAGAAGCTTGTGTCAAGTTGACAGATCGTTACATTACAGACCGTAATTTCCCCGACAAGGCTATTGATGCTTTGGACGAAGCAGGCTCACGTGTACATCTTACGAATATCAATGTTCCAAAAGAAATAGAAGAACAAGAGAAGTTAATAGAAGAAGCCAAGAGCAAGAAAAATGAAGCTGTAAAATCACAGAATTTCGAACTCGCCGCCAGTTTCCGCGATAAAGAAAAAGAGCTCTCCTCCCAACTGGATGAGATGAAAAAAGAATGGGAAGCCAACTTGAAAGAAAATAGGCAAACTGTCGATGCAGAAGAAATAGCCAATGTTATATCAATGATGTCAGGCATTCCTGTGCAGCGTATGGCGCAGGCAGAAGGAATCAAACTTGCTGGTATGAAAGAAGACTTGCAGTCTAAGGTTATAGCACAAGATACCGCTATCGAAAAGTTGGTAAAAGCAATTCTCCGAAGTCGTGTGGGGCTTAAAGATCCGAACAAGCCGATTGGTACGTTTATGTTCTTAGGCCCGACAGGAGTTGGTAAGACTCATTTGGCCAAAGAATTAGCTAAATATATGTTTGGTTCTTCTGATGCGTTGATTCGTATAGATATGAGTGAGTATATGGAGAAGTTTACCGTATCACGTCTGGTTGGAGCACCTCCGGGATATGTAGGATATGAAGAAGGCGGACAATTAACAGAAAAAGTGCGTCGTAAACCATATTCTATCGTCCTGCTTGATGAAATAGAGAAAGCACATCCCGATGTGTTTAATCTCCTTCTTCAAGTAATGGATGAAGGTCGCCTAACTGACAGTTATGGCAGAATGGTAGATTTTAAAAATACGGTTATTATCATGACTTCCAATATTGGAACTCGTCAGTTGAAAGATTTTGGTCGCGGGGTCGGATTTGCAACACAAAGCCGTCTGGATGACAAAGAATTTTCGCGAAGTGTTATACAGAAAGCTTTGAATAAATCATTCGCGCCCGAATTTATCAACCGTGTAGATGAAATCATAACATTTGACCAACTTTCCTTGGAAGCTATTACGAAGATTATTGATATTGAGCTGAAAGGATTGTATGATAGAATCGAAGCTATTGGTTATAAACTTGTTATTGATGATAAGGCGAAAGAATTTATTGCTGGAAAAGGGTATGACGTACAATATGGTGCCCGTCCTTTAAAGCGAGCAATTCAGACATATTTGGAAGATGGATTATCTGAACTTATCATATCTTCTTCTTTAAAAGAAAAAGATATAATTCAAGTCTCTCTTAATGAAGAAAAAGGAGGTTTGGAGATGAAAGTCGTTACTCCTCAATAAAGGATTTATTTTCAATAAGGGCACATAAGATATGCCATAATGTCAGACCTTAGGGTCTGGCATTTTTTTTGTGTTTATCTGAACAAATATATCAACTAAAATCAATCAAATAGATAAATTAAAAAATATACGTATTATGCAAAAAGGTAATATTGGGGTTACAACAGAAAACATTTTCCCTATCATCAAAAAGTTTTTGTACAGTGACCATGAAATTTTTCTTCGTGAATTAGTATCCAATGCAGTAGATGCCACTCAGAAGCTAAATACACTCGCTTCTATTGGTGAATTTAAAGGTGAACTAGGCGATTTGACTATTCATGTTGAATTAGGTAAAGACACCATTACTATCTCCGATCACGGTATTGGTCTGACTGCAGAAGAAATCGAAAAATACATCAATCAAATCGCATTCTCAGGAGCTAATGACTTCCTGGAAAAATACAAGAATGATGCAAATGCTATTATCGGTCATTTCGGACTTGGGTTCTATTCAGCATTTATGGTCGCCAAGAAAGTTGAAATCATCACCAAATCGTATAGAGATGGTGCACAAGCTGTAAAATGGACTTGTGATGGTAGCCCAGAATTTACTATTGAAGAAGTAGATAAAGCAGGTCGTGGTTCAGATATTATCTTATACATTGATGATGACTGCAAAGAGTTTCTTGAAGAATCCCGTATATCTGAGCTTTTGAAAAAATATTGCAGTTTCCTTCCTGTTCCTATTGCCTTTGGAAAGAAAAAAGAATGGAAAGATGGCAAACAAGTAGAAACAGCCGAAGATAATATCATTAATGATACTACTCCTTTGTGGACACGCAAACCAAGTGAACTTTCGGATGAGGACTACAAATCGTTTTATAGTAAGTTGTATCCGATGTCTGATGAACCACTTTTCTGGATTCATCTGAATGTGGATTATCCATTCCATTTAACGGGTATCCTCTATTTCCCTAAAGTAAAAAGTAATATTGAACTGAACAAGAATAAAATTCAATTATATTGCAACCAGGTGTATGTGACAGATTCAGTTGAAGGCATTGTACCGGACTTTTTAACTTTATTGCATGGGGTCATAGATTCTCCGGATATACCATTGAATGTTTCCCGTTCATATTTGCAAAGCGATTCGAATGTGAAGAAGATATCAACATATATCACGAAGAAAGTTTCCGACCGTTTGCAATCTATCTTTAAGAATGACCGCAAACAGTTTGAAGACAAGTGGAATGATTTGAAAATATTTATCAATTATGGTATGCTGACTCAAGAGGATTTTTACGAGAAAGCGCAGAAATTCGCCCTTTTCACCGATACGGATAGTAAACATTACACATTTGAAGAATACCAAACTTTGATTAAAGATAATCAGACAGACAAAGACGGAAATCTGATTTATTTATATGCTAATAATAAGGATGAACAATATAGTTATATAGAGGCAGCTACCAATAAAGGCTATGATGTTTTGTTGATGGATGGTCAATTAGATGTAGCTATGGTAAGCATGTTGGAACAAAAATTCGAGAAGTCTCGTTTTACCCGTGTGGATAGTGATGTTGTTGACAATCTTATTGTAAAAGAAGATAGAAAAAGCGAAGTGTTGGAAGCAGGCAAACAAGATGCTATTACAATCGCCTTTAAGAGTCAATTACCTAAAATGGATAAGGTTGAATTCAACGTTATGACACAAGCGTTAGGAGAAAACACAGCTCCAGTAATGATTACCCAAAGTGAATATATGCGCCGTATGAAAGAAATGGCAAATATTCAGGCTGGAATGAGTTTTTATGGAGAAATGCCTGATATGTTCAACTTAATATTGAATTCAGATCATAAGTTAATAAAAGAAGTGCTTAATGAAGAAGAAAGTGCTTGCCAGGCAGAAGTTGCCCCAATACAGTCGGAAATGGATGCTGTCAATAAACAACGTAATGAGTTGAAAGATAAACAAAAAGGCAAAAAGGACGAAGATATCCCAACCTCTGAAAAAGACGAATTGAATGATTTGGATAAGAAATGGGATGATCTGAAAAGTAAAAAAGAAGCTATTTTTGTTGGTTATGCCAGCAATAATAAAGTGATTCGTCAACTTATTGATTTGGCTTTGTTGCAAAACAATATGTTGAAAGGTGAAGCTTTGAATAACTTCGTAAAGCGTAGTATCGAGCTGATTTAATATCGCCCCTTTATCCATTATATAACTTCAGGAAAGAGCATTCGACGTTAAAACACGTCGTAATGCTCTTTTTCGATTTAAAACGGTTGATAAAATATCGATTAATTGAAAAGTATTGTATATATTTGAACGTTTAAAAAGACAAAAGTTCAACTGTTTGATTTGGGTTATGAGAAAAATTCTTCTTGTGTTTATTACTTTATGGTTAATCGTACCAGCTATCTATGCCCAAAAAGTAGGTCTTGTATTAAGTGGAGGCGGTGCTAAAGGATTGACACACATTGGTATTATTCGTGCTCTGGAAGAAAATAATATCCCTATCGATTATATTGCAGGTACCTCCATGGGGGCCATAATCGGTTCTCTGTATGCTATGGGATATTCTCCTGATGACATGGTAGATCTTTTAAAGTCAGAAGACTTTAAAAGATGGTATTCCGGAGAAGTAGAAGAGAAATATGTATATCACTTTAAAAAGAATCTTCCTACTCCTGAGTTCTTCAATATTCGTTTCTCCTTTAGAGATTCTCTAAAAAGTTTGAAACCTCAATTCCTGCCCACTAGCGTCGTAAATCCAATTCAAATGAATCTGGTTTTCGTTGATCTGTACGCACGTGCCACTGCAGCATGTAAAGGTGATTTCGACAAACTCTTTGTTCCTTTTCGCTGTATTGCCTCCGATGTATACAATAAGAAGCAATTAATCATGAAAGAAGGCGATTTAGGAGATGCTGTCAGAGCATCAATGAGTTTTCCGTTCATGTTCAAGCCCATCGAAATTGATAACGTATTAGCCTATGATGGGGGAATTTATAATAATTTTCCGACAGATGTCATGAAGAACGATTTTCATCCGGATATTATTATCGGAAGTGTCGTTTCGGCTAATCCCACTAAACCTAAAGAAAATGATCTCATGAGCCAGATTGAAAATATGGTAATGCAGAAAACTGACTACTCTATTCCGGATTCAATGGGGATTTTGATGACATTTAAGTATGATAATGTTGGTCTTATGGATTTTCAACGTGTTGACGAATTACATGATATAGGTTATAATCGGACTATCAGTATGATGGATTCGATAAAAAGCCGCATACATCGACGCGTAAATCTTGATAATATACGTCTAAGAAGAATGGTCTACCGAAGTAATTATCCTGAATTACGATTCAAGAATATCATTATTGACGGTGCCAACACACAACAGCAAGCATACATAAAAAAAGAATTTCATAAATCAGATAACAAAGAATTCAGCTACGAAGACTTGAAACAAGGGTATTTCCGTCTACTTTCGGATAATATGATTTCCGAAATTATTCCACACGCTATCTATAATCCGGAAGATGATACTTACGATTTGCATCTGAAAGTCAAATTGGAAAATAATTTTGCCGTAAGATTAGGAGGTAATATATCCACATCTAATTCCAATCAGATTTATCTGGGGCTCAGTTATCAGGATTTAAATTACTATGCCAAGGAATTTGTTTTTGACGGCCAACTTGGAAAGGTATACAATAATGCCCAGTTTATGGCTAAAATAGACTTTTCTACTGCTATACCTACTTCATATCGCTTCATCGCATCTATCAGTACTTTCGACTATTTCAAGAAGGATAAACTTTTCTCCAGAAATGACAAACCGGCATTTAACCAAAAGGATGAACGATTCCTAAAGCTACAAGTAGGCCTGCCATTTCTTTCAAGCAAACGGGCAGAGTTTGGAATAGGGATTGCAAGGATAGAAGATAAATATTTTCAGAAAAGTGTAATAGACTTTGGAAACGATAAGTTTGATAAAAGTCGCTACGATTTGTTTGGTGGTTCTATCAGTTTTAACGGAAGCACATTAAACTCACGACAATACCCGACACGTGGTTATAGAGAAGCCCTCATTGCCCAAATTTTCATTGGAAGAGAGCGATTCTATCCGGGAGAAAGTGCTACTGGAAATAATAATAAGGAGCACCACTCCTGGTTGCAATTATCCTATATGAAAGAGAAATACCACAATATGAGTGAGCATTGGGTGTTAGGGTGGTATTTGAAAGCATTATATGCCTCTAAGAATTTTTCAGAGAACTATACTGCAACAATGATGCAGGCTGGTGAATTTTCTCCCACACAGCATAGTAAGCTCACTTATAATGAAGCATTTCGTGCCAACCAGTTTGTTGGTGCCGGTATCCGGCCTATCTATCGTTTAAACCAGATGTTTCATCTTCGAGGAGAATTTTATGGTTTTATGCCCATTTATCCGATTGAAAGAAATTCATTGAATAAGGCATATTATGGAAAAGCCTTCTCTAAATTCGAATATTTAGGAGAAATATCTGTTGTGTGTCAATTACCATTCGGAGACATCTCGGCATATGTAAATCATTATAGCTCACCGAAAAGAGAGTGGAATGTCGGACTGAGTATTGGTTGGCAACTATTCAATTACCGATTCATTGAATAAATTTTCTACAAAAAAGTCGTTGAAATGCTTGCTAATTCGGGAAAAGTACGTATCTTTGCACCCGTTAAAACGAAACAATGGTCGCGTAGCTCAACTGAATAGAGTAGCTGACTACGGATCAGCCGGTTACAGGTTTGAATCCTGTCGCGATCACTTATCGAATTAACAAAATGGCCGCGTAGCTCAACTGAATAGAGTAGCTGACTACGGATCAGCCGGTTACAGGTTTGAATCCTGTCGCGGTCACTCTTCAAAACTATTATTAGGCCGCGTAGCTCAACTGAATAGAGTAGCTGACTACGGATCAGCCGGTTACAGGTTTGAATCCTGTCGCGGTCACTCTTCAAAACTATTATTAGGTCGCGTAGCTCAACTGAATAGAGTAGCTGACTACGGATCAGCCGGTTACAGGTTTGAATCCTGTCGCGATCACTGAAATCCTCTGCATATTATGTGGAGGATTTTATTTTTTGCCCATTTCATCGAAGAAAATGTATCTTCAATCCTGGAAAAATCACCCTTCACATTACTCTATCCATCGTCATAGAATTAAAGTGAAGGGTGATTCATTTATATACCGCAACAAGAATCGGTTTTCCTTGTATTAGCATTTAATATTTAACTCGTTCAAGACCTTACGTATCGCTTCAAACGTAGTAATTCGAGTAGGAACCAATGGCAAACGAAGTTTATTTTCAATCATTCCCATTGCGTTCAACATAGATTTTACTCCTGCAGGATTCCCGTCTACAAATAACAGGTTAAATAATTCCGTAAATTTGTGATGAATAGTCAGTGCATTAGCAAAGTCTCCTTGTAGTGCCAAACGCGTCATACGACTGAATTCGCGAGGAAAAGCGTTACCAATTACTGAAATTACGCCAACAGCTCCTAATGTAATCAAGGGAAACGTGATACCATCGTCTCCGGAGATAACATTAAAATTTTCCGGTTTATTTTTTATGATATCATCCATTTGTGTAATATTACCGGATGCTTCCTTAATGGCAATAACATTATTGAAGTCACGTGCAATGCGCAAAGTAGTCTCGGCGGTCATATTTACTCCTGTACGTCCCGGAACATTATACAATACAATAGGAAGTTCCGTTGCTTCCGCAATCGCTTTATAATGTTGATAAATACCTTCTTGGGAAGGTTTATTATAATATGGCACAACAGACAATATAGCGTCAACTCCTGTAAAATCATCGTTTTTCAGAGTTTCTACAATGGCGCGAGTATTATTACCACCTACCCCCAACAGAATAGGAATTCTTCCGTTAACGCGGTCGATTACCATTTTTTTTATGGTTTTCTTTTCTTCTTCAGTAAGAGTCGGTGTTTCGGCCGTAGTTCCCAGCACACACAAGAAATCCGCATTATTCTGCAAGAGATAGTCTACCATGCGCATCAGCGCGTCATAGTCAACGCTCTCATCCTCTTTGAAAGGAGTAATCAGTGCTACCCCCATTCCTTTCAATTTAGTCTGTATCATGAGTTTTAATTATAATCTCTAATTTATTTAGCCGCAAAAGTACGAATATTTTTCTTATCTTACGATATAAGTTTCAGAAATTCGTCCTCGCTTAGTATGGTTATTCCTAGTTTTTTTGCTTTTTCCAGCTTTGCAGGTCCCATATTCTCTCCAGCAAGTATAAAACTAGTCTTTGCAGAGATGCTTCCCACGTTCTTTCCACCATTCTTCTCAATGAGCTCTTTATATTCATCACGCGAATGATGAGTAAATACGCCGCTGATAACGATAGATTGTCCGGCAAGTTTATCCGTATATTCGCTTAAGTCCTCCTCGGTACGATAAAGTTGTAATCCTGCAGCCTTCAATCTGTTAATTAGCTCACAATTTGACTCATTAGCAAAATATGAAAGGATACTTTGAGCTATTTTTTCGCCGATTTCATCGATACTTATCAATGTTTCAAGATCCGCCTGCTGCAATTCATCTATATTCTCAAATGACTTGGCAATTTTCTTCGCTACTGTTTCACCCACAAAACGAATTCCCAAAGCAAAGATCACACGTTCAAAAGGAACGGCTTTACTTTGAGCAATTCCTGTTATGATATTCTCAGCAGATTTCTCACCCATACGGTCCAGTCCTTTAATATTTTCAACTGACAGATCATATAAATCAGCCGTATTGTGAATCAATCCCAATCGATAGAACATATCCACTGTTTCCGGCCCTAATCCATCAATATTCATGGCTTTCCGACTAATAAAGTGCTCTATTTTACCCTTAATCTGAGGAGGGCATGCTGTTTCATTAGGGCAATAGTGGGCAGCTTCACCTTCATATCTCACCAATTTGCTATTACATTCAGGACAATTAGTAATAAACCTGACCTTTTCACCTAACATAAAACTACGCGCGTCCTTATCCACTCCGGTAATTTTAGGAATGATTTCCCCACCTTTTTCTACATATACCATGTCTCCGATGTGCAAATCAAGCCCCTCAATAATATCTGCATTGTGCAATGACGCACGTTTCACGACAGTTCCCGAAAGTTGGACCGGATCTAAATTGGCTACAGGTGTGACTGCTCCCGTTCGACCAACCTGATAAGTAACTTTATTTAGACGAGTCAGCGCCCGTTCCGCTTGAAATTTATAGGCAATTGCCCACCTGGGAGATTTTGCTGTGAAACCCAGATTCTTTTGCTGTCTAAGACTATTTACCTTTAAAACAATACCATCAGTCGCAACAGGTAAATTTTTCCGTTCAACATCCCAATAATTGATAAATTCAAAGACTTCTTCCAGTGTTTTGCATTTACGTGTCAGATCAGAAATCTTAAATCCCCATTTTGCTGCTTCCTGAAGATTCTCATAATGCCCGTCGCAAGGCAAATTATCGCCCAACAAATAATACAAATACGCATCCAACTTACGAGAAGCTACAATCGCTGAATTTTGAAGTTTCAATGTTCCGGACGCCGCATTTCTTGGATTGGCAAAAAGAGGTTCTTCGCGAGCTTCTTTTTCACGGTTCAGCTCCTCGAACACTTCCCATGGCATAAGAATCTCTCCACGAATCTCAAAAGAAGAAGGATAATTATCGCCATGCAATACAAGTGGAATAGAACGGATTGTCTTTACATTATCTGTCACATCGTCACCTTTTTCTCCGTCACCACGAGTGACGGCACGAACTAACTTTCCGTCTTCGTAAGTTAACGAAATGGATGTTCCGTCGTATTTCATCTCACAGCAAATCTCAAAATCTTCATTCAATGCTTTGCGAACCCGATCATAAAAATCTGTCACTTCAGCTTCCGAATAAGTATTTGCCAAAGATAACATAGGATATTTATGTGCTACCTGCGTAAAATTCTTATTTATATCACTGCCTACACGCATTGTAGGCGAATTTTCATCTTTATATTCCGGGTGAGCCTGCTCCAAGTCCTGAAGTTCACGTATCTTCTCGTCAAACTCCTTGTCGGATATTTCGGGAGCATTCAACACGTAGTAATTATAGTTATGCCGATGAAGTTCGGCACGTAATCCTTCTATTTTCTCTTTTATATCCATAATTCTTAGATTGTTTAAGGCAAAAATACAGGTTTATCTTTGAATATTTGTACTTTTGCGAAAAATTAAAGATTATGCGTATTGATATTATAACGGTTTTGCCAGAGATGATTGAAGGCTTTTTCAATTGTTCGATAATGAAACGAGCTCAAAACAAAGGACTTGCAGAGATTCATATCCATAATCTCCGCGATTATACTGAAGATAAATATCGTCGTGTAGATGATTATCCTTTCGGAGGATTTGCCGGTATGGTAATGAAGATCGAACCTATTGAACGTTGCATCAATGCTTTGAAAGCAGAACGTGACTATGACGAGGTGATTTTTACTACTCCTGACGGAGAACAATTTAATCAGCCTATGGCCAATTCTCTTTCTTTGGCTCAGAACCTGATTATTCTTTGCGGCCATTTTAAAGGAATAGATTTTCGTATCAGGGAGCATCTGATTACGAAAGAAATCAGTATAGGAGATTATGTATTGACAGGTGGTGAACTGGCAGCGGCAGTTATGGCAGACGCTATTGTCCGCATCATTCCCGGAGTCATTTCCGATGAACAGTCTGCTCTTTCGGATTCATTTCAGGATAATTTGTTGGCAGCACCGGTATATACACGGCCAGCCGATTATAATGGTTGGAAAGTTCCCGATATCCTATTGTCCGGACACGAAGCCAAAATTAAAGAATGGGAGTTGCAGCAATCATTAGAACGTACGAAAAGACTTCGTCCTGATTTATTAGAAGAATAACTTGATTGTAAAAATACATGCAAATAAAAACGACGGTGGAAATGGATTGAGTTTTCACCGTCGTTTTTTATTTATGACCTGTTCAAGGATTTTATTTAATTTTCCTCATACGCATTTTTTCTTGATAATTCCTTTATTTAAAAAGACTCTTTCAATAAGTATATGTTAAGAGGAAAATAACACTTATTCATGAAAATTTATGCGAAGGGTTATCATGTGTTTTCAATTATACCTCAAGTGCACCTATTATTTCTTTCACAGACTTACATCCATGTCTATCCAAGTAATTATTTATACCTTCTGCTACTTTAACCGTAACAGCTGGATCTATGAAATTTGCTGTACCAATCTGGATAGCTGACGCACCGGCAAGCATAAATTCAACGGCATCTTTCCAGTTCATGATACCTCCCAATCCTATGACCGGAATATTTACTGCTTTAGCAACTTGCCAAACCATGCGTAATGCTATCGGTTTTACGGCAGCACCGGACATTCCTCCAGTTACAGTCGACAGGATAGGACGTTTACGCTCTGCATCAATGGCCATTCCCAGCAATGTATTGATTAATGACACGCTATCTGCACCACTTTCTTCTGCTGCACGGGCTATTTCTGTAATATCAGTCACGTTCGGAGAGAGTTTTACGATAAGTGTCTTTTTGTAAGCTGAACGTACTGCTTTTACTACTTCAGAAGCTCCTTTTGCTGACACGCCAAAGGCCATGCCACCTTGCTTTACATTAGGGCATGAGATGTTTAACTCTATGGCAGGAATTTTGTCAAGTTCATTAATAATTTCGGCTGTTTTCACATAATCTTCAATGGCAGATCCCGATACGTTTACAATCATATTCGTCCGGATGTCTTTTATACGGGGATATATATGCTCTACAAAGTAATCAACTCCCTTATTTTGCAGTCCCACAGCGTTTAACATCCCCGAAGGAGTTTCTGCCATACGCGGATATGGGTTTCCTTCACGTTTGTGAAGGGTTGTCCCCTTTACAATGATACCACCTATTCGCGCTATATCAATGAAATCAGAGAACTCTTCGCCATATCCAAATGTACCCGATGCGGTCATCACCGGATTTTTCATTTGTAATTCACCAATATTTACACTTAAATCTGCCATAGTAGTTTATTTATATTAAAAACAGGACCTTCTTTACATACACACAAGTGACCTTCTGTCGTGTTCTCCACACAACAAAGACAGGCACCGATTCCACAAGCCATTGTGTTTTCCAAAGAGACTTCACATTCTATCTGATTACTTTTGGCATATTTTGCCACCGCTACCATCATCGGCTTGGGACCGCAAGTATAAATCTGTTCAAAACGCACCTTATTTAATATGGAATGTTGGGTAACATATCCTTTTTCTCCGTGACTGCCATCTTCCGTAGTAGTATACACTTCGCCATATTTAACAAATTCTTCCAGTTGCAACAGATCCTTATCACTACGTGCACCCAAAAGAAAGGTAGGTTTATGACCATTCTTAGCCAATTGCTCGCCCAAATATAACATCGGTGCTGTTCCAACACCTCCACCAACTAACAAAAGCTTATCTGAAGGATTCTGAGGCATTGTATAGCCATTTCCTAATGGAAGTACCACATTGATAACATCACCCGGATTTACTTCTGCCAATCGCCTTGTTCCGTCTCCAAGCAACTGGATGAGAAACCACACTTCGTTTCGCTGTTTGTCTACAAAATTAATAGAGATAGGGCGACGCAAGAATGTAGTAGGCGAACCGTCCACCCGAAGTTCGGCAAACTGTCCCGGTAGCATTTCGGGCAGCAATGACTGAGAAGTCAACTTTAGCAATACATAGTTAGCATGCAGTTTGATATTCTCAGTAACCGTCAGATCTAAAATAAATTTCTTCATGTATGGATATAAAAAGTATAAATTCGTATTCCGGGTACAAAGATACAGGAATTTGCTCAAACCTGCGATTTTACCACTTATTTTTCAGGTCTAAACGTTTCATAGGTATTATCATCAAAGAAAATTCTTATTTCAGTAATTTTCCTGGCAGGCTTTTCTATATACCTAATCTCTTGTTTTACAATCTCTTTAGGTGTATTTCCGGTACTTCTTAATGCCATTTCCTTGCGATTTTCCAAAGTAATCGTCTCTTTGGACGGATTTACAGGATTCTCATCAAACAAAGAAGGTTGATAATCACCATTAGAGGAAGCCAATGAAGATTCTTCAGCAGAAGCCAACATTTCACCTCTTCCATATAGTAACCATTCAAGATTTACGTAATTATAAGTCTGGTGAACTTTCATCACTACTTCCAGGCTTGGTTTGTTCCGGTCATTTAAAATATGTGAGAGAGTAGATTGCTGAACTCCGATTGTTTCAGCAAAAACTCTGGGAGGAACTTTTTCTCTCTCCATTATCATCCTAATTCTGTCTTTTATTTCCATATAGCCTTTTTTGATTACAATTGTGTGCATAACATGCTGATTTCACAAAAATACAAATCCTTTATGTGAATATACAAAGGTAAATATTTTGTTTCACAAATGCAAATCACAAATCTAAAAATATAGATATGACAAATGTGTGTATTTGTTTACTGATGTATTAGTATGTTTGTATACTCATAAAAACACTATCTTTCTAAATCATATTTCAAGTTTAATAAAAGGTGGTAAATAACTAATTATTAATTATATATTATTCGTAATTTATTTATTGATTTTGTTATTCACAAAAATACATTGTGTATAATATAGTCTGTTATAGTAAAAATTTAGATATCACATGCATATTACTGATAAACAGATGTATAAATGCGTAAAAATAAAGTGTTAACCCCTCTCCTTTCACCTTTATACTACTTTATTTATTCTTGTAATTTACATCATATACTTTTGTGTATAGCTTCTTCTCGTTACACTTGTGTTTGCATTACAATATTATATTTTACAAACGGAAAGTGTAAGATACACAAAAGTGAAATTGAGTAGTTGCATCAGCAATAAAACAAGAGAAAAAATCTATAATTCACTCATGTATATCGAACGCTTTTCAAATCATCTTTTACATGTCAGGTCTAAAATGGTAAATCCTTGCAATATTTACGTACTCTTCACCTATTCTCTACTTTTTTTCAATTCTAGAGGCCTTATTTTTATCATAATAATCTATAATACAGAGTGTTATTCCCATTTTTATGATATTAATCTTTAGATAAACTAGAAAAAATGGGGAGATTATTACAGAAAATCATAAAACTATCAAAATGACAGACCAGGTTTTAAACAAAAGGAAGTTTCTCTTTCGTTTTCGCTTAAAAAATCAAGAGGATATTATATACATTACAAGTTTTGATTTAATCTTGATTTTTCAATGGGATTTATTAAAAGAGACAAAATTCGGGAATCAAGTAAGATGAAAACAAAACGGGAAAAGTAACTCAGAAACACATATTTTCTATCAGGAAAAACAGATAAAGAAAGTGTGGTAATTTTGTAAAATATTCAGTTTAAAATTAGGATGCTAACTATTCATTTGGAAGGTTCAATATAGAGAATATAATAAGAGGTATATACTTACTTGAATGACAGTAAAAGTATATACCTCTTATCGATGTGAAACAGTCGCTTTTTCTAATGAAGAATTTTAAACACTAATTCACGCAGAATATCTCCGTCCGACATAGAACTATTTTTCACTCCTTTTGATTTTGCATCAGCATATCGTATTTCTCCAACGATTTGCATCGTCTTAACTCCGCTATATTTACGCATTGCCGCCATATAATCTTTAGCTTGCCAGGGCGTTCTTAGTCCTAACATTGTAGCGATTCCCTGCTCCGATTTGTCAGGAGCATAATATGCCAACATTAAGTTGGAATAGAAACTAAACAGCAGAGACAATGTCATTTGAATCGGGTTAGTTTTCGGATTCTCCTCAAAATATTTTATTATTTTATTTGCTTTAAGAATGTCTTTTTCCACTAGTGCACTTCGCAATTCAAAGTTATTATAATCCTTGCTAATGCCGATATTCTTTTCAATCTGTTCGGGAGTAACACGTTTCTGTCCTGCGGGTAAAGTAATAATCAATTTCTCCAGTTCTCCTGTCAGCCGACTTAAATCTGAGCCGACAAAATCAGCGAGCATGACTGTTGCCTTGGGTTCCATGTCTACGCCTTTCCGTTTCATGTAAGAAGCAATGAAGGCTGGGAGCTGTGCATCTTTTATCTTTTTAGATTCAAACAGCACACCCGTCTTTTCAACTTCGGCGGCCAACTTCTTTCTGCGGTCCAATGTACCATGCTTATGGCATATTACCAAGATAGTTGAATGAAGCGGCTTCTGAAGATAGTAAGACAGTTCCTCCATGTTACGCACTGCTTGTGCCTCCTTGACTACTACCACTTGATGTTCGGACATCATCGGATGACGCTTGGCAGCATTTATGATAGTCGCTACATCTACATCAGCCCCGTATACCACAGTCAGGTTGAATTCCTTTTCCGTATCGTTCAACACATTATCAGTAATGTAATCGGCTATCAGGTCGATATAGTACGATTCCTCTCCCATTAAATAATAAATAGGACGATACTGCTTTGCCTTTAATTCCTTGAGGATATCATCACAGGTCAGCTCTTGTTTTGCCATATATATTTTTCAGAAAGACTGGGTTTACCAGTCAAATTTCAAGTGTTTAACAGTTTTCTTTTCATCAATAATCATACGCAGAGAAGCAATACCGATTTCAACATGCTCCTCTACATAATTTCTGGTAACCAAATTATCACTCTTATCTGTTTTTACTCCGTCGGGAGTCATAGGCTGGTCAGATACTAATAATAATGCACCGGTAGGAATGTGGTTGGCAAAGCCACAACTAAACAAAGTTGCAGTTTCCATGTCGACCGCCATAGCCCGTGTCTTTTTCAGATATTCCTTGAATACATCATCATGTTCCCAAATACGGCGGTTGGTAGTATATACGGTACCGGTCCAATAGTCGCGGCCTTTGTCACGGATTGACGAAGAAACGGCACGCTGTAACATAAATGCGGGTAATGCAGGAACTTCAGGAGGAAAATAATCGTTGGAAGTTCCCTCCCCACGGATAGCCGCAATAGGAAGAATCAAGTCGCCAAGCTGGTTTTTCTTGTCGATACCGCCACATTTTCCCAAGAATAAACACGCTTTGGGACGAATAGCCCCCAGCAAGTCCATGATGATAGCAGCGTTGGGACTTCCCATACCGAAGTTAATCATTGTGATACCTTCGGCAGAAGCAGAAATCATATTTGCATCCCTTCCTAAAATAGGAACATTAAACTGATTTGCGAAAATCTCGACATACTTGTTGAAGTTAGTCAACAGAATATACTCTCCAAAATCCTCCAGGTTACGTTTTGTGTAACGAGGCAGCCAATTAGCTACGATTTCTTCTTTTGTTTTCATAATTATCTATTAAATTTGTGCTCCCGATGATGGGAACCATTATTTAACTTACAAAAATAATAAATGTTATCGTTAAACCTACCAGTATTCGACACTAAAATAAACGTACGAAACGGAAAAAATGTAATTTTCGACGTGATTCGCAAACGATATGTCGCTCTCACTCCGGAAGAATGGGTGCGTCAACACTTCGTTCACTTTCTTATTGCACACAAAGGATATCCGACCGCCCTTCTTGCCAATGAAGTAATGGTAAAGTTGAACGGCACTACCAAGCGGTGTGATACAGTGCTCTATCGCAGGGATTTGTCGGCACGCATGATTGTGGAATACAAGGCACCGCACATTGAAATCACACAGACCGTATTCGATCAGATAACCCGGTATAATATGGTACTGAAAGTAGATTACCTGATTGTCAGCAATGGAATGCAACACTATTGCTGCCGAATGGATTATGAACACCAGAGTTATATTTTCCTCCAGGATATTCCAGACTATAATAACTTATAAAAAAGAGTGTCGCTATCCGGTCACGATAGCGACGCTATGTAAAGCACATACCGTCACTATCACATCCATCTACCGACACCCTGATTCAGTCGTCTTCCGGATACTTTCCGGATAGTATTCTATCTTTACATACTCCCTTCCTGCTTATCGTTGTTTCCTTTCTTCTTGTTGAATTTCTCCTGCAATTTCTGCATTAATTCATAGAAGTTAGGTATATAAACCGTTGCCAGCAGTGTATTCATTGCCATACCAAAAACAACGGCGGCACCTAATGCAATGCGGCTCTGTGCACCTGCTCCAGAAGCAAATAATAACGGCATTACTCCCAATACAAAAGCAAAAGACGTCATTAGGATAGGACGCAACCTGACGTGTCCGGCTTCAAATGCCGACTCACGGATAGAGTTACCCTCGGCATGGAAGTCGCGGGCAAACTCCACAATCAGAATACCATTCTTGGCAGAAAGCGCAACAAGCAAGATAATACCGATTTGAGTATAGATGCTGACCGGAGTTCCCATTACCAGACAGCCTATCATAGCTCCCAATAATGCTACCGGCAATCCGATAACAGCCGCCACCGGACTCGTCCAGCTTTCATATTGTGCAGCCAAAACCAGGAAGGCGACAATCAGAGCCATTACTAAAACAATGGTAGTTGTATTCCCGGCCTGCGTCTCCTGATAAGCAACGGAAGTCCATTCATAACCAAATTCATCGCCCAACTGTTCCTTGAACAATGCTTCCACTTCTTGAATAGCTTGCCCTGTGCTATTTCCCGGAGCGACATTACAAGTCAGAGAAGCAGTCGAGTACATATTATAACGGTTGATCTGATCCTGTCCTAACTGTTCCTCCACCTTGGTGAAAGATGAAAAAGGCACCATTTCTCCTGCCGCATTGGGAACACTCAGTTTCAAGACATCATCAATCACCCGTTGCGCCTGGTCGCGCGCCTCTATCTTCACTTGGTAGATACGGCCGAATTCTACAAAATCATTTACATACGCCGCACCCATATAATAACTTAATGTAGAGAATACATCATTCAAAGCGATGCCCATAAACTGTACCTTATCCCGGTCGATATTCAGAAAATACTGGGGAACGTTTGCCTGATACTGGCTGGAGACGGAAGCTAAAGCCGGCTTGGAATGATAAGAGGCAAGCATGGCATTGATAGCCTGCTGCATTTCCGTCGGTCCCAGATTCCTCCGGTCTTCCAGCTGAAGCTGTAACCCACCGGACGCTCCCAATCCCGGAATGGCGGGAGGAACCATGGCAAACACAGTCCCAGCCTGAATCGTCATATACGCTTCGCCATTAAAGCGGTTGACAACAGCGGCTGCCGTATGCTCCTTCCCTTTCCTTTCACTCCAGTTTTTCAGTACAACGAAATAAGTGGCCGAGTTACTTTGTTCTCCTCCGCCCATGACGGAAAATCCGGAGATTCCAATATAATTCTCCACTTCCGGATACGAATCTAGAATCCGGTTAATCTTGTCACCTACCGCCTGTGTACGTTCCAGACTGGCTGCGGGCGGAAGTTGGACAACCGCAATAAAATACCCGTCATCTTCATCCGGAATGAATGTAGACGGCCAGTGCATAAAGAGCAACACGGCAATAGCCGTCAATATGCCATACGACACAAGAGCCATTCCGGGACGTGCCAACAACCATTTGACTATCTTATCATACGCTCCCTGCGTCTTATCATAAGCCTTGTTGAATCCTTTGTATATGAAGAAGTTAGAAGGCTTGCTCTTTTCCAGAAACAACGCACAGAGAGCAGGTGTCAATGTCAGGGAGTTGAAACCGCTCAATACGGTAGAAGCTGCAATAGTCAGCGCAAACTGTTTGTATAATTGTCCGGAAATTCCACTAATCAGCATAGTCGGAATAAATACCGCAAGCAACACAAGCACCACTCCGACGATTGGTCCGGTAATTTCTCCCATAGCTTTCGTCACAGCTTCACGAGTTGAATATTGTCCCGTTTCCAACAATCTCGAAGCGTTCTCCACCACCACTATGGCATCATCCACCACTATGGCAACTGCCAAAATCAATCCGAACAATGTCAGTGTATTAATAGAAAAGCCGAATGCTGCCATTACCGCCAGTGTACCAATCAGAGACACCGGAATGGTAAGACAAGGAATAATCACCGCCCTCCAGTTCTGCAAAAACAGGAAAATCACAAGTATCACCAGCAGCGTTGTTTCAAAGAAAGTAACCATAACTTCATCAATAGAAGCATGAATCACATCCGTAGTATCCAACGTAACATTATAAGACACTCCTGCCGGGAAGTTGGCGGCCAGTTCCTGCATCTTGGCTTTCACTCCTTTCGAGACATCCAGCGAATTGGAACCCGGTTGCTGATAAATAGCAATAGCCGCCGTAGGCTGCCCTTTCAATCGGGACACCACACTGTAAGAAGCAGATCCCAGATCAATCCTGGCAATATCTTTCAGACGGAGCATGGCCCCATTCTGTTCGCGGCGGATGATAATATTTCCGAACTGTTCGGGAGAACTGAGCCGCCCCTGCACATTCAGTGTATATTGAAAAGCATTCTTATTCTCTTCCCCGATAGGCTGGCCGATATATCCGGCAGATACTTCCATATTCTGCGACTGGATAGACTGATAAACTTGTTGCGGTGAAATATTCCGGATACGCATTGCTTCCGGATCGAGCCAGATACGCATGGAGTAATCCCCTGCTCCCATTACATTCACGGCACCCACTCCGGGCACACGTGTCAACTGGTCGACGAGATTCAACTTTGCATAATTGGTCAGATACAGACTGTTGTAAACAGAATCCTGTGAGGTCATTGTCAGGAACATGACAATATTCGATGATTGTTTCTGTACAGTGACTCCCTGCACCACTACGGGTTCGGGGAGCGATGATTGTGCGACGCTTACCCTGTTTTGTACCTGGACGGTTGCCATATCAATATCCGTACCGACGGCAAATGTGATCGTCAGAGAATAGGCTCCCGAAGAAGATGAATTAGAGGACATATAAAGCATACCGTCTACCCCGTTCACCTGCTGTTCGATAGGAATACCTACTGTTTGGGCAACGGTTTCGGCATTTGCCCCCGGATAAACAGCAGATACCTGTACCGTTGGCGGTGTAATCTCCGGAAATTGCGCTACCGGCAATATATTGAGTGTCACCAGACCGGCTACTACAATCAGCAAGGCAAGGACGGTAGCAAATATCGGTCGGTTGATAAAAAACTTAGAAAACATAAGATTATAGTTTAGGATTAATATTCAGTTTACGGCATCGGTTTTATCTTCATTCCGTCCCTGACCTTCATCAGAGCCTTCGTGACATACCTGTCTTGCGGAGAAAGCCCTCCCGTCACTTGCCGTAAAGTATCACCTATCAACTGCCCTATCTCAATATGCCGGTAACGAACAATGTTAGAATCATTGACAAGATACAAGTATTTTCCCAACTGGTCCGTCCCGATAGAAGCCTCTTTTACCAACATGGCATTATCGGCTTCTCCATACGGTAACGTGATACTTACATATAATCCGCTCTTTAGTATCCCTTGCGGGTTGTCAAAGTTGGCACGAACTGTCAACGTTCCCGTATTCAAGTCCACGTTCGGAGACAGATAATCCAGTGTGGCCGGATACATTTCCGAACCTTCCTTGCCCAACTGAACCATTATTTTCTTCGGAAGTTCCTGTGCACTTTGCCGGTTGTTCATCAACATTCCCAGCCATTGGTTGTCAGCTACATTGAAATATGCGTACATTTGATTATCCTTATAGATAGTAGCCAAAGTGACAGGCTGCAACGAACCGCCCACATAGCTGCCTACATCAACAGTTGCTTTACTGATCGTTCCGTCAAACGGAGCGCGGACATAGCAATAGCTCAGATTCGTATGGGCCGTGCTCAAAGCTGCTTCCGCATTATTGACCGCCGCCACACCTTCTGCCACGGAAGATTCCGCTTGAAGTACCTGTATCTGACTCACGGCATCGCTTTTGACAGCTTCTTTCATACGGCTGTAATTGCTGCGGGCATATTCCAACTGGGCTTGGGCCGTTTTTAGTGCAGCTTCCGCCTGTTCCACCTTATCCTTATATAAGGTAGGTTCGATGACAAACAATAATTGTCCCTGTTTCACCCGTCCTCCCGGAGTATACGAAGTCGATTGCAGTGTTCCGTTCACTCTGGCCACCAGGTTTACAGTCTTTTCCGTTGTCAGATAGCCCGGATAATCTTTCGTCAGAGTTACATTCTTTATTATTGGTTTAGTTACGCTAATTTCCGGAGTTGGCATCCCTCCCATTGCTCCTGCGCTTTTTTTCTCCTTGCAACCGGTCAATATCGGCAGCGCAAAGAAAATATACATTAGTTTTTTCATATCCGTTACGTTAGGTTATATTTTTATTTATAAATTCTTTATTCTTGCCAACCGCCTCCCAAAGCCTTGTAGAGAGTTATCAACTGGAGTAGCGAACTCCCCTGTGCCTGTACCAACTGATTCTCATAGGACAACAAAGACCGCTGTGCATCCAACACATTCTGAAAGGGAGAAAGCCCCTGTTTATAAAGTTCCAATGAAAGTTTCAGTGTCTCAATTCCCTGATTGCGTACTTCGCGCAGCGCTACAATCTGCTTGATTGAATTCCGGTAAGAATTCATTGCATTATCTGTTTCCTGTACAGCAGTCAGGACAGTCTGATTGAATTGGTTAATTGATTCGTCCAGTTGGGCTTTAGCCAGTCGTGTAGCATTAACCAACTGCCCTCCGCTGAAAAGCGTCCAACTCATTGACGGTGCAATCTCATACATCATGCTTTTACTCTTTGTCAAGTCTTTCAAGTCACGAGCCGCATAACCGAACGAGCCTTTCAGAAAAACTTTCGGCAACCAGTCCGCCTTTGAAGCTCCGAGCAATGCCGCTTGTGCGTTCACGCTTCGTTCCGCACTCCGCACATCGGGACGTCTCATCAACAGATCGACAGGCATTCCCACGCCGATCGGTTCCATATAGTCGGGCAATGTTCCGACAGGTTCCAGTACCGGACGAATGTCCTGCGGATACATTCCCAGCAAAACTGCTAACATCGTAATATACTGATTGATACCGGCTTCCAGTTGTGGAATGGAAGCTTTTGTACTATATAACACAGACTTAGCCTGTGCGACATCCAGCTTAGCCACTAATCCAGTGTTATACCGTACTTCCGTGATTTTCAGTACTTCTTCCTGAGAAGCGCAGTTTTTATTCACAACTTCAAGTTCCTGTTGCAGTTCCCTCAAATTGATATAGGCCGAAGCCACTTCCGCCGCCATAGAAATCATTACTCCGGTATATTCCTCCTTACTGGCAGCAAAGTTCTCTTTCTGTGCCTTTACCCGTTTGCGGATACTACCGAACACATCAATTTCCCAACTCATGCTGAGTGATGCATCATAATAATGTTCCGTAGTTTGGGGAATTGAGCTTGTATTTCCACTTGTTTCCTGTCGGGTCCAACCGGCATTCAATCCGATTGAAGGAAAGAAATTGCCACGTTCGGCCCAAAGGTTGGCACGGGCAGCAGCGATGCGGTTAATTGCCATTGCAACGGAATAGTTACGGTCTACCGCCAAAACAATCAGAGAATCCAGTTTGCTGTCCCCGAAAGATTTCCACCAATGGTCGTCTACCGGAAGTGTCTGTTGAAACACTTCCCCATTTTCTTCCCAGCCGTTAGGGAGAGGAGCTTTCAAATAGCGGTTTGCAGTTTGCCCAACCGCAGTCACAGTTGAAAGAAACAAAAGGAGCGATATGCTCCATGCTCGTATGTTCATATTCAGTTCAGGTTTTTATGAAATGAAAAGATAACAACTAAAGGGTGAGTTTGTTTACCGGCGTAACGACAGAACAAAGTTTCTATTCAGCGTGATGTTATCTTGGGTACGAGATCCCTGTTTATACGGACACTGATAAAAAAAAAGCCCTGCATTGTTGCAGGGCTTCCTATATTAAACAGTAACTTTAACTACTTGTTAATGGATGATTTCTCTTATTCAGCAGTTTTTCTTCTGATAGCTCTTTTAGTAGTTGGTGCCGGAGCTTCTTCTACCTTGTGCTCGATTTGTATGCCAGCCAATTCAGGGTCAATCATGATGCGTCCGCAATATTCGCAAACGATTACCTTCTTACGTGAACGGATGTCCAACTGTCTCTGAGGCGGAATCTTGTTAAAGCAACCACCACAAGCATCACGCTGTACGTATACAATACCCAAACCGTTGCGGGAGTTCTTACGGATACGCTTAAATGACTGTAACAAGCGCGGTTCGATCTTAGTTTCCAGGTCTTTAGCCTTGTCTCTCAGTTTTTCTTCTTCCTGCTTGGTTTCAGAAATGATTTCGTCCAGTTCGCCTTTCTTCTGTTCAAGGTCTTTCTGTCTTTCGTCAAGCACCAGTTCATTCTTTGCTACTTCAGCCTCTTTTTCTTCTTTATCTGCAGAATACTCTTTAATTCTCTTTTCACAAAGTTCGATTTCCAATGTCTGGAACTCGATCTCTTTGGTCAGGAAGTCGTATTCGCGGTTATTGCGAACGTTGTCCTGTTGCGACTTATATTTTTCTACTGAAGATTTAGCAGTTTCAATTTCCACCTTCTTGCCGGCAATAGCAACTCTCAGTTCCTCCACTTCTGCTTTGATCTTGTCGATACGAGTACTCAAACCAGCAATTTCATCTTCAAGGTCCTGTACTTCCAATGGAAGTTCACCTCTCAATGTTTTGATTTCATCAATCTTAGACAACATCGTTTGTAGTTGGAACAGCGTCTTCAACTTCTGTTCTACTGTCAACTCATTCGGATCTTTTTTTGCTTCTCTAGCCATTTTACTTACAAATATTTTATGGGATTCGTATTTATTTTACTCAATTGGAGCGCAAAATTAGGAAATAAATCCCGGATTATGGAATAAAAAATTTCTTTTGTATATTGTTCGCTTTCGTAATGACCAATTTCCGTCATCAGGATTTCCCCTTCGTGACCGAAATAATCATGATACTTTATCTCACCTGTAATAAAAACATCCGCTCCCGACCGGATTGCCTGTGGAAGCAGAAATGCGCCTGCACCTCCGCATAGTGCTACTTTTCGTATTTCCCTGCCCGTCAACTTATTATGGCGCAGACAGCCAACCTCGAAGGTTTTTTTGATACGTTTCAGAAATTCAAGTTCGGTTTCCGATTCATCCAGTTCACCGATAATTCCCGAGCCTGCCTGTGTCCAGTCGTTCTGCAACGGATAAATGTCGAACGCCGGTTCCTCATAAGGATGAACGGCCAGCAAGGCTCTGACGACTGCCGATTTTTTGAATGCAGGGAGGATAGTCTCTATCCTTACTTCTCCTTCACGATGCAATTCGCCGATTGCCCCACAGAAAGGATGCGTTCCCTCCTTTGCCCGGAAAGTCCCCTCTCCTTCTAAATTGTAACTGCATGAATCATAGTTGCCTATGTTTCCGCATCCCGCAGCAAACAGCGCTTCCCGCACTGCATCAGCTTGCGCATTAGGAACAAATGTAACCAATTTAATCAGGCTATTCTCCTTCGGTTCAAGTACTTTCAGATTCTTCAGTCCAATTTTTTCGGCTATCTTATAATTCACTCCGCCTTGGGCATTATCAAGATTGGTATGTGCCGAATAGATCACAATATCATTCTTTATTGCTTTCAGCATACAGCGTTCCACATAATCTTTGCCCGTAATGGACTTATATCCTTTAAAAATCAGCGGATGATGTGATATGACGAGATTGTATCCCAACGCGATAGCTTCATCCAACACAGCCTCGGTGACGTCAAGACACAACAAAGCCCCTGCTGCTTCCGCATCTGTCAATCCGATTTGCAGGCCGGCATTATCGAAACCGTCTTGCAATGGCAGAGGCGCGAATTGTTCAAGGGCGCTTACTATTTCCTTAATTTTCATTATTCGTAGAAAATTTGGTTGCAAATATAAGAAAATAAAAGGGAACAAACACTCTTTGTTCTCATTTTTTTAGTAAATTTGTCGCCTATCCTATAATTATTGAACACGATGAAAACAATTTTATTCTATTTTCTACTAACTATTTTGGCAGTTTCCTGTCAATTGAAACAGAGCGAGAATACCGAAAAGGAAGTTTCCGACAACGTAAGTAACAGTGATACTGAAGAATGTATTGCGGACACAATAAGCGCCACCGCTATCTTCTGGATAGATAAAGCGGAGACAAAACATTGCAAAGAATGGGGATTCCGTACTGTTAAAGCAAAAGTTCTCATTCATGAAAACGGAAAGGTCGATTTAGAGGCTTTCGTCAAAAAACAATCGCCGGATATGGAGAAGTATGTACGGCATCATCTCGCTAAATTTCAAGTATCAGAAAAAATGTTGGAAAGCGGATATGTGCAACCGGGTGAACAGTTCGTTCAGCTTCGTTGCTTATATGGGAAAGTCAAAGCAAAGTAAGACTCCGCTCCTCTTCCAACAGGGGACGATTTCTCCCGACTGTTTAGACTTGGTGTTTCGAGCCTTGGAAACTCCAGTTCCAAGGCTGGAAACTGTAGTTTCATACGCTGGAAACCGGAGTTTCTAAGGCTGGAAACTGTAATTTCCCATAAGGGAAACTAGAAGTATATATACAAAAAAAGAACTGAAATCCTTGTCCACACCAATCAAAAAGGGTAGCTAAGCCGGTGTTGCAGATAAAGTATCTGCAATGCATCTGCAACGGTATCTGCAATACCTATAACTCTTTGATTTAAAGTTTGATACAAGTGTGTGTTGCAGATGTTGCAGTAAAATAATAGAAATAAGAATTCTTCTTCAAATTTGGTGATAATTTAGCCAGTCGGTGGTATCTCCATTCCTCTCCTTCCCGAAGGAGGGGTGGCTGAAAACCAGGGTGGTAGGTGGATACACAATGCTGATAATAAACGACTTACGCATTCACCTACCACCTCCCCCTACGGGTACTCCTCCTTCCCAAGGAGGAGAATGTTGAATGCTATCGATTATCAAATTATTATTTTCCTAATTAATTTTACCGTCAAATTTGAAGAAGAACCAAATAACTTGTATGAGGAAAGATAGAAATTCCTCCAACTACCCAAAATCATCAAGAGGAATTTCTTCTTTCCGTGAGAACAGTCTTTTTATTCCGGTAGAACTCCTGTGACAACATTATTGCATTTGAAATCATCTATTGCATACTCGGTGGGCCGATACCAAGTCACATAATGAAATGCTCCTCCGGGTTTATTGTCTGTAAGTATTGTCTTACCGTCAATTGTTACCGGAATCATTATCGTCTTTTCTCCTTCAGTCGCCGTCTCATAAGTAAATTCGATTTCAGTTGCAAACTCTACATTTCTCCATGTAATAATCGTTTGCTCACCTGATTTGGTTATGGACGAATAACGGGCGTTAATTAGACCGGATTTATAACTGTTTCCGTAAGATTTTCCACTGGCTTCTACCACTAATGATTCATTGCCATACAAGTCCTTGGTTACAATCTCAAAAGAATAAGTGCCTTCAGGCATATCTTCCAGCAATACCGGAACACCATTAACACCGGAAGCCGGCAGCTCTTTTACCAGAGAATTCTGACGAACATTCCAATAAATAACACACTCTTTAATACGTTGTGCTGTATAGAACAGGTCCAACTGAATGCGTTCATTTCCGGGGCGAACCACCACCGCATCCACTTTTGCTGCATAAATATGTTCTCCCTGATCCAAATAAGGCTGATGCAAATCATTCATATCAGAGCAAGAAACAAGAAAGGATATTAGCACAATCCATAGATAATTATAATTATTCTTCATTTTCATTTTTCTTTAATTTAGTCATTTCTTATTTAGGAAATTCAAAGCCTTCCGGTCTGCCCCACATCTGGAACTCCATGAAGCACATGAATAATCCGCCACTCCAGGTTTCGAGCACTTCAACACGATAATATTTATATGCCGGCATATTTACATCAATATCAAAGTCCTCGCCTTGTCTTGCATATTCCAGATCTTCATTTGTAGTTACCGATGAATTTGAAGGTTTTATTGATTCAAATTCTCCCACCGGTTCCCATTTGAGATATTCTTCCGGATTGCTTTCATTATCAATTTGGGCACCTGCCAACGGATAATCATTTCTACCCAACAATCTGAAACGTTTCAAGTTTCCATGCGTATATTCATAATCCTTACGTTGCTGTATCCTGATACGGCTTAGTTTTACCGGACCTTGTTTCACGTTAAACGTAAAATAAGCAGGCCAATATCCATCAGCTTTCGACTGATATCCGGTGGTAGTATTATCATCGAATAGACGATTCAATGTCCACCCCCAGTCAACGGGCGCACTATGACTTTGCATTGGTTCTATTGATTTAGCCGGGACTCTTTCCTCAAACATTGGCGTCAAGGTGATGTCCTGTTTGTCCGTTATGTTATCCCAACGGTCCGAGACGTAATATCTCAACTTTGTATCTTCCGCTGCCATGCCACGAATCTTGCGGACACCATTTTTGGCTTTGGTATAGATTTTCTCTAAAGAGACATACTCGTTCTTCTCGTTCATGACATCAATATTAATCACAATATTCGATTCTGTCGGATTATTGTAAGTTACATTAATGCCTCCGAAAGCAGCTTCCAGTTTCAATTCTTTCTGTACGCCAAAAATGGGTGCTTCCAATGGTTGCACTTTCACTTCCAGCGGTTCCGATTCATTCTGGCTTCTATCTACCGATACCAAAGTCACAAGACGTTCATTCGTGTCTCCAAACCCTTGTAATTCAAGTATATTAGTATATACCGAAGATTTTACTTCCGACCTTTGCCCGTTATTTAAAATAAATGTCGCTTTCACATATAGCAAATCTTCATCATCCGGAAGTGTATAAGTCAACAAGGCTCCTCCCGGGGTATTTTGCACTTGTACCCCGGTCACATTTTGGGGAGGCATATTATCTACCGGGGTTTGCCCGACACTTTCTTCTGCACAACTATATAGTAATATAGCAATGCATAACATATTTATGATGCCAACGATCTTTTTCATAATTCTTCTTTTTAAATTACCAGCCATAATTTTGTACCAGATTCTTGTTAACCGTCAAGTTATACTCCTTAATAGGCCAAAGATATTCTTTGCGGGTGAAGCTGCGACGATCTATTGATATTACATTATAATAATCCTCTTTATCTGCTCCGTCTATGTTCCAAGTGCGAACATCTTTGTTCAATTCATTCTCCGCTTCCTTCCACCTGCGTAAATCCCAGGTGCGAGCGCCTTCCATAGCCAGCTCAATACGACGCTCACGATGAATAATCTCACGAAGACCCTCTTTACTCAACGGCTTATCCGGGTAAATGGAATATTTTTGCCAAGCTTCCTTAACTCCTTTCAATCCGGCACGTTTGCGCACTAAATCCAAGTATTTGTATGCATCATCCGGTGGGGTGGATGCAGATTCGTTCAATGTTTCTGCATACAACAAATATAAATCGGCCACTCGGATTATCGGGAACGGAATCCTTCCGTCACCTCCCCATGTACCGGAACCTCCTGTTGAAGTATCCATTAACGGGCTATGCAGTTTCTTTGCCCAATATCCTGTAAAACTGTACGACTCTCCTGATTTTCCAGCTATCTCTGTACTTGCATTACCTGCATAAGCTCTAATATAACGTACTTCATCCTTGTTGTTATAATCTTTTCTCTTAAAGTCATATTTTCCGTTTCCCCACCAGATAGCTCTGTTGAAACCGATAGAGGCATAAAAACGAAGTTCACGGTCGAAATGCAAGCCGGCGGTATATTCGCCTTCCCGGATATACCATTTATATTCTGAAGTAGCCAGACGGGGTTCATAACGATGTTGATAGTCAAATTCACGGTCTTCTTCCATAGGTACGCCATTCTTGGTGTAATAAGCTTCCACTACATCAAATGTAGGGGAAAACAATTGCGATACCCACACTTGTGAGGCTTCTTTCGCAGAAACCTTACAACTAGTATATCTTTGTACTCGGTCAACAAAATGATTCTTCACAGATCCCCATACAGTTTCCTTATTCCATTTGGAGATCATTATAGCACGGAGATAATACTCTTGTTTTAAAGTATCAACCTCTACACCTACCAGTTCGGGAATCATAGGAACATCTTCGGGAAAAAGTAAACCTCCGTCAGCTGCTTCGATTGCATCAATCGCGGCTTTACACGCATCGGCTGCCAGTTTCCATTTGTTATCATCTTTTTCAATACTAAACAGATGTACATTTCTGTTATCCACCACATTGGCATAATCCGGATTACCATTGAATAAAGGACTTGCTGCCATTGTCAACAATTGCGCCTTTACACTCAAAGCAATCGCTTTCGTTGCACGCCCCATTTCATTACTTCGGTCTTGTATCTTCTCTGGAAGATCTACAATGGCTTCGTCCAACAAGTTACTGACATATTGCACACATTCGTCAAACGGAGTACGATACTGTGCCATTTGCTCCGGAGTATCGGAAACCGGCTGGTTCTCCTTTATCAAAACGATCGGACCATACATACGCATCAGGTAGAAATGATAAAATGCTTTCAAGAATTTCACTTCCGCCACCCAACGTTTGCGTTCGTATTCTTCCAGGTCATAAGGACGGTTTACATTTTCCAGGAAAATATTACAGTCGCGAATTGCCTTGTAAAGAGGTTGCCCGAACCAGACTTTACCAAATTGGTTGGATTGTTCTTCGTATTGGCCATCCCAAGTATTGCCTATCGGATTCGTTTTATTCTGAAGTCCGAATGTCAGTCCCCACATTTTGCGATCTAACCCATTTTTTACTGTGGTCATTTCACCAAAATAAAATTCATCCGCCCCCTGAAAGTCAGGAGTCTCAATAAAGTCTCCCATTGCGGGCAAATAACTGTAACACGTGAACAGGTATCCTTCGCAAGCGTGCCGATTAGCAAAAGCATGATCGAGCGTCGGAACATTATCGGGCACAACATCCAGATAATCACTGCATGAAGAAACGAATAATCCCGCCATTAAGACGATAATTACATTCTTTGTTGTCCTTTTTATTGTATTAAATTTCATCTTTTTCAAGTTTAAGGATTAACTAAAAGTTTAATTGAACACCTGCATTAATAACCATTTGAACAGGATATCCCAAGCCTTTGCCTCCCATTTCAACATCCCAAAGTTTGAATTTGCTGAATGTTAACAGATTGGTACCACTCAAATAGAATCTGAGCATACTTATATGAGCTTTCTTTGTTATCTTTTCCGGAATAGTATACCCCATTTCTACTGATTTTAACCGTAAAAACGAACCGTCTCTCATGAACCACGTACTCTTCTGATAGTTGTTCGTTCTTTTTGTTGCAGACAAACGAGGCCATAAAGCATACAAGTTACGATTTTCTTCGGACCAATGATCGTCAGCATAAGCCTTCAATAAGGTTCTTTGGTTGCCAATAAAAGGAGCTGTGTTTTCCGGATCAATCCAGAATGAAGAACGTGCCGAGCCTTGGAAGAAGCATGAGAGATCAAAACCTTTGTAACCGGCAGAAAAACCAAAGCCATATATGATTTCAGGAGAAGTCGGGTATCCAATGGGAACCATATCCGTTTCTGTAATCTGACCATCTCCATTAATATCTTTATACTTAATATCACCTGCCATTGCTTTCTGATTATCAAAACTCTGTACGGGCGAATTTGCAACATCTGCTTCATCGACAAACAATCGTTCAGCAACATATCCCCATGTCTGTGCCAAGCTATTTCCTTCGCGCCTACGCCATGGAGCATCAGAATAATCCGGTTCTTCATATTTCGAATATTCACTGGTTGCATAAGTAAAATTGCCACGTACCATTAACCACATACCATTAGAAAAAGAGTGGTTGTAATCAACAGAGGCTTCAAAACCATGACTTTTTGCTTCACCGACATTGGCTGAAGGATTTGTTTGCAAACCAATAAAAGAAGGGACGTGCGCACGCGTCATTAAGATATTTTTACGACGTTCACTAAAATAATCAGCTATAATCTCTACTTTGTCAAACAAACCTATCTCAACGCCGAAATCTGTTTTATATGCTGTTTCCCATGAGATATCTTCATTGGGATAGCGGACAAACGAAACACCACCGCCAGGATGCGAATAACTCAAATCAGTACCAAAAGCAATGTTTTTACCAGCATCTGCCACGTTCACGTTTGACAGATAGAAGAAACGGTCTTTGGTATTTCCAATAGCGTCATTACCTACCAAACCATAAGTTGCTTTCAGTTTCAACTTGTTCATCACTTTCTTCCAACTTTCCGGATAGAAATGTTCGTTTGAAATAATATAGCCGGCGCCTATTGAAGGGAAGAATCCCCATCTGTTCTTTTTGGCAAACCTCTCGGAACCATTATAACCAAAGTTTAATTCTCCAAAATAACGACTGTCATACGAATAAGTGGCACGTCCGGCAAGACCTATATTCCGGTGAGGCAACGAAAGTAGTAAAGAGCCTGCATTGGCTTCTTTATATTCACGCATCGTTCCTACAAGTAATCCTGTTACCGTATGTTTTTCATTAAAAACACGGTTATAATCTACGGCCGCTTCCAAATAATAAGAAGTATTGATTGTCTTGGGACCTTCTGTGTATTGAAGCGCTTCCGAACCTTTATCTTCATTCAAAGCACTAAGTTGATATGTGTTTGTAAACTTGTCGTATGAGTCCAGACGATAGAAGAATGGCACATACTGTCTACTTACATCAAAATATGAATAACGATTTGTGTTTGCTAATACGCGTGCATTCAGCCCTTTAGTAATAAACTCCAAATTCTGCTTCAACTCTACCTGAGCTACTATGGTAGTGGCTGAATAATCTTTATACCCCTTCACCAACTCGGCATAAGGATTTGTATAGTCCGCATTGGTTCCCGCATTACCGAATAAGATATTGGGTGCATTCTTATATCTCTCGTCCGGCTGATATACGGGTTGGAACATGACCGGATTAGTGTTCATTACCATTTCATAGAATTTACTACCATCTTTTAGTGGTCCGGTATAATCATCAAAAGTACCATACATACGCACTACAACTTCTGTACTTTTTGTCATATTGATATTAACCGTAGCTCGCATTATCATTCTTTGCAACGATATATTGTTATTAAAACTATTTTTCCCATTGACTTGCAATAAACCACTATCTTTACTATAACTTCCTGATAAATAATAACGGGCTACTTTACCTCCGCCACTGATATTGAAATTAAAACGATGATTGATTGCCTGATCTTTAAACAGCATTTCTTTCCAGTCAATAGCCGGATACACCTGTGGGTTTAATCCTGCTGCCGTAGATGCAATCTTTTCTTCAGAATAAGGCAAGGCCCCTAACGGATCACGTGTACGAACTGCTTCATTATGCAACTTCATATAAGTGATAGGATCTGCCAAATCAACAGTCCTGGTAGGACGTGACATTGCCAGTTCATAACGAATAGAAACTTTAGCTTTTCCTTCGGAACCTTGTTTTGTGCTAACCAAGATAACCCCATTAGCACCTCGCGAACCATATAATGCGGCAGCAGTAGCATCTTTCATGACAGAAAAACTTGCAATATCATCTGTTTGAAGTCTTGCCAGGTCGTCCGTACCCATTTCAATCCCATCAATAAGAATTAAAGGATTGGCACGGGTCTCACCCTCGAAGGTAGTGACACCACGTACAAAGAACTGAGCATTGTCTTTACCCGGCTCACCGCTAGTTTGGTAAGATATGATTCCCGACATACGCCCTGCCAGTGCGGTAGTAAGGTTACTGGAGGGGACTTTCAATTCTGCAGGTTTGATAGTTGAAACAGAAGCAATTACACTCTCCTTTTTCTGTTTTGCAAAAGCCACAACGGTGACCTCCTCCAACTCATCAATTTTCGGTTTCATACGAATCACATACGTACTTTTATCAGTCACCTTAATACGGGCATTCTGATAACCCAAATATGAAACTTCCAACTCCTGATTCGGAAAAGCACTCAATGTGAATTTTCCGTCCATATCTGTTATTCCACCTCCTGCTACGCCTATAACAACGACCGTAGCGCCAATAACAGGTTCTTCATTTTCATCAAGAACCGTACCCTTGATTTGCTTTTTAGATTTTTGATTTATCTCCTGAGTTATAGGAGTTGCTATATCAGTTGGCACTGCGTATGCAGATAGCGAACATAGACATGTACCAACAAGAAGAGTAAATAAAGAATATTTTTTTTTCATGTTATAAGTATTAAAAATAAAGTTTGATTTGAAATTATTTTCCAAAATTTCTTTTCACAATAGTTATTCTCCCATAGGCGTTTTGTTTTAGAGTTTATATTAAAAATATCTCCCGGTAGTTTTCTAAAAATATTTAGTATTAAGTCTAAATGAATTGCAGTAGATTTACCAAGTTCTACTGAGACTTATTTTGCATAATAGAGAAGTCTGTAAAATATTTGAGAGCGAAAAGCAACAAAAGGACTTATTTTAGAAGTAAAATATGGCTGAATATTGGATTAGAAACCTTTCATCAATGATAAAACGAATATTTTAATAAAATATTTTATTAAATAAATGGTTTATTCTAAATTTATACATATATTTGCAGCAGGTTAATATGTTTGTAGTAGATATTATATAACTAATAAATTCTTTAAAGACGACAATACCAAGTCTCAGTAGAACTTGGTAATAAAAGAAAATAAAAAAATGACATAACCCAAAGAGGTTATGTCATTTTTTTATTTATTGGTTATTGCTTATAAATATGCTTTATGCTAAATTACATTTTCTAGTTTAAGGGTCCATGCATAATTGCATGGCATTTCATCATAATATAGAGAAGGCACTGTGATTACAATATCCTCTCCTTTCTGTTTCCAAACAATCTTTTTGTCTAATCCCAACATGGAGATTCTAGTTTTATTCGTTACTTTTATTCCTTTCAAAATAACGGTAGGTTTGGGATATTGAGGCAAAATGGCATATACGTCATTTCCTTTTTTTGTAAAAAACACCTCTTTCACGGCATATCCAGGTTCGGGATGAATGGTTTGTTTGAGAATCTCATTTCCACTGACATAATGTTTGCCTTTGGGTTTCCATTCTCTATTGCCTTTTGACCATTGGAAAGATTGCTTCCACATACGTGTACCGTATATAGCTTCACCATTCACACGTAGCCAATCACCAATTTGCAATAACCGTTCTTGCATTATAGGAGGAATTTTTCCGTTTGCATTAGGGCCAATACCTAACAGTAAATTTCCACCTTGACTAACCACATTAACCAAAGTCAGCACCAAGGCTTGTGGTAATGTGTAGTCTTCCAGATCTTCATTCTGATTAAAACCAAATGAGAAACCTATGCCACGACACTCCTCCCAAGGCTTATTATATGTACTATTTGTATTGCTATATTCTCGGGTATAATAATCCCCATGTTTGCGCCCGGTATTATTAGCCCAACGATCATTTACCACAATACTATCTTTCACCGGAGATTCTGAATAAAGCCAGGATAATGTACGTTCTACCTGCCATATCTTATCATTCATAGAATCGGGACCGTCTGCCCAAATCAGATCCGGTTTATAATTATTGACCAGGTCTTTTAATTGTGGGAAAAAGTGGCGTTCATAGAATAAATCCATTGTCTCACGATTGTATAACGGATTATCCCACTCCCGCAATGAAAAATAACATCCTACTTTCAAATCGGTCTTACGCAAAGCATTTACATATTCTCCAACCAAATCACGATGCGCGCCGATTTCCATACTATTCCAGGGTCTTCCGTATGATTTGGAAGCTTCTTTACTCGGCCATAACGCAAATCCTTCATGATGTTTAGTCGTAAGCACTATATATTTAGCGCCAGCACGCTTAAAAAGGTCCGCCCATTCGTTAGCATCATAACTCATGGCTTTAAACATAGGAGCAAAATCAGCATAAGTGAAATCCTCACCGTACATTTTCTTATGGTAGTCATAAACTTCTGTCCCGGTAAAATCTCCATTTCCAAGTAGAGTCTTCCGGTCCAACCAGTATTTATACCATTCCGAATAAGTGCCCTTGGGCGACCACATTGGTACCGAATACAAGCCCCAGTGGATAAAAATCCCAAACTTTGCATTCTCAAACCAGGAAGGGACAGGTCTTGTATCTAAGGACTCCCATGCAGGAGCATAAGTTTTTTGCCCCATTAAAGAAATAGATACCAAACAAAAAATAGCAATCAGATGTGTTTTCATCGTTTTCAAAATTAAACAGTTATTGTACTATTCTTTAAAGACATTGGCAAATATATTAAAAAATATAATTAATTGGATCATTTATTATTATATTATTTAATATGTAGGGGCAGATTAAGTTATTATACATGGCGGAATAGAACTTTATTCTTCAAAGCATATCGCTCGTCCACGACTCTATCTGTGGGGAAAAATGTAAAGATCAACCGCCATTCTCCTTTGTGATAAACGAACTTACGACCGTTTGCGCCTCGAAGAATTATTTCATATTTTTCCCATAGAAAGGCTTCAATACGTTCCGGCATTTCGCAGCCCATTGCCGAAAACTCCACTGTAATGAAGAAATGTGGAATAGATATTCCGGCAACTTCCTGAAATATACGATCGATTATTGTCATTTCTTAGCTTCTTTTGATACCTCCAAGAGCTTTCCGTATGCATCAAATGATCTTCGCGAAGCTAACGAAATGGTTATCATCAGCGACAACATGGATGCAGTGAATGTGATCACCATAATCATCATCTGATATTTGATAGCCACATTCGGACTGCTTCCTCCCAAAATCTGTCCTATCATTGTTCCCGGAAGGGCTACTAGTCCCATTACGGCAATATTGGCAATCAACGGGCTGAAGGATTTGATAATAGCTTGTTTGATAAATGGTGCCTGCGCTTCTTGTCGCGTAGCTCCATTTCCCAATAAATATCGGTATAGTTGTTGCTCACGTTTCAGGCCACTATAATATGTATTCAAAGCAATCACATTGCTCGATAGCATATTTCCCATTAGGATTCCGAAGATCGGAATAAAGTACTGGGCGCTAAAAATATTATCCAGTTGAAGCACAATACCTATAAAATATAATCCGACCAATATTACACTGCACAAGAATCCCACAGTAATGGGAATCAGTAAGATGCGTCGTTTCAGTCCGGTCCGTACCAATGCTGTTTGTCCCGCAACGAATATCATAACAATGACCCAAAGAAAATTAATCCAGGGGTTATTCCATAAAAAGAGATATTTTAGATAAATGCCGATAAAAAATAATTGAATAATCATTCGGAGTGTGCCTATCACAGCAGGTTTCAACAATCCCGTCTTAAATTTCCATAGATAGAAAAAGGGAATGGCAAGCAGCAGCAAGCCAACAAAAAGATTATAATATGATATATCAATGGTTCCCACAACAAGTTTCGTTTTATATCGTCCTAACAGATTTCGTTTATAATTCTATTAAATAATGGCATCCCGAAGCAAAGTCCTTATCATGCGATACCGCCAAAACAGCTGCCCCTTTTTCTGCCTGCCGTCGGAAAAAAGCCAGTACTTTGTCTGTCGATCCGGTATCTAATGCCGATGTCGGTTCATCAATTACAATCAACGGCTTATTGAGCAATGCGGCCACAGCTAACATAATGCGCTGGCGCTGTCCGCCCGAAACCTCATTTACTCTTTTAAAGTATAATTCATGCTCCAACCCCAACTCGTCAAAACACATAAAAAGCCTTTCTTCCGAAAAAGGAACGGAACGGTTTACTTTCAGCTCGAATGGCAAAGATACCATTTCTTTTACCCATTCGAAAGGTAACGCCAGTTCTTGGGGAATCCATGCAATCTGGCGGCGGACAAGATCAATGGTTGATTTATCCAGTAACGTCCCGCCTACTTTAATAGTCCCCTCATATAATGGCACAAAGCCCATTACGGCGTTTAGTAAGGAAGTCTTTCCACAACCGGATTGTCCTACGATACAGGCTGTCTCGCCCTTCTCCAATTTCATTTCAAAACCGGAAAAAAGGACTTCTGTTCCAAAAGCGATACAGGCATTATTGATATGTAACATGGCGTTTTTAATTCTTTCTTTCCGGCAAAGGTACTATTTTCTTGAAAAACGTTATCTTTGCCTCACTAATTAATTCGAGAAAAGTTATGATACTAAACGAAAGAGATGCCCGTCACGAGCATATATTGCAGGTTGCCCGTCAGATGATGACAGCTGCACGTACTGCTCCGAAGGGAAAGGGAATTGATATTATTGAAGTGGCCTTAATCACTGATGAAGAGATTAAACAACTATCCGATACAATGGTTGCTATGGTTGAAGAGCACGGAATGAAATTTTTCCTTCGTGACGCTGACAACATCTTAAATGCCGAATGTGTTATATTAATAGGAACGCGCGAGCAAGCGCAGGGCTTGAATTGTGGCCATTGTGGATTTACAACCTGTGCCGGGCGTATGGAAGGAGTCCCTTGCGCAATAAATAGTATTGATGTAGGTATCGCTATTGGTTCCGCTTGTGCCACAGCCGCCGATATGCGCGTAGATACACGTGTCATGTTCTCTGCCGGACTGGCAGCACAACGCCTGAACTGGCTGAAAGACTGCAAAATGGTTATGGCAATTCCTGTAAGTGCATCCTCCAAGAATCCGTTTTTCGACCGGAAGCCTAAACAGGAAACCAAGGCTTAACACCGTGTATGGCCGAGTTAAATTAAACAATTTATATAAACTTAAATAGATTAGTCTAATGGGAATTATGGTTGGACTCCCCAGCCCCAGTGGTTCGGAGAAGGATTTACAATTAAATTTCGGAAAGAATATGACCGTACAGGTGGAAATGAGAGCTCCTCATCTGCCTGCCGAATGGCATACGCAAAGCGGCATACAATTAACATGGCCACACGCCGGTACGGACTGGGCATATATGCTGACAGAAGTACAGGAGTGTTTTATAAACATAGCCCGGGAAATAGCAGAACGTGAATTACTCCTGATTGTCACTCCCGAACCGGAAGCCGTGAGAGAACAGATCGCTTCAAGCGTAAATATAGATAACGTCCGTTTCTTGGAATGTGAAACCAACGACACATGGGCGCGTGACCATGGTGCTATCACCATGATAGACAACGGCACTCCTTCCCTGCTCGACTTCACATTCAATGGTTGGGGGTTAAAGTTTGCCTCCGACTTGGATAATCGAATTACCCGACACGCCGTAGAAGCGGAAGTATTAAAAGGTCATTATGTCAATCGTCTCGGTTTCGTCCTTGAAGGAGGTTCTATCGAAAGCGACGGTATGGGTGTTCTACTCACCACTTCCGAATGCCTGCTCTCTCCCAACCGGAACGGACAACTCAATCAAGTAGAGATAGAAGAATACCTGAAATCAACCTTCTATCTGCAAAAGATTCTTTGGCTGGATCATGGTTATCTGGCAGGTGATGACACTGACAGCCATATCGACACTCTAGCACGTTTTTGTTCTACAAATACCATTGCTTATGTGAAATGTGACGATAAAGAGGATGAGCATTACGAAGCACTGCACGCAATGGAAGAACAACTGAAGACATTCCGTACGCTGGCAGGAGAACCTTATCGTCTGTTAGCTTTGCCAATGGTCGATAAGATAGAAGAAAATTGCGAACGTCTGCCTGCCACATACGCTAATTTTCTGATAATGAATGATGCCGTTCTCTATCCTACATACAACCAGCCGGCAAACGACCGGAAAGCAGGTGAAGTACTGCAACAAGCATTTCCCAAACATGAGATAGTAGGAATTGATTGCCGTGCGCTTATCAAGCAACACGGTTCTTTACATTGTGTCACTATGCAATATCCACAAGGAGTTATTAAATAAACAGTCATTATGAGAAAGATAAAAGTAGGATTGATACAGCAATCCAATACCGCAGATATACGAATGAATTTAATGAATCTTGCGAAAAGTATTGAGGCTTGTGCTGCTCATGGCGCACAGTTGATTGTACTTCAAGAATTACATAATTCGCTTTATTTCTGTCAGACAGAGAATACTAATTTGTTCGATCTTGCCGAACCGATTCCCGGTCCTTCCACCGGATTTTATTCGGAACTGGCAGCAGCTAATAGAGTGGTTCTTGTCACCTCTCTTTTTGAGAAACGTGCTCCCGGGCTCTATCATAATACTGCCGTTGTTTTTGACCGTGACGGAAGCATTGCAGGAAAATACCGTAAAATGCACATTCCTGATGATCCTGCCTACTACGAGAAGTTCTATTTCACTCCCGGAGATATAGGGTTTGAACCGATCCAGACTTCTTTAGGAAAACTTGGAGTATTGGTATGTTGGGATCAATGGTATCCGGAAGCTGCCCGTCTAATGGCGCTGAAAGGTGCAGAACTTTTAATTTATCCTACTGCTATCGGCTGGGAAAGTAGCGATACGGATGATGAGAAAGCTCGTCAACTCAATGCATGGATTATCTCCCAACGTGCCCATGCTGTTGCAAACGGTCTTCCTGTTATTTCCGTCAACCGTGTAGGACATGAACCCGATTCTTCGGGACAGACTAACGGTATTCTATTTTGGGGAAATAGCTTTGTGGTCGGTCCGCAAGGAGAATTCTTAGCGCAAGCAGGTAATGACCGTCCGGAGAATATGGTCGTCGAAATAGATATGGAACGTTCGGAAAATGTACGCCGTTGGTGGCCATTCTTGCGTGACCGTCGGATTGACGAATACGAAGGACTGACTAAACGCTTTCTGGACTAGAGTTTGAGATATAATCAATAGTCGTATATTAAAAAACGAAGGGCACAGAGTTTTAATTTTACATTTCACTCTGTGCCCTTTCTATATACTGTATAATGGACTTCTTATTGGAAAGTTATCTTTTTATTAGCCAAAAAATTGGCACCTCCATAAATAAACAAGCCCAGAAATTGCGCAAGATATTCATTAACGTCCAATCCTTCTACTAACAGGATAAGAAATAAGAATTGTGCGGTGTAAGCCACTCCGAAAGCAGAGCAAAAGAGCAGTATCTGTTTCCAGAGACTGTTCTTTTTGTTTTCTACGGGAAATATCCAGTACTTACACCAGATAAAATTATGAATCTGAGCTATCAGGTACGCCGTTATATTAGCCACCATATAGTCACCGTCGAATGATATTTCTTTCATCATTAACCATACAACCAACGCCATAATCAAAGCGTTCATTGTACCGATTACTATAAAACGGAATATACGTACTGATTCTTTCACTCTCCTTCCTTGATATCAACGATCAAATTCAATTCGTCAAGTTGAGTCTGGTCAATAGCAGACGGCGCATCCAACATTACATCACGTCCTGAGTTGTTCTTCGGGAACGCAATACAGTCGCGGATAGAATCGAGCCCGGCAAACAGAGATACCCAACGGTCAAGTCCGTATGCCAAACCACCGTGAGGAGGTGCACCGTACTTAAACGCATTCATCAGGAAGCCAAATTGTGCCTGTGCTTTTTCAGGTGTAAAGCCCAGAATCTCGAACATCTTAGCTTGCAGCTGTGCATCGTGGATACGGATAGAACCGCCGCCAACTTCCACACCGTTAATAACCATATCATATGCGTCAGCGCGCACAGCAGCAGGATCTGTATCCAGCAAAGGAATATCTTCTTCTTTCGGATGAGTGAACGGATGATGCATAGCCATTAGACGGCCTTCCTCTTCACTCCATTCGAACATCGGGAAGTCTATCACCCAAAGGCAAGCAAACTTGTTCTTATCACGCAATCCTAATTGAGAACCCATTTCCAAACGAAGCTCACAAAGTTGCTTACGTGTCTTCATCACATCATCACCGGACAGGATCAAGATCAAATCACCCGGTTTCGCACCGAACGCTTCTTTCATCTGCTGCAATACTTCCTGGGTATAGAACTTATCTACGCTCGATTTCACCGTTCCATCTGCTTCGACGCGGGCATATACCATACCTTTCGCACCAATCTGCGGTTTCTTCACAAACTCAGTCAATGCATCCAGTTGCTTACGGGTATAGGTTGCAGCACCTTCCGCACAGATACCACCCACGTAAGCAGCATTATCAAATACAGAAAATCCGTGGCCTTTCATGATATCCATTAGTTCCACAAATTTCATACCGAAACGTAAGTCTGGCTTATCACTACCATAATATTTCATGGCATCTGCCCAAGACATACGCAGGAACGGTTCGGTTAGTTCCACACCACGAAGGGTTTTAAACAGATGTTTAGCCATTCCTTCGAAAGTGGCGATAATGTCTTCCTGCTCAACGAAACTCATTTCACAGTCAATCTGTGTGAATTCCGGCTGACGGTCGGCACGCAGGTCCTCATCGCGGAAGCATTTTGCAATCTGGAAATAACGGTCGAAACCAGAAACCATTAGTAGTTGCTTCAAAGTCTGCGGAGACTGTGGAAGTGCATAGAACTGTCCCGGGTTCATACGTGAAGGCACAACAAAATCACGTGCACCTTCCGGAGTGGAACCGATCAATACAGGCGTTTCTACTTCGATGAAACCTAACTTGTCAAGATAGGTACGGACTTCGATTGTCATCTTATGACGTAACTCCAAATTAGAGCGGACAGCATTACGACGCAAATCCAGATAACGGTATTTCATACGGATATCGTCACCGCCGTCCGTGTTATCTTCAATTGTAAACGGAGGAGTCATTGCAGTATTCAGTACGTTCAGTTCGGAAACAATGATTTCAATGTCTCCGGTAGGAATATTTGCATTCTTGCTGAAACGTTCGTTTACCGTTCCTTTCACCTGAATAACGAATTCACGTCCCAATTTATTGGCACGTTCACAGAGTTCTGCGTTTACTTCTTCATTAAAAACCAATTGGGTAATACCGTAACGGTCGCGAAGGTCAATAAAGGTCATGCCCCCCATTTTACGGCTGCGTTGCACCCAGCCGGACAACGTAACTTGCTTATTTACGTCAGAGATTCTCAGTTCTCCACATGTATGCGTTCTGAACATATATTTTATTATTTAGATAATTATCACTCGTGTTTCTAATTTTGGACGAGCCAAAACTTTGCAAAAGTACGCAATAATTTGTAATTCGTGAGTAGTAATTAATAAATTTATTACCCCTTTTTCGTCAGTTTCTTTAATATCTTCTTGTTTCTATCTGTTATATTATCTACAATCGCTTCATTCATTAATTTGATTCCGTTCATGTACTCCTGTGCTCTTTGAAGCACATTTGCCGCATCTTTTTCTGCTGCTTGTGGCACTACCACACGCAAACCTCTCTGAATCAATTCAATATTCACATCAGCATCCGTTTCCATAGGATCACCGTCGAAATGTACCACACCCGGAGCGGTTCTACGAATACACAATCGTCTACAACGGAATGTTTTGATACGGCTATTCTGATCAATAGTCTTATTGAATAACTGAAAAGCGAGTGAAGGAACATCTAAAACGGTAAACGGTTCGAGAATGGTCACATCCAGCAATCCATCTGTCAGTGTAGCTTGCGGAGCGATATATGCATTGTTTCCATACTGCGAAGCGTTACCGCATGCAATAAGAAAAGCTTTGTATTTGGTTACTCCATTTTCCGTTTTCAGTTCATAAGTTTCTGGCTGATATTTAAGACTTTCCTGCAATGTCTTTTCCAGATAAGTCAATAACCCACGTTTGCCGGCATGCGCAAACTTCAAGCTAACAAAAGCATCGAAGCCGACTCCGCAGGTACAGAAAAAATCTGTTCCGTTAATCTTGCCATAATCTATTACGTCCATGCAACCTTCATTAAGCACTTCCAATGCTTTCTTCGGTTCCATGGGTATATGCAGGTGCCGTGCAAGTCCATTGCCCGAGCCACAAGGAATGATTCCCAAAGCGGTATCCGTATGCACCAACGAACGAGCTATCTCATTGATCGTTCCGTCTCCTCCGATAGCTACTACTATATCTGCCTTTTCCTCGGCAGCTTTCGCGGCTATTTCTACTGCATGACCGGCTCTCTCTGTATACACTACTTCCCAAGAGTATCTCGCCTTGTCTATTTTTTCATTCAGCAAGCTAAGAATCAATTCCTTACTTTGTGTACCCGAAATAGGATTGACGACGAATATTATTTTCTTCATTCTTTCGTTCATGCTATTCTTGTCGATTGTAGACGACAAAAGTAATACAAATATATTAAATTTTAATCTATTAGAGGTTTCTAATCATACGAAGGCAACTTTTTTCCCTTAAAAAGAACAGATAAAAGCAAATTTTGTTATCTTTGCCCCCTGTTTTAAACACTTGTTAAGAAAAAAGGATTATTAGATCATCAGCGAGTGATCTGAGTATGAGTATAATAAATTATAATTCATGGGATTATTACAAGAGAAGTTAGCTAAGTACGACCTGCCACAAAAGTTTATGGCACAGGGCGTTTACCCATATTTCCGTGAGATTGAAGGAAAACAGGGTACAGAAGTAGAAATGGGCGGACACGAAGTGTTGATGTTCGGTTCCAACGCATACACTGGCCTTACGGGAGATGAAAGAGTTATTGAAGCAGGTATACAAGCCATGCACAAGTATGGTTCCGGTTGTGCCGGTTCACGTTTTTTGAACGGTACGCTTGATCTGCATGTCCAACTGGAGAAAGAACTGGCCGCCTTTGTAGGTAAAGATGAAGCGCTTTGTTTCTCAACTGGTTTCACAGTTAATTCCGGAGTTATTCCTGCATTGACAGACCGCAATGATTATATCATTTGTGATGATCGTGACCACGCTTCGATCGTAGACGGTCGTCGTCTTTCCTTCTCCCAGCAATTAAAATATAAGCACAATGATATGGCTGATTTGGAAAAGCAACTGCAAAAGTGCAATCCAGATTCAGTAAAACTGATTATCGTTGACGGCGTATTCTCCATGGAAGGCGATTTGGCAAACTTACCTGAAATTGTACGTTTGAAACATAAGTACAATGCTACTATCATGGTAGATGAAGCTCATGGTTTAGGTGTATTCGGAAAGCAGGGACGCGGTGTTTGTGACCACTTCGGATTAACTCATGAGATTGATCTGATTATGGGTACTTTCAGCAAGTCTTTGGCTTCTATCGGTGGTTTTATCGCTGCTGACTCTTCTATCATCAACTGGTTGCGTCACAATGCTCGCACATATATATTTAGTGCATCCAATACTCCGGCTGCTACTGCATCTGCTTTAGAAGCTCTTCATATCATTCAGAATGAGCCGGAAAGACTCGAAGCTCTGTGGGAAGCTACCAACTATGCTTTGAAACGTTTCCGTGAGGCAGGTTTCGAAATCGGTGCTACCGAATCACCTATCATTCCTCTTTATGTACGTGATACAGACAAGACTTTCATGGTTACTAAACTGGCTTTCGATGAAGGGGTATTCATAAATCCGGTTATTCCACCCGCATGTGCTCCACAAGACACATTGGTGCGTGTGGCATTAATGGCTACTCATACAAAAGAGCAGATTGACCGTGCTGTTGAGAAGTTAGTAAAAGCATTCAAGGCTTTGGATATTTTGTAATCAGTATTAGAATCATATAAAAAAGCTACTTTCCTGATTCCATAAAAAGGGAAGTAGCTTTTTTTATTTATTGGATGAAATGTATGTTCACATATTAAATTACATCATTTCTGTTTCGCATAGCGAATCTCCATTCCCCGATTATCCAAAACTAACGAGTCAGCCGTTATTTTTTTTATCTTCATTGTATCTATAAACTCAATTGTCTGCCCATTGCCAATACTGTTTCCTGCCAGAATCAGTTGATCACCTTCCTGCTTCCAATTTTTATAAACTAATGTAGCCATATTAACGGAAGATGCAATACCACCTTCTTCCAGTTTAATACCCTGCACTTGGTCTTCCATTCCTGGGATAGGCTCAATCCATACTCCTGTGACGGAAGCAGAGTTTCCACTACATGCAGCCAATAGCCCTGTCAACAAAGTTGTTGCCAACATTTTCTTTTTCATAATTCTACGTTATTGTTAGATTAATTATTTATTGATTCCGGTTTTTCTTTCCTATCACAATCACTTTTTGAGCGGTCGGTATAGTATTTAACCCGGGTTCTTCCTCCTCTTCTATATAATTCACTCTCACCGTATCTCCTAACTCAAAGCCTGCTACATCGTTTGGCTCTTGATCCATTGTACTAATAAAGAGTGTATCTCCTTGCAAGGTAATTAGCATAAAGTTATTCATTGAAGCGTCCTTTACAACTCCGGTTATTATTTTTATCTCTTCAGTTGGGTTAGTCGACAAACTGTCAACTTCTACCTCCTGCTCTATGTTTTGTTTACTTCTCGACTGGCATGAACTAAAACCAATCATAACTGCCAACAATAAAAAAACTTTCATTCTATTCATACACATTCTCCTATTTGATATAAAATTGGAATAGTGCAAAGATAATTTATTCAATTGTCTTTTAAACTAAAAACAACAAAAAACATTGTATTTATTCACTCTTCATTATCAATGCCGGATTGATGCGGACAGCCCTACGAACCTGCCATAACAATGTTCCTAAAGAGATTATTAATGTAAGAATAAAACCTGTTATAAATATATCGACTCCGACTGGAGCTTTCACTGTAAAGTCCTTGGTATAATCATGAATGATATAATAGGCCAAAGGAATAGCAACTGCAAATGCCGCCCCCAGTATATATAGATACTTCCGTACCAGCAATAAGGCCACTTGTTTGCCTGTAGCGCCATTTACCTTGCGCAAGGCTATCTCCCGATATCTCTGGCGAATATCATACAACGACAGACCGAACAGGCCGAGACAGGATATGCAGATAGCCAGTCCGGCAAAAGTGACATAGATCTGAGTGGCTCTTTTATCTTCATCATACAACTTTTTCACTTCATCTTCCACAAACGAGTAATCAAATTCTCCCTGTCCCAACACTTCATCATGCAACTCTTTCAGAAAATCAACCGCTTCTTTACGCTTTCCTTCCACAATTGTCGCTATCAAAGGGTTAGTAGGATTATCTCCTTTATCATATAATATAGCTAAAGGAGCATCTCCTTTCGCCAAATGTCCTGTCCGAAAATCCTCTATTACTCCTACTATTTCGAAAGGAGGATTTTTCCCTTCATCTATTCCCATACTCCACCACAAACGTGATTCCGGCTGTAATGAAGCCTCCTCTATATTCTTTATTTGAAATAACTTCTTAGCTGTTTCGTTGATAATCATTTTATACTGGGCAAACTGATCTTTGTCGTTCCACCCCCTCCCTTCTTTCAGTTTCAATCCGAACATATCCATATACTCTTTATCGGCATTCATAAGGGCTACTTTATGCTTTTCTCCATTATCCGCTTCCAAGTTAATGTAAGGTTCCAGATTTATAGGAATTTCACCATAGCTCCATGTAACGAACAAAGGACACGCATTCATTTTCTGCTTAATGACTTGTTCTTTGTGCTGTTCCAAATCGTGCTCTTTCTGCCATTCTTCATCACTTGCATACCTCCTGTTTTGTGTCTCGTGTGACAGGAATTGGCAAGATATAATATCCTTTGCCCGATAACCCAAATCAGCATGAAGCATAGTATATAACTGGCGCACAAAATACAAGGAAACCACAATTAAACAGAAAGTGATGATATATTGAACGAATAGAAAAAATGCACGAGACACAATGGAATGCCCCCCGACACTGACTGAACGCAATGAGGTGATAGGTGAAGAGTAATTGTATCTTAAAAAGGGATAGATAGACGTAATTAACGGTAACCCGAATAATATAATAAGAGACAGTAGTAAATCAAACTTTAGATCCGATTTCACGGGTATTGAATATACAGTTGCGAATAACCCTGCTGTAACCTCTATCAGCATCCATATAATCAGCATTGAAGTAGCAACCATACATAGATTTTCTGCATATATTTGGGAAAATACTTGAATACCACTCGCACCATACACCTTTTTAACTCCAAACTCACGCGCCCGCTTCAGTATAATAACCGTGTAGATATTGATAAAATTGAAAATTCCGACCAGCAACAGCATACATGCTACAACAGACAACACAATAACATGTTCTTTATTTCCTCTTAAGAAGAAACCGGATGCAGAGCTTACCACCTTATTAAAATATAGCTCTTTCAATGGAAAAAGCCTGAATTGTATAGGTGAATGACTAAAACAAATCAATGACTGTGGTTTAGAGATTTTTTCATTAAACTTAGCCAACTCCGTACCCTTAACCAAACGTGTTATACAAAATCCCATTCGGCTCCAATCCATATATTTTCCCTGATTCACAGGAGTTATCAAATCAAACTGCAAAGAGGATTTGGTATCCGGTTCATCTACAATTCCCCGTATAGTAAGTGTATAGCCTGCGGAAGAAACAAGTTGCTTTCCAAGCGGGTTTTCATCCTTAAAAAGATGTTTAGCATATTTTCGGGTAATGATCGCATCATCCGGACGTTGAATAGTCTTAATGCCTGAAATGACAGGATAATCCATTAGTTGTAGAAAGAAACTATCGGTCACTAAAACATTGGCTTGAAAACGGTGATCATCAACTATGATATAATCATCCTTAAAAGAAATGCAATATGAATACTTTTCTACTTCCGGATTCTTCATCGGATCAATAAAATTAGGATCATTATTCCTGTCCGTATTGTCAATTATTGAAATATGACTGTTACTTCTTTGAGCTGTCAATATATATAATTGATCCAGATCCTTGCAAAAGTGGTCTACGGTCACTTCCTGATGAATATAACGTACGATTATTAATGTTGCCGCTACACTAATCGCAAGCCCTATAATATTTATTATCGTATAAATCCTAAAACGAAACAGGGCCTTGATAGCTGATAACTGGTTCTTCATATTGCTTTTATTAAATAATATTCTTACTCACTTTTAATCACCTCTGCCGGATTCTGCCGGGCTGCTTTCCATACTCTCCAAATAATGCTCAGGAAAATGATAAGAAGCATTACAATAAATATTCCTCCATATATCCAAAGACTTATCGGAGTCTGTTTTACATAACTTTCAAGCCAATGTTTCATAATGACGTATCCTAATGGAAAAGCGATACATGATGCAATGATAAGCAAAAGCAGATATTCTTTAAAGAATAAATTCAGAATTGTTCCTATACTGGCACCATTGACTTTACGAATAGCAATCTCTTTACGACGTTGCTCGCACGATAAAGTAACTAAAGAAAAGATGCCGAATACGGCAATTGCTATGCATATAAAGGCAACAATACTCAATAGCATACTTAAAGAATTTTCCGATTTCATGTACTCATCGTATTTCTCCTCCATATTAATCAAACGTAATTCTGCATTCGGATTAACTTTATAAGCTTCTTCTCTCAATTTTTGAGAAACATTTTTCCAGGTACCCTCTTTAAACTTAAAAATCAAATGACCTCTACTTTCACTTTTTTGCTTGTTGTCCGGCAAGAAGAATATAGCTGGAGTAACCGGATGTATCGGGGCATTATAATAAATATTTTTAATAACCCCTTTTACTATACATTTTTCGTTCAGGTGTATCTTCTTTCCAATAGGATGATCCCAACCAAAAGCCTTTGCCGCAGCTTCATTTATAAGGACCGCCTCTTTCCCGTCTTTTTCATCCAACATATTACCTTCCAAAACTTCAACTTGGAAAAAATTAGCATAATCCTGATTGATGGTTTCCTTCTCTAACTTGATACGTTGTTCTTTGTCCGCCTGTCCTTCCCATTCCCTCACTTCATAACTATAAAATGACATTTTAGGAATAGGAGTATAAAAGCCATATAAACATTCTATAACATCAGGCATTTGTTCCAGAATTTCTTTAAAAGGAACACCTTCAAATCCATAACCGGAAGCTATAACTCCTATATTATGTCTATTCAACCCAAGTTCTTTTGAATTCAATAGATAATCCAGCTGTTTCATCATCACCATAGTACAAAACACCAAACCAATACTAACAAATAATTGAAAGGAAACACTTCCTTTATAAAACCAACCGGAAAGATGAAGATTTGATTTATGTTTAATACTATCAAGCAAAGACTGCTTGCTGACATATCGGATAAGTATGGCTGCCAGACTTATAGTTATCAATATTAATAATAATATATACATAAGCGTTTCACTATAATAGAATGAAGTATCCTCGGCTATTTGTGATAGAGATCTAAAGCCCGGTAAAATGAGTTCTATTATCATAAGTCCTAATCCCGATGATACAATGAGTAACAATACCAATTCCCAAAGAAGCAATGACAGCAAACTACCATTAGAAGCTCCATTTACTTTCCGTAATGCCAATTCACGTTTTCGCATTCGAATACGAGTAACAAGCATTGTTAAATAGTTACATAATCCACAAATAATAACCAAAGCTCCAATCCAGGCAAAAAGACGAATGTGATTCAATTTGACATTAACATCTTCTCTCGGATGTGTACTTCGTAAGGTAGATAATAAAGCAATAGGAGTAGACATTAACTGTTTATATGAGTCTTGTTGCACTTCATATTTAGCCAATCTTTTCTCCAATGCATTTATATCACTATTAGGGTAAATACGGAAAAGTGTATGGCTTCGTTGACTCCCCCAATGTGGATCTTGATCCTCATAAGGTAATAATATATCAAAAGGATATAAAGAATGACCTTCCCATGATTTTACCACTGCAACTATTGTCATCTTTGTATTATTTGTATTAGGAAATATCAATTGCTTACCTATCGGAGATTCAGTTCCAAATATTTGCTTAGCAATTTTATCAGTAATAGCAATCTGGTTATTCTCTAATCTCATACGGTTGCTTCCTTCTAATACAATAATATTAAAGATTGAGACAAAGTTTGAATCAACTCTTAATTGTTGTGTCTGATATACATTTTTCTCATATTCAATGGGTATTATGTTTTTTTGTATTATATGGCAAGCCTTTTCTACTTCCGGACAGTTTTTCATTATATAATCAGCCAACAAACTTGACGAATAATAAGAGAATCCGTCTCCTTGCAAATCAAATTTATCACCTGCCAGATAAATACGGTCTGCTCCTTCATGAAAATTATCATACGTCATTTCATAACGAATCCATAATACGGAAAGCGCAAAGCAAGTAAAACCAACCGATAATCCAATTATGCTGATAAGTGTCTGCGTTTTGTATTTTACTAAGTTACGAAAAGCTACTTTTAAATAATGTGTAATCATAATATCACCATTAATTATTATTCATTCTTAATTACTTCTGCCGGATTCTGCAAAACAGCTTTCCATACTCGGCAGCCTATACATAGTAAGATAAAAAATCCTATAATTCCAAATATAGCTACATATATCCATACCTCAATCGGCGTTTGCCTTACATACCGATCAATCCATTGTTTCATTAAAACGTATCCGACAGGAAAAGCTATTATAACAGCTGTTGCCAGCAACAATAAATACTCACGGAAAAATAGATGAAGAATATGATATACCTGTGCCCCGTTGACTCTACGTATGGCAATCTCCTTACGACGTTGTTCACAAGATAATGTAACCAATGAGAATATTCCGAACAAAGAGATCAGAATACAAACTAATGATACGAAAGTCAACAGCTTCATTAAAGCACTTTCCGAACGGAGATACTTATCATATTCTTCCTCCTCATTAAACAATCGTAAATAGGCATTCGGAAAATCTTCTTTATGCATGGCCTCAATCGCTTTCCGGCATTCGTGCCAGGAACCTTCCTCAAATTTAAACAAAATACTGGCACGAAACAGCAGATAATTTTGTGCTTGAGGTTGTTGTAAAGCGATACATCCCGGAATACTTGTAGGCGGTTGATAACAGAAATTCCGGACAACTCCTACCACTCTATATGAATGAAGAATTTTGCCATCCTTCTCATATCCCAAAGTCTTTCCTACTCCTTGGTTCCAACCAAATATCCGAAGTGTATTTTCATCAATTACAATATCATTGGGAGCATTCTTTTCTGAGAGCAGTTCGCCTTCAATTAATTTCAAATCATAAAAATCAAAGAAATCCTTCATTGCAGGCATTATGCCAACAGTTATAGGTTCTTCTACTGCTTCAGGCATATCTTCCCAATGGTTCATTTCCGCATACATCATTGGTCCGGTAGGAATAATCGGAAAATAACGGGGAGGCAGAACTTCGGTCACCATAGGTAAAGCTGCTATCTTACCGCCCCACTGTTTTATATCACCTCTCCATAATGCAACATTGGCAATATTATGACGTTCCATTCCTAAGTCTGTATGCTTCAGGAAATAAATCTGTTTCATTATAACCACTGTACAGAATATGAAAACAAGACTGACTATCAATTGTATAACAATCCCGAACTTACGGAAAGCATACGGTCTGTTTACTGAAACTTTCCCTTTGACAGCGTCTTGCAAAGTTCGGCGACGAAAATGATATAGTGGTATCTGAGCCAACAAAAGAGACAAAGCTATCACAATAAACAGATATACTAAAATCTCTCCATAATAAGAGTTGGGAGCTATTCGTGTGAACTCGAGGAAACGGGACATACATATTTCAATAAAGAACAATCCGGCTACCAAAGCTATAAACTGAACAATCAATAGTTCAACGGTCAACTGAACAAACAAATCTTTATTACCTGCTCCATTCACTTTGCGAAGTGCCATTTCACGCCTACGCATATATAACCGACTGATATAGAGAGTCAAATAATTAAATAACGAACAGATAATGACCAATCCACCGGCTAATGAAAAATATAAGATATAGCTAAAAGTAATCACGGTATCTTCCCGAGATACATAACCGGAATAGCGTAAAGCCGATAGCGGGGTCAATAATAGCTCTCCCAATTCATTTTCCTTCTCAATATCATTGATACGGAGAGCAGCAATTTTTTTCTGAAATTCTTCCCCATTTGTCCCCTTACGAATGCGAACAAATAAGTTTTCATTCGCACTCCCCCATTGTGTATAATGTCTGGCAGAAGTTAATATACTATATGGAATATTGGAATGAGAAGACCAGCCACTCACGATTGCTCCAACTTTAGAAGCATGTCCACTAACCTCTACCTCCCGACCCAATGCCTCTTCCTCTCCAAATATCCTTTTAGAAAATTCTTCTGTTATAGCAATTTCCCCATTGGTTCCCTTCAAGAAGTTCACTGTTCCTCTTAATACTCGTATATTAAAAAAGTTCATCAAAACAGAATCTGCAGCAGCCGACACAACATCCTTCTCAGTATCCTTCACACGAAATTTAACTTTCTGTACGGAAGTAGAAGCCATTGCCTCTATTTCCGGATTACCTTTCTGTAAATAATCAGCTAAAGGATAAGGAGTAGAATTGGATATCTTACCAGGTTCATGTGCATAATGTGCACGCACCAGATAAATACGTTCCGCACCTTCGTGAAAAGTATCATAAGTCATTTCATAACGAATCCACAAAGTAGACAATGCAAAGCATACAAAGCCTACTGCCAATCCTAAAATACTCACAATGCTTTGCACCTTATATTTCGCCAGATTGCGGAAAGCTACTTTTAGATAATGTTTTATCATCATACTCTTTTAATGTTACATGCTGACTTCAGTTACTACTTGTCCGTCGAACAGATTGATGACGCGATCAGCGTAACCGGCGTCATGCTGGGAGTGCGTTACCATTACAATCGTTGTTCCTTCCTTATTCAATTCGCTCAATAGCCCCATTACTTCTTTACCATTCTTTGAGTCCAGATTACCGGTAGGCTCATCGGCAAGGATCAATTTAGGGTTGGCAACTACTGCACGGGCGATAGCGACACGTTGCTGCTGACCACCTGACAATTGTTGGGGGAAATGTTTGCTACGATGAGTAATAGCCATTCGTTCCATGGCAGTCTCCACTCTCTTTTTACGTTCGGAAGCTGAGATACCCATATAGAGCAGAGGTAATTCAATGTTTTCATATACGTTCAGTTCATCTATCAGATTGAAACTCTGAAATACAAAACCAATGACTCCTTTACGGAGATTTGTACGCTGCGATTCCGTGTACTTCGAAACTTCCATTCCATTCAGATAATACTCTCCTCCTGTCGGATTGTCCAACAGTCCCAGAATATTAAGTAACGTTGACTTTCCACAGCCGGAAGGTCCCATAATAGCAACAAACTCACCTTGTTTCACTTCAATACTGACATTATTCAATGCCCAAGTTTCCACTTCTTCTGTCTTGAAAATCTTCTGTAAATTAATTGTTTTAATCATAATTGTACTATTTAAAAATTATTGAATTTATTCATTCTTGATAACTTCCGCAGGATTGAGTCGTACAATCCTTAGGATTCTAAAGATAACGGTTAGTGCAGTCAATAAAGTTACTCCTACAAATATTCCTACCCAATATAATATCCCGTCATTAAAGAATATCTGATATATTTCTTTCCACATATGGAGAATGACGTATACCACAGGAAAAGCTAATAAAGCCGATGTTGTCAAAAGTAACATATACAACCGGGAAAACAGTAAGATAATCTGTTTTATTCCCGCTCCGTTTATTTTCCGGATTGCCACTTCTTTCTGCCGACGTTCGGTGTCAAGAGTAATAGCTGAATATACTCCCAATAAAGTTATAATCAGACTTACAATAGAGAAAAATAAAGTTATATTCTTGAATTTAGTTTCCATGGCCTGTTGTTCAATGATATCATCCAAAAAAGTTGTTATTTCGGGCTCAACACTTTCCGGTAACACTTCCTGCAAAAGTTGGGTCATCCATTGGCGGACCTCTTCCTTTTTATCTGTGTAACACTTGATATAACAATGACCTACATTTCCATTATCTTTCATAGGAAAGAAAACATAAGGAGTCTGCTCCTCTTTATAAGCATAAACCGAGGGAGTAAAAGAAGACAATATACCGCGTACAGTATAAGCGTCTTTATAATGATAAAGAGTAGTCCCCAGTATATTTTCTTTTTTATTCATAAATATTTCATCGACCAATATATCATTATTGCCTTCCATATTTTGTCCTGCTGACAAGGGGATATTCATAAAAGAAATAAAATCAGGCGTTACCCTCATTATATTTATTTCTAGCCACCTATCCGAGTCTTTATCTAATTGTATGCCTGTACGATCCGGACTACCATTTAAGTAACCGTCTTCAGAAAGTAAGACATCTTTCACGCCTGAATACTGTCGGATACGTTCAACAAGCGCAACTTTTTCTTCATTTTTCATAAAAGTATAGTCCAATTTAAGACTTAATATGCTATTTTTCTCCGCTTTAGTCAACGTATTGTACAGCGTAGATATTGTAGTATTTGTTTGTAAATAAAGAGCGACAGTCATAGAAACGAATAGCCAACAAATGAAAAACTGGATTCCTAACATGCTATTACGAAAGAAATGCTTTTTACTTTTAAGCCCATTGCTCATGCCTAATTGTATGTTTACCCTACGGATATAAAAAGCAACAGAAAAACAGATCACAAATGTTGCTATGAGAAGAATGATAATATATTGTCCGGCTTGTAACATCAAACGCTCTCTATCAATGGACAAGCTTAAATCAGACAATGAGATATGCATTCCGGAAGACAATATTTCTATGAGTCCGAACATAAATAAAGAAGCGATTACAATGACCAAAAACAATTGCACAAAAAGCATCATTGCCAGATGAAACATATCATTTCCTATTATCTTCCGAATTGTAAATTCCCGTTGGCGATTGATTATACTTCCAATCTGAAAATGGAAAAAGTTTAGTAAAGCAACTAATAAGATTAAAACTGCTACAATGCTAGTTATTGAGCTAAAGATGGTTATCATGTCAGAGTTGCCATTACTTTTTCCAATTGGAGAAACAATCAGGTCATAATCGCAATTAAACATCCGGTGAGTGACATTACTCTTTCTATACACTTCATTTAAATCTTTGGCTGTTCTGCCTTCATGAAGCAATCCGTAAGTATAAACGCCTGTCTGGTCATTATTACCGGTCATTTTAAATAATCCTTCACTATCGTTCAGAATGAGAACTTCAATTGTCCGCATGAAGTTCATACTGACATTGGCTGGAATATCTTTAATCACAGCCTGAATTGTGTATGAGATACCTCCGCTATCAGGAGTTGTTTTCGGAGAAGACCATATTTTGCTTGTCATCACCATACGTTTACCGATAGCCTCCTGATTATATGGAAATAATTTGCGTGCTGTACTTTCTGTTATTACTACCGCATTAGGAGTATAGGCTGCCACTCTCCACGAACCTGCCACAACAGTCGGAGTGAACAAACGATTAAAAAACGAGTCGACTTCTATGCATTCAAATGTATAGGGTAGTTTCTTTTCATCATTTGTATACACATCAAAAGGCCGTTGCCGTGCATAAGCAACTCTGGAATATGCTTCTACTTCATGTCCATATTCTTTTGTCAACTTCTCCGCCAATATTGCAGGAGTACCGGATAACATCCTACCTTCATCAGCTAAATTGATGTCTACCAAACGATGATAATTATTAAAACATTGGTCAACACTCTGCATATAGCGGCTACAATAGAAACAAATACTGAAGCATAGCAGTCCCACAGCCAAGCCTATGGTTGATATAAGATTTTGGGTTTTATATTTCATCAAATTGCGCAAAGCAACTTTTGAATAATGCTGTATCATTTTGTTTTCTTTTATTTTCTAATTCAAATATGGTTTTCCTATTCATTTTTGATAGACTCCACCGGATTAACTCTGGCAATCTTCAAGATACGGAACCAAATCGTTAGTGCCGTTATCATAGCAACAGATATAAAAATCCCTGTCCAGAACCAGAATCCACAGTTAAAGAATACCGTATATATTTGTTTCCATAGCTGTAACACTAGGTATACTAACGGAAAGGATAGAGCTGCGGTAACCATCAACAAAGTTATATACAAACGGGCAAACAACCAGATAATATGCGACATTCCGGCTCCATTTACTTTACGGATAGCCACTTCTTTCTGTCTACGTTCAGTATCGAGGGTAATGCTGGAATATACACCCAACAAGGTAATGATGATACTGACGATTGCGAAAAACAGGATAGTATCTTTCAGCATATATTCCATAGCCTGTATTTCATATAGGTCGTCTTGAAATGTACGAACCTGATACGATATATTCTCCGGAAGTACTTCACGACGGATTTTCTCAATCCACTTTACGACTTCTTTTTGTTGTTCAGGGTAACATTTTACATAGCAATGGCCAACATATTCAGAAGGATCATAGAGCATAAAAGCATAGCCGCCACTATGATAATGGACATCAGTCTGGAAAGGAGTACAAACTCCACATACGGTATAATCATTATTTTGGTCATAAAAATTCATTCCAATTACATTCTTCTTTTGTTTGTTTTGCCATACTTTATCCATGACAAGGTCATTTTTTGTCCGGATAGTTCTGCCCTCCTCTATCGGAATATTCATAAAAGCAAAGAAGTTCAGCGGAACGCACATAATATTGATATCAGTCCAGGAGTTGTCATTCCCTTTCTCGGTCATCAACAGGTTTCCGGATACTCCTTGTGTATAAGCAATATCTGCCAATAAGACATCTTTTACCCCTGCATGTTGCTGAAAACGTTCTACCACACTTAACTTCTCTTCATTTTTCATAAACGAATAGTCTAATGGAATGCTAAGAATCGCTTCTTTTTCTTTTTGGTTAAGCGTATGAAACAATGTTTGGGTTGTTTTCTCCGACTGTAAAAACAATGCGACAGTGAATGATACAAATATCCAGCAGATAAAGAACTGGATTCCCAGCATAAGGTTACGTCCCCACTGCTTACCTCGACGTTTATTTACTCCTCCATGAATGCCTGTTTGTATCGAAATTCTGCGAATACGGACAGATACAAACAGACAAATTGCAGCACAGAGCAATATAAGAAGAATGATATATTGCATAGCGTGTATCAAAAGAATTTCGGGCGGAAAAGTCATTGTAATGCCCTGTAGAGAAAAATCCATTCGGTTGCCAATCAATTCTATTCCCCATATTACTAAAAAGGAAGATATAACCACCACAATCAATGATTGTACAAACAGCAGGCAGAATTGTTGTTTCCAATTACATCCTGCCATTTTCATAATACTGTATTCTTTAGTGCGATTAAGAAAAGAACCGATCAGAAAGTGAAAGAAATTGATTAGTCCGACCAGTAATATCAATGTACCGACTATTCCTGTCACCCATCCCAACACAAAAGCACCTTTCTTCTGTGCCCTGTCGCTAATATAATTAGCAACAACCGCATAAGACTGATTATACATAGTATAACTATAATTACGCTTAGCAAACTGCTGCTCCAGTTCAGCTATATTCGTATTGGGAGAAAGCAAGACATAGGTTCTGGCTCCTGTCATATCGTGACGTTTCGTACTTCGGAAAAGTCCTTCACTATCGTTCAGAACCATTGCATCAGTATGCGTCATAAAACTAAAACCATTGTTTAGCGGGATATCTTTCATTACTGCCTGTACCGTATAAACAATACCTCCTGTTTTCGGAGTACTTTCAGGCGAAGTATGGAGTCGTCGCGCCAAAGTCAGATGCTTACCGATAGCACTTTCTATTTTACCGAATATCTTTATGGCAGTAGATTCACTTAAAATAACGGCATTAGATGTCCGGCTTGCCGTCTTCCAATTTCCGGCTACTATTTGGGGAGTGAATACCTTATTGTATAAAGTATCTATTTCTATCGTTTCAAGTTCGTATGGTAATGATTTTTCCTCTGAAATTTCGGCAAGATAAGAACGTTCACGCGAGTATGTCATACAAGAAATTGCTTCCACCTCTCCCATTGCCCATGTGCGGAGTTCTTCGGATAAAGCCACTTGTGTACCGGAAAAATATGTTTCCGTCTGATAATCATAAAGGTTTAATTCCACAATGCGAGTGTAATTACTGAAACAATGGTTGGTGGTCTCAACAAAACGACTACAATACATACATATGCAGAAACATAGTAATCCTACCGCAAGACCGATGATAGAAATTATATTTTGGGTCTTGTATTTCAGTAAATTACGAAAAGCAACTTTCAAATAGTGTCGTATCATATATTATTATTTTTATTCTATTTTCATTATTTTGGCCGGGTCAATACGTGATGCCTTTTTTATTTGCCAGCACAGTGTGCCTAAAGAGATACAACTTACTACGAGCAATGCTATCAGAAAGACATTCATGCTTAACGGAGCTTTTATCACAAGGGCTTTAGTATACTGATAAATCAAGTAGCAGGACAATGGAATAGATACTGCAAAAGCGCTTCCCAATACAACCAAATATTTACATCCAAGCAGCAAGTACAAGTCTTTCACCAATGCACCGTTTACTTTACGAATTGCAATCTCCCGATAGCGCTGACGAATATCAAATAATGAAATACCGAATAATCCGAGACAGATTATTATAATTCCAATACATGCAAAAATAGCATATACCATGGCTATTCGCCGGTCGTTTTTATAGAGTGCCGCCACATCATCATCCAATAGTGAGTATTTAAAGTCTTCCGTACCATATACTTTTTTCTGAATATCTTTAAGATAATTGATGACTACCTGAGTTTTCCCCGGATAACAAGCAATCTGATAGTAATCTCCCTTCAACCGTTTATTTACGATAAATACCATAGGGCGAGCACCCAATCCTACATGTCTATCATAATAATCTTCTATTACGGCACCAATAGGCTGTGCCTGTAAATCGGGTTTTATCTTTCTCATCTGCTCATTAATTATAGTAGCCCCCTTGCAACTTGTGTAGCCTAAAGCGGCCAATGCGGCACGGTTGACAACTATAATTTCACCTCCTTGTTCTTTATCTGCTTCCGATAAATCTCCTTCAATAAAAGGAATCTCAAAGAGTTTAAAGAAACTGTCGGTAACATAACTCTGATTCAACGTAACCAGTTCTCCTTTTGCATTTCGAAATCCTGCAGAATAATCAAACCCAAGAATAGAATAAAAACCGGTTGTCCAGCTTTGGATATCCGGACAATTATCTATCAGTTGATCTATCGCTAAAACTCTTTCTTTACGTTGGTTTACAGTTTCAGATGTATACGAAGAATAATCGTTCGATTCATATATCATATTTGCCTGAATTATATCTTTTGTACGGAATCCCGGATCTGTCTGCAACATCAAATTGAATTGCTTATTAAAATAGATGGAAAGTAAGACCAATAAAAAGGTAACAACATATTGTACAAAAAGGAATATCATACGAAAATGAATAGAACGTTTATCGGTACCTAATGCCTTGAGAGCAACAGCCGGTAAAGAGCGCTGGCATTTTATATGTGAATACAGGCTTACAGTCAAAGACAGGAATATCAGGATAGATATCGACAATATCCAGTCGAATTTAGTATAGACTATCCGGCTATCCAACAAGTGGGATACAAAAACAGATGTTATTTCAACAATAAACCATGCAAACACAATAGAAACGGCTATCAGTAGAACGTTTTCTGTGAAAATTTGCGTAAACAGTGTATTGCCACTGGCACCGAATACTTTTCGAAGATTGTAAGTCCTCCCTCGTTTCACCATTAATACAGAATAAAGATTAATAAAGTTGATAATCCCGGCAAACAGTATCAATAAACAAATTCCTCCAAGAATGAATAGATGAGAACGATTCCCACTAACAAGCATACTAGGCCCTGTTTGGTAAAGTAATGCTTGCTCCCAATACATTTGACTGACAGGAATAAGAGAGAATGTGTATTTACGAACATCTCCGAAACGAGAATCTTGATTTATAAACCGGGGATAACTCCCTATTTGATTGGCTTGTTCCACTGCCTTCTCAGAAGTAAACTGAATAAACTCCAAAGGCATCCGTCCCCAGTCTGTCGAAAATGCATGAGAAAGTACTATATCGAAATTGAATGTTTGTTTATTTACCGGCTTTTTCAATATACCTGTCACCTTGATATCTTTACCGTTAGAAAAACGTAACACCTTACCTAGCGGATTTTCTTTACCAAAAAGTTTTTTGGCGAAATCTTCCATTAACAATGCTGATTCCGGAGCTTCCAAAGAAATCTCTCCCTGCAATACTTGATAAGGAAAAAGTCTGAAATAAGCATTGTCAGCTATTAAGGCATGTACAGAAAAACGATTTGTCTGATAATCTACATAATCATTCTCAAGCAATATTACACTTGAACGTGTCAGTATAACATTGTCATCTATATAAGTACTATCACGCTTTCCTATTTCTGCCTTACTCAACACCCGGTTTCCATCAAACGACACTTGAACTCCATATACCTGATTACGGTCTATACAATGCATATCTACTGTTGTTTCACGATAAATATAACGGGACAAGATAATACAACAGGCTAGACTAAGTGTCAGTCCGAGTAAATTGATAGTCGTATATGATTTCGCACGTAATAAAAAGCGTACTGCATATTTCAGTGTTTTCATACTATCTGTTTAAAGTTGTCTGTTTATCTTAATATTAATTCCTCAGCATCGCCAAAGGTATCATATCCCGTCGTAATAACCCAATCTCCCGGCCGTAAACCTTCTGTAATTTCGTATTGTTGCGGATTTTGGCGACCGACAGACAAAGGTACACGAACAGCTTTTGTTTTTGAAGCATTCACCTTATAAATCCATTGTCCTCCCGTAGCCTGATAGAAATTGCCGCGTGGGATAATAAGCGTCTGCTCCGGTTGCCCTAGTTCTATCTGTACACGGAAACTCTTGCCCACTCTTACGTTATCAGGCATATCATCTGTGAAAACAAGATCGACATCAAACATACGGTCTTTTACTTCAGGGACAACTTTCGTTATTCTTAACGGATATTTCTTCCCTTGATAATTAATGGTAGCAGGCAATCCGGTAGTAATCCGGTCAATATAATATTCACTGAGCGAAGTATGGATTTTATATTGGTCAAGTACCTTTATCTCAGCAATACTTTCGCCGGAAGACACTTGCTGCCCGGGAGTAACCTTCACAAAGCTAAGCTGTCCTTTTATCGGAGCCGTTACCACTAAATTATTCAAACGTTCATGAACGCGTTCATATTTTTTCCGTTCTCTTTCTCGGTCGTTGCGGATAAGTTCTTTACGAATCATTGTCACAGCAGAATCGTGCCGCAAGCTCTCCTGTTGCAAAGCTGCATTTTTTTGTTTATAATTATACTCATCTTCAGCTACTTGCAACTGGGCCTTACTCTTTACTCCCATTTGATATTCCTCACGGTCAAGAGCAATGCTTTTTTTCAGACGCTCAAGCTCATAATTATTCGTCAAGGCCTGCTGTTTCAAATTCAGGCTCTTTTGCTCCATTTCAATCTCCTGCTCCTGGTAGGTAATCATTTGTTTTTCCCATTCATCACGCTGATCTTCAATGTTACGAAGTAGGTCCGGATTAGAAAGAATAAGAATAGTATCACCTTGCTGAAGTAAACTGCCTTCTTCACCTACTATGCTTTCTACACTTCCTGCTTCGCGGGTATTGACTTTAATTGTCAATATAGGTTGAATTAGTCCTTCTACATCTACATATTCCATAAAGTCAGCATCTTTCACTTCCGCTATCTGAATATTCTCGGCATCAACACGCAGCTTCCTGGGACCTAATGAAAGGACGATTACATAAATCAGAAAGGAGATAAACAAAAGTCCTCCTGTCAGATAGTATCTATAACGAATGTACCACGGTTTCTTTTCTAATTTTATATCCATGAGGTTATATAGTTTTTATATTTATATCAATTATAAAAAATCATTCTATCCTATTCAATGAGGAGATTATAATCCTCCGTCAGCAACTTGTTACTCTCAAAATCATAAAGTGTCATGCTACGGAGTGTGTAATACAAACTCCAATAGTTGTATAAAGCCGATACATAATTACGGCGTGCACTATCTTTTTCTGAAATGGAAGCGTTCAAATCAAGAATGGTAGATTTTCCCAATATATAAAGTTTACGGGCAACTTCATTCCTCCGTTGGGCGGTTTCATCTGTACGGGCAGCGATACGGACACGTTGCGTTTGCAGATTAAACTGCTTCACCAGTTTACGGACATTCAGTTCAAAATCCGTCCTGTTTTGTTCCACCTGCGTATAAACCAGGTCACGGTTAGAACGGGCTACCCGTACCTGTCCCTTTCCCCGTCCCCAATCTAAAATTGGTAGGGAGATACTTAAACTTACATATTGTTGATCTAAAAGGTTTCGATAAGCCTCTGGTAATTTATCCGCTGTCTGTGTCAGTCCGAAACGAAGATAAATGTCTGCTTTCAAACCTGCATTGGCACGGGCTCTCGCAACCGCACTTTCACTTTCCAGCTTGCGCCGTTTCATCGTTTGTATATCCGGGCTATTCTCATACGCCAATGCTAGCGCCTCATTCAGATTAATACTGAAATCCGGTATCCGGGAACTGACACGTACACGAATCTCCCTCTCTTCCTGAATGCCCAGATATGAACGGAGTTCCTGCATACAGTTATCCATTTCAATACGGGCGTTCATACGATTTGTTTCTTCTGTAAGACGGTTAAGCTCCAGTTGCAGCATTTCATTCTCCGTTATTGTCCCGATATTGTAACGTCCTTGTGCATAGCGATATAACGTGTCGGCATTCGCATAATTAAAGGATGCTATGTCATAATTACTTTGGGCAGTGGCTAGAGCAAAAAATTTATTAATCGCATTGGCAGATACAAGTTCTAATGTCTCTACATAGCTTTTCTTTGCCTCCTGATAGCGTACCGGTTCTATTCGTTTATCCCATTTCAAACTATTGTAGCCGAAAAGCGATTGCCGGTATCCTATCATGATAGGTGAAGTCTGCCACGAATATTTATGTTCGCTGAACAAATCCATACGTTGTGCGGACGTTTCAAGAAACAAGGAACCTCCTGTCCAAGGTATGTTTTGTGAAAGATTCAAAGTCAGATCAGTATTCAACAAATTCTGCTCAACAAACTTAACGGAACCGTCCCCCATTGTTATCTTATTAATGGCACGATTCAGATTAGGATCGGATGTCAAGTTCAAAGTCGGTAAATAGTTGGCACGATAATATTTATAATTCCAATAAGCCGAACGGAAGCTATGACGTGCCGTCTGCGCATCGGGAGACTCTAGACGAGCAATCTTCACAACTTGTTCCAATGACAGTTCTGTTGTCTGATCTTGAGCAGCCAATAATTCCGTCGCCAGGATTCCAATACTTATGCAGATTATTTTCAGATTCATTCTTAGTTTTATTTGTTATTTATAATTCAAAACCTGTGCCATTTATATAAATATTTGTATATCAATGAAATATACTTGTTTTTCTTTTTAAAATAGCGTGCAAATACGCACGAAAATAGTGCGTAATCGCACATACAACACATGATTATTATCCATATCTTTGCCGGTGCAGTAAAGGAAAAAGATTATATTCTAATTAGCTAAAAGAATGGAAGAAGTAAACAAACTGGGAAAGATACTTATAGTAGATGATAACGAAGATGTCCTCTTCGCTCTAAACCTGCTGTTGGAACCTTACACAGAAAAAATAAAGGTAGCCACCACTCCCGACCGAATCGAACATTTCATGACCACTTTTCAACCTGATCTTATTTTATTAGATATGAATTTTAGCCGTGACGCTATTAGTGGTCAGGAAGGATTCGAAAGCTTGAAGCAAATATTGAAAATCGATCCGCAAGCGATTGTCATCTTTATGACTGCCTATGCAGATACTGATAAAGCAGTACGGGCTATCAAAGCCGGTGCAACAGACTTTATCCCCAAACCGTGGGAAAAGGAAAAACTACTGGCCACTCTTACTTCCGGAATGCGATTACGTCACTCTCAACGGGAAGTAAACATTTTGAAGGAGCAGGTAGAATTACTTAGCGGTCAGAATTCTTCGGAAGGAGATATTATAGGAGAATCTCCTGCCATGCAGGAAGTTTTCACCACAATAAATAAATTAAGCAGCACAGATGCCAATATCCTTATTTTAGGAGAAAATGGAACAGGAAAAGACGTAATCGCCCGTCTTCTCTATCGCTGCTCTCCTCGATACGGCAAACCTTTTGTCACTATTGACTTGGGAAGTATTCCCGAACAACTTTTTGAAAGCGAACTGTTCGGATTTGAGAAAGGAGCTTTCACCGACGCAAAAAAATCAAAAGCCGGACGAATGGAAGTTGCCACTAACGGAACTCTGTTTCTGGATGAAATCGGTAACCTTTCACTTCCTATGCAATCGAAGTTATTGACAGCTATTGAAAAGCGACAAATCAACCGTTTAGGCAGTACGCAGGCTGTTCCTATTGACGTCCGCCTGATTTGTGCCACAAACGCGGACATCCGTCAACTAGTGGACGAAGGAAACTTCCGCCAGGACTTGCTCTATCGTATCAACACCATTGAAATACATATTCCTCCACTCCGTGAACGTGGAAATGATATTATTCTACTAGCTGAATATTTTCTACAACGGTATGCACGTAAATATAAAAAAGATATGCGTGGCCTGACTCGGGAAGCCAAAAACAAACTGTTAAAGTATGCCTGGCCCGGAAATGTACGCGAATTGCAGCATACAATAGAGCGCGCTGTTATATTAGGAGACGGCTCTTTATTAAAACCGGAAAATTTTCTTTTCCATGCCAGTCCTAAACAGAGGAAGGAAGAAGAAATGATACTGAATCTGGAACAACTGGAGCGTCAAACTATTGAGAAAGCAATGAAACTCAGCGAAGGGAATATCTCCCGTGCTGCCGAGTATCTGGGCATAACCCGTTTTGCCCTATATCGTAAACTTGAAAAACTAGGCCTATGAAACGATTTGCAATCAGAGTGATTTTACACATTTTATTTATAATGTTGCTTTCTATCGGAAGTTGCCTGTTGTTTCAAAAACAGTTATGGTTCAGTACCGTTATCTGCATCATACTATTAATAACCTTTGGTATACACCTATACCGTATGCAATTCAAGCAAATAATTTTATTGAGACGGCTGACAGACGGACTTCGATACAATGACATGATGCAAACTTTCCACCCGCCTTTTAAAAATAAAATAATGAATGAGTGGGCAAAAGAACTTTCAGAGAGCCTAAAAGATTTTCGGGGAAGATTATTAGCAGAGGAAATCAAACATCAATATTACGAAAACTTATTAAATAAGGTAGATACAGCCGTACTTGTTACCGACAAAGCCGGACATATAGAATGGATGAACCAAGCTGCTGTCACGCATTTAGGACAGATCTCACAATTACCGGAAGCACTCCTGAGAGCTTCTGCAATTAATGATATTCCTATTATTCGTATTGAACAAAACAGCACTGTTTTGGAAATGGCTATTTCTTGTACGAAATTTGTAACACAAGGAAAAGAGCAACAAATAATCAGCCTGAAAAACATCCATTCCGTACTGGAACGAAATGAAATGGAAGCCTGGCAAAAGCTGATACGTGTATTGACGCATGAAATAATGAATTCTATCACACCGATTATCTCTCTTTCAGAAACACTGAGCGAAAGGGGGATACCCAAACTGCTTGGAGAAAAAGAATATTCCATTATGTTACAAGCCATGCAGACTATTCATAGAAGAAGCAAAGGATTATTGGAGTTCGTTGAAAATTATCGTCGCTTGACACGAATCCCTACTCCTGTCTGCACCAAAGTTTCTATCACGGAACTGTGTATGGATTTAAAGAAATTATTCCCGGAAGAATATATCCATTTTGAAATCCCTTCATCAGACCTAACCTTATATATAGATCGGGCTCAAATAGAGCAAGTTCTCATCAATTTATTGAAAAATGCCCGTGAAGCCTGTGGTAGGCAATCTGATAAGGATATTCGGGTAGAAGTAATAATTTCGCCTGCTGGCAATAAGCTTCTGACAGTATCTGACAATGGGGAAGGTATTTTGCCCGATGTTCTTGATAAGATATTTGTACCTTTCTTTACTACCAAAACATCCGGTTCCGGTATCGGACTTAGTTTATGTAAGCAAATTATGACTTTACATGAAGGGAGTATTAATGTAAAATCAGAATCAGGTAAAGGAAGTAAGTTTATTCTCACTTTTCCTAAATAATTGCAGTCTTTTTGTGTATCTTGTGGATAATATGAAAAACTCATGAAAGAGAGGTCTTCACCTTCTATCCCCGATAAATAAAAGAAAGTATCTGTTTCTGATTCATAACCCATAGCTTTAGATATCGTAAAGCTATGCTTTATCTCTCCTAAAGCACCGCTTTATATTATAGATGATGAACAAATAGAAATATATATCTATAAACAAGTTCAAAGATAATTCAAAGAATTGCCTTCTTTATCTCTCACAAACAAAGTAGAATCAACTTATCATTTGTATAAAACCAAAAAAAGCTGAAACATAGTATGCATCAGCTTTTTATTTTTAAATTTCTTGACTTAATATTTTCGTCGGGGTAGCGGGATTCGAACCCACGACCCCCTGCTCCCAAAGCAGGTGCGCTAACCGGACTGCGCTACACCCCGAAAAACTTTTAACAGAACTTCCTTTTTCTTTGTAGTCGGGGTAGCGGGATTCGAACCCACGACCCCCTGCTCCCAAAGCAGGTGCGCTAACCGGACTGCGCTACACCCCGCTACTTTCTGAAGGATTGTTCTTTTCAAAAGCGGTGCAAAGATAGGGAGTATTTTTTAATTGACAATAGCTAAACGGATGTTTTTTACTTATTATTTTTCAATACCCTGAAATTCATTCGTTTGCATTTCAATATTTCTTTTTGGCAGAGATCAAAAGCATCATAGGACATCGAAGCTCATCTTTCATTTCCGGAATAGTGTTCAACATCACTTCGTTTGGTTGTGGTTCTATTAATTCGAATATTTCAAATCCTGCTTGAAGAAGACTAGCATACTTATTTTCTTTCATAATTTAAGTAAAGAGGGATCTGTTACATGGACAAAGATATGTATTAATGCGTTTATTGAGATGAATTAATCGAAAATATATTCTAGTAAAATGAACTATCTTTTGCTGTTTTCTGTTTTCAAAGTAGAAACTTAAAAAATAAAAGCCATATGAAAACAAGAAAACAAAAAGAAACAAATGAAAAAGAAATTCATTTGTTAGAACAAAAAGGATATGAAAGAATGATGAATGAGATAATGCCGGTACAACAGGCAGAGGTTTATCGCAAGCCGACCAAGAAAGTAGTAGAAGAGGCTGTAAAAGAATTAAATCCTGATACAAACAGCTTGGGTAGCAGAGGGTGAATTCATCCTCTGTCTTTTATGATTGTTTTAGAAGTCAATCTCTTTAAAAAACGATTTCTCTTAAAAATCATAAAAAACATTATTGCATCAATTCTATTGAAAAGACGAGAAAAGCTATAGTACTTGCGATATCAGATTCTTTCTATTTATCATTTTAAATACATTAATATCGAGAGAATACAAATTCCCTACTCACATGTTAAGATAATATTCCCGAGTCAATGCTATATATTCCTTACTATATTGATGCCGGGCAACTTCTGTCAATAGTTCTTCCACAATGCATTCCTGATTAGAAAAAGAAAAGGTAATCAGAGTACGTTTAGGAATACCACCGGGCTTAGTTATCACATTTAGTTGCCGGACTGCCTGCAATTTCTTTTCAGAAGCTATCATCTTTACTCTATCAGCTACATCCATCGGAATCACAATCGTAAAAGTTCCATTTTCTGTCAATAAACCGGTTACTCCTTCCAATAATTCCTCATAAGTCAAAGAATCATTATGCCGGGCAGAATTTCTTTGTTGATCTGGACATCCTAATGAATCAACAAAATACGGAGGATTAGAAACAATCACGTCAAACTTCTCAGGAGATTGATATTTTCTAAAATCAGCCTGTACTACTTCTATCTGCTTCTTCCAAGGAGAACGAACAATATTTTCCTTAGCCTGCCCGGCAGCAGCTTCATCAATTTCCAATGCTACAATATTTGTATTCGGCAAACTACGTTGAGCCAACATTAAAGCGACCAACCCGGTTCCTGTCCCAACATCCAGAATACTATGCGCACCTTGAACAGAAGTCCACGCTCCCAAAAGTACTCCGTCCGTACCAACTTTCATAGCACACTTATCATGCCATACCGTAAACTGCTTAAATTGAAAATAAGGATTTGACATTTTATCACTTGTTTTTAAACCTGTTTTATTCTACTATTTTACTGGAAATCGCCAAAAATAAATAATTATTATGGAATACTTCTCCGATCGCTCTATATTTTGGCATTGTTTTTGTGTTTTTATTCTAACAGTGCTTTATTATTAGAGAGAATCAATTAACTTTGCAAACGATTTATGCATATTTGTATGACATAAACTAAATTAAAACGAAAAGATGAAAGAAAGATACTTATTGGAAGATGTAGGTGATAACAATGGCTTCTCGCTGATTACTGACTATGATGGCAACGACGAGCAAGCATTTGAAGTGAATGTCAAATCTGGTGAAATTCTTCCGGTCCTCCCCCTTCGTAATATGGTGTTGTTTCCCGGAGTTTTTCTTCCTATAACAGTAGGACGAAAATCCTCACTCAAGCTTATACGTGATGCCGAGAAAAAGCATAAGGACATCGCAGTGGTATGTCAAAGATCAGCCCATACGGAAGACCCGAAGTTGGAGGATTTACATAATGTGGGTACTGTAGGACGGATTGTACGTGTGCTGGAAATGCCGGATCAAACAACGACTGTTATTCTTCAGGGAATGAAACGTCTGATTCTAAAAGACATCACAGAGACTCATCCATATTTAAAAGGTGAAATTGAACTCTTGGAAGAAGATGTTCCAAGTAAAGACGACAAGGAATTTCAAGCTTTGGTAGAAACCTGTAAGGACTTGACAATGCGTTATATCAAATCGTCAGATGTAATGCACCAGGACTCGGCATTTGCTATCAAGAACATTAATAATTCAATGTTCCTGGTTAATTTCATTTGTTCGAATCTTCCGTTCAAGAAAGATGAGAAAATGGATTTATTAAGCATTAACTCATTGCGTGAACGTACTTATCACCTATTGGAAATCTTAAACCGTGAGGTCCAGTTGGCTGAAATCAAGGCATCTATTCAAATGCGTGCCCGTGAAGATATCGACCAGCAACAACGCGAATATTTCCTGCAACAGCAAATCAAAACGATTCAGGACGAGTTGGGTGGTAGCGGTCAGGAACAGGAAATTGAAGAAATGCGCCAGAAGGCGGAACGTATGCGCTGGAATGCGGAGGTCAGAGAAACTTTCCTGAAAGAATTGGCCAAGTTGGAACGTACTCATCCGCAATCTCCGGATTACAGTGTTCAGCTTAACTACCTTCAAACCATGCTAAACCTTCCGTGGGGAGTTTATACGACAGACAATCTGAATTTAAAGAATGCAGAGAAGACATTGAATAAAGACCACTATGGACTGGAAAAAGTGAAAGAGCGTATTTTGGAACATTTAGCTGTACTAAAATTGAAAGGTGACATGAAATCACCTATTATCTGTCTATATGGTCCTCCGGGAGTTGGTAAGACATCCCTCGGAAAATCCATAGCGTCTGCATTAAAACGAAAATATGTACGTATGTCCTTAGGAGGCGTACACGATGAAGCAGAAATTCGCGGACACCGTAAAACATATATCGGTGCTATGCCGGGACGAATCATCAAAAGCTTGATCAAAGCCGGTGCTTCCAACCCTGTTTTTATTCTGGATGAAATAGACAAGGTGAGTGCCGACCGCCAGGGCGACCCGTCGTCTGCTTTGTTGGAAGTGCTCGACCCGGAACAGAATACTTCTTTCCACGACAACTTTCTGGATGTAGATTATGACCTGTCAAAAGTCTTGTTTATTGCAACTGCCAATAACTTGAATACAATCCCCGGTCCATTGCTCGACCGTATGGAACTAATTGAAGTCAGCGGCTATATCACGGAAGAAAAGATTGAGATTGCCCGTAAACACTTACTCCCCAAGGAACTGGAAGCTAACGGATTAAAGAAGAGTGATATTAAACTTCCGAAAGAAACATTGGAAGCTATCATAGAGTCATATACCCGCGAAAGCGGTGTCCGTGAACTGGAAAAGAAGATTGGCAAGATTCTTCGTAAGTCTGCACGTCAGTATGCAACGGACGGATATTTTGCTAAAACGGAAATTAAGCCGACAGACTTGTATGACTTTTTAGGTGCACCGGAATATACACGTGACAAATATCAGGGAAATGATTACGCAGGTGTAGTGACCGGATTGGCATGGACAGCTGTAGGAGGTGAAATACTCTTTGTTGAAACCAGTTTGAGCAGAGGCAAGGGCGGACGTCTCACATTAACCGGTAATCTGGGAGATGTAATGAAGGAATCTGCTATGCTTGCACTTGAATATATCAAGTCGCACGCTTCACTTTTGCAGCTTAACGAAGATATTTTTGATAACTGGAATATTCATATCCACGTTCCTGAAGGCGCAATTCCTAAGGATGGACCGTCAGCAGGTATCACTATGGCTACTTCTTTGGCTTCCGCATTGACACAAAGAAAAGTGAAAGCTAATATTGCCATGACAGGAGAAATAACTCTCCGTGGTAAAGTGCTTCCCGTAGGTGGTATCAAGGAAAAGATTCTAGCCGCCAAACGTGCCGGCATCAAGGAGATCATCATGAGTGTAGAGAATAAGAAAAATATTGATGAAATTCAGGATATCTATCTGAAAGGATTGACTTTCCACTATGTAAATGACATAAAGGAGGTATTTGCAATAGCTCTGACAAACGAAAAAGTGGCGGACGCCATTGATTTATCTGTTAAGAAACCCAGCCAGGAATGACATTTGAGTTACAATATACAGACACTAAAAGTAATGCCCGTGCAGGTTTGATTACAACAGACCACGGGCAAATACAAACCCCTATCTTTATGCCTGTGGGTACACTGGGCACAGTTAAAGGAGTACACCTGACAGAACTGAAAGAGGATATTCGAGCGCAGATTATTCTGGGGAACACCTACCATTTATATCTTCGTCCGGGACTAGAGGTGATTGAAAAGGCAGGTGGCCTGCATCGTTTTAACGGATTCGACCGTCCTATGCTTACTGATAGCGGTGGTTTTCAGGTATTTTCCCTCGCCGGAATCCGGAAATTACGGGAAGAAGGTGCTGAATTCCGTTCTCATATCGATGGCAGCAAGCATATTTTCACGCCGGAAAAAGTCATGGATATAGAACGTACGATCGGAGCCGATATCATGATGGCTTTTGACGAATGTCCTCCGGGAGACTCGGACTATGCGTATGCCAAAAAGTCACTAGGGTTGACACATAGGTGGCTCGACCGATGTATACAACGTTTTAATGAAACCGAACCTAAATACGGTTATAATCAATCTCTTTTTCCTATCGTGCAAGGATGTGTTTATCCCGACTTGCGTAAGCAGTCTGCAGAGTTTGTAGCTTCTAAAGGTGCCGACGGGAATGCTATCGGTGGTCTTGCGGTAGGCGAACCGGTAGACAAGATGTATGAAATGATTGAGATCGTCAATGAAATTCTTCCCAAAGACAAACCGCGTTATTTAATGGGAGTCGGCACTCCTGTCAATATTCTTGAAGGCATAGAGCGGGGAGTCGATATGTTCGACTGCGTGATGCCTACAAGAAACGGACGAAATGGCATGCTGTTTACAAAAGATGGAATCATTAATATGCGAAACAAAAAATGGGAAATGGACTTCTCTCCTATTGAAGTAGACGGAGCTTCCAGCGTAGACACTCTATACAGTAAAGCATATCTGCGTCATCTTTTCCACGCACAAGAACTGCTGGCAATGCAAATCGCTTCCATACACAATCTGGCATTCTATCTATGGTTAGTGGGTGAAGCCCGGAAACATATCATTGCCGGAGATTTTTCTACTTGGAAACCGATGATGGTTAAAAGAGTATCAACTAGATTATAAGGAATGAAAAGCAATCGATTTATAAAACGGCTGGACTGGTATATCATCAAGAAGTTCTTGGGGACATACGTATTTGCTATTGCATTAATCATTTCTATTGCAGTAGTGTTCGACTTCAACGAGAAGATGGACAAGCTTATGGAGCATGAAGCTCCTTGGAGTAAAATCATCTTTGAATATTACATGAACTTTATCCCCTATTTCTCTAATCTGTTCAGTCCGCTGTTCGTATTCATTGCCGTTATTTTCTTTACTTCCAAACTGGCGGAAAATTCTGAAATTATTGCCATGTTCTCTACCGGCATGAGTTTTAAGAGAATGATGCGTCCGTACATGATTTCTGCTGCCATTATTGCATTAACAACATTCATGTTAAGCTCGTATGTGATTCCTAAAGGAAGTGTGACGCGCCTGAACTTTGAAGATAGGTACATCAAACCTAAAAAGCAGAATACGGCACGTAACGTACAGTTGGAAGTGGATAGTGGTGTCATTGCATATATAGATAACTATAACAACGCAATGAAGACAGGAAACCGTTTCTCTTTGGATAAATTTGTCGATAAAAAACTGGTTTCACATTTGACCGCACGCCGTATAACTTATGATACTGCTACCGTCCACAAATGGACTATCCATGACTATATGGTACGCGAATTAGACGGTTTAAAGGAAAAAATCACCAAAGGAGACAAAATCGACTCTATAATCAACATGGAACCATCCGATTTCCTGATTATGAAGAACCAACAGGAAATGCTGACCAGTCCTCAATTGAGTGATTATATCGAGAAACAGAAACGAAGGGGATTTGCCAATATTAAGGAATTTGAGATTGAATATCACAAACGAATTGCCATGTCATTCGCCTCTTTCATTCTGACAATTATTGGTGTTTCGCTTTCGTCACGGAAAACAAAAGGCGGTATGGGACTTCATCTGGGTATCGGATTAGGATTGAGTTTCTCTTATATCTTATTCCAGACAATTACTTCAACTTTTGCTATTAATGGAAACGTACCTCCTGTTATCGCTGTGTGGATTCCAAACATCCTTTATGCGGGTATCGCATTCTTCCTGTACCAGAAGGCGCCTAAATAGAAGGATAAAGAATATATAAAATAGAAGTTCCGCCTATTCCTGCTTGAAAGCAAGTGTAGGCGGAACTTTTTTGTTGTATCCATTTCCTCTTTTGTCTATTCTTCATTATTCGCCAGACAGCGAACCGAAAAATACCTCTTTCTCCTTACATTTCCAAAATCGTCAACCGACTTCTTTTACATAAGCAGAAAGATCTGCAGCAGAGATGTTTTTGGCTATAATAACACCATTTCCATCCAATAAATAGTTAGTGAACCCCCGATTCAAACGGTACTTCTTAAACAATCCGGAGTCCTCGCCTTCTGTTTCCACGAAACAAGTGGGCGTAACTATTTGGTCCTTACGAACGGTTTCCTTGAAAATCGACTGATATTCGTCAAACGATACGGAAACCATTTCCACATTACGGGAAGAACGAAGCACATTGCTCAAACTTACATTTTGCATCCGGGACTGCGCATCATAACTTGCCCAAAAACTTAGCAACACATAGCGGCCTTTCATATTAGCCAGTTTAAATGCAGGTTGCTCTTCTGATGTAGATTCGATTTTAAAATCAGGGGCTACATCACCCTCACTCAAACCTCCGGTCGGTTTGTCTTTCTCAACGAAAGCGGTCAAGGAACAAATCAGTAATACAACAAAAATCCATTTTACATGTCTCATGTAATTCGGTTTTAGTTAATACTATCCGGGACTGTCCTTAAACAGTGGTTTCTTCCCGAAACGTTGTCTTTTCAGGCATCAGGCGAAGAGGAATCCGCTGATTATCAGAGCCTTTATTTTTGAAACCGAGTGCAAAGGTAAGTAATTATTAAATTAACTTCCAAAAAAACAAGCAAAAATCTTACTTTTTGAGTATAACTTTTTATGTTATTTAGCATAAAAACGAACTTTTTTCTCTACTTTTGCAGGATTAAAGTCTATTTCTTATGCAACCATCAAATACTGAATTAATTCTGATTCGAGTTACTGGCGAAGATCGCCCGGGACTGACCTCATCCGTGACTGAAATACTTGCCAAATATGATGCTACCATTCTCGACATCGGTCAGGCGGATATTCATAACACATTGTCATTGGGTATCCTTTTCAAAAGTGAAGAAAGACATTCCGGGTTCATCATGAAAGAACTGTTGTTTAAAGCTTCTTCATTGGGAGTCACGATTCGGTTTGAGCCAATCACGACCGAACAGTATGAGAATTGGGTAGGTATGCAAGGTAAAAACCGCTATATCCTGACTGTGTTGGGGCGCAAGCTTTCTGCGCTGCAACTATCCGCAGCTACCAAGATATTGGCCGAGCAAGGTATGAACATTGATGCTATCAAGCGTCTGACAGGTCGTATCCCATTAGATGAAGACAAGACAGACACACGTACCCGTGCCTGTATCGAATTTTCCGTGAGAGGGACTCCCAAAGACCGAGTTGCTATGCAGGAAGGATTAATGAAACTGGCAAGCGAACTGGAAATGGACTTTTCTTTCCAACAAGATAATATGTACCGCCGTATGCGCCGCCTAATTTGTTTCGATATGGATTCTACATTGATTGAAACAGAAGTTATTGATGAATTGGCTATCCGTGCCGGTGTAGGTGATCAGGTTAAAGCTATTACAGAAAGTGCCATGCGGGGAGAAATAGACTTCACGGAAAGCTTTACGCGTCGTGTAGCACTCTTAAAAGGACTGGACGAGTCTGTGATGCAGGAGATTGCAGAAAGTCTGCCTATTACAGAAGGTGTGGACCGATTGATGTATGTACTGAAGAAATATGGTTATAAAATTGCTATCCTTTCCGGAGGGTTTACTTATTTCGGTCAATACCTGCAAAAGAAATACGGCATCGACTATGTATATGCAAATGAGTTGGAAATTGTTGACGGGAAACTGACCGGACGTTATCTGGGAGACGTGGTAGACGGGAAGCGGAAAGCTGAACTACTCCGATTGATAGCTCAGGTCGAGAAAGTGGATATTGCACAGACAATTGCTGTAGGAGACGGTGCAAACGATCTGCCGATGTTAGGAATTGCCGGACTCGGCATTGCATTTCATGCCAAACCCAAAGTTGTGGCAAATGCCAAGCAATCCATTAACACTATCGGACTTGATGGAGTACTCTATTTCCTAGGATTCAAAGATTCTTATTTGAATATGTAATTGAGAGAGAAAAATAGTTTATCTTTGCTAACAAATAAATTGAAAGAATGAAGTTTTCCGAACTGCAACTTAATGCAAATGTGCTTGAGGCGCTCGATGCCATGCGATTTGACGAATGTACACCTATACAGGAACAAGCAATTCCAATAATACTTGAGGGTAAAGACTTGATAGCAGTGGCACAGACAGGTACAGGTAAGACGGCAGCATTTCTGCTTCCCGTACTGAATAAACTATCCGAAGGTAAACATCCGGAGGATGCGATTAATTGTGTTATCATGTCTCCTACCCGGGAATTAGCGCAACAAATCGACCAGCAAATGGAAGGTTTCTCCTATTTTATGCCTGCATCAAGTGTGGCGGTATATGGTGGAAACGACGGTATCCTGTTCGAACAACAGAAAAAAGGGCTTACATTAGGAGCTGACGTAGTTATTGCTACTCCCGGACGTTTAATCGCTCATTTAAGTCTTGGATATGTAGATCTTTCCAAGGTTTCTTATTTTATATTGGACGAAGCGGACCGTATGCTCGATATGGGATTTTATGATGATATTATGCAGATAGTGAAATACTTGCCGAAAGAACGGCAGACTATCATGTTTTCTGCGACAATGCCTGCCAAGATCCAGCAGTTAGCAAATACCATCCTGAATAATCCATCGGAAATAAAACTTGCAGTTTCAAGGCCTGCCGATAAAATTATCCAGGCTGCCTATGTTTGCTACGAGAATCAAAAGTTGGGAATTATACGTAACCTTTTTATGGATGAAGTTCCCGAACGTGTTATTATCTTCGCGTCTTCTAAAATCAAGGTTAAGGAAGTGACAAAAGCCTTGAAATCAATGAAGCTGAATGTAGGAGAAATGCACTCGGATCTTGAACAAGTCCAACGAGAAGCAGTTATGCATGATTTCAAAGCCGGAAGAATTAATATATTAGTAGCTACGGATATCGTGGCACGCGGCATTGACATTGACGATATCCGCCTGGTTATCAACTTTGACGTTCCTCATGATAGTGAAGATTATGTGCACCGTATCGGACGTACGGCACGGGCCAACAACGATGGGGTTGCACTTACATTTGTCAGTGAAAAAGAGCAGAGTAACTTTAAAAGTATAGAGAACTTCCTTGAAAAAGAAATCTATAAAATTCCTATTCCAACAGAATTAGGTGAAGCTCCCGAATATAAGCCACGTTCTTTTAGTAATAAGGGCGGCAACTATTCAAAGAGAAGAAACTTCAAAGGAAAAAGAAACAATGGAGGAGGAAAAGGGAACAACCGTCCCTCTCCCAGGCAGAACTAAATCTTTATTTGGTTGAAGCAATAGTCAGAGTACCGTCAAAACTGATTTCCAACTCTGCTATACTATATACAGAACTCTCCGGAATGGCTAAAATGGCTTGATAATGAAAACCATTCCGGTCTACTTTTAAAAACTTGGTATCAGATAAAATAGCCTGTACCAAGAAATCTTCGGGCACAACCTTATCAAACATTTGCTTCGTTATATCACTGGCAAATAAACTTTTCTTGCCTTCATAGACACAAATGTGCATCACATTGTCGTAATACACATTGTCCATGCTAATCCCGTCTTCAGAATAAGTTGTTTTGATAACTTTCATCTTGGAAGGATTAATATATACATAAGCACGATAACGAGCGCCATTATAAGTCACTACACTATCGCGTTTGGTTACTTCAGTATAGGTGGGAATAACCACTTCCTCACGGACAAAAGACAATGAATCATTAAAGTCCTCCGACTTATGCAGCTTGATGATATTATCCGTTATGGAATGAAACCAGAATATATGTTCTGCCTGCTTATCAATCTTATAATAAGTCGTATCATTCCCATAAGTATAAAGAGTGTCCCGTATAATTTTAAAAGCAATTGGAGCACTTTGCGAGTCTGCATAGAAAATTGTGTCTCCTTCTACGCGCATCAACGGGCTCTCCGTTTCATCATTCAGCCAAATCCCCTGCAACATTTCCTTGGCATTCGAATCTTCCTTCTCCTCCTCGGAAAAATACGAATTCTTATTGCCGGTACATGCCATAAGAAAGATAGCTATTAACGATATTGCCACATACTTTATCATTTGTCTCAATTTTGTAGTAAAGATACTCTTATTATCTTATTTACCAATACATGAGTAAACGAATCCAAGTTCTTCCATTTCTTTTTTATCATATATATTACGACCGTCCAACACAATCTGTTGTGCCATTGTTTTTCTGATAACCGCCCATGAAGGCAAACGGAACTCTTTCCATTCAGTCACCAACATCAAAGCATCAGCGTCAAGTACTGCATCATACATATCGCAAGCATAATAAACTGAATCTCCAATCCGACGTTTACATTCTTGCATGGCAGCAGGGTCGTATGCACGTATCTGACAACCGGCTTTCAGCAGCTTATCAATCAATACCAATGCCGGGGCTTCGCGCATATCATCCGTTTCCGGTTTAAAAGCCAATCCCCATAAAGCAATGGTCTTATCCTTTAAGTTGTCATTAAATTGTTTTACTAATTTATCAAACAGCACACTTTTCTGAAGTTCATTTACTTCTTCCACGGCACGAAGTACCTGCATCGGATATCCGTTTAGTTCCGCCGTTTTAATCAAAGCTTTTACATCTTTAGGAAAACATGAACCACCATATCCGATGCCCGGATATAAGAACTTACGCCCAATACGAGTATCGGAACCAATTCCGCTACGTACCATATTTACGTCTGCGCCAACCAGCTCACACAGGTTTGCGATGTCATTCATAAAACTGATACGGGTTGCAAGCATTGAATTCGCTGCATATTTAGTCATTTCCGCAGAAGGAATATCCATGAAAATCACACGGAAATTATTTAATAAAAATGGCTTATACAATTTAGACATCAACTTCTCTGCACGGGCTGACTCCACTCCGACCACTACACGGTCCGGACTCATGAAGTCACTGATTGCATTTCCTTCTTTTAGGAACTCCGGATTAGAAGCAACATCGAAATCTATTTTAACTCCTCTCTTATCCAATTCTTCCTGGATAACAGCGCGGACTTTTGGGGCAGTTCCTACTGGAACAGTACTCTTTGTTACTACCAATTTATATTGTTTCATATTGCGGCCAATGGTACGGGCAACTTCCAGTACGTATTTCAGGTCAGCACTTCCGTCCTCGTCCGGAGGTGTACCAACAGCACTGAATATAACTTCCACATCATCCAGACAACTTTCGAGTGATGTAGTAAACTTCAACCTTTTTGCTTTCATGTTACGAAGTACCATTTCTTCCAATCCGTTTTCATAAATTGGAATAATCCCCTTCTGCAAAGATTCTATTTTCTCACTATTTGTATCAACGCATGTTACGTCTACACCGATTTCAGCGAAACATGTACCCGACACTAAGCCGACATATCCTGTTCCCACAATTGCAATTTTCATACTTATCTATTGTTTGTTAGTCGTTTATTCAAAATATACGGCGTCCTTAAAGGCAGTCCCTTCTCTGTCTTTAGAGGATAATAACATTTGTGTTTCCGACAGTGGCCAATCTATTCCCAATGTTTTGTCATTGAATAGAATAGAAGCTTCTGCTTGAGGAGCATATTTATTATCTACTTTATATGTGAAAATAGCTTCCTCGCTCAATACGGCAAAACCATGGGCAAAGCCACGGGGAATAAAAAACTGTCTCTTGTTTTCTTCACTAAGCAGTACACTTACATACTTTCCGAATGTAGGTGACGATTTACGTAAATCGACTGCAACATCTAAAACTTCCCCTTTGATGACACGGACCAATTTAGCCTGGCTATATTCACCCTTTTGATAATGCAATCCACGTAAAACCCCAAAAGATGATTTCGATTCATTATCCTGCACAAAGTTTACAGGACCAATATGAGATTCAAACTCTTCTTTCTTAAAGGCTTCCATAAAATATCCCCTTTCGTCGAAGAATACTTTAGGCTCTATCAGCCATACTCCGTCTATTTCCGTCTGTATATAGTTCATTGTTAATAGTGCTAAATAAAACGATGCAAAAGTAGTGAATTTTTCGTAGTTTTCTGGGATATATTCAATTTATCTCTTAATTTTGCACACATGATTGAATTGGCACAACATATAGAGGCTTTACTATTGGAGAACGACTGCGTCATCGTTCCGGGATTTGGTGGATTTGTTGCACACTATGCTCCCGCAACTCATGTAAAAGAAGAAAATCTTTTTTTACCCCCTACCCGTACGATTGGTTTTAATCCTCAATTAAAATTGAATGATGGAGTATTGGTACAATCTTATATGTCAGCATACGATACCAGTTTTGCTGATGCAACTCGCATCGTAGAAAAAGAAGTAAGTGCATTTATCGAGATTCTCCACGAAGAAGGGAAAGCCCATTTGGAAAATGTTGGTGAGATTCATTATAATATTTATGGAAATTATGAGTTTATACCTTATGATTGTAAGATAACGACTCCTTCATTATATGGTTTGGATTCTTTTGAGATACACGAACTTGCTACTTTGCAACAAAAAGAGAAGGTCTTGATACCAGCCAATCTGACTAGAGAGAAGAAAACTTATGAGATAAGTATCAATCGTGTATATCTCCGTAATGCAGTAGCTATGATTGCTGCTGTCATACTGTTTTTTGCTTTCTCAAACCGGGTAGAAAATACAGATATTCAGAAAAACAACTATGCGCAATTATTGCCTGGTGAACTTTTTGAGCAAATAGAGAAACAATCGGTTGTAGTAACTCCTGTTTCTGTAAAGAGTAGGGGTACACAACAACAGGTGCAAAAGACATCTGCTCCCAAAATTACAGTAGATAAAGCTAAAACCTCAAGGCCTATTGCGGTTAAAGAAGTAAAAGTCAACAAGCAAGAAACAGTTCCTGCTCCTGTCGCTGCTAAATCACAAGCAAATTTCAATCATCCTTTCCATATTATTGTAGCAGGCGGAATCAGCATGAAAGATGCAGAAGCTATGGCAAATCAATTAAAGGAAAAAGGATTTGCAGAAGCCAAAGCCCTCAATACGGCAGGCAAGGTACGTGTCAGCATACGCTCATTTGATAATCGCGAAGAAGCAACCAAGCAATTGCTAGAGTTGAGAAAAAACGAAACTTATAAGAATGCCTGGTTACTGGCAAAATAAAATCCCCCTTTTAAAAACATGAAACGAGTTCTTTGTCCTAAATGTGAGAATTACCTTTATTTTGATGAAACTAAGTATAGCGAAGGCCAATCGCTCGTATTTGAGTGTGAGCATTGCGGCAAGCAATTTAGTATCCGGTTGGGGAAAAGTAAAGTAAAAGCTCTTAGAAAAGAAGAAAATCTGGAAGAAGAAGCCGAAGTACACAAAGAAGAATTCGGATATATCACAGTGATCGAAAATGTATTCGGCTTTAAGCAAATATTACCATTGCAGGAAGGTGATAATGTGATAGGGCGTCGTTGTGTAGGAACTGTCATTAATACCCCTATCGAAAGCGGAGATATGAGTATGGATCGCCGTCACTGTATTATCAACATAAAGCGTAACAAGCAAGGAAAGCTCATTTATACACTGCGGGACGCTCCGAGCCTTACTGGAACATTTCTCATGAATGAAATTTTGGGAGACAAAGACCGGATACGGATTGAAGATGGTGCTATTGTGACAATTGGTGCTACTACATTCATTCTCCACACAGCCGAAGAATAAGGAATTGCATTTCAAGACGACAGTATAAAGTTAGCCCCACCATTCTTTTAGAATAGTGGGGCTGACTTTATATAATCCTTTTATAAAAGAATATCCTTCACAGTTTCAAGCATACCTTTTTCTTGGATTGAATCTAAATTCGCTTTCACGGCTTCTGCCAACCCCGGAATTTTATTCAGGTCTTCTCCCCAAATAAATTCGGCACCTAATACACCTTCTGTTACCTTCTTTGTACAGCCTGTTGCCCAAAGTTCTTTCAGTAGATTCATAATTTCGGGAGCATCATTCGGAACAATTTCAGCGCCATCTGTACGTACACCACCTTTATAGTAAGTAATGATAGCGGCTAAACCAAGTACCAATCCTTTTGGAAGCTTACCTTTACGTCCCAGATATGTTTTCAGACCTGGCAGGTCACGAGTCTCATATTTCGGGAATGAGTTCAGCATAATGCTTGTTACTGCATGATCTACAAATGGGTTATTGAAACGCTCCAATACATCAGTAGCAAATTTTTCTAATTCATCCTTCGGCAGATTCAATGTTTCCATCAACTCGTCAAACATCACCTTATGGATATATTTACTAATTACTTCATGTTGGCAAGCATCGCGAACGATGTTTACGCCGGATAAATAAGCAACTGGAGAAAGAACTGTATGAGGGCCGTTTAACAAAGTAACCTTGCGTTCGTGATAAGGAGCTTCTGACGGAACGAATAACACATTCAAACCTGCCTTATCCGCCGGGAATTCTTTTGCAACTTTCTGTGGAGCTTCGATTACCCACAAATGGAAAATTTCAGCCTGTACAACGAGGTTGTCATCATACTGTATTTTTTCTTTAATAGTATCGATATCCTTACGCGGGAATCCGGGAACGATACGGTCTACCAATGTAGCATATACGCCACAGGCTTCTTCAAACCATGTTTTAAATTCACCACCCAAGTTCCATAATTCAATATACTGATAAATAGTCTCTTTCAGTTTATGTCCATTCAGAAAAATAAGTTCGCAGGGGAAGATAATCAATCCTTTTGACTTGTCACCATTAAATGTTTTAAAACGGTGATACAATAACTGGGTCAGTTTGCCCGGATAAGAAGCAGCAGGTGCATCTTCAAGTTTGCAAGTTGGATCAAAAGCTATTCCAGCTTCCGTAGTATTCGAAATAACGAAACGCATTTCCGGTTGCTCTGCCAACTTCATGAATTCGTCATTTTGAGTATATGGATTTAATGCACGGCTGATTACGTCAATCATTGTCAGGCTATTAACAGTTTCTCCTTTATCTAATCCTTGAAGATTGACATGGTAAAGATCATCCTGTGCGTTTAACATATCGACCATACCTTTATCAATCGGTTGAACCACTACTACACTACTATTAAAATCTGTTTTCTGGTTCATGTTATAAATAATCCAATCTACAAATGCGCGTAAAAAGTTACCTTCTCCAAACTGGATAATACGCTCCGGACGTTGTGTCTTAGGAGCAGTTCCTTTGTTTAATGCTTTCATGTTAGTTGTAATTTATAAAGTTGATATTATACAAATTCAAAATAAAAATCAATATTTTCCTTAATCAATATATCAATAGGCATATACTTTACGGAATCGACACTCTTCTTAAATACTACATGGTCACACAAGGCTTTCACCCCGCAATATCCTTGTAATCCGGGACGTTGCCCTATCAAATAATGTACATCACCTGATTTCAAAAGGTCTACATTTGCTTTCAGAAGGTCATATCCTATCAATCCCTTCATGCTATGTTCTGCATGGCGAAGGTATTCCCCCAGTTGATAGACTCTGGAATTAAAGACGATTCCGAGCACAGCTTTCGGGTGTGCTTGAAAGAACTCGTCCAACGTCTGCTGGTTATTTTCCTGATTGGACTTATTGAGCACTACTTCATGAATTGTCAAGTTATCATATTCTTCCGTTATATAACTCATAAAACCTTTCAAACGGCGTTGCATCTGTATTTCGGCAGGGTTATTTTTATTATTGCTTAAAAATAGCACTAACTCCTGCCCTTCTCCCAATGAATAATTACGCATCAATATCTTAGCAGCAATGTATCCGCTTTTATATGAGTCCTGCCCAATATATGTTAATGCATTCGCTTCTTCCATATTGAAATCGACAAATGCGTAGGCTATCTTATTTTCCTGTAAATAAGATGTTAATTCTATTGTTTCTTCCCGGAAATTCGGAGCGATCAACACAGCATCTACGCTGCTGTCTCTAATAGTGTGACAAGCCTCCTGATAGCTCTTCTTGTCTCCATGATGATAACAAAGGTAGTTCACACTCACGTTAAAAGGACGTAACTCTTGCCGTGCACGTTCTATACCGCCCACTACCGAATGCCAGTAGTCATGTTCTATATAATATGGGATTAGACAAATAAAAGTATATTTCTTTTTAGCCGCCAGTCCGATAGCAAACACATTGGGCTGATAATGAATCTCATCCAATACCTTTTGTACTTTAGCTTTACTTTTTGAAGACACGTCACCTCGATTATGCAATACCCGATCAACTGTTCCGGCAGAAACACCGGCCATACGGGCTATGTCTTTTATAGTATAGTTCTGGTCCTCCATAGTGCTAAAACTTAAATATTATAAATAATCGCTGCAAATATACGAATTATTTTGTTACTCCAAGTAAATTTTCTATTTTTGTGTTCGATAACGGTTAATAAAACTAAAACGATATTTACGCCTATTAGCTTTAAAATCAATACTATATAGGTATAAATGTAGAAAGTAATAATTTTATATACTTAAAACACAGTAATAATGAAGAACTTCATGGATGAAAACTTCTTGCTGCAGACAGAAACTGCACAAAAGTTGTATCACGAGCATGCGGCTAAAATGCCGATTATCGACTATCACTGTCACTTAATCCCCCGAATGGTAGCCGACGACTACAAGTTTAAATCACTGACTGAAATATGGTTGGGCGGTGACCATTACAAATGGCGTGCAATGCGTACTAATGGTGTAGACGAACGCTTCTGTACGGGAAAAGCCACAGATTGGGAAAAGTTCGAAAAATGGGCGGAAACAGTGCCTTATACGTTCCGTAATCCACTATACCACTGGACTCATTTGGAGTTGAAAACAGCTTTCGGCATTAATAAGATATTGAATCCAAAAACTGCACGTGAAATTTATGATGAATGTAACGAGAAACTTGCCCAACCTGAGTATTCAGCTCGTGGAATGATGCGTCGTTACCATGTAGAAACCGTATGTACTACTGATGATCCGATTGATTCGCTGGAATATCATATCAAAACGCGTGAAAGCGGATTTGAAATCAAAATGTTACCAACTTGGCGTCCGGACAAAGCAATGGCAGTAGAAGTTCCTGCCGACTTCCGTGCCTATGTAGAAAAATTATCAGAGGTTAGCGGTGTTACTATCTCCAGCTTTGACGACATGGTTGTTGCTTTACGAAAACGTCACGATTTCTTTGAAGAACAAGGATGCCGCTTGTCCGACCATGGTATCGAAGAATTTTATGCAGAAGATTATACTGATGTAGAAATTAAAACTATATTTAATAAGGTATATGGTGGCATTGAGTTGACTAAAGAAGAGATTTTGAAATTCAAGTCAGCAATGCTTGTGATTTTCGGTGAAATGGATTGGGAAAAAGGTTGGACCCAACAGTTCCACTATGGTGCTATCCGCAACAACAATACCAAAATGTTCAAGCTGTTAGGTCCTGACACTGGTTTTGATTCAATTGGCGAATTTACAACGGCAAAAGCTATGGCTAAATTCCTCGACCGTTTGAATAGCAATGGTAAACTAACAAAAACAATCCTTTACAACTTGAATCCATGTGCTAACGAAGTAATTGCTACTATGTTGGGTAACTTCCAGGATGGTTCCATTCCCGGCAAAATCCAATTCGGTTCCGGCTGGTGGTTCTTGGATCAAAAAGACGGTATGGAAAAACAAATGAATGCATTGTCTGTACTTGGTCTTTTGAGCCGCTTCGTAGGTATGCTGACTGATTCTCGTTCATTCCTTTCCTATCCGCGTCATGAATATTTCCGCCGCACATTATGTAACTTGGTGGGACGTGATGTGGAAAATGGTGAAATCCCGGCTTCTGAAATAGAGCGTGTAAATCAAATGATTGAAGATATCAGCTATAATAATGCAAAGAACTTCTTTAAGTTCTAACAGATAGTAACTCAATAAAAAATCCCTCTGTTTGAATCAAAATCCAAACAGAGGGATTTTTTATTGAGTTACGTACAATTTCTTCACCGATTAAAAAGAAAACCATCTTTTCTTTTTCTTCAGTGGTGCTGTATCTTCTTCGTTTTGGCTATATATATCGGCAAATGTTTTTTTTTCCTTAACCATTTCGTAGATAACTCCCCAATCCGGTAAGCCGCCAAGATTCCGGTCATCGATAAACAAATCAGCTTTCAATTTCCGGGAAAAACCCTGATGATCTTTTTGTTCTTCAGGATAATCCTTATTAATTGCGTAAAATTCCAACCCTCTGGCTTTACACCATTCAACTGCTTCGTCCAAAAGCGCTCCTTCCCGTACACTCCACAATATCAAACGGTGTTTTTCTTGTTGCAACAACTTTAGTGTATCAATAGCGAATGGAATCTCCTCGCCAATACGTGGATAACGATGTTCTACAATCGTCCCGTCAAAATCAACAGCTATAACCATAATTGTTTAAATACCTAATTTTACACAAAGATACGGACAGTCTGCCAAAAAAACGTATCTTTGCGCTGAATTAACATTTTAACTAAAAACATAACTACATGAACAATTCCCCTCAGCGTGCTGCCAAAGGCTTTACCAGAGCATTTTGGGTCAGTAACACAGTCGAACTGTTTGAACGGATGGCATATTATGCCGTTTTCATCGTTCTCACTATTTATCTATCCACAATTTTAGGTTTTAATGATTTTGAAGCAAGTATGATCTCTGGACTTTTTTCCGGAGGATTGTATTTGCTTCCTATTTTTTCTGGTGCTTATGCTGATAAGATCGGTTTCCGGAAATCAATGATTATAGCATTCTCCTTATTGTCTATCGGATATTTAGGATTGGGCGTCTTACCTACGTTACTGGAGACGGCAGGATTAGTCAACTATGGTGCTACTACGCAGTTTAACGGTTTGCCAGATAGCTATACCCGGTGGATTATTGTTCCTGTCTTATTTATACTTATGGTCGGAGGTTCTTTTATAAAGTCTATTATTTCCGCTTCCGTAGCTAAAGAAACGACAGAGGCAACACGCGCTCGCGGTTATTCAATTTTTTATATGATGGTTAATATAGGTGCCTTCACTGGTAAAACAATTATTGATCCTTTACGCAATGTGATCGGTGAGCAAGCTTATATCTATATCAATTATTTCTCCGGTGCTATGACAATTATTGCTTTGCTTGCCGTTATACTTCTTTATAAATCTACACATACAGCAGGTGAAGGAAAAAGTCTCCGTGAAATCAGCCGGGGATTTATGAAAATTATCACCAACTGGCGTTTATTGATTCTCATACTGATTGTCACCGGATTTTGGATGGTACAGCAACAACTTTATGCCACTATGCCTAAATACGTAATCCGTATGGCTGGTGAGACGGCGAAGCCAGGGTGGATTGCTAATGTGAACCCTTTTGTGGTAGTGTGTTTTGTTAGTTTCATAACACGTCTAATGGCGAAACGGAGTGCAATTACTTCAATGAATGTAGGAATGTTCTTAATTCCTTTTTCTGCTTTATTGATGGCTTGCGGTAATTTATTAGGTAACGATATTATCTCTGGCATGAGCAATATTACTTTGATGATGGTTGCCGGAATTATTGTACAGGCACTTGCCGAATGTTTTATTTCACCTCGTTATCTTGAATATTTTTCCTTGCAGGCACCCAAAGGAGAAGAAGGGATGTATTTAGGCTTTAGCCATTTGCATTCTTTTCTTTCCTCAATCTTCGGCTTTGGTCTGGCAGGTATTCTATTGACTAAATATTGTCCGGACCCTACCTTATTTGAGACGCATGCTGCATGGGAAGCAGCCAGTGCAAATGCGCACTATATATGGTATTACTTTGCCGCTATCGGATTGATTGCCGCCATAGCATTGCTATTATTTGCAAAAATCACCGAATCCATCGACAAAAAGAAGAAATCTTCTCGATAAATATCTTCTTTTTTGCGTATATTTGCCGTCACTTTGCTGTAAAAGTTGACGGCATTTTGCATTTTTAATAAAGAGGATAAAACATGAAAGTAAAATTTATAAGCCTGGCAAGTGGCAGTAGTGGGAACTGTTATTATCTGGGTACTGAAACCTATGGAATACTAATAGATGCTGGCATTGGTATCCGTACTATAAAAAAGACACTGAAAGACTTTAATATCCTGATGGATAGTATTCGTGCTGTATTTATAACACATGATCATGCTGACCACATCAAGGCTGTAGGTCATTTAGGAGAAAAACTGAATATCCCTGTTTATACAACGGCGCGTATTCATGCCGGAATCAACCGTAGTTATTGTATGACGGAAAAACTTAGTTCATCAGTTCGTTATTTGGAGAAAAAAGAGCCTATAACTTTAGAAGATTTCCACATAGAATCTTTTGAAGTTCCTCATGACGGAACGGATAATGTAGGTTACTGTATTGAAATTGACGGCAAGGTATTCTCTTTTCTAACCGACCTTGGAGAGATTACTCCTACAGCTGCTCATTATATAAGTAAAGCCAATTATCTGATTCTCGAAGCAAATTATGATGAGGAAATGCTTAAAATGGGACCGTACCCTCAATATCTGAAAGAACGAATTACAAGTAAGACAGGGCACATGAGCAACTCTGATACTGCCGAATTTTTGGCAGAAAATATCACCGAACATCTACGATATATATGGTTATGCCATTTAAGCAAAGATAATAATCATCCGGAGTTAGCCTATAAAACGGTAGAATGGAAATTAAAGAACAAAGGAGTCATTGTAGGTAAAGATGTGCAACTGCTTGCTTTAAAGCGAAATACGCCTTCCGAGCTTTATGTATTCGAATAAAGACGAAAAAAAGATAGTAAAAAAGCTGCATTATTGTTTGGTCAAATAAAATAAAAGACCTACTTTTGCAACCGCAAACGAGGAAATAAGCACTCTTAGCTCAGTTGGTAGAGCAACTGACTCTTAATCAGTGGGTCCAGGGTTCGAATCCCTGAGGGTGTACAAGTTCCGAAGTTGCAATAAAAATTTAATGTTGCACTCTTAGCTCAGTTGGTAGAGCAACTGACTCTTAATCAGTGGGTCCAGGGTTCGAATCCCTGAGGGTGTACAAAACAGAAAAAGGAGAACTTTTACAAGTTCTCCTTTTTTTATAAATCACCGTAGCTATGATGCTACGGTTTTTTATTCTCTTCTTTTCCTTCCCACTTTTCTCTAAATTCCCATAATTGGTCGATAGTAGGATGAAAAGTAGGATTCTCCCAATTTCTGCCGATCATTGCAACTAAGGATTCCAAATAAGTCTTACCATTGATTATAGTAGTACACTTATTTAATTCATATTTCTCGGTCGGATAATTTTTAGTTTCAAGCATTTTCTTTGCCCAGTTCAGCAATTCCTGAACAGATTCATTGTCATAAGTATGTTGTGTCATATCTTTATATTTTTTCGCAAAGATACAAAGTTTATTAATTCATAAATAAAGTTGTCCATTTCTTTTCATTGCCAATATTCGAATTATTATTCATACCTTTACAATATTAAACTAAATTAGATTAATCATTAAAAAAAATAATCATGAAGAAAATTTTTATTCTGGTATGTTCGTGTACCCTATTGGCGGCGTGCGGAAATAGTTCAAAAACAAACAAAGGTACAGATACAGACAGTACCACAATCGAAGTTGTTGATATGCATAATGCGGAAACTTCGCTTGATTACGAAGGAACATACAAAGGTGTTTTCCCTGCGGCCGACTGTCCAGGCATTGAAACAACCTTAATATTAAATCCAGATAAGACATATACGCTTCACTCCGTATATATTGATAGAGATAGTTCGTTCGACGATAAAGGTACATATACTTTAAAAGGTAACTTGTTAACTCTAAAAGAAGAAAACGGAGAAATATCTTATTATAAAGTAGAAGAAAACAGGGTGCGTTTATTAACTGATGACAAACAGGAAATAACAGGAGCACTTGCCGATCACTATATATTGAATAAAGAATAAATAAAAACTTTCTATTATATTAAATTCGGCAAATCGGTAATAAGAGCGATAGACATATCCTTTTATTACCGATTTGTCTTTTTCTGATTCTAATTGGAGCAAAGAACAAAATCAAGATATTTTATGTTTATATAAATAGAGATGAACTTAAAAAAAGAACAACTTATGATTTATAATTTTTTATTCCCTACAAGGCCAAATACAGCAAAAGTATCTTTGTTCCTATTGGCGGTCCGGATAATCTTCGGAATATTATTAATGAACCATGGTATACAAAAATGGAGTAACTTTCAGGAACTGTCAACTGCATTTCCTGACCCGTTAGGTATAGGTAGTCCCCTATCCCTCGGATTAGCTATTTTTGGCGAACTTGTCTGTTCAATGGCTTTTATCATTGGCTTCTTATATCGGCTGGCAATGATTCCGATGATTTTCACAATGGCGATAGCTTTCTTTGTGATTCATGCGAATGATATATTTACAGTCAAGGAGCTAGCTTTCATTTATTTAGTTGTATTCATTCTTATGTATATTGCCGGTCCTGGTAAATATTCAATAGACCACATAATAGGAAACGAACTGCAACGGCGAAAATCGAAGTAACACAAATATTGAAAATAATAACCTTGATTAATTAAAAAATATTATATTTGCATACATATAACAGAGGCATTATAAACATTTTTTATTAATTAAAAAACATTTCGACATGAAAAGAGAGAAACTTACTTTAGTTGCAGTGCTACTTAGTGGCAGCCTATTGTTCAGTTCTTGTGTAGGTTCATTTGGTTTATTCAACCGTTTATCTTCTTGGAACCAATCTATTGGAAGCAAATTTGTAAATGAACTTGTATTTCTAGCTTTCAACATTGTTCCGGTTTACGGAGTGTCCTACCTGGCTGATGCTTTAGTTATTAATTCTATCGAGTTCTGGAGTGGTTCCAATCCGATGGCTAACGTAGGTGACGTAAAGAAAGTAAAAGGAGAGAACGGCAATTACATGGTAAAGACACTTGAAAATGGATATTCCATTACTAAAGAAGGTGAAACTGCTTCTATGGATTTGATTTATAACAAAGAAGCTAATACATGGAATGTAGTTGCAAACGGTGAAAATGCTGAACTCATAAAGATGAACAACGACGGTACTGCCGATTTGTTCTTACCGAACGGCGAAAAAATGAATGTAACTTTGGATGCTCAAGGCATGATGGCAGCTCGCCAAGCTACAATGAGCAACCTTATGTTTGCAGCTCGCTAATAATTAAAGAATAAATATGTAAGAGATGAAACTTTCTCAAACGAGTTTCATCTCTTTTTTATTATCCACTATATTACTATTCTATGCTATGAAGAAGATACATATATTAGTCCTTTCAGTAATAACATTCACCTGTTTTTCATGCCAAAAACAGAACCCCAAGACTCAATTGGAGGAGATAGCTATCAATTTTTGTGAATCTTTTTATAATTTCAATTATCCGGTTGCCGAAGAATGGAGTACTCCGTCTTCACTATCCTATCTTAGTTTTTTAGCATCTAATATTCAGCAAAATCATTTGGATCAGCTCAAAACACAAGGAGCGGCAAAAGCTTCTATCATTACTTCGAGTGAGATAACTCCTGACTCTGAAATGGCAACAGTAATCTGCCAAATAAAAAATGCATTTATTATCAATCCTATCAATGGAAAAGCGGAACGGTTTTCTTCTCTGCAAGATACACTCCAACTAATAAAAGAAGGCAATAAATGGTTGGTTAGAAAGGATATCCCACTGCAAAATGGAAAGCAAAATCACGACTAAATTTAGGATGAATAATAGGAAAATGCTCTTTTTTAGTCTCAAAAGCCGGATTAACAGCCTTCATACCTCCATCAAAACGAAGAATAAAGAAGTCTAAGTCAAGACGAAGCCCTAACCCGTAAGCTACTGCTATCTGCTTATAAAACTTATTAAACTTGAAAACTCCACCCGGTTGATTGGCATATTCACGAACAGTCCAGATATTACCAGCATCAATAAAGACAGCTCCCTGAAATTTCCAGAACAACTTACTTCGATATTCGATACTGGCATCCAATTTAATATCTCCGGATTGATCGAGCAAATTTCCCTTACCGGCAAAAGACCCCGGACCTAGATCTCGTACACTCCATCCGCGAACACTGTTAGCTCCACCCGAAAAATATTGTTTCTCAAACGGAATAGTTTTTGCGTTCCCGTATGGAACAGCTATACCTATACCGGCATGAAATGCAAATGAATTACGATAGTCAATCCTGATATTTTTAGAGAAGTCAAACTCTCCCTTGATATATTGTGCATAAGGTATTCCAAGAATGGCATACTCATTATTAGCGTTTTTCCTAATTCCAGTCATCTTCGACAAAGCATACATTATATTTCCCGCAGACTCGAAATTAAAACGAATGGAATACGAGTTGGAAGCGATTGTATTATTAACAATAGCCCCTCCTACACTATTATAGTTATAGCTATATCCCATATTTATTATCAGGCGGTCTTGATAATTATATTGAAAAATATCATTTTGACCTTTATTTATATAGTCCTCTTTAAATCTTTCTGAAATTCGCGGCAAATAAAGGAAAGCAATATTAATCAAATCAATACGATGTTGTATTTTTTGACGTTGCGTCCACTTATAACTCCATGAAGCAGAAGCCATTGTACGCAGAAATTCAGGACGCATCTGATAGTTATATTGCAAGCCGAATTCAGTAGTTGCCCTAATTTTTCGTTTAAAATCAGAAGACACAAAAGGGAATAAAAAATTAGGGAAATTAATACTTGACTCTACTCCGAATTCTGTATAGTTATTATTTGCATACCCCGCTTGAAGTCCGGAGATCACTTCATAAGCGCCACGAAACTTTATCATAAAGGTTTCTGATCCGCGAAAAAGATTCCGATTTTGGAAAGAAACAGAAGCTGCTGCTCCCAAGTCACCGGCAGAGTTGGTCCCTTCTACCTCAAAAGCTATAGATTTATGCTTACTTTTAGTCAGCATCACATAGCAGTCAAGCTTTGTCGAATCTCCAATCTGCGTTTCCACAAAACGGATATTGGTATATTTCAATGCCGGCAAGCGTCCAAAACTGGAATATGTCTGCTGCACATCGCGCTCATTATACAAATCTCCGGGAGCAAAACGAAGATTATCCGTAAGCACCTTAGGACGCAAATACAGTTTATCTTTATAATAAATCGGATACCCTTTATAATTAATAGAGTCATTAATCTCCACACTGCTCAATGCCGACGACTGCAATACATCATAATCCGTAATAAAGTTAATCTTGTTAATCCAATATTGTTGATGTGTCTTTGCCGAATCACTGACATGAGTTTTAAATGGGTGCAAGTGTTGTGTCAAATCTACATTATAAGTATTTCGTACCGTATCTGCGGTATAGCCTATATAATCCTTATTGAATTTATAGTAACCATTCCGGAGTAATTTATCCGTGATTCGTTGCCTATCCGCATCCAACACGTTTACATCAAAATACATCTTCTCCTTCAATAAACTTTTTGCTGAATCTTGTTTCAAAAGAGCAGCTATTTGAGGATCGTTGATATCATATTTTATAGATTGAACGACGTATGGTTTTCCGGCTGTTACATCGTAATAGAGTTTTATTTTCTTCTTCTTTATTTTAGTGGAACGCTTTACCGTTGCTGCCATATATCCCATATTATGAACAGCCTTTGTGATTTCTTCTTCAGAACGTTGCGCTTCTTCTTCATTATATATCACAGGAGCATCACCTATCCTTCGTAGAAATTTATTCCCCCATTTGGTAGAATCACGTCCCGAAAGATTATAAACATATAACTGTGTTTTAATCAGGCTGAACCATTTGGCATTAGGATTCTGACGAACATACATTCGTAAAGATGAAGGCCGTATATTCTTCTGGTCCGTACGAATCTTGACTTCATCCAACAGGTAAGAACCCTCCGGCACAAACTTTGTGGATGTGCACGAAGCAAGTGACAAAATAGCGGCAGAAGCAAGCAAATAAAGAAATTTTTTCCTCATACGGTTTTACATCGATAGCATAAAAAATGCGCTCACAAAGATAAATTATATTTTCCGATGAGGAAAATAAATTAAGAAAAAGAGAGGAAAGTAAGGATAGATTGGAAATATCTTTATAGCTTTGTCACAAAATAAAGTTTATGGTATCGTTAAGTAAAAACAAAATAAAGTATATTCATTCGCTTGAGCTAAAGAAAATACGTAAAGAAGAACGAGTTTTTCTAGCCGAAGGTCCTAAACTAGTAGGCGATTTACTCGGACATTTCCCCTGTTGTTTTCTGGCAGCTACCGCATCCTGGATTCAGGAACATCCTGATCTTCGTATAAATGAAATAGCAGAAGTTTCTCAAGAAGATCTTTCACGAGCCAGTTTACTGAAAACTCCGCAGCAGGTGCTTGCTGTCTTTGAACAGCCCCAATATACTCTGACCCCGGGGGTTGCCCGCCATTCCCTTTGCCTGGCATTGGACGACGTTCAGGACCCCGGAAATTTGGGGACTATTGTTCGTTTAGCTGATTGGTTCGGCATTGAACATATTATTTGTTCGCAAAACACAGTGGATGTTTATAATCCCAAGACCATACAAGCCACTATGGGGGGGATTGCGCGGGTAAAAGTACATTATACCTCTCTCCCTGATTTTATTCGTTCACTCGGTGAAGATATACCTGTATTCGGAACTTTCCTTAATGGGAAAAATATGTATGAACAGCCATTAACCGCCAATGGTTTGATCGTAATGGGAAATGAAGGAAATGGAATAGGAAAAGAAGTAGAAACTTTAATAAATAGAAAACTTTATATTCCCAATTATCCACAAGGAAAAGAAACCTCCGAGTCACTCAATGTAGCCATAGCTACCGCAGTAATCTGTGCCGAGTTCCGTCGACAGGCTGCATGGAAATAAAATCAAACGGATAAAATAAAACAGGGAATAATACTTCCCCCTTCTCTTTTAATTCTTTTAATGACTCTTCAAAACACCGGGAAGATTGATTTAGAATATTGGAAGGATTAATTTGAAACACTGGGATATTTTTTAAAATCATCCCAGTGTTTTTTATTTCTTCAAGCTGGTCAGCAGGAAGTAAAACAATTACTCCCGGCATCCATTCAACCGACTCTATTTCTTCCGTTAGTGGAAATGTATCTCGAACAACTCCTTCATCGGTTATTTCCACTACCTGCTGTTTTATAAAACCAACATCAGTCATGAATAAATAATGAGATGCAAATCGTTTCATATCACTAACGAGTTTGACGTCTTTGCTGTTGCTGCCTGCGCTGATTCATTTGCCGTTCCTTTCTTTGTTCTATTCTCTCTTGCTGGATATGTTGCTCCACCTCGATCTGTTCCGGTTTCTTTTCACGTTGAGTTCCTGTACGGCGACGGTTCATTTCTTCCGGCGTCAAACGTTGGACATCCTCTTTATGTTCTTCGGCAACTTTATGCAAGGAATCCACCACTTCTTCCTCCGAAATCTTTTTCAGAGAATCCGCTTTCAGAGCTTCTATCTTATTCAGGGAGTCACGAACAGCAAAAGCGAGAGTATCTTTGCAATGATAACGAGTCATAGTGAAATGGTCTGCTAATAGCGTTCCCCCTTTCTGCTCGCCTAACATCGGATAGTAAATGAAACCTCTAATTTCCTTCATAGCTCCCAGCGTATCAGCATATAAACGTATTTGCTGAACTCCCGGGCGGGTTATAGTCTTCAGATGATTTATCGTATCTTTTTCGTAGATAACCTGCATACCCATAGCTACCGCTCTCAAAGAATCAGCAAGCATTGGCTCCAGAAAACGATAATTCACTTCCCAAACCAAGGTATCACGGTCTTTATAGTTAGTATCGGTAGGCAATACGAACGAATAACGGTTATTCATCATCTCGCCGGTCAAACGTATCATACGCAACCAAGGCCATACATCAAGACTATCACCTGGTTCTGTCATTTTCGGTTTCTTATCTCGCAAAGCTATTAAATGATTAACTTCGTCCTGTTGGTCTTTCAAGCGTTTCTTTACTTTCTCATAGATTTTCGATAAAACTTCTGTGTTGCGTGTATACCAAACCATAGATGAGTCGAATACAGCCTGCGTAGTTCCATACTTCTTAAAAACAGCATCAATATACAACGCTTTTTTATAGTTCTCACTGTAAGGCAGGTTATCTCCCATGGACTTTGCCAGATGATAATCATATAGCAAACTCTCCATTTTCGATTCCGGGATTACGTCATTAGGTCTTTTCACTTTACATCCCGCTACCGCAAGCGCAAGCATGCAGATGAAACACAGATGAAACCGAAGCTTACTTTTCATGATTCTCAACTTCCTTTTTATCGCCTTTATCCAATGAATGATATGACTCATTCAGATATTTACTATAAAAGAGTAATAAAGCAATGATACCACAACTAATGGCAGCATCTGCAAAATTAAAGATCGGGCTGAAAAATATAAAATGCTCTCCACCTACGAATGGCAGCCATGCAGGCCAGTTTGTATCTATAATCGGGAAATAAAACATATCCACTACTTTACCATAGAACCAGGTGGAATATCCTCCGCCCTCCGGCATGAAACTCGCAATCTGTGAATGAGTGCTTTCATTGAAAATAACTCCATAGAATACACTATCTATAATATTACCTAAAGCACCGGTCAGAATCAGAGCCACACAAACGATATATCCGGTTTTGAAGCCTTTCTTTACAATTTTATATAGATACCAACCGATTAATGCAACTGCAACAATACGGAAAGTAGTCAGGAATAATTTCCCGAAAATCTCCATACCGAAAGCCATTCCGTTGTTCTCGGTGAAATAAATATAAAACCAGTCCGTCACACGTATGCTTTCGTGCCAGTACATATGAGTTTTAATCCAGATTTTAATGATCTGGTCGATAATCAATACGGAAAAGATAACGATCAGAGCGATTGTTCCCTTCGTGAATAGTTTCTTCATGCGTTCATTATAAATTAAACATAACGAGCTACAAGTGCCGTGCGTCAACATTGCGCAGCTACTTGTAGCTCGTCACCCGTAGCTTGTGTAGCTATCTATTATTTTTTACCACTGTTCTTAGCTTCAATGCTCAATGTCGCATGAGGAACAGCGCGCAGGCGTTCTGCCGGAATCAGCTTTCCGGTTTCGCGACAAATGCCATACGTTTTATTCTCTATGCGTACTAAAGCTGCCTGCAATCCCTGAATAAACTTCAGTTGGCGTTGTGCCAAACGGGTCGTTTCTTCTTTGGAAAGCGTATTAGCTCCTTCTTCCAACACTTTATATGTAGGAGATGTATCGTCAGTATCATTACCGTCCAATCCCATCAAACTCTTTTTCAACTGTTCATAGTCACGTTGTGCTAGTTCCAGTTTCTCCATAATAATGGCACGGAATTCTTCAAGTTCCGCATCTGAGTATCTAGTCTTTTCTGCCATAATCTTACAATTTTAAAAGGTTAATCAATATAGTATTAGTCTTTTATCACATTCACAAACAGTGAGAAATCGTCAAAGCTAAGCTCTGTACCGTCTTTCACCTCATCAACAAGTTCAAGAGATGTGCCTAAAACCTGGTTACAAATATAAGTATTATATTCATTTACCGCATCATCTGTTTGTGTATTTTTCGAGATTGTTATTTTTATTTTATCTGTAATCTCGAAACCGCTTGATTTACGTATATTTTGTATACGATTTACCAATTCACGGGCAATACCCTCACGACGTAACTCTTCGGTAACTGTAACTTCAAGTGCCACAGTCAACTTGCCTTCATTAGCAACCAACCAGCCCGGAATATCTTCACTGATAATTTCCACGTCTGAGACTTCGATAACGGCTTCCTCTCCATTCAGGTTCAAAGTATATTTTCCATTCTTTTCCAGTTCGGAGATTGCTTCCTGCGACATTTCTGCAACGGCAGCAGCTACGGCTTTCATTTGTTTTCCAAATTTCGGCCCCAGTTTCTTAAAGTCACATTTCACTTTCTTTACCAAGACACCGGCCGCACCGTCTACGAACTTGATTTCTTTCACATTCACCTCGTTCATTATCAGGCTTTTCACAGCTTCGATATGTGCTTTCTGCTCTTCGTCCAGCACCGGCACCATGATACATTGTAGCGGTTGACGGACTTTTATATTCACTTTACGACGTAATGCCAATACCATAGAAGTAACGTCCTGTGCCATTTGCATACGGGTTTCCAATTCCTTATTTATCATTTCTTCCTGATATTTAGGGAATTCAGCCAAGTGTACGGATACTACATTATCACGTCCTGTTGCTGTAATCAAATCCGTATACAGACGATCTGCATAGAATGGAGAAATGGGGGCCATTAATTTAGCAACCGTTTCAAGACACGTATATAATGTCTGATAAGCAGACAGTTTATCTTGTGTAAATTCACCTCCCCAGAAACGTTTACGGTTCAGGCGAACATACCAATTGGATAAATTATCGTTGACAAAGTCGGAAATCAAACGCCCTGCTTTAGTCGGTTCGTATTCGTTATAACAAGTATCTACTTCTTTTATCAGCGTATTCAGTACAGACAAAATCCAACGGTCGATTTCCGGACGTTCTGCCATAGGCACATCAGCTTCTTTATACTCAAATCCGTCTACATTGGCATAAAGTGCAAAGAACGAGTAAGTATTATATAAAGTACCAAAGAACTTACGACGAACTTCTTCCACTCCTTCTACGTCGAACTTCAAATTATCCCACGGAGAAGAATTGGTAATCATGTACCAACGTAACGGATCGGAACCGTACTTTTCAATAGTCGTGAACGGATCGACAGCATTATTAAGGCGTTTGGACATTTTATTACCATTCTTATCGAGTACCAGCCCATTAGAAATAACCGCTTTATAGGATACACTATCAAATACCATAGTAGCAATAGCGTGCAATGTAAAGAACCAACCACGTGTCTGGTCTACTCCTTCAGCGATAAAATCAGCCGGATATACCTGACGGCTATCCAACAGTTCTTTATTTTCGAACGGGTAATGAATCTGCGCATAAGGCATAGCACCCGAGTCGAACCATACGTCGATCAAGTCGGATTCACGTTTCATTGGCTGACCGTCTTTCGATACTAATATAATATCATCTACATAAGGACGGTGGAGGTCAATCTTATCATAATTTTCTTCAGTATATTCGCCGGGTACAAAACCTCTATCTTTGTAAGGATTGGACTTCATAAATCCGGCAGCTACCGATTTTTCTATTTCATTGTATAATTCTTCTACTGACTCGATACACAATTCACCTGTACCGTCTTCCGTACGCCAGATAGGTAGCGGAGTACCCCAATAACGTGAACGGCTCAGGTTCCAGTCATTCAGATTTTCCAGCCATTTTCCAAAACGTCCCGTTCCGGTAGATTCCGGTTTCCAGTTGATAGTCTTGTTCAGTTCCATCATACGCTCTTTGCAAGCTGTAGAACGGATAAACCAGCTATCCAACGGATAATAAAGTACCGGCTTATCTGTACGCCAGCAGTGCGGATAGTTGTGGACATGCTTTTCTATTTTGAATGCCTGATTGTTTGCTTTCATCATCATAGCCAGAACAATATCCAGAGATTCGGCGGCTTGGGCAGCTTTTTCATCATATTTTCCGTCTATCATAAACACAGGATTGTAGGCGTTTTTCACCCATGCACCTTGATATTCCTTGTATTTTTCTACATCCACACATTCTTTTACAAAATTCTCGTCCAGTTCATCCAACAGGTAGAATTTACCAGTCAGGTCTACCATTGGACGAGTTTCGCCCCTCTTATTAATCATAAAAAGCGACGGTATTCCCGCAGCACGTGCCACGTTTGCGTCGTCTGCACCAAATGTCGGTGCGATATGGACAATTCCCGTACCATCTTCTGTAGTTACATAGTCGCCCGGAATTACACGGAATGCCTTATTACTAGCCTTCCAATCACCGTCTTCTGACACTTCAACCGGTTTTACCCACGGAATCAGTTGCTCATATTCCATGCCAATAAGGTCAGTACCTTTGTATTCGGCGATTACTTTAAATGGAACCAGTTTATCTCCTGCCTTATAATCTTCCAATTTCAAGTCAGCAGCTTTGGGGTTGAAAAGAGCATTCAACAAAGCCTTTGCCAAAACAACCGTGATAGGTTCTCCGGTATAAGCGTTATAGGATTGCACAGCAACATAATCAATTTTCGGTCCTACACAAAGTGCTGTATTTGAAGGCAATGTCCAAGGAGTAGTTGTCCATGCTATAAAATAGGGAGTTCCCCACTCTGTCATTTCCGGTTTAGGATTCTTCATCTTAAACTGAGCAACCACTGTCGTATCTTTTACGTCACGATAACAACCCGGCTGATTCAATTCGTGCGAACTTAATCCTGTTCCGGCAGCCGGAGAATATGGCTGGATAGTATATCCTTTATATAACAGTCCTTTTTTGTACAACTGCTTCAGCAACCACCACAATGTTTCGATATAACGATTATCATACGTGATATATGGATGTTTCATATCCACCCAATACCCCATTTGATGCGTCAAATCTTCCCATTCTTTGGTGTATTTCATTACGTCTTTACGACAAGCTGCATTGTAGTCGGCCACAGAGATTTTCTTACCAATATCCTCTTTTGTGATGCCTAATGCTTTTTCCACACTAAGTTCCACAGGCAGTCCGTGCGTATCCCAACCGGCTTTACGCTTCACCTGATAACCTTTCATTGTTTTGTAACGGCAGAAAATGTCTTTAATGGTACGAGCCATTACATGGTGAATACCCGGCATTCCATTAGCCGAGGGAGGTCCTTCGAAAAATACAAACGAAGGACAGCCATCACGTTCTGTCATACTCTTGGCGAAAACTTTGTTTTCGTCCCACTTCTTCAGTACATCTTTGTTCACCTGCGAAAGGTCAAACTGCGAATATTCAGTAAATCTCTTACCCATAGCTGTATCTACGATTTTACTATTTACAATTTACAATTTGAGGGGTATCCCCATTTTTAAGGGTGCAAATTTACAAAAACATTTGTTTAGTTGAGCAAAAAGCTAAGACTTTTAATCGGAATCATGTGAAGTTAACGATTATAAATAGCTGTCGGCCTAAACAAAACGGAAATCTCCTTGTTTTAGTGGGAAATAAAAAAGCACTCAATTATGAATTACGGTATCAGTATTTTATTCAGAGCAATCCCTTTGGCGATGGCACTCTTTTGCTTCGGATACGGAGCGTTTATTTATGGTTATGGAGATGCAGGAAACCGGGTCGTAGCAGGTCCTGTCGTGTTTTCACTTGGTATGATATGTATTGCACTGTTTTGTACAGCTGCCACTATTATCCGGCAAATCATACATACCTATAATGAAACAACAAAATACATTTTACCTATTGTAGGATATTTGGCAGCTCTAATCACTGTTATTAGTGGTATCTGTATTTTCAGTAATGCGACCTCTCCTTCCGCCTTTGTCGCAGGTCATGTAATAACCGGTGTAGGATTTATCACGGCTTGCGTAGCTACTGCCGCTACCTCTTCTACCCGATTCTCTTTGATTCCGGAAAACTCTAAAGCAACAGGAAATGAGGTCCCACAAGGAGCGTTTTCTGTGGGTCAGAGACGAGCAATGATCATTCTTGCAATCGTCATATCTATTATTGCATGGGTATGGGCATTCGTTTTATTAGGCAACAGCCACTCTCATCCTGCTTATTTTGTCGCAGGACACGTAATGGTAGGGCTTGCTTGTATTTGTACCAGTCTCATAGCATTGGTGGCTACTATTGCTCGTCAGGTGCGAAATGATTATTCGGAAAAAGAACGGAATAAATGGCCGAAACTAGTTTTATTAATGGGATCTATTTCTTTTGTATGGGGATTATTCGTTATTTTGGCAGATTCGGGGAGTGCAAACGGTACCACCGGATATATCATGCTTGGACTGGGTCTTGTATGTTATAGTATTTCCAGTAAAGTAATTCTGTTGGCAAAGATATGGAGACGGGAATTTAAACTAGCCAACCGCATCCCTATGATTCCGGTATTAACAGCATTGACTTGTTTATTCCTGGCTGCTTTCGTATTCGAACTCGCTACCGTACATGCAGATTATTTCATTCCGGCACGTGTTCTAGTAGGATTAGGGGCTATCTGCTTCACACTATTTTCTATCGTTAGCATACTGGAAAGCGGTACTTCTTCTAAATAAAAATATAGCGTCACTATCCTAAACACATAGTGACGCTATTCGAGATATATGGTGACGCTATTTTAACGGGATAACGTCACTATTTTATTTTTTTAATTTCACTTCATAGACATCATTTCTACGATCTTTCAAATTGCGTACACTACCGTATGTATGTAACGCACTCAATAAATCCAGATCGACATCCGAAACCAATATCATTTCTGTATTCGGAGTCGCTTCCGCTCGTTTTCCGTCTGTCGGAAAAGCAAAATCACACGGAGTAAATACACCCGATTGGGCATACTGAATATCCATATTGTGTACGCGGGGGAGATTTCCCACGCTGCCTGCAATGACAACAAAACATTCATTTTCGATCGCACGCGCCTGAGCACAGACACGAACGCGGGAATAGGCATTTTGTGTATCCGTCAGGAAAGGTACAAACAATATCTGCATTCCTTGATCTGCCATTAGCCGGGAGAGTTCCGGAAACTCTACATCATAGCAAATCAAAACACCAATCTTAGCACAATCTGTATCAAAGGTTTGTAGTAATTTTCCCCCACTCAACCCCCAACTCTTGATTTCATCCGGAGTGACGTGCATTTTTTCATACATTTCGTATGTTCCGTCGCGACGGCAAAGGAATCCTACATTATAAAGCAGCCCGTCTTCTTTCACATAGGGCATACTACCGGTAATAATGTTTATATTATAGCTAATAGCCAGATTTATAAACCGATCACGAATCTCATCGGTATATTTTGCCAATCCGCGAATAGCCTGCGATTCTCCTTTATCATTATACTTCGACATTAAAGGCGCATTAAAGTATTCCGGGAAAAGAACAAAATCACTTTTATAGTCTGATACTGCATCTACAAAAAATTCTACCTGTTCGAACAGATCATCCAGTGTTTTATAACTACGCATCTGCCATTGTACCAAACCTACGCGAACAGTAGTTTTTGGATTGATATATTCTTGTGTAGGAGGTTGATAATAGATATTATCCCACTGTAACAAACAGGCATAATGTTTAGACTCCTCATCATTCGGCAAATAATTAGTCATTACCTTGCGGACATGGAAATCATTTGATAATTGGAACGTAAGCACCGGATCGTAAATATCACGTTGACGTACCCGTTCGATATATTCTTTTGGACGCATCTTGTCAGCATATTTATGATAATTCGGAATACGGCCGCCGAACATAATGGCTTTCAGGTTCAATGTTTCGCATAGTTCTTTGCGATATTCATACATACGTCGCGCCAGACGCAATCCGCGATATCCGGGGTGAATAAATACCTCTATGCCATACAGAATATTCCCCTCAGGATTATGCGTATTAAATGTTTCCTTACCCGTGACTTGTGCATACGTATGGTCATTCTTCACCTTATCATAATCAACAATAATAGAAAGAGCGCAACCTACAATTTTGTCGTCAACCACTGTAACAATCTGTCCTTCCGGAAAAATATTGATTAATTTCTGAATCTGTTTATGGGTCCAGAACACATCGCTACCGTCAGAATAAACACGAGTAAACGATTGGGATAATTGTGCGTAATCTTCTATTTGAAGATTACGTATCTGCACTTTATTAATTTTAATCGGATGTTGTTCCATAACAATACGTGTTTTTATATAAAGACAGTGCAAAGGTACAGCTTATCCTCATATATTGTTCTCCAAAGATAAGAAAATAAAAATCCGTAAATCACAGATTCCTATATCTGCTGATTTACGGATTTTCCACAAGAGATATTATCTGATTTATTTATTCTTCTTCCATAGTTTGCTCATATCCTCCAATGTCTTACCTTTCGTTTCGGGCACCCAACGCCAAACGAAAATAGCAGCCGCTACACAGATAATTCCATAAAGACTATACGCAAACATCGGGCTGAAATCGTACAATGCCGGGAAAGTAGAAGATACAATATAATTGAATATCCATTGGAAAGCCACAGCGATTGCCACCGCTTTACCACGAATTGTGTTCGGGAAGATTTCCGAAATCAATACCCAGCAAATCGGGCCCCATGACATCATAAAGAAGGCGGCATATACGATAACCGAAAGTACCGGAAGAATTCCTTTTATTGCCATGCTATCACACATCGCTACTGCAAATGCACCTACGGCCATACCGATAGAACCGATTATCAACAGAGGTTTGCGCCCGAAGCGATCTACTGTAAAGATTGCAACCAGTGTAAAGATAATATTCACAACACCCATAATAACCGTTTGCATCATGCCACCTCCTTCTGCACCTGCATTTTCAAAAATACGAGGAGCATAGTAAAGCACTGCATTGATGCCGATAGCCTGTTGGAATACGGAAAGCAGAATACCGATAACAATTACTGCCACTCCATAAGTAAAGAGTTTTTCTGTTTTTTCGTGAGCAGTAGCTTTAATATCGTTAAGAATTTCTTGTGCTTTTGTCTTACCATTGATCTTTTCCAGAATTGAATAAGCTTTTTCATCTTGTTGTACCAATACCAAATAGCGAGGAGTTTTTGGGACAAAGAACAATAATAGACCAAAGAATGCAGCCGGAAAAGCTTCCGAGCCGAACATAAAACGCCAGCCTTCAAATACAGTCCACATATCAGATTCTGAGCTAACTGATAAAACTCCGGCAGCATCTTTCAGAATAATAGGATTTTGGTGATCGCCCATAATCAGGTAATTCACAAAGTATACAACCAACATACCGAAAATAATGGCAAACTGGTTGCACGAAACAAGTGTTCCGCGAATGTTGGAAGGAGCTATTTCTGCGATATACATCGGACAAACAGCAGACGCAAGCCCGACACCGATACCACCTAAAACACGATATAAGTTAAATGTAACCAGCAAATCCATATTCGGTTTTCCATATTCGAAAAACAGAAATTCCGGATAATAGGAACCTAATGCTGAAAGGAAAAAGAGTACGGCAGCAAGTCTCAGGGAGTTACGACGCCCTAGACGGGAAGCGAATATACCGGAGAACGCCCCACCAAGTACGCAGCCTGTCAATGCACTGGATGAAGTGATTCCATGCATTACTTTATTATATTGAAAATCGGAAGCGGAAAGGAAGAATGCTTCCAGACCCTTCTCTGCACCGGAAATAACTGCTGTATCATAACCGAAAAGCAATCCTCCCAGGATAGCAACAGAAGTTATCGAATATAGGTAGAGTTTACTACCTTCGTTCGTTGTATTAATCATGGTGTATAAGTAGATAAGTAGTGTGTAGTAGTTGGATTAGATAATAGTAAGGCGATAAAGCTCTACCTCTATCGCCTTATATTTGATTCTCTATTAGCAGTACATATTCAGAATTGCTTCGTAAAGTTCTTGTTTGCCGCTAGTCTGCTTTGGTTCACCGTTCGCTTTAGCATAAGCAACTACATCTTCCAAAGATAATTTACCTTCCTCAAATTCTTTACCTTTACCACCGTCGAATGAAGCATAACGATCAGACAACATTTTCTTGTATGGAGATTCGTTCAGCAGAGCTGCCGCACTTTCCAATGCACGAGCCATAGCGTCCATACCTGCAATGTGAGCAATAAAAATGTCTTCCAAATCAGTAGAATTACGGCGAGTTTTGGCATCGAAATTAGTTCCGCCATTACCCAAACCGCCATTACGGATGATTTGCATCATCGCCTGAGTCAGTTCATAGTTGTCAATCGGGAATTGGTCTGTATCCCAACCATTCTGATAGTCGCCACGGTTAGCGTCGATAGAACCTAACATACCGTTATCCACTGCTACTGCCAACTCATGTTCGAAAGTGTGGCCAGCCAAAGTAGCATGGTTTACTTCGATGTTAACTTTGAAATCTTTATCCAAACCATGAGCTTTCAGGAAGCCGATCACAGTTTCCGTATCTACATCATACTGATGCTTAGTCGGTTCCATAGGTTTCGGTTCAATCAGGAAAGTACCTTTAAAACCACGGGCACGAGCATAATCACGAGCAATAGTCAACATCTGTGCAAGGTGTTCTTTTTCACGTTTTTGATCTGTATTTAAAAGAGACATATAACCTTCACGACCACCCCAAAACACATAGTTCTGACCGCCCAATTCGATAGTTGCGTCAATTGCATTCTTGATTTGTACAGCAGCACGGGCCACTACGTCAAAATCAGGATTTGTTGCAGCACCATTCATATAACGGGCATGGCCGAATACGTTGGCAGTACCCCATAACAGTTTGATACCTGTTTCTGCTTGTTTCTGTTTTGCGTATGCTACGATTTCTTTTAAGTTAGTTTCATATTCTTCAATGCTAGCACCTTCTGAAACCAAGTCTACATCGTGAAAACAATAGTATTCAATACCCATTTTCTGCATGAATTCAAAACCTGCATCCATTTTATCTTTTGCAGCCTGTATAGCATCTGTATTACCGTTCCAAGGGAACAGTTTTGTTCCACTACCGAATTGGTCGCCACCTTCAGCGCATAATGTATGCCACCATGCCATAGAGAACTTCAACCAATCTTTCATCTTCTTGCCGTTGATTACTTTTTCAGCATCGTAATAACGGAATGCCATAGGGTTTTTACTATCTTTACCTTCGAATTTAATCTTTTCAATTCCCGGGAAAAATTCTTTTGTTGCCATAATTCTTTACATTTTAAATGATTATTTATATTGTTACTTGTTATCTGAGTTGAAAATAGAAATTTTATCGACCATTGATTTTTCTAGACGATATTTCCATTTGGCGTATGCATCTGCATATTCTTGGTGTTTAGCCACATTAGGTTCGATAATATTTAGCTTTTCAAGTGTTGCAAAAGCCTCATTATTATCCTTGTAGATACCTGCACCGATACCTGCGCCTTTGGCAGCACCGACAGAGCCATCCGTGTCATAAAGTTCGATTGTAGCCCCCGTCACTCCTGCCAAAGTGTCACGGAAGATAGAACTCAGGAACATATTTGCGTGTCCGGCATGAATCATCTTTACCGGAATACCCATTTGTTCCATAATATCTATACCATATTTAAAAGAAAACACAATACCTTCCTGGGCTGCACGAATAATATGATGTTTGCCATGAGTATTAAAATCTATTCCACGGATACTACAGCCTATCTCCTTATTATTCAGCATACGTTCGGCACCATTACCGAAGGGAAGAATGCTGATTCCTGCGCTACCTATCGGAGCTTTGGAAGCCAGCACGTTCATTTTATTATATGATATTCCTTCAGGTGCAATAGTACGTTTTACCCATGAGTTAAGGATACCTGTGCCGTTGATACAAAGCAATACTCCCAAGCGGATCTGCTCTTTCGAATGATTCACGTGCGCAAAAGTGTTGACACGTGACTGCGGATCATAATTCACTTCCCCATTCACTCCATAAACAACTCCTGATGTGCCTGCTGTAGAAGCAATTTCACCCGGATTGAACACATTCAGAGAAAGAGCATTATTCGGCTGGTCACCGGCACGATAAGTAATGGGGGTTCCTTCTTTTAATCCCAATTCTTTGGCTGCTATTGCATTTACACATCCTTGCTCGGCAAAAGTTGGTTTAATATCGGCAATCAATGACGAATTGAATCCATAATAATCCATCAAGAAATCGGCTATACGATTGTTTTTGAAGTCCCAGAACATACCTTCCGAAAGTCCGGAAACAGTTGTACAGATTTCTCCGCTCAATTTCATGGCAATATAATCACCTGGCAGCATTATTTTGTAAATCTGCTCATAGATAGCCGGTTCATTCTGTTTAATCCAAGCCAATTTGGAAGCGGTAAAGTTTCCCGGTGAGTTTAGGAGATGAGAAAGACATTTTTCTTCTCCGATAGTTTCAAATGCCTTCTGACCACAAGGCACAGCACGCGAATCACACCAGATAATAGCAGGACGCAATACTTGTTGGTCTTTGTCTACACATACCAGACCATGCATCTGATAAGAGATACCAATTGCCTTAATCTCAGCCGCACTGACTCCGGATTCATTCATAATGGCTTGTGTAGACAACTTTAAGTTCTCCCACCAGCTTTCCGGATCTTGTTCCGCCCAACCGGGATTCACTGCAATAATTTTTGCCTCTGTTTTCGGAAAGAATGCCGATGATACACATTTACCAGTTTCAGCATTTACCAAGCTCGCTTTTACAGACGAGCTACCTATGTCATAACCTAATAAAAACATGATTTTATTTACGATTTAACGATTTTCAATTTTATTACTTAGATTTACCAAACACCCGGCATATATCACCGTCTCACCTTATTGTATATCTTCTTATCGAACTTATAATAGCGTGCGGCACGATGGGCTACTCCTTGTTGCTTTTCTTCCAAAGGAACCACATATTCCATCATTGCTATTTTTTTATGGAAGTTACGCACATCTACAACTTTGTCATATACTAGTTCAAAAAGAGTTCTCAATTGCGCAGCTGTAAACTTACGCGAAAGTAGTTCGAACAACATTGAAGGGTTAAATTCCACAAACTGACGGATGTATGTCATTGCTTCCTTAATAATCAGATTATGATCGAACGCCAATGTCTTTACTTCTTTCAGAGCAATCCAACAAGCCTGATGCTCGTCCAGATTCTTATCCAAAGTTCTATCTATCTTAACCATTGACAAATATGCAATAGTCACAATACGCTCTACCCTTGACTGCATTGCCCGTTCCAACCAGCGAACATCTTTCGGATTACTCGTTCTGTTTTTGGAACCGAATGCTTTAAACTGCATCAGGTTTACATTTTTAAGTCCTGTCAATTCATATAATACGCGCTGTGCAGCCTCGTCCAGATCCTCATCCATATAAATAAGACTTCCGGGAAGTTTCATATCGTGATATACTTCTCCATTATCTTCACCTGCACGTTTCACAAGCAACACTTTCAGTTGTTCGCCGTCAAAACCAATCACTACACAATCTACTGATATATGATTGTTGGCCAAAGGTGTATTTTTCTGTATATTCTGCATATCCGTTTTTTTAATATGGCGCAAATATAGAGGCTAATATTCGCTTAAACAAAAATAATTAATATGCTATAAAACATTGTTTATCACATAAATACATATCATATATTTTACAATATCAATACTTAGTGTTATCTTATGAATTACAATATGTATTTTAGTCTTTTCCAGGAAGAGTAATTGTATAAAGTACAAAAACCAGATTGATGCTTTATTTTCAGTACTTTTCATGATCTATAGAATAAATTCAGATAGGGATACTTATTGTACTTTAAACGATATGTCATTTTGTACCTTATCGTTTTTTATTCTATCTTTGTATCGTAACTATTAAAAAATCCAAAATGGAACGTCATCCAGTCATTTTATCCATTGCTGGTTCCGATTGTTCGGGAGGAGCAGGTATTCAGGCGGATATCAAAACAATCTCGGCTTTGGGAGGCTATGCAGCGTCAGTCATCACCGCAGTTACCGTACAAAATACATTAGGGGTACACGCTGTACAATCAGTGCTGCCTGAGATTGTCCGTGGGCAGATAGAAGCTGTTATGGATGATTTGCGACCGGTTGCAATCAAGATAGGTATGGTTAGTGACATTCAGATCGTTCGTACCATTGTAGACTGCCTGCGAAAATATATACCGGAATATATTGTTTATGATCCGGTCATGGTGTCTACCAGCGGACGAAAACTAATGTCGGACGAAACTATAGAAGAAATTAAAAGAGAACTGCTCCCACTCGTCACTTTAATTACTCCCAATCTTGACGAAGCAAGTGTTCTGACAGATAAAAGCATTCATAACATACATGAAATGCAGGAAGCGGCCAAAAGGTTGGTGGATGAGTATCAGACAAGTGTATTAATAAAAGGGGGGCATTTGGAGGGTGACAGAATGTGCGACCTCTTACATACGTCAGAATCGATCTTCCATATATATGAGGAGAAAAAGATAGAAAGTAACAATTTGCACGGAACAGGCTGTACCCTCTCCTCCGCTATTGCGACCAACCTGGCAAAAGGCTATCCTTTACGGGAATCTATCCAACATGCCAAATCATATATCACTCAGGCTATCATTGCAGGCAAGGATTTGCACATCGGACATGGCAATGGTCCGTTATGGCATTTCCCGGATTCGGTTGCACAAATATGTACATTTTGTGCGGTCGTATCATAAAAATCCGTAACTTTGCACCCGCAATTAAAAATCAATTAAATAATAAAGATATGAAAGCATTCGTTTTTCCCGGTCAAGGTGCTCAATTCGTAGGAATGGGTAAAGACCTGTATGAAAATTCAGCTTTAGCTAAAGAATTATTTGAAAAAGCAAATGATATTCTTGGATATCGCATTACAGATATCATGTTCAATGGTACGGACGAGGATCTTCGTCAAACGAAGGTTACTCAACCTGCCGTATTCCTTCACTCGGTAATCTCCGCTCTTTGTATGGGGGATGATTTCAAACCGGAAATGACAGCAGGACATTCACTCGGTGAATTTTCCGCATTGGTTGCTGCCGGAGCTTTGAGCTTTGAAGACGGTCTGAAACTTGTTTATGCACGTGCAATGGCTATGCAGAAAGCCTGTGAAGCGACTCCTTCTACAATGGCTGCTATCATCGCATTGCCGGATGAAAAGGTGGAAGAAATCTGTACTACCGTAAATGCTGAAGGTGAAGTTTGTGTACCGGCTAACTACAACTGTCCGGGACAAATCGTTATCTCCGGTTCCGTACCGGGCATCGAGAAGGCTTGCGAACTAATGAAAGCTGCCGGAGCAAAACGAGCTCTCCCATTGAAAGTTGGTGGTGCTTTCCACTCTCCGTTAATGGATCCTGCAAAAGTAGAATTGGAAGCTGCTATCAATGCAACAGAAATCCATACTCCTAAATGCCCGGTATATCAGAATGTAGACGCACTTCCTCATACTGACCCTGTTGAAATCAAAAAGAATCTGGTTGCTCAGTTGACAGCTTCTGTACGTTGGACTCAATCTGTTAAAAATATGATTGCCGACGGTGCTACTGACTTCACAGAATGTGGACCAGGTGCAGTATTGCAAGGTCTGATTAAGAAAATTGACGGTACTGTTAGTGCTCATGGCATTGTATAAAATCAAGAAATACTGTATTTATCAGTTTACAGCGTGTTGGCAGAATTGCCAACACGCTTTTTTTATTCCGAATCTTCATACCAAAAAGAGAGTGATATGCTCTAAAACATTCAGGTAGATTTCTTTTTCGTAAACTTTCCGTATCTTGTTTCTGTTTTATTAGCAGGAATCATTTACTCAAATTTGTGAGCCATGAAAATACATGAATATCAAGCGAAAGAGATTTTCTCTAAGTATGGAATACCTGTTGAGAGGCACACTTTATGCCGTACTGCTGCAGGCGTTGTAGCTGCATATCGGAGTGTAGGTGCAGATAGAGTTGTCATTAAGGCACAGGTATTGACCGGAGGCCGGGGAAAGGCCGGAGGCGTCAAACTGGTAAACAACACGGAAGATGCTTATCAGGAAGCTAAAAATATACTCGGAATGAGTATTAAAGGCCTTCCCGTCAATCAGATATTGGTTAGCGAAGCAGTTGATATTACCGCCGAATATTATGTCAGTTTCACTATCGACCGAAATACACGTTCCGTTATTCTAATGATGAGTGCATCCGGTGGTATGGATATTGAACAAGTGGCTCGTCAGACACCGGAGAAAATTATTCGGTATTCAATCAATCCTTTCATTGGCATTCCAGATTATTTGGCACGTCATTTCGCCTTTTCACTTTTTCCAAAAACGGAACAAGCAAGTAAAATGGCTGTCATCCTGCAAGCACTTTATAAAATCTTCATGGAGAATGATGCCTCTCTGGTTGAGATCAATCCGTTAGCGCTAACAACAAAAGGTATGTTAATAGCTATTGATGCCAAAATTGTTTTCGATGACAACGCCCTATGTCGGCATCCTGAAATACATGCTTTATTCGACCCGACAGAGGAAGAAAAGGTAGAAGCCGACGCCAAAGAAAGAGGTTTCAGTTATGTTCGCATGGACGGTAATATAGGTTGCATGGTGAATGGTGCCGGACTCGCTATGGCAACAATGGATATGATTAAGATTTATGGAGGTAATCCTGCCAACTTTCTTGATATTGGCGGTAGTTCCAACCCCATAAAAGTAGTGGAAGCCATGAAGCTTCTATTACAAGATGAAAAAGTAAAAGTTGTTCTGATCAATATTTTCGGAGGGATTACCCGTTGTGACGATGTGGCAATCGGGCTTATTCAGTCATTCGAGCAGATAAAGAGTGAAATACCCATCATTGTCCGGCTAACAGGAACAAATGAAAATATCGGCCGCGATCTTCTACGAAATCATAGCCGTTTTCAGATAGCAACAACTATGCAGGAAGCAGCGTTAATGGCTATAAAATCATAATGCGTAACAATATCAATAAAAAGTAAAAAACAATTATGAGTATATTAATAGATAAATCCACCCGTTTGATTGTACAAGGAATTACTGGTCGGGACGGGCTCTTTCATGCCAGGAAGATGAAGGAATATGGAACCAACGTTGTAGGAGGTACTTCTCCCGGTAAAGGGGGAAGTGATGCAAACGGTATCCCAGTGTTTAACACCATGTATGAAGCTGTGGAACAGACACAGGCTAACACTTCTATTATCTTTGTTCCGGCACGTTTTGCAGCAGATGCTATCATGGAGGCGGCAGATGCCGGTATCCAGTTAATTGTCTGTATCGCGGAAGGTATCCCTACACTGGATGTCATCAAAGCGCATCAATTCATTAAACAAAAGGGGGCAATACTGGTTGGTCCTAACTGTCCGGGATTGATTTCTCCGGGAAAAAGTATGGTCGGTATCCTCCCGGGACAAGTTTTTCAGAAAGGAAACGTGGGTGTCATTAGCCGTAGCGGTACACTTACGTATGAAATTGTATATCACTTAACCGCTAATGGCATGGGACAATCCACAGCTATTGGTATCGGCGGCGACCCCGTAGTAGGGCTTCATTTCCGTGAACTGTTAGAAATGTTCCAGAATGACACCGAAACCGAAGCTATTGTTTTAATCGGTGAGATTGGCGGAAATGCGGAAGAACAGGCTGCCGAATATATTCGTAACCATGTAACTAAACCCGTTGTAGCATTCATCGCAGGGCAATCTGCTCCTTTGGGAAAACAAATGGGGCATGCAGGAGCTATTATCTCCGGAACTTCCGGTTCGGCTAAAGAAAAGATAGAAGCATTAGAGGCAGCCGGTATTCAGGTTGCACAGGAGCCGTCGGACATTCCTGCATTATTAAAAGCAGCAAAAGATACAACGAGAGATATTCTGAAATTACGGGAACAAGAACTGGTAGATTTGGAACTGGAACTCAATAACATGGTGGATGATGAAGAAAACAACAACGGAGATTAACAGAAAGAAGGGCGTGTTAGTTTCCTGACACGCCCTTTTTCTATCACTATTATTTAGTTTTAGTTCTTCGGCAAAGCTTCTTTCACTACCATTGAACGACCTACGTATTCTGCGCCATTCAACTGTTTGATAACATTATTAGCTTCTGCATCATCCGGCATTTCAACAAATGCGAATCCTTTTGATCTTCTAGTTTCACGGTCTGTGATTAACTTTACTGAAGCAACTGTTCCATACTCTTCCATTACATTTCTCAAGTCTGATTCCTTAACATTATAGCTAAGATTTCCAATGTACAAATTCATAAAATACAAATATAAAAAATTAATAATTCAATAAGAAAGTTATTGGAAAATCTTAATTAGAAATGGATATACTCAAATAAATGAGAAGATTCACGTAAAATAATCAAATCGTAATAAACCTTATTATTGTTGTTGGTTGCAAAGGAAAGCATTATTTGGCGATATTGCACTACATTCCTCTCTTTTTCTTTTCATAAAACATCTTTTTTATGAAATTAGGTCAATACTTAACGTTCATATTCCTCTTTCCCTTCTATCAAGTAATCAAAATCGATCGTTTTCTTCGGATATATCCTCAAAAAAGAATTTTAAAGTACGAGTACTGTAGAAATCTACAAATAAACTGTTGTGATAAGACAGCATATCTAAAGGAATGAAAAAATATCTGCCTAATAAGGAAGTCCGGTTTAAATAATCTTTTAAAATCATCCGCAATTAGGTATAATGTCACTCTTTTCATAAATTCGTCACCTATTAAGGCACGAAAACAATCTAACCAAACATGAAAAATTTTAATCACTATGCCGGACGCGAGGAATTCTCCGCATTTAAAGACTTCTTTTTGACACATGGGCAATGTAAAGAAATGAAGAAAAAGGAATATTTCACTCTGCAGGGAGCTTTGGCTACACATGGAGCTTACATAGAAGAAGGGTTATTTCGATATATCTGTACAGACGACAGAGGATACGAGCATATTGTCGGTTATTCTTTTGCCGGAGAGTATGTAGGTGACTATCCGGCATGCTTGAAAAAAGAGAAAGCTATGGTAAGCATCCAGGCTGCAAGTGATGCTCGAATTTACTATGCTTCTGCCGAAGATATGAGGAATTTCTTCTCTACAAATGAAATGACACAAAACTTAGAACGGATTCTTGCAGAAGAGCTCTTTGTACAAACCTATATGCGTCTATTAGACATTTATTGTAAAACTCCCACCGAACTGTATTTAGATTTAGTGAAACGCTATCCTGATTTTCAGAATTTTATTACTCTAAAAGAAGTAGCCTCTTTCCTTCGAGTTACTCCGGAAACGATTAGTCACATACGTAAGAAATTCGAATAATAACTACTAATAAAACTATCCGATGATGAACGTAGATCAATTGGTTTATTACTAAAAAATGAGATAAACAAAAAATTCCCGATTCATCACGAACCGAGAATTTTTATGAGTTATTTATACTACATTCGAAGTTTTGCTTTATTCTTTCACTTCTTCACCCTTTTCATTCATCAGGACTGTTACTTCCTGCGAATCTTTAGTAGTAAGAATTACTTTATAAACCTTACCGCTCTCTTTTTCCGCTACATAAGCTTCTTTGATTGTAGCACCTTCATAGTTCTTGGCAACAGCCTGTGCCACTGCTTCCGGTAACTCTTTTACATCAATCTTAGTAAACTCATCCTGTGGAACTTGCGCCTGCATTTCTACAGATGTAGTGTTGATTACTTCCTGTGCAAATGCTACAGAACTACCTAATCCCATTACTAATGCTACTGCTACTAATACCTTTTTCATAATCGTAATTTTTTAAGTGTGAATTATAAAAACCATTATTTATTATCGCTACACTTATCATATTGCAAAACGGATACCAAATATCAGCTTTTTACATATATCGTTAAAAATCAGACGAATAAAAAGTAGGCGGGTTCTATCTGATTGTGGAATTAGTGTAGAATTATGTGGAAGTGAGGAGTGCAATTGGGGAAAATAAAAGCCTATCTTGCTTTGAGAAGACAGGCTTTTACTCATATTATCAGTTACTACATTATCCGCAATGGAAATATTTATGAACCAAATCAAGCATTTCCTGCGGTTTTCCGTCCAGATCTGCACGTAGTGTCTTATCCTCATAATTGCGAAGTTTACGGATGATGCCGTCAATCATTGCCGAACTAAATACATTGTATTGTTCGAAAATAGCCCGTTGCTGTTCCAGACAATCGGCGGACGCAACACAGCTATCCGGTAATTGAGCCAATACTTTCAGCTTATCTTCGTTTTCTTTCTGGTGAATATTTACATTCACATACGTCTTTTCAGCCAGTTCCAAAGCATTTTCTATTTCAAAACCATGACGGCAGGCTACAGCCAGTCCGGCAAGCAGTTGATATAAATCTGCCGAACCGTCCGGTGAACGCATTTCCACAGTCTGCTTTTGGGTGGTATCAAAATAACTTTCCGTTTCTAACGGATTCGCTAATGTACACATATCCTTCTTGGCAGCCCATCCCAAAGGTACACGTACCAATACAGAACGGTTGCGGTCGCCCCAGCAAACATTCGTTGGTGCTTCCTGGTGCGGAACAAGACGGAAGTATGAAGTAGGATTTGTATTTCCGAAGGCTGTGATTGAAGGCGCAAGCTCCATCATTCCAGCAATAGCCTTCCGGGCTGTTTCCGACAAAATTCCGTCTTTTAACATCTGATTCTTTCCGTCCTGCATGATACGCATATGGACATGCAGACCGGAACCCGCTTTACCTGCTGTTATCTTAGGAGCGAACGTAACATTATATCCATATTTGAATCCTAAGTTACGAATTACCCATTTGGCAATCATCAATTGGTCGGCGGCCTGTTCGACAGGAACCGGCAAAAACTCTATTTCATTCTGCTCATAGATATAGCCTTCCAAAGTAAAGTTGCCTACTTCAGAGTGTCCATACTTAATTTGCCCGCCAGTTTGTGAGATATAAGACATACATTGTGTACGGAACTCATTAAATTTGGCATAAGGTCCCGATTCATGATAACCACGTTGATCGGTTGCCTCAAACATACCCGTATCCGGTGCTATCACATAATATTCTAACTCTCCCATTGCCTGAAACTCCATTCCCGTCACGTCCGTAAATGCTTTGCTCGCTTTATGAAGCGTATATTCCGGTGAACTTCCCAACGGTTCTCCATCCTTATTGAAGAAAGAACAAAGGATAGACAGCGTAGGTATTTCAGCAAACGGATCAACAAATGCTGTACGAAACCGAGGAATAACATAAAGATCACTACTTCCCGCTTCGATAAAAGAGAAAAGGCTGGAACCGTCCACCCGTTCTCCACAGGTAAGGATAGCTTCCAGATAAGCTTGATTGTTAATGACAAAATTCAAAGTTTTCAGACGACCATCTCCCGCAGGATACATGAAGTTGACCATACGGATGTCGTTTTGTTGGATAAATGAAATGATGTCGGCTTTGGTAAATTCAGAAGTCGGCTTCTGGAGAAATGCCACTAATTTATTGGCATTCATTGATAACTCTTGATTCATGATCGGTTGTTTTTCGTTGTTGTATGATTAAAAACGGTTTGTTAAACGCCAAAGATAAGGAAAAGTTGGAAAAACGACTTTAAAGAGAGTAAAAAACTATCTCTATGTCGTTATTAAAAACGCTTTAAATCTCTTTTTCCACAAAAAATATTCCGGTGTTATTATTGTAAGTCACGGTTGCCTATTTCCATATTGACTACGGCATAGGCTACAAGCTGGTTCGACTTTCTCTTGTCCCCGTAATTGCAGGGCTGCGCAAAATAATCTTATATATTGGTAAATACCTCATCTATCAGATAAATATAAGCAATTATTCTTCAAAACAGAGGTGAAAAAGATCTTATTTAAAAATGAAATACTACTTTTGTAAAAGATATCACCTTATATATAATGTTATGCAATACATTTACAAATATCAGTCCCCTATCGGTGGAATAACAATCGCAAGTGACGGTAGCTCTTTGACGGGTTTGTGGTTTGATGGACAGAAATATTTTGCAGCTTCGTTGTCTCCGGAACACGAAGAAAAAGTATTGCCCGTATTCGAGCAAACCATAGAATGGCTCGATTGTTATTTCAGTGGGAAAAATCCCGGTTTCATGCCTGAGATGCACTTGGAAAGTACTCCTTTTCGTCTCTCCGTATGGGAAATATTAAAAAAAATCCCTTACGGCAAAATCATTACGTACAAGGATATTGCTAAGGAAATAGCTCGCCTAAACGGGCTATCGTCCATGTCGACGCAAGCGGTGGGCAATGCGGTGGGACACAATCCTATTAGTATTATTATACCCTGCCACCGGGTTGTAAGTTGTAACGGTAGCCTGACAGGATATGCAGGCGGTATTTCTAAAAAGATAGAGTTGCTCACTCTTGAACAGGTGGATATGACAAACCTGTTCGTACCGAAGAAAGGAACAGCACTGTAAATCCGGAAAATGTCCTTTGCCTGAAAAACTAATTGATTGCTCCGCCTGTTTTATTTTCAGTAGAAACATTCAAATAACAAACCCATGAAAAAGGACATTTTAAAAGACCTGCTTGCTAAACCCGGAAGACAATATTCCGTCTCCGATTTCGATCCGTCATTTATCGGCGAACTATCCAAACAGGATGCTAAAGGTCAACTGACTAAAAACGTAGAGAAACTTTCCGAACTGCAAAGCATGCTCTACGCCCAGGATCGCTATTCGATTCTTATTATTTTTCAGGCTATGGACGCAGCCGGAAAAGACGGGACAATCAAACACGTCATGTCCGGTATCAATCCGCAAGGATGCCAAGTATTTTCGTTCAAGCAACCTTCTGCCGAGGAATTGGACCACGATTATCTCTGGCGTATCAATCGTTGCCTGCCCGAAAGAGGGAGAATCGGAATTTTCAACCGTTCTCACTATGAAGACGTGCTTATCGCCAAAGTGCATCCCGAAATTATACTGTCCAACAAATTGCCGGGTGTAGAAACCATCAAAGACATTGACTCTGATTTTTGGAAACGCCGTTACCGGCAAATCAATGATTTCGAACGTTATCTGACGGAAAACGGAACCGTTGTCCTGAAATTCTTCCTGAACGTATCAAAAGCCGAACAGAAAAAGCGTTTCATGGAAAGGTTGGATGACAAAACTAAAAACTGGAAATTTTCTTCCGCAGATGTTAAGGAACGCCAGTTTTGGGATGAGTATATGAAAGCCTATGCAGATGTACTAACCGAAACATCTACCGAACTGGCTCCGTGGTACGTAATCCCTGCCGACAATAAATGGTTTATGCGCTACGCAGTAGGACACATTATCTGCGAGCGGATGAAACAACTGGACCTGCATTACCCCAAACTATCTGAAGAAGGATTAAAACAACTGGAAGATTGTAAAAAAAGTGTGTCCGATATTAACTTCTGATTCACTTGCACTTATCCTTTTTTATTCTAACTTTGTAGAGCAACTATGTATAAACAAAAAATGATAAGCTATGGACATCCAAACATTTATTCAAAACTTCCGGGAGGCATTCGGAGAGAAGGCCGAACTGCCTCTTGTATTCTGGTATTCGGACACGCAGGAAGGAACGGCGGAAAAAATAAATGGCTGTATCTTTAAAGGTATGAAAACGGCAAGAGAAGGCGGTATCATCAGCCTGAATGCCGAAACAATCGGCTGTGGTGGCGGCAAGTTCTATACCGGTTTTACCGAAATGCCCGAACACGTCCCGACTTTTGTCTCATTAAAAGAGCGGTACAAACAGACTCCGCAAATGGTCATCGACTTTATACAGCAAATCGGAGTACTCAAAGCAGAAAAGAAATACCTTCATTTTGCGCGTATAGACAGGATAGAAAGTCTGAAAGAAGTGGAAGGTGTCGTATTCATAGCCAACCCCGATATGCTTTCCGGACTTACCACATGGGCTTATTATGATAATAATGCTGAAGACGGTGTAGTTTCCATGTTCGGTTCCGGTTGTAGCTGCATAGTAACGCAAGCTACCATAGAAAATCGAAAAGGCGGCAAACGGACATTCATCGGTTTCTTCGATCCGTCGGTACGTCCCTACTTCGAACCCGATAAATTGAGCTATACTATACCTATGTCCAGATTCAGGGAAATGTGTGGCACAATGCGCCAAAGTTGCTTATTCGATACTCATGCTTGGGGAAAGATCCGGGAAAGAATGGATAGTGAATAGAGCAAAAAACAGGTCAAATAGTTTCAAATAGGTATGAAACTTTTCCATCCTGTTTTTAATATAATAAGCAGATTGTTCTTTACCGGATTAAACCTTTCCTGCAAAGAACAGTCTTATCCTCAAGATATTATTGTTCTATTAAATATAAAAGTTCTTAACGAAAATGGAAACATCTGCCAAGCTCTACTCGCTGAATTACAGTAATGTAAAAACTTACTTGTTCGCTCTGTTGTTTATTGCAGGCAACATTGCACTTCCACAACTATGCCATCTCATACCTTATGGTGGTCCTACCCTGCTGCCCATTTATTTTTTCACGTTGATTGCAGGCTATAAATATGGCTTTCGTGTAGGATTATTGACCGCGATTCTTTCTCCTGTCATTAATCACTTGCTGTTCGCCATGCCTTCGGAAGCTACGCTTCCTGTTATGTTGATAAAATCCACTTTACTTGCTGGAGCTTCTGCCTTTGCCGCACGAATGCTAAAATCTGTCTCTTTATTGGGCGTTCTTGGTGTCGTGCTTTTCTACCAGATTATAGGAATAGCTTTTGAATGGGCGATTCTTGGTAATTTCTATGTAGCAGTACAAGATTTCCGTATCGGTACTCCGGGAATGTTGATCCAGTGGTTTGGTGGCTATGCCCTGTTAAAAGCGATTGCAAAATTCTAAACTCAAAATAGAAAAATGGACAGAAGGGACTTTTTAAAAACAGTAGCCATAACCGGTGCTGCTTTGACTATACAGCACTCGGAAGCTATGGAGGTATTAACTCAGACTATCAATAAAGCAAACGGAGCTAACCCTGATCTGGTAGCAGTCATGGGTGGAGAGCCGGAAGCCATGTTCCGCCGCGCCATAAGCGAACTGGGTGGGATGAAGCAATTCGTTAAACCAGGACAAAAGGTTGTTGTGAAGCCTAACATCGGTTGGGACAAGGTGCCGGAACTGGCAGGAAATACAAATCCGAAGTTAGTGGCGGAAATCGTGAAACAATGCTTTGCCGCCGGAGCAAAAGAAGTGACCGTATTTGACCATACCTGTGACGACTGGCAGAAATGCTATAAAAACAGTGGCATTGAAGCTGTAGCAAAAGCCGCCGGAGCAAAAGTAATGCCCGCACATCTGGAATCTTACTACAAACCGGTAGATCTCCCAAGCGGCAAAAAAATGAAGAAAGCAAAAGTGCATGAAGCAATCCTGAACTGCGACGTATGGATAAATGTCCCTATCCTGAAAAACCATGGCGGAGCCAATCTGACTATCTCCATGAAAAACCATATGGGAATTGTATGGGATCGCGGATTCTTTCACCAAAACGACTTGCAACAATGTATTGCCGATATTTGTACCCTGCAAAAGAAAGCCGCGCTGAACGTTGTAGATGCCTACCGGATTATGAAGACTAACGGTCCTCGCGGACGCTCTGCTTCAGATGTCGTTTTGGCAAAGGGATTGTTTATCTCACCGGATATTGTAGCGGTGGACACAGCCGCTGCCAAATTCTTCAACCAAGTGCGTGAGATGCCGTTGGATACAGTAGGACATCTTGCCAAAGGAGAAGCACTGAAAGTAGGAACCATGAATCTTGACAAATTAAATGTCAAGCGAATCAAGATGTAAATCAACCATGTTAAGAAAGATACGTATTGGAATATCAGCACTTTTTTTTGTACTGATTACTTTCTTTTTTCTCGATTTCGCAGAAATATTACCTAACAGTTTTCATCGTCTGGCACACTTGCAATTTGTTCCAGCTTTGCTTTCATTAAGTGTAGGTATCTTATTATTTCTCATTGTGTTAACACTTTTATTCGGCCGTATCTATTGTTCGACGATATGTCCTATGGGGATTTTGCAAGATATCATTGCGCGCCTGTCAAAATCAACAAGTAAAAAGAAAAAAAGATATAGTTACAGTCCTGCAAAAAATAGATTACGTTGGAGTGTGCTTGGGGGGACTGTCATCTCTTTTCTATGCGGATTCACGTTTATCGTAGGACTGCTTGAGCCATACAGCGCATACGGTCGGATAGTAGTACATGTATTTAAACCGATATATATGCTGGGAAATAATCTTTTGGAATCCGCTTTCTCCAAGTTCGACAATTATACGTTTTACCAGGTGGATACTTCTATTTTAAGTATTTCATCTCTTTTCATTGCAGTCGTCATACTTACAATGATTTTTATAATGGCATGGAAGCACGGACGGACTTGGTGCAACACGATTTGTCCTGTAGGAACAATTTTAGGCTTATTAAGCCGGTTCTCATTATTCAAAGTCCGCATTGACTCCGACAAGTGTAACAGTTGCGGACTCTGCGCTACCAAATGTAAGGCAGCGTGCATCAATAGTAAAGAGCATACTATTGATTATGGTCGTTGTGTAGATTGCTTTGACTGCCTGGGGGGCTGCAAACAAAAGGCATTGATCTACCAACCTTCACTCTCCCCTACCGATTCATCCAAACGTCGTTTTCTCGTTGCAGGACTACTTACTGCCGGAGCAGTTCCGAAACTACTTTCACAAGTTAAAGAATCCGTTGCAAGTCTGGAAGGTAAAAAAGTATACAAAAAAGAGAATCCGGTTACTCCGCCGGGGTCTGTCAGCCGTGAACATTTTCAGCAGCAATGTACATCGTGCCATCTTTGTATCAGCAAATGCCCATCGCATGTACTGAAGCCAGCTTTCATGGAGTATGGCTTGGCAGGAGTAATGCAACCTACCGTCAGTTTCGAGAAAGGATTCTGCAATTTTGATTGTACTGTTTGCGGAGATGTTTGTCCTAACGGGGCTATTCTTCCGATAAGTGTAAAGCAAAAACATCTTACACAAATGGGATATGTTGTTTTTATCGAGGAAAATTGCATCGTTTATACAGACGGAACTAGTTGTGGGGCCTGCTCTGAACACTGTCCCACGCAGGCTGTCGCAATGGTGCCTTATAAAGACGGGTTGACGATTCCCCATGTAAATAAAGAGATTTGCGTAGGCTGTGGTGGATGCGAATATGTTTGCCCTGCTCGTCCGTTCCGTGCTATCTATATTGAAGGGAATCCGGTACAGAAGGAAGCAAAACCATTTAAAGAAAGCGAAGAGCACAAGGGTGAAATAGACGATTTTGGGTTCTGATCGGCGTAGTACCGGAACAAAGTTTCCATCCGGCATACTAAAAACTATCCATTATATTTCTTCTACTTTCAATAAATTCACTAAATTCGTGGCGAATTAAAGACAGAAAAAACTCATGGAGGTATATACAAACAATTGGACGAACCGGAAATATCAGATAGGTTATGCTCTAAGTGGAGGATTTATTAAAGGATTCGCTCATTTGGGCGTAATGCAAGCTCTCCTGGAGCATGATATTAAACCGGATATTATCTCCGGAGTAAGCGCTGGAGCTCTTGCGGGAGTCTTTTATGCAGATGGTAATGAACCTCACAAAGTGCTGGATTATTTTTCCGGACACAAATTTCAAGACCTGACCAAGCTGGTAATCCCCAAGAAAGGATTATTTGACCTTTGCGAATTTATAGATTTCCTTCGTACCAATGTAAAAGCAAAGAATCTGGAAGAACTCCAGATTCCCTTGATCATCACGGCAACCGATCTTGACCACGGACGTATGGTTCATTTTCACCGTGGTTCCATTGCCGAACGGGTAGCTGCTTCGTGCTGTATGCCTGTCATGTTTGCTCCGGTAAATATTGATGGAACGAACTACGTAGACGGTGGATTGATGATGAATCTCCCGGTTTCCACTCTCCGTAGAGTCTGTGACAAGGTAGTAGCAGTTAATGTAAGCCCGATCATGGCGCAAGATTATAAAATGAATATTGTCAGCATCGCTATGCGTTCGTTTCATTTCATGTTCCGTGCCAATACTTTCCCTGAAAGAGAAAAATGTGATTTGCTGATTGAACCTTATAACCTATATGGGTATAGCAACACGGAATTGGAAAAAGCGGAAGAAATCTTCGAGCAAGGATATAATACCGCTAACGGAGTGCTGAATCAATTATTAGTTGAAAAAGGAAAAATCTGGAAGTAATGCTTCTTATTGAAGTAGTTAATATTAGAAATGTAAAAATCTACTCTATATGAATAACGAAAATAAAATAATTATCTATCAAGTGTTCACCCGGCTGTTCGGCAACAATAATAACCACTGCGTCTACAATGGAGATATAGTCACCAACGGTTGCGGAAAAATGGCGGATTTTACTCTCAAAGCACTTAGTGAAATCAAAAAACTGGGTACTACACATATTTGGTACACAGGTATTATTGAGCATGCTACTCAGACAGATTATCGTCGCTATAATATCAGTCCGGATCATCCTGCCATTGTAAAAGGAAAAGCCGGTTCGCCCTATGCTATCAAAGATTATTATGATGTAGACCCTGACTTGGCGAATGACATTCCCGAACGAATGAGAGAATTCGAGAATCTTGTACGACGTACACATCGTGCGGGACTAAAAGTTATAATTGATTTTGTTCCCAACCATGTAGCACGCCAATACCATTCTGATGCACAACCGGACGGGACAACGGAATTGGGAGCTAACGATGATTCAAGCCAGTCTTTCAGTCCCTATAATAATTTCTATTATATTCCTCAAGCTGAACTTCGTGCCCAGTTTGACATGAAAGACGGTGCGACAGAACCTTATCACGAATTCCCGGCTAAAGCAACAGGCAATAATCGTTTTGACGCTACTCCCAATATCACTGACTGGTATGAGACAATCAAATTGAATTATGGAGTAGACTACCAGAATGGAGGTACGTGCCACTTTTCTCCGATTCCGGATACATGGATAAAGATGTTGGATATTCTTCTGTTCTGGGCTTCCAAAGACATTGACGGTTTCCGTTGTGATATGGCGGAAATGGTTCCCGTAGAATTTTGGGAATGGGCTATTCCTCAAGTCAAAGAAGCATATCCGGACATTCTCTTTATTGCAGAAGTCTACAATCCGAATGAATATCGCAATTATTTGTTCCGTGGAAAATTCGACTATCTGTACGATAAAGTAGGCTTATATGATACACTTCGTAATGTAGCCTGTGGATATGAGTCGGCTGCTTCTATCACTCATTGCTGGCAGAGTCTGAACGGAATTGAGAAAAAGATGCTTAATTTCCTTGAAAACCACGATGAGCAACGCATTGCGTCCGATTTCTTTGCCGGTGACCCACGCAAAGGAATCCCTGCACTTATTGTTTCCGCCTGCATGAATACTAATCCTATGATGATTTACTTCGGACAGGAATTTGGAGAACCCGGAATGGACAGTGAGGGCTTCAGCGGAAGGGATGGACGGACTACTATATTTGATTATTGGAGTATAGACAGCATCCGTCGTTGGCGTAACGGAGGAAAATTTGATGGTAAAATGCTCAATGAAGATCATAAACGTTTATATGAAATTTATCAAAGAGTGCTGACTTTGTGTAATGAAGAACTGGCTATTGCAAAGGGTGTTTTCTTTGACCTGATGTATGCTAATCAAAATGGCTGGCGTTTCAATGAACATAAGCAATATACTTTTATGCGAAAATACAAGAACGAGCTATTGTTTATCATTGTCAATTTCGACAGTCAACTAGTAGATGTAGCAATCAATGTTCCCTCACACGCTTTCGACTTTTTACAAATTCCACAAATGGAATCCTATCAGGCTGTTGATCTTTTGACCGGTGCGAAAGAAGAAATCAGCTTATTGCCATATAAAGCTACGGAAGTTTCAGTTAGAGGCTACAATGGAAAGATACTGAAAATTGCATTCTGAAAAAGACGAAAAACCCTATATTCCCCTATAACCCGATCACACCATAATGACCGGGTTATTTTATATGTATCATTCAAACAAATAGTCATGATAGCTGTTTAGGTAGATAAATAATCTCCTAAACCATAAAGCTTATGAAGAAATTTAATATTATGGCGGTTCTGTTACTATTTTCCATATCAGTATTAGCGATTGTACCTCCTGATAATGTGCAGGCTACCTTCAAGAAAATGTATCCCAAAACAAATGATATAGCCTGGTCGCAAGATGACGGATACTATTGTGCCAATTTTGTAATGAACGGTTTCACCAAAAATGTATGGTTCAATGCGCAGGGACAATGGGAAATGACGCAGACTGATCTTGTCAGTCTCGATCGGCTGACACCTGTGGTCTATAATGCTTTTACATTTAGTTCTTATGCAAGTTGGGTTGCGGAAGATGTGACTATGGTAGAATTTCCTAAATGGCAGGCAATCATTGTTATTGAGGTAGGACAAGATAATGTTGACATTAAATATCAGTTGTTCTATACTCCTAAAGGGATATTGCTAAAAACACGCAATGTCAGTTATATGTACGACATTCTCGGTCCGGGCACATTCTTATAAAGAAAGCCCTTGCAAATCCAAGTATAGAAAATTTGCAAGGGCTTCTTTATTAATATATATCTACTTCTTCTTTCTCAACACTACGGCAGTACGTGCAGGAATATAAAGTTTCAACCATTCTTTCTTTTCTTTCTTATACAAAGGATCGGCAATCGTGAAGTGAACCACAGAATCATCGGCAAAGCCATTACCACCGAATGCTATATTATCCGTATTCAGAATCACCTCATAAGCTCCCGGAGCTACAAGGAAACCATAGTCTGTAAACGACTGCTTCGGATTGAAGTTAAATACAAAAATCAAATCCTTACGCTCATAAGCCAATACCTGGTCGCCGTCATTATGCCATATTTCTTGTATCGGGGTTGCCTGGAAATCCTTCACACTCTTAATGACTTTCAACATTTCTTCATCGAAGTCACCCATATAGTGATAGGCTAGATTCTTATTGTCGACCAGATCCCATTGGCGACGGGCATATTTGCAAGACCAACCGTTACCCTCACGCGGGAAGTCAATCCATTCGGGATGCCCGAACTCATTACCCATAAAGTTCAGATAACCACCGTTAATTGTGGAAGAGGTCAACAGGCGAATCATCTTATGCAAAGCAATACCACGATTGACTATATAATTTTCATCTCCCTTCTGCATGTGCCAATACATATCCGCATCAATCAGACGGAAAACAATCGTCTTATCTCCTACCAATGCTTGGTCATGGCTTTCTGCATAAGAAATAGTTTTTTCATCCTGGCGACGGTTAGTGACTTCCCAGAACATGCTGGAAGGTTTCCAGTCCTCATCTATCTTTTCTTTGATTGTCTTAATCCAGTAATCCGGAATATTCATAGCCATGCGGTAGTCGAATCCGTAACCACCATCTTCTACTTTTGCAGCCAATCCCGGCATACCGGACACCTCCTCAGCAATCGTTATCGCTTTTGGATTCACTTGATGAATCACTTCATTAGCTAAGGTCAGATAACAGATAGCATTATCATCCTGATGTCCGTTGAAGTAATCTCCGTAATTACAGAACGCTTCACCCAATCCGTGACTATAATACAGCATGGACGTTACACCGTCAAAACGGAATCCATCGAATTTATATTCTTCCAGCCAGTATTTACAGTTAGACAACAAGAAGTGAACGACTTCATTCTTGCCATAGTCAAAACAAAGAGAATCCCACGCCGGATGTTCACGACGCCCTCCCGGATAGAAATACTGGTTCGGATCACCGGCAAAATTACCCAATCCTTCTACCTCATTCTTCACTGCATGGGAATGAACAATATCCATAATAACAGCGATACCCATTCCATGAGCAGTATCGATCAACTCCTTCAACTCATCAGGAGTACCGAAACGGGAAGAAGCGGCAAAGAAACTGGATACGTGGTAACCGAAACTTCCATAATAAGGATGTTCCTGAATAGCCATTATCTGAATACAATTATACCCTTCTTTGGCAATGCGGGGAAGCACCTTTTCACGGAATTCATTATATGAACCTACTTTCTCTTCCTGTTGTGCCATTCCGATGTGACATTCATAAATCAACAGAGGACTTGTGTTAGGTTTAAAAGTCTTTTTCTTGAATTTATAAGGTTTCTCTGGGGCCCATACCTGTGCACTAAAAATTTTCGTCTGTTCATCCTGAACAACACGGGTAGCCCAAGCAGGAATACGTTCTCCCTGTCCACCGTCCCAATATACATTCAGTTTATACAGGTCACCGTGATGAATGGCCCCTTCTGGAAGATTGATTTCCCAAATCCCATTCTTCAGTTTTTTCAGTTTATAGGTAGCCTTTTCTTCCCAGTTGTTGAATGTACCTACCATGTAAATATGACTGGCATTAGGAGCCCATTCACGGAAAGTCCAGCCTTTGGCAGTACGGTGCAATCCAAAATAAAGATAGCCCGAAGCGAAATCCGACAGCGTCTGTTTTCCTTTATTAGTCAGTTCGGCTTCTTTATCCAGCACAAATTGATGCCGGCCGGCAATAGCGTCGGCAAAAGGTTCCAGCCAAGGATCGTTTTTGATAAGATTCAGTGTCTTTTCCATATCTGAATTAAATTAGGATTATGCTTTTACTTTTACAATTACTTTTTTCACTCCGTCCGGGGTAATACCAGGAGCGTGTCCGTCTTGCGGGAAGAAGATAGCAAACATTCCCGGTTTCACGGCAATATAAGTTTCAGCTAATCCTTCAAAGAAAGTGATATCTTTTTCTACATTGTATGGAGCATTTGTCGGGACACAGTCTTTAGCAGCAGTATACCCCATGATTTCTGTTCCCGACAATGGAATTTGAATATCAATAAATTCGTTATGTGTTTCCAGTTTAGCCTCTTCTTTAGTCTTAGGTTTGGTCTGTGCAATATTCACCAGCAGATCTTTTCCTTTCAGTTCAGTCTTACCGATTTCCATGGCTTGAAGATCATGAGATTTCAGGAACTCAATAGCTTGTGCAAACAAAGGATTTAAAGACGCATATTTCTCCAGATTTTCTAAAGTATCTACTACCATAAGAGTTTTATTTAAAAGTTTATATTCTAGGTATTATTCAAAATCGTCAATTGTGTAATTGATAAAGTCGGCAAATCGCTTGAATTGGCGGAATACTTTATCTATCTGTTCCAACATATCCGGTTGGGCGAAGAAGTCATCGGGGACATTATAAGAACAGACATATTCTTTACACTTCAAATAATCAATGTATTTAAAATCTTTTGGAAAGCCCTTAGGAGCAGTTTTCAGGAAGTCTTCCCCTATCACCGGAAAGTATTTCTTAAACTCCGGATCTTCTACGATCGCAACAAATTCCTCAATATTGTCATAAATTGACTGCCGCACAGCTTTTAGTACGTTAGACGGCAGGCATAAGCTCCCTCCGGCAAGCATAGATCCAGCAGGTTGCAGATGCACATAATAGCCACAATGATCGGATTTTTTTCCTTTTGCATTGATATAACCGCCAAAATGTATTTTATACGGAGTTTTATCCGTAGAAAAGCGTGTATCACGATAAATACGATACGTACAATCTTTAGGTTGGATGCCTCGAATTGATTCGTCGAACAAGGAGATACGGGCAATAACTGTTGCTAAGAAATTTTCAAACTCGACACGGGCTGTTTCATACTCCGCCCTGTGTTCATTGAACCAGTCACGATTATTATTCGCAGAAAGATCTTTTAAAAACTGAAAGATAACGGGTATGTTCATCTTTATCATTTTCTATTATTACCCTACAAACGTACAAATTTTATTTCATATAAACTACAAAACGCAACAAAAGGACATAAAAAAAGCATCGGCCTGGTAAAACCGATGCTCTAACACATTTATCAAAAAAACAGACTCTTCTGTCTCTGACGTACTTTAGCTTTCACAAGTGGAGTACAATCTCTTTTAATTAATCTTATATCTAATACTATGAAAAACACATAAATATAACAGACGAAAGAACACCTTTGTTCAAAGGTTCTCTAAATATTTCTGTTAATAATAGTTTATAGAATTAAATGTTTTTCATCAATCGGTATCACGATTTGTCCCCAATCAATCATCGCATTGAATAACATAATACGGAAATAGCTTCCCAACTGTGTATGCAATATCTCCTTTTCTTGAATCAAATGCTTGTCCAGAAGTTCAGCCCGCTTGATTCCCTTGAGTAGCGGGCACGACGGAGTAAACCATGTATTGCCGTCATAAAGAGCTATATTGGAAATAGATGTATCCGTCAGGTATCCGTTTCTTACCACTAATATATCATCAGCCGTTTCTCTCTGGGCGTACAATGAATTTAGTTCTTCCCGATTCGTACTTTTATAAGTATAATCAATAGTATCCGACGTAACCAGACGTAAAGAGGAAACTTTGCGCCTCTGATAAGGAACGTATGTAATTTCTTCTATCGCCTTTCCGTAAACAATCCGGCATTTCCAGATACCTTCCAATGATTGGGGAGAAATAAATTCACCTAAGTCAATATCGGCAACATCTTGCCAGAAGGCGGCACGAGTCCGGTTGCAACGTTCCGTATGATAATTGATATTATAAATCTTTCCATCTTCTATTCGGATCGTTTCAATAAATGGGCACATATACTTTCTGTTTCATTTCATTATATTCATTTTCCACATCACTTTGGCTGGTAATCCCACCCCCACTCTTAAAATACATTTTACCACCCTCCTGCTCCACAAAACGGATCATAACTGCGCTATCGAGGTCCTTACCGTCAAAATAGCCCATAATACCTGTATAGAATCCCCTGTCATAGGTTTCAGCCTCCTTGATAATCTGCATTGTTTTTTTCTTCGGAGCTCCTGTGATAGAACCGGCTGGTAAAAGCCGGAATATAATACTTCCCAAATTTGTCAGATAATCATCCGGCAGTACACCCTGTATTTCAGAACTTGTCTGAAGAATACTCCCTTGATTGGTCTGCAATTTATCAATATACCGGTATCGGGATACGGATACTTGTTCGGCCACCATGCTCAAATCATTACGAATCAAATCTACAATAGTGGCATGTTCCGCCGTTTCTTTAGGATCGTTGATTAATAGCCGGTCAGCCGAAGGGGTTGAAGCATTAATCGTTCCCTTCATGGGGTAGGAATATATTCTTCCATTATGAATTCTTATAAATATTTCGGGAGAAAAAACCGTAAAAGCATCTCTGACCCATAATTTATACATAGCTTTTGAATAACAATAGATATCTTTCAAAGTCAGATTTGTTTCTACCGGAGTGCGACAAGTCAAGTTAGTGAGAAAACTATTTCCGGCAAAGATGTTTCGTTGGACAATATCAAACGAATGTTGATATGTAGCCAAAGATTCCGGGAAAGATTGCCAACGAAGTCGCTTTCTTGACAAAAAAGCTATATTATTCTCTGCAAACATGGGCTGATTCGTAAAACCATTCAAGTTATAGAGTATTTCGGCAGGGTCTACCGAAGATACTGCTTCTATATAAGAAGCATCCTGCTGGTAATTAATGATAAAAATAAAAGGACGACAGGATTGCCCTAAATAGTTCATTTGTCTGATAGCCTGTTCTTTTGTATATAACTGCATGGATTTGTTCTATTTTTAAGTGAAGCAAATGTACGCAAAAAGTATAGATTAGAAAAAGGTGCAACAAAAAAAGGGTTGCCACCGTGTCTATCGGGCAACCCTTATTATCTATACGAGATCGGTCAAATTACTTCATTGCATCCTGTACCTGAGGAATCATCTTTTTCACATTTGCGTTGTCAGGAGATACCTTTGCTGCTTCTTCCAAGTAACCTAATGCTTCTTTAAATCTAGCTGTTGCTTTTTCTTTTTCAGCAGCATATTTATCTGCATCAGAGTTTGCTAAAGGAGTTGCTTTTTTCAGGATATTGGCTCCGTCATTATAACACAATACTCCAAGGCTGTACAAAGCATTTGTTTTATATGATTTATGATCCAGAGGAATTACCTTCTTGAAACATTCTTCTGCTTCTTCAGCTTTACCAGCTTTTTGGGCGGCGAGTCCGGCTTTCAAGTAGTGTAAACCATAATTCTTGATCATTGTTTTATTATTCGGATCAACTTTCAAGCCTTCTTCCAATGTAGCAACGTATTCATCTGTTTTCTTCAATGCATCCAAAGCCAAAGCTTTACGGGCATACGCATTACCAGTATTAAACTTCTTCTGAATAGCAATATCAAAGAAAGTTACGGCTTCCGCATACTTCTTCACTTCATCTGCTGCTATACCGCAATAGTATGCTGTTGCAGAATCCTGATTATTAGTTTGTTTCAAATATTCGCTGAACTTAGCGTAGGCCACAGGATAATTCTTAGCATTGAATGCGTCATTTCCTTCTTTCTTAATTTGATTAGGATCCGTTTGTGCAAAAATGTTAGTTACTGCAATACTAAATGCAAATAAAAAAATCAATTTCTTCATAACTTTATGTGTTTTTTAGTTGTTTATCGTCCAAAAGTATAAGGAATAATAGAAAGACACAACCCTATTTTTGTTTTTTTGAGCTTTTTGAAACCTATATAACGTTCGTTATTCTTCGTAAAAACGGGCTTTTATTCTCAAATACAGCGTAAAAGGAATCACCCTTTTACGCCTTTCTCGGCCGTCAAAGGGGTGATACACAAACTGTTTGGGTAACTACTTTTATCAAATAAATATAGTATACAACAAGAAAATGTATAGAGGGATATTTAATGTTCTATGAGGGACAACAGGGAATAAAATCAAATATACTGTCACAAGAGTTCTTCCAAATATCTCCTTTTATTAACTTCCCGAAAAAATGCTATTCATTTGTTTATCTATAAAACACGAATTCAGTCCCCACCTAATTAAATAAAAAAAACTTCTTTCATAAAATACTGATTCATAGCACCAAAGAAAAATATGAATAAAAAAGTTCCAGAAAGTTTTTGAGTTTTCATAAAAAGCACTACCTTTGCATCCGAAAATAAGGCTGGTTCCGTAGCTCAGCTGGATAGAGCAACGCCCTTCTAAGGCGTGGGTCAAGCGTTCGAATCGCTTCGGAATCACAAATAAAATCCGATAACTTGAAAAGAGTTATCGGATTTATTTTTTTATTACTTTCGCTTTTATAGACAACTTCCTTTTGCAGCGCAGAAGATAAACGATTGAACATGTAGGTCAGAATAAGAGAAGTTCTTTAAAACTTCTCTTTACGTTCAAACTTCCCTTCCTCGGTATAATATTTCCAAGTACCCTTAGGTTGGTTATGCGAATATTTACCACGAAGTCTTAATTTTCCATTTTCGTAATATTCACGATAACGTCCGTGACGTTTTCCCTCTTTTACTTCCGCTTCACTCTTTAGTGCTCCTTCCGGATAAAATTCACGTAGAACATTTCCTTCAAACTTTTCGACATAGAAACGTTTCAATTCACTTAACTGTTCTTTCTCGGTCACAACATCTTCATTCATTTCTTCATCTTCCTCATCGGTAGCAACCTCAACAAGTTCTTCCGGTTCGTATGGACTATAATCCATAACATATTGTAAAGAAGCAGACTGGCTATCTCCTATCACTTGCATAGTCCAATAAGGGAAAGAATACAAAACATCCTTATTTGACTGTATCTCATTCCATGTGGCAGGATTCATCATTAGCTTCAACTGGGAATAGAACTTACGTACATCCGTATATAAGAAAATCGTAGAACTGGATTTCAGATATGAAAAAGCATCTTTAAATCCCGGATTGTCTTTCAACAAGTTCTTTTGTTCATAATCCTCTACGAATGAGAGTAAAGATGCAGCTTTATTACTAAAAACAACATAATCATCCACATAAGTATAATAGGGTTTCTCGAACTTATCAAATAGTTTTCCGAAAAACAGTCGGAAGAACCCTTTCATCTCGACATAATTAATTTCAAAGTCCTTATAATTAACAGTTTTAATTTTAACCGGAGTACGACGTTTGACCTTCTTTTCTATAAGTTCCATGTTCTCACGTGCATCCTTTATACTTTTTGCTCTGATAGCCAAAACCAGTTCGGGTTCACGCCCAAGTAACCCCGGTTCAGATTGTGTAATAGCAAACTCTCCAGACATCCAGCTCAAAAAGTTTTCTTCCAAAGAGATACCGAACAGTCCTTCAATCTTTTTTCGGGAATTTTGATACGAATCATACAACTGTTTATCATGAACAGAGAGGGCATTTTCTAATTCCTTCACAAAAGTCATCGGATTATTAAAACCAATATTCGTATAAAGGGCCGTTCGTCCGGACAAGATTTCATGCGCTTTCATTTTATGCTTTCCGGAATTCAGCAAGGCAGTGATATAAGGATCTACTGAATCTTTCTTCAACGTATAACCTTTCACCTCCATTTTATCCTTACCCATATTCAAGTAAAGACCGGCAAAATTCATAGAATTACTGAACATATCAATATATTCATTCCTTGTTCCCAGGTAGATAGACATAAACTGTGGGATACGCTCATAGTTGATAAAAACCCTGACGAGTCCCTTACCGGAAACTAGTTTCTCGGTTTCAATAAAAGCTTGATCAAGTCCGATTTTAGGTTTGTTACGTGAATCAATAGCCGATTCGATAAGCCCGGAAGTATAAGAACCTACCAGATGATTATCCACAAAAGCAATATAAAAGATATCACGCGTATCCGGATCACGCATCTCAAGAATGTTAATGCCACTATGCATCCGGTTAGTAACAGTGAAGCCGCTCATTACAAGAACCGTCTCAAGCTGATCTTTCACCAAGTCCATTTTAGAAGCTTTCTGCATATCCAGAATGAGCAGAAAATCCCAATCAGTCGCGCGGGTTTTATGAAGTGAAATAAGCATATCCCGTTTGCCGACAAGTGACAACAGCACCTTGTTACTTTTCACAACTGAATCAAGTTTTTCCACACTCTTCGTAACTTCCTCAAAAGACTTCGCTTTTTTCAGACATTGCCATGTTTCGCTTCCGCTAAATTTCTCCCAATCTTCAATCGGAGCTGATGATTGAATAATAAATGCCGCATTTTCCGGAACCAGATAAATCTGCTGAATATTACGATCGGGTGAGATAAACAGATAAATCACGGAGTATACTACATATACCGCCAAAGCCAACCCTATCACCACCAAGGTACGTTTTACGATTTGCTTACTACTCTTTTTTGTCGTGGGCTCGGCATATTGCTCTTGTTCCCTGTTGTTTAATTCATTCATGGTTGATTTATTAATATAAATTATAGTCCCATTGGTATCCTCAGTAAATACCAAATAATAAAGAATAGCGTCCATGCAGCTAAAATACCTACAGAGTAGCGCCAAGTGTATTTGAGTAATGTCCCATAAGTAACTTGTTTATCATATTGCCTCATATATGTCAATACCAGAGGCATATAAAACATAAAAGGCGTAATAGCATTTGTCGAGCTGTCACCAATACGGAAAGCGCACTGTGCGATATCCGGAGAGATTCCCATTTGTGCAAACATCGGGATAAAGATAAAAGACATAAATGCCCACTTGGAAGTAGCAGATACCATAATCAGATTGATAAACGCTGTAAACAGGATAAAGAGAACAAGTGCAGACAACGGAGCCGGCTCGAAAGAAGAAAGCAGATCAGCTCCCATAATAGCAAGACACTTATCCAAATGAGAATACTCGAAGCAGGCGAACATTTGAGCGGCAAAAAAAGCAATAACAAAGTAAACACCCAAAAGTTTCATCGGTTGGGTAAGCCCTTCAATCACATCATTGTCGGAACGATAACGACCGGAACTGAACCCGTAAGCCATTCCCGTGATGCCCGCCCCTAAGGAAAGAAGAAAAAGAATTCCGGCAATAAAAGGCGAATGCATCAAACCACCGTTCACGCCACGTAATATCCCATGAGAAGAAAACGTAAGCCATAAGATAAGAGCTACATAAATTCCTGCTACAATAATCGAAATCATTATCGCCCGCCGTTCTTTACGGGACAAGGGCCGATAAGCTTCCACTTTCACGCTTCCTTCATATTTTCCTAAAGCGGGAAGAAGCCATTTCTGAGTCAGCCAGTAAACAATAGCAGTAATTACTACGGTAGAAGCACTCATGAAAAAATAATTGCAAAGTGGTTCGGTATTTCCCTGATATCCTGTCTGAGCTAGTGCAGCTTCCTGAGTGGTATGAGCCAGCAACGGATCCATTGTGCTTAATACAATATTTGCACTATATCCGCATGCCACTGAAACATAAGCCGTAATAATTCCTGCAAGCGGATGAAGTCCTACCCATTGGAACAGCATGGCGGCAATAGGCAATAAGATAATATATCCGCCATCGCCAATAACGTTGGACAACAAGCCAAGAACGATTACCCACAAGATAACCTTCCTTTTCTCCTTCCGGTTCCCCACTCCCAAACGGATGCATGCACCAATAAATCCTGAATGCTGGGCAACCCCCAGTCCGAACATAGCAATAATCACCATACCCAACGGTGCAAATCCGGTAAAGTTCTTGATAGCATTCCGCAACCACCAGCGAATTCCTTCCGGACTCAATAAGCTCTGTACGCGAATCTCCTCACCGGTTTGTGGCAGCGTCACCTTCAATCCATAAATATCACATATCCATGAAAGAAAGACCACTGCTATTGTCAGCAGAAGGAACATCGTAGCGGGGTGAGGCATACGCCATTTATTCTTCATCTGTCTTAAGATTTATTCTTCGTCAGCCTCCAGATTATCCAAGTCAATAATACGTAATTCTAATGCACGCACTGCTAGACGGGTAGCATTTACTCCCACCCGTTCCCCATTAGGGAAAAGGCGTCCTATAAGATCATTCTGTCGTTTTTCCAATGACTTCACTCCGAAAGGCATTCCCTTCAGACTGGCAATCATTTCTTTCGTATATCCTAAAGCCAGATGACGTAAGAAACGCTCATCATACTCATCAATATCATAACTAATCACCGCCTCCTGACGCTTGGCATCGTTAGCTACCGATTTTTTGAAACGATCTACAATCTTTTCCAAAATCGGATAGTTGAAAACTAACTTCTTTCCGTCCATTACAGCCTGCACATCTGTTTTGGTGAGCAGTTCCCCTGTTTTCAGGATAATTCCGTCAGCACCGGCATTGAGCACATCCACCCATAACTTTTCATTCAGAATTTCACCCGTAAATATCAAAACCCGAACTCCTTTGTAACGTTTGAATATATTCCGGCATATATCAACACCGATAGTGGTTGAACCTCCCAATCCTAAATCCAGCAACACCAAATCGGGAAGTTGTGCCTCCATTAACGGCCAGAACTCATTTTCCGTCATAGCTGTACCAATAACCTCTGCATTGGGTATCTCATGGCGAAAAATCTCCTCTGTACCTTTCAACTCCAGTTTTACATCTTCTACAATAATAACTTTAAATTTCTGTTCTTCCATTTCCTTATCTAATAACTTTATATGTGTTCTTTTTCATTATCTGCGTGGAATAGTAAAATAAACCGTAAACCCTCCGCCTTCGGCCGGTTCGGCATTAATACGGCATCCTCTACGCCCTGCAAATTCATCATGATCGCGGATTATCTGCTTACATACGAGATATTCCGTCCCCCTCAATTCTCCCTCTTCTCCGGACGTCATACGTGCCAGATTCGGATAAAATAGTTGATTCAACTCCAACACGCTCTTTTCACGTCTTGTATCCGTGAAAAGAAAACGTATATACTCATCATCCTTACGAGCCTGCAAACGCAATACTCCGTCTTCGTGAACCGTCAATGCTTCATCAATCAGGTTCTCCAATAAGAAACGCAACTGGTTTACATCTCCTATTACTCTTGCATCTATCGGAGCCATCTCCAACTCTATCTTATCCATACGGTTCTTTACAGACTTTTTGAAATATTTTCCGGCAGTTTCGAAAAGCTCCTGAACCGGAATCGTAGTCCGCCGGAAAGTAACCTCTTCCAACTGGCGGGAAGCACATGAACTCAAAATAGTAAAGATCCCCTTATAATATTCAATCAACTCCGTCATAGTCTCCACTGCCTCCTTTTCTTCTTTCTCCGAAAGGTTCTGCGCATTCAGCCGACCTATAATTTGTTTAATCTTATTCGGATAATAAATCGTTTCATGCTTGATAGTCGAAAGACAATTATCAAGTACCATATTCTGTACATGTAACATACTGTCCTCCCAAGACGCCCGTTGCGTTTCCTCATGCGCCGACTCAATATCACGATATTTCGTTGCCAGTTTCACCACAGCGTTAAATACGACAATAGCTACATAACGTGCCACCAGTTCGAAAAGCAAACGGTCAGTTTCCTGTTCCGTCCCTTCTCTTCGTTCCAAATAAAGCACACCGACACATTGGTGTTCACCTCCCGCTTCTACCATGAGAGGTATTGCCTGACGATGTTGCTCGGAAATATATTCTCTTGAATCAAAACATAGCTGCACCATTTCCGGCATTTCCTGTCCGGGACTCGAAGCATATTCCAACAAATGTGTCGTTTCATTATAAACGGCAATCCCCATCCGGTCAATCGTCAACAACTCATTTACCGAGCCGAATGCTTCATCTACGATACGTTGCGGAATCTCTTTGAGCGTACTTTCTTCCCTTTGGAGCGCTTCTGCATTTTCCTGCTCCTGCGGTCGAATCAGGGAAGCAGCAAATACTTTCTGATTAATTTCAAGTACCTGTTCCAAACTCAAACGATTTTGTATCCGCTTCCTCAAATACAAAAGATAATATCCTACCAAAGAAACAATCAACAAAACGAAACAAAGGATAATTCCCACTGTCTTATTAATATTCGAACGTTCCAGTTGCCGACAATATCCTTCCAATGTCTGATCTTCTCCCTGCAACTTATACAAATCTGTAAACGCCGAATTATTATAACTATACGCATCCAATTGTTTCAATGCCAGAAAAGCAACCGCCGCCTCATTTCTTATATCCAATATCACATGATAATCCGAATCAAAAAGTTCGTTCCACCACAGAATCTCAGCAGGTATACCTTCACCGACGAGCTTCATATACCGATGCGTAGCATCCGGGCGCGCATATTTCTGATAATGCTCATTCAGCAACAATATGGCAGAATCAGCATATTGCAAAGCAATCTCATACTGCTCATCCACATTAGCGAAATAAGCAGCATTGGCATAATCTGATGCAGCATCCAACAAATCTTCATAAGCAGAATCCGTAATAACCACAATCGAATCGGTATCCTGTAACATCGGAGGAATCGGATCATACAGACAAGACCCCATACCAAACGGAAGTAAGAGGCAAAGTAGCACTCCAATTACTTTACGCACTCCCGAAGGCAAACGGAAATAAAAGCGACTCCCTTTTCCAAGTTCGCTTTCCACGTTGAATACACATACTCGGAACAGTTCATTCGTTTTCTTATATTTCTCGATGATTCCCTTACAATTCATCAATCCGAAGCCACTACCCTTATTTTCCTTCAATTCATCTGCATCCGTGGCATTCTTCATACCGATAACACGTGAATCATACACTTTCTCACCAATAATCTGTGCCACATCTTCGGCTGAGATCCCCCTTCCATTATCTTCTACAGAAATCTCCACATAAGAATCCGTAGTACGTGCATACACCTTGATTACACCTCCCTCATGAGTATATTTGCGGGCATTCTCGGCCAACGTATTTATCATAAATAGGGTCAGTGCACGGTCCGCCTTCACCATAGCATGGGTCGGTTCAATTTCTAACGTCTGTTCTTTCATCTCAAAGGCACGACGTCCCTTTCCCAATAAATCGAACAACTCATTAAGACCGAATGTTTCAATATTCAGGCTAAGAGTTCCCTGCTTCATCTTGATCCAAAGAGCAAGAATGTCATTATACTCATTGATAGTAGTCACTAGTTCGTCAATATACTGATACTTCTCTTTCTTAATCTTCTCATCGTCAATATAACCTTTCTCTGTCAACTTATGTACCTCGTTCAAAATCCGGTCAATATATGGATTGATGCCATTTACAATCGCCAGACAAGCCTTCTTTATCAGATTCTGGCGTTTATTCCCGGCAATATGCTGCTCGTACACATACCGTTGTTTTTCCAATTGAATCCGTTCGTCGCTCAATGCCTCTACCATTTGTTCATTATCGGCAGCCCAAATAATATATGGCTCAAGCACATGCACCAGCGCTTTCTCGTCTTTGCTTAATCGGTGCACAGGAACAAGTGCCGCTTTCCCCTCTTCGGGTATTTCCAATGTCATCCGTCCTTTGCCGAATAATTGGTCAATTCCTTGCTGAATTAAAGGAACATTCATCGGAATAGAAGAAGTTATATCCCGACATAACGATAAAATCTGTTGTAGTCGTTCCACATCCACCTGATTTCGCATTTTGGAACTCTTATTGAAGAACCACCAAAGAATAACCACCAACACCAACCCAACAATGACCAAAGAAAGCACAAGCGTCATTTGTCGCGAACCTGCTTCCAGTGAAAGTTTACGATTCTCCAATTCCTTATCCTGCCGTGTAAAGTTCAGAATATCCAAATAAATATTCCGGTTATAGTCCGATGCGTGCTTCATTCCCAGTCCGGCATACGAAACGCTTAACTGCTCTCGAATTCTTGAAATCCATTCGGGGACTGTTTTAACCTTCTCTTCCGTGATCCACGGCACTCCGGTGTAAGTCGTATCCCCTTCGGCATAAGGCCACAATTTATCCAGCGTATCTGCTTTATAATGGTAATAAAGCAGATGATGTTGATTCACACAATCTAGTGCTTTTGTCAACGTATCCAGCGCTTCCGGATAACAGCCATGTGCATTCAGGTACTTACCGATAGACACATACGCCCCGGCTATCTGATACAAATCATCATATTCCCGGAACTTCTCAAGTGCCAACTGCGCCATACGTAAAGGCATAAGCGAATCCACCGGAAAATCGAACTGGTCGAGTGCATGCGTCCTCCTTACCCGATAAAACTCAAAGTTGGCAGGAGAAACCATCAGATTAGCCAATCCCTGCAAACCATTCCCTTCAAAATAAGGGTGCTTACTTTGAACGGCTGTCCGCCACGTATAGTAAAGTTGGTCGAACTCACGAAGCTTTCTTTCTTCCGGATTATTTGCTTCCACCAATGAAGCCGAGCCCTTGATATAATGATAATAAAGCAACTGATTGGTATCTGTCAATGCTTCATCCTCCGGAATCTGGTTGAGGGCGTCAATCGCTTCCTGCCGCTGCTGAAGATAATAGTAGTAGATAGACGAAACGATAAAAAACTCGGTAAACGCATAGTCCAGCCGAAGTGTTTCGTGCCGGTCGGCAAAGAGGTCACTTTCTTCGCGGATACGTTTCATGCGGCGAAGCGCACTGTTCCGGTAATCATAATATTCTTTGTTCATTGCCGTCCGTTGGCAGATTTTCATCAGCCCGATATCAGCAATCAGGAGTTCGAGTTCATTCTTTGTCAGCTTATAGACTTCCTTATGTAATGCTTCCGCACGGTCAAAGTCCATATTCATATACGCACAAAAACCAAGATTATTAGAAGCTTCGGCTTTTCCCGATTTGTAAAAATTTACCTGTCGATAGGCCGCATCAGCATATTTGTAGGAAGAATCAAGACTTCGGTAACGATAAGCATACGCCTTCCCGTTCAGCGAATCAATCAACCGTACCTCTTTTGTCGGCACCATATCCGTACACGAAAAAAAAGAGGCAAACAACACTATACCTATTATATATAGAGGAAAGCGTGAACTCATTTTAGTGATTTTCTGTTTTCAGAAAGCAAATCTACAAATATTTCCGATAAGATTGGAGAGAAAAATATTTTTTATACAATAAGTCCTTCTAAATAATAAGAGAAATTCCTACCTTTGCAGGCAAATTAACAAATAGGTAACATCTATTACAAAATGAGCGAAAAAGCACCCTTTATGGTATTCTCGGGAACGAACTCGAGATATCTTGCAGAAAAAATCTGCGCAAGCCTGGATTGTCCTCTGGGAAATATGAACATTACCCATTTTGCCGATGGTGAATTTGCGGTTTCATATGAGGAATCAATTCGTGGCGCACATGTATTCCTGGTTCAATCCACATTCCCAAACTCAGACAACTTAATGGAACTTCTCCTGATGATTGACGCTGCCAAACGTGCATCTGCAAAGAGCGTTGTAGCAGTTGTCCCTTACTTTGGTTGGGCACGTCAGGATAGAAAAGACAAACCTCGTGTATCTATCGGAGCTAAGTTGGTAGCCGATCTACTGTCAGTAGCAGGTATCGACCGACTAATCACAATGGATTTGCACGCAGATCAAATTCAGGGATTCTTCAATATCCCGGTAGACCATCTGTATGCATCAGCCGTATTCCTCCCCTACATCCAGTCGTTGAAACTGGAAGAACTGGTGATTGCTACACCGGATGTAGGAGGTTCAAAACGTGCTAGTACTTTCTCCAAATACCTCGGTGTGCCATTGGTACTCTGTAACAAATCACGTGAAAAAGCAAATGAAGTAGCTTCTATGCAAATCATTGGTGACGTGAAAAACAAAAATGTTGTTTTGATCGATGATATTGTTGACACAGCAGGAACGATCACTAAAGCAGCCAACATTATGTTGGAAGCCGGTGCCAAGTCCGTACGTGCTATTGCCAGCCACTGTGTAATGTCCGACCCCGCTTCATTCCGTGTACAAGAGTCCGGCTTGACAGAAATGGTATTTACTGACAGTATCCCTTACGCAAAGAAATGTGCGAAAGTAAAACAGTTGAGTATTGCCGATATGTTTGCTGAAACTATCAAACGAGTAATGAATAACGAATCTATCAGTTCACAATATATTATTTAATAAAAGAGTTGACTGAAAAATAATAAAATGGATAATGACTGTCATGGTCATTATCCATTTTTATTTTACCCTTCAGGGATAATATACACAAAAAAATAGGCCACGCAATGCGCAGCCTACTATCATTTATCCACAATTCTCTATTGTAATCTTCCGAACTTATATGTTCCTTTTTTAATAACTTTTCCATCCTTATCAGTTTCTACAAAAGGACCATTCTTTTTTCCCTGTTTGAAAAAACCTTCAAAGCGGTTACCATCCTTGTCGGTCTGTACACCTTGTCCTTCTTCCAGACCGTCTACAAAACCACCTTTATACTGCATTCCGGCAACAGTTTTTAAAGTTCCCTGACCGTTCGGGCGGTTATCTTTCCAGTCGCCCTCATATACGTCTCCGTTACTCCATTTATAAGTACCCTTACCTTCACGTTTATTATTTTTCCACTCACCTTCATACACAGCACCGTTTGCCCAGGTAAAAGTGCCTCTTCCGTCCTGCATACCATCTTTAAAGTTTCCTACATATTTATCACCATTAGCATGATAATAAACCCCTGCACCGGTACGCTCACCTAAGAGATAAGAACCCTCATAACGGTCTCCTGTATGGAAAAAGTAAGTCCCCTTTCCGTGTTGGATATCATCTGCCCAGTCGCCTTCATATTTATCGCCGTTGGTATATTCAAAAGTACCTTTTCCATGACGGACATCATCTTTCCAATCACCGTCATATTTACAGCCGTCGTCCCAGTTCATGGTTCCTTTGCCGTTTTTCTTGTCATTTTTCCAATGCCCGGAATATTTCGCACCGTTCGCCCAGGTATATGTACCTTCGCCCTCACGTTTATCATTTACCCAATGTCCTACGTATAAATCACCGTTATGATAATACATTGTTCCTTCACCATGCTGATAATCCTGATACCACATACCGTCGTAACGGTTATTATTCATAAAGTAATAAATACCTTTACCATGCTGTTGGTCCTGAAACCATTGACCTTCGTATTTTTCTCCATCAGGGAACATATAAATTCCGAATCCTTCACGTTTTCCTTTTATATACTCCCCTTCGTAGATATCACCGTTCTTAAAGACTGTCTTTCCTTTGCCATTCGGCTTGCGTCCCTTCATCTCTCCCGTATAGACGCTGCCATCCTTAAAAGTATAATTTCCAATCTTTATTTCAGTGGAGAATGTATCTTTTATTTTTCCGAAAAATCCGCTTTTTTTTCCTTCGTTATCTTGTGCCATTGCTCCTCCTTGAGCAAGGAGAGCCAGTAAAAGTGTAGTATATAGATATTTCCTCATTGGTTTTAGTAGTTACTCATTAAAATTACAATTTGGACAAAGATACGATTTCTCTCCCAAAAAAGCCCCCTACCGGAAAGTAATTTATGATATCTTTTTACCTGCTATGACCTCTTTTAATTTCTCTTTGCACAAATAACGCTGCGCCAAATCTTGTAATTCGGCAGGCGTAACCTCCTGTACAGCTTGCAAAGAACGTGAAAAATAGTCGTCTCCCAAGCCGGAAGTAGCTATAAAAATCCATGCATCCGACAGTGAAAAAGCCGATTCGTAGCTCCTGCACATTTCGCCAAGCATATAATTGCGCACCATAGACAGTTCCTCTACGGGCACAACCTCCTGATGTAAACGATCGATCTCATGATACACTTCCTGAATCAACGGTTCTACGTATTCATTATCCGTTTCCGTCGAAACAATCAGTAAACCACTATCCGGATAGAACATAATTCCTGCCGAAATACCATAAGTATATCCTTTCTCTTCCCGGATATTAGACATCAGGCGACTACCGAAGTAACCTCCGAATACAGTCATCAATACCCGTAACTTCAGATAATCGGGATGCTCACGGGTGATAGTAGTATATCCCATTTTTACGGCACTTTGCATCGCATCTTCCCGTTCCGTAAAAATCCGTTTCTCTGGCACGGCAATATAAGGGAAATTTAATTTCGATGTCTGCAACTGATATTGCCCGAATGGAGAGCCGAACGTATCCTTCACCCGTCGAATAATATCTTCCGTCACCTTGCCGGAAAGAAAAATAGAGCAATTGCCCGAATGATAATACCGTTCATAAAAATTACGAAGAACTTCGGGAGTGATAGCATGATAATCCTCCTCCACGACAACCTTCCCACATGGATGTTGTTCTCCGTAAAGAGACTGTAACAAACTACGATGTGCCAGAAAATCCACCTTGGAGGTATTGACCAGATATTGTTGGATATTAGTATCCAAAATCGTATGCAACTCCTTTTCCGGAAACAACGGCTCTTTAATCATCGACTCCACCACTTCCAACGTTTCCGCCACATATTTATTCAATGAATAAACAGTAATGTAAGCATAGTCCGAAGAACTGGATAATTCCAGCCATGAACCATAATAGTCCAGTTTTCCGGCAATTGTGGCAGCCGTATATTTCTTTGTGCCTTCACGCAGCATCCGGTTAGTAAACAATGCCTGCAATTTCTGCGACTGTTGCCAGCGTCCCCCACCGAAAAGTATATCCATGCGTACCACATCCTGCTCACCGGCATTGATTACAGTCAACGGAATACCATTAGGTAACGTAGTCCGGACAGGAGGAAGAATACGAAAATCTTTCAGGGTTTGTATTTCGGGTTGTATCTTACGATTCATATTATGACCTACTCTTCAAAAATTCTTCTGCACGTTCTAAATCCTGCGGTGTATCAATACCAATAGTTTCCACTTCGCTAATACCTACTTTAATTTTATATCCGTTTTCCAACCAGCGAAGTTGTTCCAGAGACTCAGCCAGTTCCAAAGAAGATTGCGGCAAGGCAGTTATTTCCTTCAATACGTCCGTGCGGTAAGCGTACAGACCAATATGCTTATAGTAAGTATGCCCTTTCAGCCAGTCCTGCTTTTCAGTATTACGCTGATAAGGAATAATGGAACGGCTGAAGTACAGTGCATTCCAGTTCTTGTTAACCACCACTTTCGGAGAGTTCACATTTTCCAAAACGGCAAACGGTTCATCGGCAGTGAAAGGTTTTACCAATGTGGCAATCTGTGTAGTCGGGTCTTCAAAACAAACTTTTACAGCATTAAGTTGTGAAGGCTGGATAAAAGGCTCATCACCTTGTATATTGACAACAACATCAAAATCACCTCCGATCTTAGTACAAGCTTCGTAACAACGGTCCGTACCACTTTTATGATCAACAGACGTCATTACCACTTTCCCTCCAAATGCTTTCACTGCAGCTTCGATCCGCTCATCGTCCGTAGCAACATAGGCATCGTCAAGTACCCCTGCTACCTGTTCATACACACGTTGTATCACTGTTTTTCCGCCCAAGATAGCCAATGGTTTCGCAGGGAAACGAGTGGATGCATAACGGGCAGGTATAATTCCCAGAAATTTCATATCTGATTTTATTTTAATTCTTCTAATCCTTTCACGATGTACTCCCTTTTCAGATCCTCCGGCTTCAACACCCGATCGTCAAAAAAGAGTAAATCAATATCCAGACAAACTTTTTCTTCTTTCTTATCTTCCGGACGACGACCGGCACATTTCTCGATAGCTTTCAATTCCTTCTTCACTTTTTCTTCTTCCGCTTCGGAGAAAAACAGTGCCACTTGATTGGAGAACAACGCCGGACTCCGGAAAAACAAAGGTTGTGTTTCCCGTTCGGTCGTGAAACGAATGGAAGGAAACAAATCCGCTAATCTCTTTCGTGCTAAAAGCAGATTCTCCTTCCGGTTGTAGTTACTTCCAATGCAAATAATACACTTGTGCATAAGAAGCTGATTCTTAATTAAACAGATCGTCCAATCCGGTTTCTTCAAAGACTTCACCGTCCGACGCTTCCGAACCGGCACAAGGATCAAATCCCTCAGGGAGTTTGAACTTCTCCTGCTGATCATATCCTAAAGTCGGGTCATCATATACTTTTTTCATATATTTCGCCCAGATAGGCAATGCAGCAGCAGCGCCCTGTCCATAAGTCATCGAACCGAAGTGGATATCACGTTCATCACCTCCTACCCAACAGCCGGACACCAATGAAGGCGTGAAGCCCATAAACCAGCTATCCGAGTTATCGTTTGTCGTACCTGTCTTACCACCCATATCAGCCGTGATACCATAGCGGCGCACCCGTGCTCCCGTTCCTTCGTTGATAACCGCACGAAGCATCACGAGCATCTTATATACACTGGAAACACTGATCACCTCCTCCATTTGTGGAGCAAATGTAGAAATCACATTACCCTCATTATCTTCGATGCGGGTAACGAATAAAGGAGCCACCCTGATACCTTTGTTGGCAAAGGCTGTATATGCACTTACCATTTCACCGACGGAAATCTCACAAGGGCCCAGACAGAGTGAAACCACCGGATCAATGGCCTTATTGCGTACTCCGAAACTATGAATCAACCGAACCAGTTCATACGGATTCAATTTCCCCATCAAATAAGCCGAAATCCAATTGTCCGAATTGGCCAATCCCCATTTCAAAGTTACCATTTCACCATAACGTTTTTTATTAGCGTTACGCGGCGACCACGGTTCTCCTGTTTCCGTAATCAATGTCTGCTCTACATGACGTACCTGATCACAAGGAGAAAAATTATTTTCCATGGCAAGCGTATACAAATATGGTTTGATAGTAGAACCGACCTGACGGCGACCTACCATTGCCATATCATATTGGAAATATACATAATTCGGTCCGCCCACATAAGCCTTCACGTGCCCGTTCAACGGATCCATTGACATAAATCCGGTTCGCAGGAAAGACTTATAATAACGGATTGAATCCATGGGTGTCATAATCGTATCCTTAGCTCCCGTCCAAGAAAACACAGTCATTTCTTGCGGTGTATCAAAAGCCTTTCTGATTTCCTGCTCGGACGCTCCCGCTTCATTCATCAAACGATAACGGTCAGTTTGCTTCATTGCTTTTGTCAGCAATTCCTCTACAAGTTTTGCCGATATAGACCTCGCATACGGAGCATTCTTACTTCCCACTTTTTCTTTAAAGAATAATGGTTGCAAGAAGCTCAGATGTTCTTCTACCGCTTCTTCAGCATATTGTTGCATGTGCGAGTTAAGAGTTGTGTAGATTTTCAGTCCGTCAGTGTAGACATTATAATTTGTCCCGTCCTTCTTTTTATTCTTTGCACACCAACCGTATAGCGGATTTGTTTCCCAAGCAAGAGAATCCTCGTAGTATTTTTGCATCTGCCAGCCCCGATAGGTACTTTTGACAGGTTTCGGTGCCGTCATTACTCCACGAAGATATTCACGGAAATAAGTTGCCATTCCTTCCTTGTGGTCAACACGATTATAAGTCAATTTCAACGGGAGAGCTTTCAGGGAATCGCATTCTGCCTCAGTGATATAACCAGCCTTGCGCATTTGCTCAAGCACCACATTCCGGCGACCACGAGAACGCTCATTAAAGCGAACAGGGTTATAGAGTGACGGATTCTTACACATACCTACCAAAGTAGCAGCCTGTTCAACTTTCAGTTCCTTCGGTTCACATCCGAAATACGTGTGTGCAGCAGTTTTAATCCCCACAGCATTATTCAAGAAGTCGAACTTATTCAGATACATACTTAGGATTTCCTCTTTAGTATAATAACGTTCCAGTTTCACGGCAATCACCCATTCAATCGGCTTTTGGAAAAGGCGTTGAAGAGTATTACGTGCCACATTCTCAGTAAACAGCTGTTTTGCAAGCTGTTGAGACAAGGTACTACCCCCACCCGCATTTTTTTGAAACATCAGACCTCGTTTCACAAATGCACGAAACAACGCTTTGGCGTCAATTCCGGAATGCTCTACAAAGCGCACATCTTCCGTAGCGATTAAAGCATTGATAATATTAGGCGACAAATCCTTGTAGGCCGTATATACACGATTTTCTTTGCTGTACGACCAGGTTCCGAGCACCTTTCCGTCTTCAGAGAAAATTTCCGTTGCAAATTTATAATTTGGATTTTCCAGTTCCTCTACAGGGGGCATATAACCTATCCAACCTTTTGAAATAGAAACAAAGATAACAACGATAGCCAATACCACGACTGCCAATAAAATCCAAAGAGCTTTTATTATTTTTCGAATCATGTTTATTCTTACTTAAAAAGATGCTTAAATTAAGATGCAAAGGTAGATAAAATCCGGAACGCAACCAACGAGTTTGATTATTATTTCAGTTTTGTTAAATACCTTAAGGCTAAATATGCCTAACTCGTGATTGAGAAGTGATTAACAATAATTTGTATAAACGCAAAACAGGCGGGATTTTTCCCGCCTGTCATTCATACCTAATTATATCTTCTAAGATACCAATTACATTGTTGCCGCCTGTACACCGATCACTCCGGCAATTGCACCGGCAACAGCAATAATCACTTTCAAAATCATGCTCCAAGTTTTTTTCATAGATTTTCTACTTTTCAAATTAAACATTTATAAAATACTATTAACTGTCAATTAGCAGACATCAATTAAACAGACGGATCAGGTGTTACTCCACCTCCTCCTTCTCCACCACCTTCACCCGGATTTTCCGGGTCTTCGGGAGATACGACCACGCTGTTCTTCTTCAGATATTCATCCAGACTGATCAGGTCCAGCTTTTCATCTTCACGGGTCGCAGATTTTGTGATGCGCAACTCTTTATTTGCCTGAAAGAAAATACGGACACTCTCCACACTCTTGGCTGTAATATCCTTTGCCAGATCTGCACCTTTCGAACGGGCAGCCAACATAAATACACCCAGGCCTTCGATATTCACCGACTTACCTTCCAGCAACTGTTCCTTCATCTTATCCACGAAGTTCTGAATCACACTCTTGATATCACCGACAGAAAGCGAAGAACGATCCCTCATTTTCTCTGCAAGATATTTCAAACTGACAGACTGTCCCAAGGTAATCAGATGCGGATAAAATCTCTTAGGAGAATTGGGAACACGCGGATCCGTTGGCCGCGTAACGACTTTGTAAATTACACTCATACTACGTTTTTTTAAGATTCAAATTCAAGTTATTTTATTCACATTTCGTTGATCAACGATGCAAAGGTGCAGTTTTTATTTCGTATAGAAAAGGAAAAAGCCCCTGTCGGAGCTCTTTTTATTTAGGATAGATTATAAACCGCTATTAATCAATAAAATATATCAACGATCTTCCCAGACAGTTGATATACAAAGGAAATTCATACTGGCATTTACGCCAACATGAGGGCATCGGTCAAGTATGTACCGCTGTACTTTCCCCAACCGATAAGATGTAGGGATTCATGTATATAGCATGAATTAGGGGCCTACATATTTCATAAATCTAATAGGATATATTCACGATTGCCTCTTTAATACAGTCAACGATATAGCGAACATCATCATCTGATACATAAGGACCGGCAGGGAGACACATACCTACCTTGAAGAGATCTTCCTCGACTCCATTTGTGTAGACAGGTGCATCAGCATATGCAGGCTGTTTATGCATTGGCTTCCAAACTGGACGACACTCAACCTTCTTGCTGAGCATGAACACACGCATAGCCTCCACATTATCATTTGGCTGACAATCGGTAGTAGGAGACTCAACAGCATGAATAACACCTGCAGCACCACCAACAGCAGTCTTGATGACCTCCTTGTAAGCATTCTCCTGGCCTACGACCTTCACCTCCGGATCAAGCACCATGGTACAAAGCCAGTAGTTAGAATCATACTTTGGATCATTTGGTTGCTTATTGATGCGAATACCAGGAATGTCCTTCATCAAATCCTCATACAGAGCCTGAACGTGCTTATGGTGAGCAATGTGCTGATCGAGTACCGTCATTTGACCACGACCAATACCCGCGCATACATTTGACATACGATAATTGAAACCGATAGCTGTATGCTGATAGTAAGGATATGCATCACGAGCCTGAGTAGCGTACCACATGATTGTGTTTGCATCCTCAGCATTACGACAAATCAAAGCACCACCACCTGAAGTAGTAATCATCTTGTTACCATTGAATGAGAGTACACCAAACTTACCGAAAGTACCAAGGATCTGACCGTTGAAACGAGATCCCATACCCTCAGCAGCATCTTCGATAACAGGAATATCATACTTATTTGCAATCTCCATAATGCGATCAATCTGATATGACATACCATAGAGCGCTACTGGGATGATTGCCTTTGGATATTTACCCGTCTTCTCCTTGCGATCGAGAATAGCCTTCTCAAGTAATTCAGGATCCATATTCCATGTATCCTTCTCAGATCCAATGAATACTGGTTTAGCACCAAGATATGTAATCGGGTGAGAAGAAGCACAGAAAGTAAAGCTCTGTACACATACTTCATCTCCAGCCTTTACTCCTGCAGCAATAAGCGCAAGGTGTACTGCAGCTGTACCTGCACTAAGACATACTACTGTTGTATCCTTTAATTCTGGATTCAAATGCCATGCGGAAGGAGTAGCCTCAGGCCAACGAGAATCTGCATAAACAGAACTCTCTGCATTGCTAGTAACGAACTTGCACAAGTCCTTCTCAAATGCATTCACATTAGGGCCCATTGGAACAACCCAATTGGTATCAAATGCTTCCTGTACATACTTTTGTTCCCAACCTTCTTCTGACATATGTGCCAGACAAAGGTAAATGGTCTTTCTTTCTTCAGACATAATATCTTTATATTTAATATCCTAAATAATCAATGTTAAATCTTCTCGCCCGCATACATCATGTTCTTTCCCAATACTGTACAAAGGATCATCTGTATGTCTTTGATGAATGAATAATGATGATAATAATAGCAGTTCAAACGAACTTTGTCCTTATACAGTACATTATCATTGTATTCAATAGCAATTTCCTGAGCTTCTCGCTCATCACCCTCTGCTTGCTTCTTGGCTACATAATCCGAGATCATCTCATCCTCAAGACGATACTTCAAAGTAGCAGGACCAGTAATCCCTGGACGGAGTTTCAACACATCTCGATCACCACCTTCTAACTTATCAGCATATCCAGGTACGTCTGGACGAGGGCCAACGAAACTCATGTTTCCGATAAGTACATCCCAAAGACCAGGCAGCTCATCAAGCTTATAGTGGCGAAGAGTTGCGCCAAAAGGAGTGATACGACTGTCACCTGCAACAGATACAGCAGAACCATTATGTTTAACGGTCATACTCCTAAACTTATGACAATCAAACAATTTACCACCTTTACCCACTCGTTTCTGCACAAAGAATGCAGGTCCACCTGGCATCTTTACTTTCACCATAATTGCCACAACCAGCAATACTGGCCAAAGAAAGAGTAATCCTATCAATGCGACCACACGGTCAAACATATATTTAATAATCATGTTACTTATTCTTACTATTATATTCCTCAAGCGCCTTCTCCAAGATGAAAAGTGCTCTCTTCAAATCATGCTTATTCAGCACGATATCCCTGTGAAGGACTATACTCTAATGTCGTACGATCAATCTCCTTTAGGCAATCTAAAGCCTTTTAGGTGTAGGTAGATCCGGTTGACCGATATTCAATCGGTAAATCTTTACACCCTTGCTCTCAGCTTCATAAGCCAATGGAGCAAGCTTCCGAATTGGAGATTGAGGTATCTCAATATCTCGCTGTGATATTTGAAGATCCACTTTTGATTATCTTATCATAAGTTTATATAAAACGAGGAGCTTTCAGATGATCTATAACAGAATGCCAAATGACATCTCTCCAAAAATTATCAGGCATTAATCCGCAGTCAAACATCCATTTTGATGCAAACAATCGCTTTGTCTTTGCTTGCCACAGATTGGAGGTATACCTCAAGGATGCGAGCTGACTTGGAAATTAATCCTAAAAAAAGATTTATGATGCTCGATTGTAATTCCATCATATTTAAAAACATCATGTTTATCATCATATTCTATCTCAATCCCCTTCTTTCTAATGAAAGTATTTACCTTATCATGATCCCCGAAACTAAATATATCTATATCCCCGAAACTTCTATCCTCAGCAATTGGATAATAAGAAGACAAAGGCTCTGTATTAATCTCTTTATCCCAAGCTTGAACAAGTTGAAATAGAAGATTATATGACAACGGGATATTCATATAATTATCTGAATACCTTATAAGCAATTTTCTTTACCCAAGGTGGACTTACAAGCATACAGAACATCAAGAAACCAAATACATTGGCACCCATTCCATATCCCAAAGTTTTATTGATCATCAAACGATCGTTAAACTGTTTTTTAGCAAAAGCCCAACCATTACGTCTTTTCTTGAATAACGAATCGGTGAAGCGGAATTGTAATACAACATCCTTTAGGTTAGCATGTCGCGTACCTGCCTTCATGCCATCCACCCACAACATCGTATCCTGGTTTTGTCGGTATTCAGGACGATATTTACATTCAGCCTTTTCAAAAAATCTCTTTCTAAAAGTAACTGCAGGATGAGCATGAGGATTTCTTCGAGCAAAAAACTTATAACACCCATCATGAGTCTCTGGATATGTAATCGTCTTTTCTCTGCTTTCGCTATTTTCATCTATCTCCTCAATGGCTCCACCCACCACATCAATATCCTGATGTGATTCAAGATAAGCCACCTGCTTCTCTATTCTTTCTAGCATTGATATATCATCCGCATCCATACGGGCGATTATATTATAATCAGCCTTGAAGCAAACATCCAGCAGATCATTCAATACGATTGCCAATCCTCTATTTTCAGGGAACCAACATACCGTTACCTTATCATTCTGCTCATATTCCTTGAGGCACTTCTCAAGATCCTCACCAACAGGGCCATCCACTCCAACATAGAGATGGATATTCTTATATGTTTGATTCAGTATACTATCAAACGAAAGATGAATATAAGGAACCTTATCATTTTTGTATACTGGTAATGTTACTGCAACTTTCTGCATTACATTAAATAATTATCAGGATAAGTTGTTATTTATAATTGATATTAAAATATTTACCCATCTCGAAGTCAAAACTATCTGGATCAAAAACGCTATATCCGCTCCAAGAATAGAAGGTAATTTCACCAAAAATTATCTTCCCTCCAATATTATACCAATCGATTCTTGCATGAGGAAATCCAGAAGATAGTTTTTCGGACAATTTAATCATTTCATTAATATTCTCAGGTAAAGCAATAGGTGGATCCATAATAGGGCGATTATCTCTAACTTTAATTGGTTTCAAGTTTTCATCCCACCATCCTCTTTTAAAATTAGAATAGCGGCCTGTATCTACCCACAAATAACGGAATTTTCCATCGAAACAAAGAAATTTATAATCATTAATAGATCCATCCGAATTACTTTTGTCTTCCAAGAATTTTTCAACAACTATTCGAGATTGTTTTGCACCTCTGTATGCCCATTCACGAGAAATTACATATAATTTTTTATTTCTCCAGCTATTCACCTCCTTAATAATACTAGGAATATCTATATTTGACTTATCTTTGCATACAAAAATGTTATTGCCACTACCGCCATCAGTTGTCTTAATAACAAACTGACTAGGAAGTTTGTCAAAATTAATTTCTTCTGCATTATCACAAACTTGATATAATTCATTCAAATATCTATCAGTTCTAAGTCGTCGTTTTACTACATCACGAACAAGATATTTATCCGTACAAGGAAGCATTTTTTCATCTCGATAATATGCTTTATAATGCTGAATCTTTTCAGACATTCTTTGAGGATTCTTAAGATGTAGAACTCGTCCAGTTTTCAAACGATAGATGAGACTGAGAAAAACAGAGTCTGGTAAAACTACCATCATTTTTGCAATGATAAATAAAATTTTTTTAATCATAAAATTAAAATTTAAAAATAACTTTCAATAATCACCCCTTAATTATTTTATTATATATATTAATTGTAGCTTCACCGATATTTTTCCAACTATTTTTTTTTGATTCCAAGAAGGCTGCTTGTCTAAATATTTGGGGATTTTGTCTATATTCACGAATAGAAGAAATAATAGATGTTGCCAGCAATTTAGGATCTAAGGACACTTTCCAATATGAATTCTCAAGTGTATCGGAATTAATCATATTAGTACCATCAGATAATATGCAAGGAATTCCATATGACCAAGCTTCTAGCACTCCCATAGGCATGCCCTCATATCTACTAGTTAGAATAAAAATATCAGTATCAAGGAGCACTTTAACTTTATTATCGCCATAGACACCTCCCATATAACTGCCATGTGAAATAGAAGTTAAATCCTGTTTTAAACGTTCAACATCCACATCATTTTCATTACCATAAAAATTAATATGAAATTTTGGATTATCAATAGTATCAATTATCTTCAAAGCATTAATCAAAACATCCAAACCTTTATGATAATAATTAATACGACCAATAAATGTCAAATTAATATTATCTCTTTTGTTTGGAGTAATAACAGCATTATCAGAATCTTCACAACCATTAGGAATAATACACCTCTTGGGGTTAATATAAGGAACAACACTATTATTATATTCGGATTCGTTTAAATAAATAATGGAACTCGCATTCTTTAATACACTGTTAAAAAATATTTTTCCACCAAAAAACTTCTTTAAAAATCCTTTTCTATAGTTTTCTTTAGATAAAGCGCCATGTAATTGTACACAATACGGTATATGTTTAATAGACAGAATCTTACTAAAACGGACAAATTCAACATGAAAATGAGAATGGAATATTACAATATCAGGAATCCACTCAGAAATAAAAGACTCAAAGTCGCGAGTTGAAATTATTGTGGAAATAGGCAAATTTGTATAAAGCAAATTCTGTCTCTTAGAAATAATACGCACATCATGTCCCAAATTAATTTGTTCTTGATACAAGTGATTTATCACTGTGCCAATGCCTTCATAAATACGTCCAATAGAAGCTATATGTAAAATTTTCATAATTCAAACTTAACTATAATAAAGATATCCATTGTTTACAAATATTATCTACATTCAATTTATTATTTATCTTAAGCGCATTGTTAGATAATTTTATTGTCAACTCTGAGCTGCCAGCAATTAATAACATTTTATCAACAAGAGATTTCTGATTATTGACAGGTATTAAAAAACCGTTCACTCCATCTTCTATAACCATTCGAGCTCCTCCACAAGGGCAATCTGTACAAATCGTAGGTAAACCCATTGAAAGAGCTTCAAGCATAGAATTAGATAAACCTTCGAAATCGGAAGTTGATACAAACATTGCTGCATTAATTACCAATTCGTGAACATTTGGAGTATTTGGAAAAACCTTAATTATTCGCTCAAGATGCTTAGAATAAATAATATCAAGAATAGTCTCTTTTTCTGCTCCGTCCCCATATATATGAAGTTCATAATCAGGATGAATGTTACAAAATTCTTCAAAAGCAGAGATTAATAGAGGTATATTTTTTTGTTTATTTAATCTACAAAAATTAACAATTACTTTGTCTCTGACTTTTTCTTGCTTAGAAGGTAATCCTGACATAATTGGATTTAAGATAATAAATACTTTCTTCCTAATATAATCAGGAAAATAATTCTTTGCATCATCAGTCTGACAAATTAAGACATCAGCGAAAGAATATAAGATATTTCGAATTCTACTTTTAATAAACCAGGATCCAACTCTTGCAGGGTCATTTCTCTCAGAAATTAATAACTTTACATTTAGTCCTAAACAAATAAGGACAGCGCACATATTATAAAAGTACTCAAAAGATATAACAGTATTTGGTTTGATGTTTCTTATGATTTGTCTTGATCTTCTCAAAAAAATCAAATGACTTTTAGTTTCAACATATTGAACATCTATATGACTATCTATTGAATATTGATTATTTTTATGTGTTCTCGAAATAATTGTAACCTCATACCCATGTGTTGCAAAGTAATTTGCAATAATAGTAAGCACATGTTCAGAGCCCCCACCAGCTAGAGAATGGGTGATAAAAGTTATTTTCATCTTAATTATTGCTAGTTTTTATAATACTCTTGAGTTGATTCCTAAAATAAAAAGAAATAGTAATGATAATAATTACTAATGAAAATCTGATTACGGAATACCGATAGAGAAGTAAACAAATACCCATTAAAGCAAGACCAGAAAAACTGATTAGTAAGACGTGTCTTATATCAAAAATACCATTTAAATATGGTTCTCTTTTTAATATTCTCTTATAATTCCAATAATGCAATAATGCAAACAACATATAACAAATCAAAGTAGTATACCCAGCAGCATAATAACCATATTTTTTTAAAAATATATAATTCATTCCAATATTCATAACTGCTGCAATTCCTGACACAATTGTAGCAAAGATTGTTTTCTCAAAATAAAATTCAACATTTGCAAAAACAACATAGAGGAAAATAAAATATATAGACATTGCTACAGGAGGAATAACATAAATAGCATCTAAATAATCATCAGTCGCAAATATTTTTATCAATTCAGGAGCAATTAACATTTCCAAAAAAGAAACAACCATTACAACTAACAAAATAGATGAAGTCATCTTTCTTACAGGTAAAATATTCTTGTTCTTAATGCTTTTATACACATACGGACACATAGATCTATTAATCGCATCAGTTGCTATAATCATTAAATTTGAAACAGTACATGCCAAATTGTACAAACCAGTTTCAGATAACCCAACCATTTGGGTAATCATAACCCTATCTACTTGATTAAGAATTTTAATTGATAAATAATGTGGCAATAAAGGTATGCTCAAAACTAATGCATATTTCCAATACTTAGTTGTAAATTTATAATCAGCTTGTTTGTATGTATTCAAATATAATATAATACCAATGAATGTAGTAACAAATATTGGAGAAGAAACACGGAATTCATATTTATATTTAGAATAAACTACACCCAAAATACCAATTATTACTCCTGATATGGTAATAAACAACGATACAAATACAAGCTTTTTATATTTATAATCAAATCTCTCCTTTGCTGACCAAAAATCTACTATTGGATATGATAATAGATGTAAAAACATTATACACATCATAGGTGTAGTGATATCAAACATAGAATTCCAAAATTCATCTGCTATAATGTATATAATAAAAAAGAAAAAAACAACTATTAATGCTAGAGTCATCAATGAAAATGTTGCCCGATTTCTATCATCTTCGTGTTTTATTAATACATTATTATAAGCAACACCAGAGAGGTATAATGTTACAAATGGATATAGTAAATCATACCATGAATAAAAGTTAGCAGTTTTTCCATATTCTTCAACCGTTAGAATTCTCGTAAAAATTGGTGTACTAATCATCGAAAAACATTTGATGATAATACTACATACTAAAAACCAAAAAGAGGCTTTTACCGGAGCACTTAACGAAGAGTATGAAGAGGAAAGTTTTATATATAATGATTTAAGCATGTTTGATCTTACGAATTAATTAAGGAATATAATGCATTTATATTCTTATCCCTATTAGAATGAGTATTGTTTTTTAAATAATTACTCAAATTTGTTTGTAAGTCCTTGTCTCCTATTAACATCCGCAGTTTTTCTGTAACTGAGTCATTTGTCATTTCTGCAACGAGACCACTCTTACCAGATTCTATTTGATCAAAAGCTGAAGCAAAATGAGTTATCAATATAGGTTTCTCTAATAACTTGGCCTCTTCAATCGCAATACTCTTTCCTTCTGCATGGCTTGTAAGCAAGAATATATCAGCCCATTTTACAAATTTATAGGGATTAGATTGTTGATGTAGAAAAAAGGTTTCATTTTCAATGTTATTATTTCTAACAAGATCTTTAATTTCATTTTCTTCCGGACCTCCACCAACAATAAACCAAAGAAACTTTATACCTTCTTTTTTTAAATTACCTAATGCAACAGATGCATAATCAAAGCCTTTTCTAACATACAAACCAGCTACAGTACAAATAACAGTGGTATCCCTATCTATTGAATACGAGTCATATGGATTTTCTACTTCAGCTAAAGACATAAGTGTATCTTTCAGAACAATATTCTCGATGATACGTACTTTATCCGCATTTTCAGGGAATACTCTTTTTAATGTATATGCACATTCTTCCGATATTGTAACAATATAATTTACCCTGTCATAATAAAACTTGTCTAATGTCGGCTTATAGGTAAAAGAGTTAGTATAATTAGTATGATTCCAAGCAATTTTAACATTTGCACAAAGACAATCAACCATGTAATATAGCTCTACTCCATCATTATACGATATTGCACAATCATACTTTTTAGAATTAGGTCGAAATGATTTTTTATTTAATTTCCAAAATAAACGCCATCTTTTTTCTAAAGAAGTTATTCTTTTACAAAGAACAATAGATAATAACCTTTTAAATGCTGCTATATATTTGAAAGTAAATATTAACTCTCTTAATGTAGTTGTTTCTTTGAGAATATTTACATTTGAAGGTACTTGATCTAAAAACAAACCCTGACGAGAAAATAAAAATAAATCTACATTATAAACATCGTAATCAATAGTATTTAAAAGAGATGCCAGACTTTTGGACACACCTCCTTTTCCCATCTCACAGCAAATAAAAATAAGTTTTTTTTTCATTCTAGTAAGGATATTTTGAATCAACTAATCTCTTATATTTTTTAACAAGAATAAAATAATCTGCCTTTAGACAGTCTTTTAGTAAATATTTCATAATCTTATTTTTTTCCATTGACCATTCCCTATTCAACGAATCCGTATAAGGTGTGGTTTCAAGAACATCATCACATTCATGTAGGTACTGAAGATAACTTTTCTTCATTTCGAAATACGAAATAAAGCGTTGTTTCATTCCATAATGTGCACATTCTCTATTATCAACAAAACACTCCTTCTTATATATAAGTTGTTTCTTAAAATACTTGAAAACACTTATAATAAGAGTTTTTTCTTGGTTTTCATTTAAAGAAAAATATGGATTACCTATTAAATGTTTTATTACGCTTCTCATAAACACGCAAATTCTTTCAGGTTCAAAATATAGTCCTCCTTTATAAATTGAACCAGAAGCCAGTTTTAATTTTATTGAGCTGTGCCGTTCGTTCCAAATTCTATTGTCATAAATTGCAGACTTTTCATATATTAATAAATCACGTAGCAAAAAACAATAAGTAAAAGTATCGTCAACATACTTATAATAAGTCTCTTTTTGAAGATACTTATTCATTAAATAGCGATTAAAAACCATTCCCGTAGGATGCCTAGAATAATCTTGATTTAGTAATGATGAAAATCCCTTATCATAAACCTTTAAATCATATGTTGGCTCTAAATAATTTCGTGTAGTGCTTATATAAGAATAATTATTATTCTTTAAAAATTCGACAAACTCAAGCAGTCGTTCAGTACATAAGATATCACGATCATTACAATGAAGAACATATTTACCATTCGAATTGAAAAGACCGAGTATCATATTATAATAACCAGGAACTGGTTTATCATTTGTGAATACTTTCAGACGTAAGTCATCTATACCACGCAACATTGCCATAGTACCATCGGTACATCCATTATTAGTCACAACAACTTCAATGTCTGGTGTATCAATAAACAAAATTGATTCTACTAACTCCTTCAGTTGCTCAACACGATTATATGTAGGGATGCTAATACTTAATATAGCCATATCTATTTAAAAATATAAAAAGTCTTAAGAAAAAATGTTCGAAGCTGTAAAGCAATATATTCTATAAATCTATTGAATAGATATAAATTAAAGATCTTACCTAAGATAAATGAAAGTCCAAAGGATAAAATAATCGATATTCCAAAATACATTAATACAGCTGGAATCCAAAATTCAAATCCATCCCTGAGGAAAATTTTATTATAAAAATCAATCTCAACAATTGTTCTGACCAATTTATTATTATGAAGCATAAAAACAATTAATGTTAAAGATGATAAATAATTAATCGAAGCAAGGTAAAATTTTCTTTTGTTAGCAAAAGAAACAAGTCCCAAAGCTATTGCAACAAAGCAAGGCTTAATAAATTTATTAAGCCAAAGTGATTTATTTGAGAATGATGTCACATTAGCAGCCAATATAGCTAAAAATACTGACCCAATAATCCATAATAATGAAGGTAACAATATCAATATGCACAATTTTTTGCTAGATAATTTATTATTTGAATATTTTTTAAAATACGCTGTAATAAAGTACAGAGAAAGAAACCCTATTAACTCGTTGTAATAAAAATAGTCACCTCCTAATATTAAAACGTATACACTATAAAGCAATACAAAACTACTAACGATACAAAAGAGTTGAAATTGGCTCAATTTTTCTATCACATAGTTTATATATGGGTGAATTAAATATATTAAAATATAGCAAGATATAAACCAATAAAATCCAAAAGTTAATGGGAAAAAAGAAAAGACTATCTCTTTAAGAGGGATATTATATCCTGCAAGCAAAACTATTGCAAGGCAAAAAACAGAAGTACAAAATGATTCTACAATCATTTTTATTGCCTTATTAATTTTAACATTATAAGATTCTAACAAAAACCATACAGAGCTAACAAAAAAAATGCAATTACCGATTTGACCTAAATTAGTAATTGTTATTTTTAATGAATTTAATAGTACTAAATCCCCCCCATTTTTAGTAGCAATAGGTGCACTAGCTGCAGCATGCGACAACACAATAAGTATAATTGAAATTAACTTAAGTAATTCAATACTTGAATTTCTGTTCTTTGTACCCATTTATTTAATTACTTCTTTTCTTGAATTATTCGACTCTGGGCTAATGATCGATTTAGTGCTTGATCCATATTATAATATTTAAAGTCAGCCAATCTTCCACATGCAATTAAATTAGAATATTTTGAAGCAAGTTCTCTATATTGAATATAGAGGCTTTGACTATGTTCTGTCAGTATAGGATAATATGGTTCTACTTCCTCACTATGATTATAAGGAAGAGGATATTCTACTGCATAAGAAGTTCCCTTTACATCCTGAAGTGGCATTTTCTTGTATTCTACTATGCGAGTATACCCTTCAGCTTGAGGATATGCCACCAAAGGTGCTCCTTGGAAGCTATCTTTCTCTTCATACTTCCATTCAAACCTTAATGATCTATATGGAAGCTTACCATAGCAACAATCAAATAATTCGTCTAATGCACCTGTATAGATTACATTAAAACTGTCATCTCCATCAACAAGAATAATATTGCGTTTTTCGTCTTTGGAAATATGATCCAATGCATCGATTCCAAGCTTTACCTTAATATTTGGGTGATTGAGTATATTTTTAAAAAATTGCTCATAAGTAGTAACAGGCATAACCTGATATTCATCATCAAAATATCCATCTTTATACGATAACCTCAATGGCACTCGTTTAAGAACAGATGGATCTATCTCTGAGGGTGCCATACCCCATTGTTTTGCGGTATATAGGCTATAATCTTTTTCAAATAAAAATTCGGCATATTCTCTAATTATGCTTACAGGAGATTCCAAAGCCTCTACAACTGTAACAAACTCACGGTTTGGATAATTCTCTTTCAACGCATCTTTGAGTTTTTGCGCATCATCTTTTGTATAAAAATCATCAATCGTCTGGAAATTGAATGGCGATGGCGTTGCTTTACCATTTATTTCTGCTTGGCAAAAAATTCTAAAAGGACGCCATTGATTGTAGCGGCACATATAATCATACAATGCCTTATTATTTGTGTGAAAGCAATGAGGGCCATATTTATGAACTATAATACCATGCTCATCAAGATAATCATACATATTTCCTCCTATATGATCACGTCTATCCCATATAGTAATATCATGACCATCCTCAGCAAGTTCTCTGCCAATCACAGATCCAGACAAACCACAACCAACGATTAAATATTTACCCATTACTTAACCTTTTCCTGATATTTCTTAAAGCTCATCAAATGTGTATCCTTTTCTGAGATAGTCAGATTTTCGATACCACCGATCTTTTCAAATGGCCACTCAATATTGATGTCAGGATCATTGTACATGATACCGCTATCACCTTCGCCATAGAATACTTCGCCACACTTGTAGCTTACGATAGAATCTTCAAGTACCAAATATCCGTGACCAAAGAACTGAGGTACATAGAGTGTCTTCTGGTTGTCACCTGTAAGATCAAATCCTTGCCACTTACCAAAGGTTGGAGAATCAGGACGAAGGTCGACGATTACATCATAAACATGACCGCTGATACAACGAACCAACTTTGCTTGCTGCTTAACCAACTGAAAGTGAGTAGCACGAATAACACCTTTCTTGCTGATGGTATAAAAAACTTCCTTCAACTCATGATCGATACCGTTCTGCTTGAACAAATCAATGTTGTAATCCTTGACGAAACCACCACGTTCGTCAGTAGCATAAAATGGAATTATCTCGTATGCACCCTTCAAGGATGTCTCTTTGAATTCAAACTTTTGAATCATAATAATATATATTTAGAGGCTCTTGAGCCAAGTAATTGTTTTGTTGATACCGTAATCGAAGCCAGTTGATACATAGTTGCCAATTGCTTCAACGAGATCGCTATTATCAAACATCTCTATAGTGTATTTGATGCCGTCATCAGGACGGATGCCAATACCTATCTTATCTGCATATCCTGCTAACTCGCCAATGCGAAGAAGATAGCCTTTTAAGATGCGAGGAGAACCTGAACCTATATAATAGAAGGCCTTTTTGGTTTCGTGAGCACCAAGACGATAAACAGCCTCAATCAAATCCTCAACATAAATGAAATCATATGGCTGAAGACCAGGGCCAAATGTCGCTTCCTTACCAGCCAACAACTCACCAAGGGTATAACTGACAAGATTACCAGTCTTATTGCCTACTCCATAGATATTAGAGAATTGCATCCAAACGAATTGCTGACCGATGTTCTTGCAATAATCGTCAACCATTAAATGACATGCATGCTTAGCAACACCATACATCATACCACCGCTGGTAGCCTGAAGATTAGGAAGGCTATAGGTAGCATTCTCAGCAACAGTGCCTGCACACAGATATTTTTTCACAGACAGTTTCTTGCAGATATTTGCACAATCAATAGCCATCTGAATATTGGCAAGCTGAATGGTTGGATCTGCCTTTTCTGCTCCATTCACACCTCTCCATGCTAGATGATAGAAAGCATCATATTCACCAGCAGGTATCTTATCGGCAAGTGACGCATCAACCGTTGCCTCAATCTTTGTGATAAGATCAGTTTCTGGCAATCTAGGTGCAGCAAAGCTGATATCAACTGCTACAACCTTTACATTATTTTCAATCAGTTTCTTGATCAGAGAGTTACCGATAAAACCGTTAGCACCTGTTACAATTACATTTTTCATTCTAGTTAAGTTAATTAACGTCCGAGGAATTTATTGATCTGCTTGTCCATGCAAGCACGAACATCGCCACCTGCAAGCCAGCATTTGCTCCATTCTACAATCTTCTCCATGGCTTCATCCAAATTCCAACGTGGGGCCCATCCAAAAGTGGATTTGAGTTTTGAGCAATCAAGCTTCAAGAAGTTAGCCTCATGAGGACCTCCATCGTACTTATTGATCCACTTCAACCCCTCGCCCCATTTGCTCACAAAAAGATCTACAAGAGCACCTGTTTGGAAACAATCTACATCATCAGGACCTACATTGTAGTAATCAGCATACTTACTATCCTGATATTGCTTCATGGCAATCAAGAGGTAAGCATAAAGTGGTTCGAGAACATGCTGATAAGGACGTGTTGAGAATGGATTGCGAACTACGATATCCTCATGTTTTTCAGCTGCACGTACACTATCAGGGATAATACGATCATTAGCAAAATCGCCACCACCGATTACATTACCTGCACGAGCTGTTGAAATAGGGATAATAGGCTGTCCTTCCTTATCTGTAAAGAATGAATGCTTATAACTATGAGTTACCAGCTCAGAGCAAGACTTAGAGTTGCTATATGGATCATAGCCATCTAACTCCTCATTTTCACGATAGCCCCAATTCCATTCTTTATTTAAATAAACTTTATCGGTAGTCACATTAAGGAATGACTTTACGCAATTACTTTGGCGAACACACTCCAAGATATTTACAGTACCAATAACATTGGTTTCGTATGTATAAGCAGGATCCTTGTAAGAGTCACGAACGATTGGCTGCGCAGCAAGGTGAAGAACGATCTCTGGTTGAGCCTCATTGAATGCAGCCATTAATGACTCACGATTGCGAATATCACCAATTACAGAATGAATATCACCTTCGATATTGGCAATCTTAAAAAGTGAAGGTTCTGTAGGGGCATTCAAAGAATAGCCAGTTACGATCGCTCCAGCATTGGCAAGCATCTTACACATCCAAGATCCCTTGAAGCCTGTATGACCTGTGAGAAATACACGCTTGTCTTTGTAAAAATCAAATATATCTTCCATTTTATTTATTTTGCGAAATCAGGAATATTTGGAACTGAGCGTTCCCAACGTTTCCACGGTGCCTTATTTTCAGCTAATAATTTTTCTAACATTGCTTTTTCACGTATGTTATCCATACACTGCCAGAAACCCTCATGAATATAAGACATCAACTGACCTTCTTCAGCTAGTTTTGTAAGTGCAATCTTCTCAAAAACACATGAATCATCAGTAAGATAATCAAAGATTTTAGGTTCAAGAACCATATATCCAGCATTAATAGGTGCACCATCAGAAGCACTCTTTTCACGGAATGATTTAACCGCATTATCACCGCCTATATCAAGAACACCTTTATCCTGCGTCATTTTCACTGCAGTAAGAGTTGCTAGTTTTCCATGTGATTTATGAAAATCAAGAAGTTTATCTATTTCTACGTCACAAACACCATCTCCATAAGTCATAAAGAAAGGTTCATTACCAACATATTCTTGAATACGTTTGATACGACCTCCAGTCATTGTATTATAACCAGTATCAACGACTGTAACTTTCCATGGTTCCATATTAGTCCTGTGAACAGTCATCTCATTCATACCATTACGATAATCGAAAGTAACATCAGAGTTATGAAGAAAATAATTGGCAAACCATTCCTTTGTATATTCCTGTTTATAGCCGGCACAAATAATAAATTCTTTATGACCAAAAAAGGCATATTCTTTCATTATATGCCAAAGTATGGGCATTCCACCAATTTCAATCATTGGCTTGGGTTTGAGCTGACTTTCCTCACTTATACGTGAGCCAAATCCACCAGCAAGAAGAACAACTTTCATATTATGAAATTATTTAATTTTATTAAAAAAATTACGTAGGATGAGATATAATTTAGGATAATAACATATTAACCTTGCATCTATTTTTCGTTTAAATGGAAGATTAAGAGAGAATATAATCTTCTTATCTTCTTTTATCTTAGCAATTAATTTATCTCTTTCTGGCATTCCATTCTGATCACATCTCCATATAGCTGATACTATATAACCATAATATGAAATCATAGCAAGATTTGTAAGTGTAGGCTCTTTTTTTTCCTTTAAATATGTAATTCGATATTCTAGTTGTTTGCCTTTATAAAGATCTTTAGAATTGAACTTTGTATTAACAATGCTATTAGGATTATCTGTAAGATGATTCAAAAGTCCCCTTCTTAATAGTCCCACAGATTTGGCTTCATACAAAGCTTTGCAAGTCAACAAATAATCTTCATGAATTTCCCCAACAGGAAAACGATTAGTTTTCCAAAATTCTTTTTTGAACAATTTAGACCATACTGCGGTTCTTGGAAGCGATTGAACTGTTCTATTTTTAGAATCTAAGTGCCTGATTAAAGCATCTTTACCAGATAAAACTATAGATGGTTTTTCTATATATTTATTACTAATATTATTAGTAACCAAATTTATTCCGCACTCAACAAGGTCCAATTGTTCCTTTTCCATAAATGAAAGCATTTCTTCATACATGGTAGGCTCAATCCAATCATCACTATCAACAAAACCAATAAAATCACCAGAAGCAATATCCAACCCAGCATTTCGGGCAGAACTTAAACCTCCATTAGATTTATGTATTACATGAATTCGTTTATCAATTCTTGAATACTCATCAATAATTTCGCCACATTTATCAGGAGATCCATCATCGACTAAAATAATTTCCAAATTTTTATAAGACTGATGAATAATAGAATCAATACATTTATTAATGTAACGTTCAACATTATATATTGGAACAATGACACTAATCATATCACTTAATCAACTGTTTATGAGGTTTATTCGAAAGGAAACAAGCTAAAAAGAAAACAAAGGTATTACCATAATGATAAATGTAAGGTTCTTTTCCTTCCGCAAAAACAATAGATAGAAAAAGAAACCCCAATAATATACAAATAACTCGATTTTTTATATATCTAACATTTATAAACATAAGTCGATATAAATAAAAATAAAAAACAAGAGTTAAGATTAAGCCGTTTCCAAAATATGATTGTAAATAGCCAGTGTCCGACATTGTTGTTAATCCATCAACCGTTCCACGATAATATGATGTTCCCAATAAAGTATGCAGACAAATAGGAGCTACAGCTTGTTCTCTTAAAGTATGAACTGTATTTTGATTTTCAATTCCAACCTCTTGAAAGGCTAATATCTTATGAAAATTACCAAACTCTTCAATATCTGAAAAAAACACAGCTGCCAAAGAAAACAAGATAAAAAAACCAACTGTTCCAATAATTGCTAAGCTTGATTTTTGGTAGAAACTACCATAAATAAAGACTAAGCCTATAGTCAAGATTAGCAATAGAATTCCCAAAATAAAACCAGTTGAACCCACCAATAAAGCAGCAAATAATATTGCAATATATCCAAAAATATAAAATACATTTTTTGAACATCCAATGATCAAAATTGCAGTTGGAACAAGACCCAAAAAAAGATTTATAGCCAACAGTGACTCTGCGGCGCCTAAACCGTAAGCTCTTGAGCTAGACAAATAACCAAAATTTGCATCAACCATAAAATGGTTATAAAGAAACACTTTCACTTCAAATGAAAAGAAATCTGCAATGCAAATAACTGATTGAATCACAGTTGCGTAAAACATCGCAAGTAGAAACTGTTTAATATTATTAAAAAAGAAATAAGAAAAGGTACAAAAAAATGAAGTTAATAACAAAAACAGTAATGTTTTACCCCACATAGGTTGACCACTGCCTGTACCTGAATGTAGTAAAGTTATCAGAGTTTGCCATAAGAAAACGACAAAACCAATCGAAATTAATTTTTTTGATGTCCTTTTAAAATTAACATCATCAAAGGTCTTTGAATTAAAACGCTTTAAAAACCTTGTAATAAATGTAAAACCAGCAATGTAAAAAACTATCTTTCGCGAAGTCAACATGTCAGGCACTCCAAATGGTTGAACTTCATAAACGAAGAAAAAAACGAAGAATATCTGCCATATAAGTTTTTTCAAAGGAGCTTTTTGATCATCTAAAAAATATCTATTCATATATGAATCTATTTGTTTTTTAATAGTTTTGCAGGTATTCCACCAACAATCTGTGATTTACTAACAGACTTAGTTACAATTGCACCAGGAGCAACAAAAACATCGTCCTCAATTACAATATCACCAAAGGCTTTAGCAGATGGACCAAACGAGACACGTTCACCTAATATCGGTTTCTTACTATTATCATCCTTGTTGCCTAACAAAACTCCCGAATTAAAAGAGCAATAATTTCCTATTTTTCTAGCATTTAGTAAAATCCCACCACCACCAGAAAGGTGACGAATACGTAAGCCATAACCACAAACATTTAATGGAATGTCAATGTTTAATTTCAATCCCAAATGTTGTCTCCTAATATTATATAAATGAAATCTTATTTTGTGGTGACAATTATAATGATATTCACAGTATCTCAAAAGCCTTAAATATTTCTATATATGCATTTTCAAATCCATAAATAAGATAAGCAATATATTTCCAAAAAGACAAAGAATACTGAGACATGTCTTCTTTTAAATAAAACCTAAGATCTTCCCTATTTCTTATCATAATAAGTAAAAGAATGAGATCCTACCTATAGCAATTTAATTTTGAGAGTAATCATTGCTGAATGTGTGGAAAAAGTAGGGATCTCATTCTAGTTATACTTATCCACTCTATATTATACCTCTTGTTCTCAACGATAGCCTTTAATGCGCATACATGGCCTTTCGCCAAATCTACAACATGTATGAAGTCACGAATACCAGTTCCATCAGGAGTATCGTAATCATTACCAAAAATACCCAGTTCCTTGCACATGCCAATAGCCGTTTGCGTGATATAAGGCATCAGGTTGTTTGGAATGCCATTCGGATTCTCACCTATCAAACCACTCTCGTGAGCGTCAATAGGATTGAAATAACGAAGCAGCACCACATTCCACTCAGGATCAGACTTCTGCACGTCCATCAGCACCTGCTCCACCTGTTAAAAGAATATTCATATTTCAAATTATATTTGATCTGGCAGGAAGTATCGAACCTCGCCTTTCGCCTACCTGTGCTGCCAGAATACCATATGAGTTTATTTGAATGCTAATACATATAAACTCATATGGTTTATTATATTATCCATAGTATTGTTTATACCACTCAGAGAACTTTCGTAAGCCCTCACGCAATGGCGTGTTTGGCTTATATCCGAAATCATCTTCTAGTGGTGTTGTATCTGCAAATGTTACAGGAACATCACCTGGTTGCATAGGTACAAGCTCTTTGTGAGCATCGAAATCGTAATCAAATGGCAATACTCCTGCACGAATCAATTCTTCCTGAAGGATAGTTACGAAATCAAGGAGATTCTCTGGTGAATTGTTACCAATGTTGTAAACCTTATATGGTGGGATTGGTAATCCATCCTCACCATTGGCTTTTTCTGGTGCATGTTGCATCACACGCAGTACACCTTCTACGATATCATCTACATAGGTGAAGTCGCGCTTGCAGTTGCCATAGTTGAAGATCTGAATAGTTTTGCCCTCACGCAACTTGTTGGTGAAGCCAAAGTAAGCCATATCTGGACGACCAGCAGGGCCATAAACAGTGAAGAAGCGAAGACCTGTAGATGGAATATTATAAAGCTTTGAATAAGCGTGAGCCATCAACTCGTTGCTCTTCTTGGTTGCTGCATAAAGTGAAACAGGATTATCCACCTTGTCCTCTGTAGAGTATGGAACTTTCTTATTGCTACCATATACGCTTGACGATGAAGCATAAACCAAGTGATCTACTTCATGATGACGACATGCTTCAAGAATGTTATAAAAACCAATGAGATTGCTTTGAATATAAGCATCTGGATTAGTAATGCTGTAGCGTACACCAGCCTGTGCGGCAAGGTTAACTACTACTGAAATCCGATTTTTTGTGAATATTTTATCGATAACCTCTTTGTTTGCAATAGATTCCTCCACGAATGACCAATTGCCACCAAGAGCCTCTATTCCACGAAGACGCTCTTTCTTAATATTAACATCATAATAATCGGTCATGGTATCAAGACCGATTACCTTTATATCTTTATAATCGTTTATAAGACGTTTTGCAAGATTACTACCGATAAATCCAGCAGCACCTGTTACCAAAATAGTCTTTCCGTTTAAATCTAAATTAAATTTTACCATGTTTATTTTCCGTATTTTTTTACTGCTTCATAGTAAGTATCGAGAGATCCGATGTTGAAACGGCCTGCTGACATTTTCCATGCATGCATTTTAGTATTGTCAACCATGTAATGGGCAAGATTGCCTGGGGCATCCTTTCCACAACCATTAGCAACTGAATTGCAAACAAGGCCCAAATTTTTTTTTAAAATATACATAGAATGGAGGAACAGCCCAATGAGATTTTGGCTCTTGCGGTTTTTCTTACATATTGAGTACGCGCATGTTGTCATCAACGACAATGACTCCAGTGCGCTGGAGTTTCTCTATAGATGGTTGCTCATGACACATGATGCAGCTGGTATTCTTTGATTTTTCTTGTCTCGAATTAGAGATTTTTATTCCTCAACAAATTTTGCACCATCATCAGGGCAAACACGGTAAGGTGAGAATATGTGATATTGGAAATTGGCCATGTTAGTTTATAGTTTGTTTTTGGAAATCCTTAGTCGCGCTGGAAGATGTCACGTGTGTAAACCTTGTCCTTTACGTCATCCAATGCGGTATCATAGCGATTAGCAATGATAGCATTGCTGAGTTTCTTGAATTCATCAAGGTTGTTGACAATCTTAGAGCCGAAGAATGTTTCACCATCAGTAAGTGTTGGCTCGTAGATGATGATGTTGGCACCCTTTGCCTTTACGCGTTTCATGATGCCCTGAATGGCACTCTGGCGGAAGTTGTCAGAATTTGACTTCATAGTAAGGCGGAATACACCGACTGTAACTTCCTTCTCTGAAGATTCATTCCAGTCGCTATTGGCGGTATAGTAACCGGCTTTACGAAGAACTTCATCAGCAATAAAGTCCTTACGCGTGCGGTTTGACTCCACGATAGCGCTCATCATGTTTTGAGGAACGTCTGCATAGTTAGCCAACAACTGCTTTGTATCTTTTGGCAAGCAGTAGCCACCATAACCGAATGAAGGATTATTATAGTGTGTTCCGATACGTGGATCGAGCCCTACACCTGAGATGATTGCCTGAGAATCCAAGCCCTTTACTTCAGCATAAGTATCCAACTCATTGAAATAAGACACGCGAAGTGCAAGATACGTATTAGCAAATAGCTTAACAGCCTCTGCTTCAGTCATACCCATGATAAGAGTATCAATATTTTCCTTAATTGCGCCTTCCTGAAGGAGTGCGGCAAATGTTTTTGCATTTTTCTCAGCGTCAGCATTACTAATTGCCTCAATAGATGCATTTTCCTCATCCCACTTCTTATTGCGATCAGCCGGCAATATCTTTGGATAGCCAACAATGATACGAGATGGGTAGAGATTATCGTAAAGTGCCTTGCTCTCGCGAAGGAACTCTGGAGAGAAAAGCAAATTGAACTTCTTGCCCTTGAGTGAAGGATCGGTCAAGAACTTGAGCGCATACTTCACGTAAAGTGAACGGCAATATCCTACAGGAATAGTAGATTTGATTACCATCACTGCACCAGGATTCACACTCAAAACGAGGTCGATCACGTCCTCGATATGATGTGTATCGAAAAAGTTTTTCTGTGGGTCATAGTTAGTTGGAGCAGCGATTACTACATAATCTGCATCCTTGTAAGCTGCGGCACCATCGAGAGTTGCTGTGAGGTTAAGATCCTTTTCAGCAAGATACTTCTCGATATAATCGTCCTGGATTGGAGAAATCTTATTATTCAGTTTTTCCACCTTTTCGGGAATTACATCCACGGTGGTTACATGATGATGTTGTGATAGCAGCGTTGCTATGCTCAGCCCCACATAGCCCGTACCGGCTACGGCAATCTTAATGTCTTTAAAATCACGCATATTTTGTTTGATTTAATTATTTTTCACCTCCATGCTTCTCTCCATATCCGTAACCATAACCGTAACGTTTTCCATAACCATAATACTTGCCATATTTTCCATAGCCATAGTAATAACCATACTTCCTACTGTTCAGATCCAAACCATTGATAGCAATACAGAGATTAGGCAATTTGTTATTTTCAGCCAATTCATTAATCAAAGTAAACTCTGCCTTATGGGTATAATCAGCACGACATACATATACGGATAAATCTGCGACACGTCCTATAAGTAAAGTATCGGTTACCATACCCACCGGCGCTGTATCCAATATCACATAATCAAAATTCGCCTTCAATGTTTCAATGGCTTTCTCTAACCCTCCACGAGCCAATAATTCTGTCGGATTAGGTGGAACTGTACCACCGGGAAGAATAAACAGATTTTTGTTTATATCAGAAGGCTGCACAAAATCCATTAAATTCGCAGTTGTGTTTGTCAGATATTGAGTAATACCATGTTCCTTTTTAGGTATATTGAAGACTTTATTCAACCCCGGTTTACGAATATCCAGTCCTACTATCACCACTTTCTTCCCTAATAAAGAAAGACTAATTGCTAAATTAGCAGATATGAAAGACTTACCTTCACCACTGATAGTAGAAGTTACCAGAATTACATTCTTACCATTCTCAAGCATAAACTGGAGATTAGTACGGACATTCCGGAAAGTCTCACTCATCAGATTATTCTGATTCTCAAATACCGCTATAGAACCAGTCTTTTCATCTGCTAACGGAATATCACCAACAACAGGAAGTGAAGTCAATTTCTCAACGTCAGCACGACCTTCAATCTTGAATTTTGTCAAACCTATCAGATAAATAACTCCTACCGGAAGTCCCACACCTAAGACTAAAGCAGCCAAATAAACCAACATCTTTTTGGGAGAAATCGGATTGTCATCTGCTAACGCTTCATCAATAATCTTCGCGTTATTGGCAGTAGCCGCCAAAGTGATGGCATTCTCCTCACGTTTTTGAAGCAACATCAGATACAAACCCGATTTAATCTCTTGCTGGCGGGCAATGCTTACAAACTGGCGTTCCTGAGTGGGCGCATCATTGATACGGCGGGAATAACGGCTTGCTTCACGAGCCAGATCTTCTTTGGTAATCTGCAATCCTTTCAATGTAGCATCTAAGGTAGCTTGCACATTGGTTCTCATTGCACGGATACTGGTATCCAGATTGATTATGGTCGGATTATTCTCCGTCGAAGTACGCAACAGACGTTTCCTTTCAACCAGCATTTGATTATAACGGTCTATCGCACCGGCTGATGCTGCATCCTGTAAGCCGATATTACTCGGTAATACTTCATATTCATTACCTTTCATATAGCGTTGCAAGTCCATCACCAGATTTATCTGAGTCTGATTTTCCACGCGTTTCTTTTCATATTCAGCATTGCCTGTCAAGGCTATCTGTGCTTCACTGCTCAAATCAGTAATTCCCGCACTACGTTTGAAGTTCTCCAAATCCTGTTCTGTACTGCCTAATTCTTTAGAAATAATACCAATACGTTCGTCAATAAATTCAGCAGTTTTCTGAGCCACCTCATTCTTGTCATTATTGGCATTGATATTATACATTTCAAGCAGTTTATTGATATAATCTCTACCACGCCGGGTATTTGTATTTTCCAGTGAAATAACAACTACAGAAGTAGTCTTTGAAGTGGGGGCTATTGACAAAGAGTTAACATATTCTTTCAACACAGAAAAAGGTCTGTTAATAAAAGCTGTGATATGACGTTCTTTGGTTATATTTTCCGGACAAACTGCTGACAAGGTATCGTTATTTGCGAAAAAAGCAACCGTACCCTCATCTGTCGGAAATACAGCAGGCAATTTATCAAACTGTTTCCGGTACTCTTTTTCGCCTACTGTAATTTGTACCCCCAACGCACCCGTTGGTTGAAGAATCATATTTATTTCCATTCTACCCGGAAGTTTATCCGCTTCCTGATGAGTCAGACTCACTAAAACAGGAGATGTATGATAAAGCTCTTTGCTTGGAAATTCGTCTTCATCCATATAAGTCACGAACAGTCCCAGATTGTTTACCACCTCTCTGGACAAAGACTTTGAACGAAGTACTTCGATTTCATTATCTACATTGCTAGATGAAGAGACGAAACCCTCCAATCCCATCTTTTCTAAATCGGAAGACATACTTGCACCACCACCTTTCTTTTCGTCCTTAATAAGGACAGTGGCAGAAATATTATATATAGGTGTTGTCAGACGTAGGTATCCCCATGCACAAGCAATACAAATAATTATCGATACTACAAACCAAGGCCAGTGAATCAGATAACGGAAAAGAAGTTCCTGAATATTAACCTGTTCTTCGGACTGTTCCCCTAATTTATCTTTTCTTTCATCAATCATACAATGCTATTATCTGAAAATTGTTACTAATAAACTTGCCAATGACACTAAAATAGAAGTAGCGGAGAACCAGAGGCTTGTACTGTTACCAATATCCGAGTTGCGTGCTTTTGCCTTGTTCGGAGTCACATAAACGATATCGTTCTGCTGCAACCAGTAATAGGGAGAAAGAATGGTCTCCGCACTGTTCAAATCCAGTGTTATAATTTCCTGTTTGCCATCAGCACTTTCACGAATCAGCTTTACATTGTCGCGAACTCCCCAAACCGTCATGTCACCCGCCATAGCAAGCGCTTCCAACAAATTCACTTTCTCGTTACTGATAGTAAAAGTTCCCGGACGGGCAACCTCACCCAATACGGAGATTTTATAGTTTACCATACGGACAGTGACTATCGGCGTTTCTTTGATATAAGGTTTCAGTTTCTCCACAATCAGTTGCTCCGCCTCTTTCTTGGTCAAGCCACCTACCCTCAACTCACCTAGTACCGGAAAATTTATTTTTCCATCGTTATCTACGAGATATTGCTGCAATATCGGTTGGGAGGTTGTACTGGTTATAGCTACATTATTTTGAGTAGCTACCGTGAGGTTAAACGGAACAGCCAATTCCGGGCTGGTACATGACACTACAATAGTAAGCAGATCTTTAGGCATTATCTTTGCATCATATAGATTTTCCTGTTGAGCAGTCTGTTCTACAACTTTTGCATCTTGTAAATAAGGAACTTTCTTATACGACTGGCAGGAAGCGAACAGCAATATCGCAACTAAACAGGGAAATACCCCCCTCCCCTTTCTACTTACTCTACTTGCACAAATACAAAACAAATTATACATAAATTTCTCAAGTTTATTATTCTTTATCCAGTACCTCAAATTTCGAATTCTTCGATTTGAACTCCGGAACAACTTTTTTCATCAATCTGACCGTGTCTATAATCCGCACAGCACGGGACAACTTCTCAAACTCCGCATATATATCAAGAATATCAGCATATTCATACCGACGTACTTTAGCTATCATAATTTTTTTATTCTCGGTAGGAATCGTATTTTCTTTATCACTCAGCACTTCTTCATAGAGTTTCTCACCCGGTCGCAAGCCAGTAAATTCAATCTTTATATCTTCATCCGGGCGATAACCCGCCAATTCAATCATACGGGTAGCCAAGTCGACAATCTTAACGGCCTTGCCCATTTCAAAGACAAAGATTTCATTACCCTCTCCCATTGTAACAGCCTCCATAACCAAACGACAAGCTTCGGGAATCGTCATAAAAAAACGAATAATATCAGGGTGAGTCACTGTGACAGGACCACCGTTCTCAATCTGTTCCTTGAAGCGCGGGATTACAGAACCGTTACTGCCTAATACGTTTCCAAAACGTGTAGTAATAAATTTAGTATGTCCTTTTATCTTTCCCTCACGGATAGCACACCCCAAGCTCTGTACATAGATTTCCGCCAAACGTTTGGAACATCCCATCACATTAGTCGGGTTCACAGCTTTGTCGGTAGAAACCATTATCATTTTTTCTGCACCATACTCCACCGCCATATCGGCGACCTGACGCGAACCCGTGACATTGACAAGTACAGCTTCGCAAGGATTTTCTTCCATTAAAGGAACATGTTTATAAGCAGCGGCGTGGAAGACAATTTGAGGATGATAAAGTTCGAATACCATACGCACACGTTCTTTCACACGTACATCACCAATCACCGGAACAAAATCGATAGCAGGATAATTTTTCTCAAATTCCAAACGGACATTATGCAAAGGAGTCTCTGCAGAGTCAAACATGATGAGTTTTTGAATACCCATTTGCACCAATTGACGGCAAAGCTCGCTACCGATACTGCCTGCAGCACCGGTCACTAATACAACTTTTCCTCTGAATTCTTCTGCGACCTGACTAAGGTTTATATTGATTTCAGCACGTCCCAATAAATCTTCAATTTTAATAGGACGTATCCACTGATGAAAGTTCCCGTCAGAATCCGCTTCACTGATAGTAGGAGCAATAAAAGTCTTGACAGCATTACTTTTACAATACTCTAAAAGGCGGTTCTCCTCCAAGCGGGTATCTTCATAACGAGCAAATAAAATGCCATGAATACCATGTTTTTTTATGACATAATTAAAGTCTTCTTCTGTTTCAAAATAATAAATAGGAAGATCTGCCAATCGACGTCTACGATTATTTTTACCATAAATATAAAAACCTACAACCTTATAATGCGCACTATCACGAAGACGAAGTTTTAAGGCTACACTTTTTTCATCAATCCCATAAATAAGAATACGAGTATTCTTTTTATTTACCCAATCCAATAAAAAATCATATATGATTATAAGAGATACACGAAAAACAGTTAATGTTACCAGAGTTAATAAACCATCAAACAAAAGATAAGATATCCTATAATTATCCGGTAATTCAGTCTCATAGATTACCCAATATGCAATAACCGACAAACAGGCTATCTTGAATAATACGGCACACATAATACGCCATAACTCTCGTGCTTGAGAAAAACGGATCGTATTTCGATAAGTATGGAATAATAAGGCTCCTGCAACACTTGACACCAAAGACACGCAAATAAATTTGCAAAGTATCCAGTCACTCATCGGGACGTATGCCATGTAGTGAATTACAGCATAGGCGAGTAATGAACATAAAACAGACAGTGCTGTGTCAATCCCAAGAATAGCCCAATAGCTGAAATAGTTTTTACGAGCATATTGTACTATGCCCTTCAATGTTTTTTCCATTGTAGTATAAATGAATAAAATAATGTATCAGAAATACAAGTACATATTCAAAATCTAACCGGTTCTACATACCCTACCGGCATATCAGCACAAGCACATCCTAACATATTAAGCCTAACAGCTATCTTGCTTTTGCCGTCTACTGTAACAAGTTCACCCACAAGTCCGGTTAAAGGACCTTTAATGACGCGAACTTTTTCACCACGTGCCAAGGGAGCACTGTTCATGGAAATGACATCTTTTGAATAATCAAGCATAAATCGGAAACGAGCCATCTGCTCATCAGGAATGATAGTCGGACTGCTCTCACCTCGCATTACCATATACCGACTTACTGTAGAAAAGGAAAGAACTTCTTTACGTTCTTTTGCATCAACGTGTACGAATACCATCATTGGAAGCAATACAGACTCGACCATCTTGCGTCGGTCACTCCATTGATGAAGTTCCTGCTGAACTGGAACGAAATTCTCAATCCCCATTTTATTTAAACGCTCGGCTACTTTCTTCTCGTGATGCATGCGAACCAAAGCGACATACCAACGTTTTGAGTATGCTACGCCTTCCCCTGTCCCATTACTAGGCCCAGCATTTGTTGATTTTTGTTTCGTTAAAATCATATTTTTTTACCCCATGTATATCTGTTACTTCTTAGGTAACAGGCAGTATATACACAAGACACACACAACAATGAAAAAGGGAAATTACACTGATATACAGGGTGTAAAAGAAGGGGGCCTGATATTCAACGAGAAGATTTCTTGATTTCGGGCAATAAAAAATCATTGAGCATGAAAAAAGAGATTTCATGTTCAAATACTTTTTTGCCCTATGTTTCAGATAAAACGAAAAAAAATGGGAAAATATTTGTTTACTATCTTAAAATATGTCTATCTTTGCGTCAAATTTAATTCTGTTACCTAAGAAGTAACAGATACACTTTAATTCTGATTATTAACTCATTACATCTTTTTATTTACCTACATAACAATTCTTTATGTAAGATAAATTCCCTTTATTTACCTCTGTACGTTCTTTAAGCTCGAAGCCTTTCAGGTAGATTTGTGTGGTTTTTATAGATTTGTGTCCCAATGATTCACTAATCATTTCAATCGGCACTCCGCGATACTTGGCTGTCGTTGCCCAAGAATGACGGAGCGTGTAGGAAGTGACAGGAGAATTCAAACGGAGAGCCCGAGCCAGATCCTTCAAACAATTATTAAATCGACGAAGAGCACTCTGGTATTCACGGTAAGCTCCTTCATCCTTACGTTTCTTATCACCGGATAGGATATCAAACAGATAGTCCGGACAATCAGGGCGGGAAGGCTGACTGTTGCGAAGCCGGTGAATCATCTCCTTCGCGGTATCCAGCACTTCCACACTGATCGGGGTTTTCGTCTTGATACGGTTATACCGCAATACGTTCCGGTCTAAAGCCGACTTTTCCAGATGTGCCAAGTCGGCAAACGACATTCCGCAAAACTGGAACATCAGAGCGGCAATAGCCTGTGTATGGCGTAAACGTTCCGATTGGGGATCTTCATAAAGCAGCTTTCGCAACTCGGTGACAGGAAGGGCTTTCTTCTGACGAACATCCACACCCGTATAGACATCGTGAAACAGGCGGGGGATGTAAGGAGCACTACCCGCTTCCACTCCCCGGTTGTAGATACTGCGAAGCATACGCATATACGTGGAAACGGTGTTGGGCTTCAACCCACATTCATAAAGATACTGTCCGTAACGTCGTAAACGTTCCCGGGTTACTTGCCTGAACGACACATTGAACGTGCCGCAGAACAGGCTGAAAGAAAGGAGGGCATTTTTGTAGACATGCGCCGTAGAATAACGCCCTTCCTTTCGCAAACGACCGATGTAGATCTCTCCACACCGGCTAAATCCATTTTTACTCATCATTTGCATCACTAGTTATTTTATAATATATACCATTTGGCATGCAGCAAAAAAACAAATCTTTTTGCAGGTTCGTTGCACGCTTGCCAAAGTATAATTTATTATTTAATTTATTTAACCATTGCAAAAATTAGCAAACTATGGCAAAGAAAAAAACAAATCAACAAGAGAAAAAAGTACAAGTAAAAAAGAAGGTCCAAAAACGGAAAAAGAACACTAGAAGACATGTGAAAGGGGAAATCATCAGTTGGGAGGAACTCGAAAACAGGACAGGATTAACCGGAGATGAAACGGAACTTCTCACTGTTTATTTGCACAAATTCGAAAGAGGGGAAGTACACGTCAGATGCTCTAAAAAACTAAAAGACTTAGCTGAATATATCTACGAAACGGAGAGCTTATATATAGCTAAACATGGCGGGTTTAAATTGTTAGAAATTAGCAGTATAGAAACAAAGTTATGTAACATCAGGCAAGAGGAACGAGAACGAAAAGAAGAGGACGAAAAACAAGTAAAAAAGAGAGTAGAGAATAAGCGTTGACAAAAATAATTGTGCAGAAGAAACAAAAGATATACTTTCGCAGCCGTTTCTAGCCGACTAAAGACAACGTATATCTATCTTCAAAAATAGTGACGCTATAACAATTAAACAGTATCACTATAATGAAAGGATAGCGACCCTATAATAATCATATACCGTCACTATCCTGAAGGGGAGATTTTATTCGTAAAAAAACAAATATTAAAAAAAACAGAAGAAAAAAGATGAAAAGAAAAATAGACAAAAGCAAGTTAGAAGCCTGCAAGTTAGTATGGAAAAAACGTATTGCCGCCGAAAAGGGTATTTCGGAAAAATGTGCAGAAAAAACTGCGCAAAGCTGTATAGAGCTTATTGAACGAATGTTATATGGAAATGCCATGATAGCTTTCCATAAGCAAGACGGCACATTCTGTATGGAACAAGGAACCTTGGTTGGATATGAAAAAGATTTTCACCGGGAGTTCAAGATCACTTCCCGACAGATGTCTGTGGTCTACTGGAGTATGGAGCAACACGCGTGGAGACGGTTTATGATCGGAAACCTGTTGGAATGGAAAGCGATTGTATAACATTTAATAAAAAATATTGAACTATGAGTATGATTAATAAAGGAATCCCCTATTTCCCCACACCTGCAAATTTTTTCGACGAAGAAATAATGGAACTGTTAGAAGCTAAATTCGGAATCTTATCCTCTTATATTGTCATGAGACTACTCTGCAAAATCTATAAAGAAGGGTATTATATTTCTTGGGGAAAAGAACAGAGTCTTATCTTCGTCCGTAAAGTAGGCGGAGGTATTAAAGAGGAAGTAATGGAGAAAATTATAGAGTTACTGCTGGAAAAGGAATTTTTCAATAAAGATATTTATGAGAAATATGGGGTCCTGACCTCAGAGCAGATTCAGAAAGTCTGGCTGGAAGCTACTGTACGAAGAAAGATTGATTTCTCTAAATTACCTTATTTGTTGGAAGTCCGGCCAGGAAATGGTAAACAAAAAGGAGGCACGAATAAAAAAGATGCAGACATTTTTAAAGCTGACGCGGAGGTGAATCCGGAAAATGAGGACATTTCCGGACAAACTAAACCAAACCAAAATAAACTATCTTCTGAGGAGGAAGAAACAAGTAATGCTTCGTTTGAAATTCCGGGGTATGCTTACAATCAGACTACACACAACGTAACCGGACTGCTGGAAAGCCTGGAACGCCATAAAGTGACGGATCTGAAAGAAAAGCAGGCAATTATGAAGTTGTCGGATTACGGTAGGAAAGGCACGCAGATATGGAGGCTGTTCAGCAATACGACGTGGGGCAAGATCGGGGCACCGGGAAAGTATATCATTGCCGCATTGACCAACAAGCAGAAATAAACGCCGAATGATAAAAAAAGGTACGAAAAAATCTGTGCTATTCACAAATTCTTCGTACCTTTACGCTCCGGTAAAACAAGTTCTATCCACATAAAATATAACAAAATGGAAAACAGAAGTTTAGTAACCATTGCCGAACATTCTAAAGAAAAAATCCTCTACATGCTCGAAATGGCGAAGCAGTTTGAAATGAACCCCAACCGCCGATTATTGCAAGGAAAGGTAGTAGCAACCCTGTTCTTCGAACCTTCCACCCGCACCCGCCTGAGTTTTGAAACAGCCGCCAATCGTCTAGGAGCACGTGTGATCGGATTCTCCGACCCCAAAGCTACCAGCTCGTCAAAGGGGGAAACACTAAAAGACACGATTATGATGGTGAGCAATTATGCAGATATTATCGTCATGCGTCACTATCTGGAAGGAGCTGCCCGCTATGCAAGTGAAGTCGCTCCTGTGCCCATTGTCAATGCCGGAGACGGAGCGAACCAACATCCGTCACAGACAATGCTCGATCTATACTCTATCTACAAAACGCAAGGCACGCTGGAAAACCTGAATATTTTCCTGGTAGGTGACTTGAAATACGGGCGTACCGTGCACTCCCTGTTAATGGCAATGCGTCACTTCAACCCCACTTTCCACTTCATCGCTCCCGATGAACTGAAAATGCCGGAAGAATACAAACTCTATTGTAAAACGCACCAGATAAAATATGTGGAACACACGGATTTCAGCGAAGAAATCATTGCAGATGCAGATATCCTGTATATGACCCGTGTGCAACGTGAACGCTTCACCGACCTAATGGAATATGAACGGGTGAAAAACGTTTATATCCTGCGCAACAAGATGTTGGAAAATACCCGCCCGAACCTGCGCATTCTGCATCCGCTACCCCGTGTCAACGAGATTGCATACGATGTGGACGATAACCCGAAGGCATATTATTTCCAACAGGCACAAAATGGTCTGTATGCCCGTGAAGCCATTCTTTGCGACGTATTAGGTATCACATTAGAGGACGTTAAAAACGATATTTTATTATGAGCGAAAATAAACAAGCATTGCAAGTAGCCGCCCTGAAAAACGGGACAGTGATTGACCATATTCCTTCTGAAAAGCTCTTTACCGTAGTGCAACTGCTCGGCGTGGAGCAAATGACAAGCAATATCACTATCGGTTTCAACCTCGACAGCAAGAAGCTGGGAAAGAAGGGGATTATCAAGATCGCGGACAAGTTTTTCTGCGATGAAGAAATCAACCGTATTTCGGTTGTGGCTCCGAATGTGAAACTGAACATTATCCGCGACTACGAGGTAGTGGAAAAGAAAGAAGTAAGAATGCCGGATGAGCTTCGCGGAATCGTGAAATGCGCGAACCCGAAATGTATCACGAACAATGAGCCAATGGCTACGTTATTCCATGTGACGGACAAGGATAATTGCATCGTAAAATGCCATTATTGCGAGAAGGAACAGAAACGTGAGGAAATCACCATTCTTTAATTTTCATTTTTCCAATAAAGAAGTGAAACAGGACTGGAAACCAGGAACGATGATTTATCCGCTGCCGGCTGTGCTGGTCAGTTGCGGAAAAGAAGAAAGTGAATATAATATTATCACTGTAGCATGGACGGGTACGATTTGCACAAACCCGCCCATGTGCTATATATCCGTACGCCCGGAACGACATTCTTATGAGATTATCAAGCGGAATATGGAGTTTGTCATTAATCTGACGACAAAAGACATGGCTTTCGCCACCGACTGGTGCGGAGTTCGTTCAGGACGCGATTATCATAAGTTTGACGAGATGAAGCTAACCCCGGGGCAGTGCACCGTAGTCAGTGCGCCTTTGATTGAGGAATCTCCCCTCTGCATCGAATGCCGCGTAAAAGAGATCGTATCTCTCGGTTCGCATGATATGTTTATAGCAGATGTAGTAAATGTACGTGCCGACGACCGGAATCTGAATCCTGAGACTGGGAAGCTCGAACTGGCGGAAGCTAATCCTCTGGTATATGTTCACGGAGGATACTATGGTCTGGGAGAAAAAATCGGAAAATTCGGTTGGAGTGTTGAAAAGAAAAAATCATAAAGACAAAGGATTGTATAACCATGAATATGCTGCGTAAAATACTATTTTTCGGTTTGATGACGGTAGCCGGTACGGTTTTCGGGCAGAATCGCAATACCGCAGACAAGGTGGACCGTCCCAATACGAAGAAAATAAACTTCGGTGTCAGGGCAGGGTTCAATTCCTCCATGTTTATGGTTTCCGAGTTGAAAATCAAAGATGTGACTATCGACGAGGTGCAGAATAATTATAAAATCGGTTATTTCGGTGCTCTCTTCATGCGTATCAATATGAAGAAACATTATATCCAACCGGAAGTGTCATACAATGTAACCAAATGCGAGATTACATTCGATAAACTCGGCTCTCAACATCCGGCTATCGAGCCGGATTATGCTTCGGTTCAATCTGTATTGCACAGTATTGACTTTCCCGTTCTGTATGGCTATAACGTAGTGAAGAAAGGTCCTTACGGAATGTCTATCTTTGCCGGTCCCAAGCTCCGTTATTTATGGGGAAAGAAGAACGAAATAACTTTCAGCAATTTCGACCAGAAAGGTATCCATGAGAAACTCTATCCGTTTAATATAAGTGCAGTGATTGGCGTGGGAGTCAATATTTCCCGTATTTTCTTTGATTTCCGCTACGAGCAGGGAATTGGAAATATCTCCAAGTCTATTACCTATGACAATATCAACTCGGACGGCAGCACAGGAATCAGCCGGATTATATTCGACCGCCGCGACAGCGCCTTGAGTTTTTCGCTCGGTTTTATCTTCTGACCATTTTCTACCAAATTCCATTTTTGACTAACATTTTTCTTGTACTTCCTTCTTTCTTTATTTATTTTCATTAACTTTGTACGCTTAAAATAAGGTATCTCGAATTAGAAATTTAATCTTATTATAAAAGAATGAAAAGAGACGACTTAATTTTCGACATCATCGAAAAAGAGCACCAACGTCAGCTGAAAGGTATCGAGCTGATTGCATCTGAAAACTTTGTGAGTGACCAGGTAATGCAGGCAATGGGTTCTTGCCTGACTAACAAGTATGCAGAAGGTTATCCGGGCAAACGCTATTACGGAGGTTGTGAAGTTGTAGACCAGAGCGAACAAATCGCTATCGACCGCCTGAAAGAAATCTTCGGAGCCGAATGGGCAAACGTACAGCCGCATTCCGGAGCACAGGCTAACGCAGCCGTTTTTCTGGCTGTCCTGAATCCGGGCGACAAATTCATGGGATTGAATCTTGCACATGGCGGGCACCTTTCTCATGGTTCATTAGTAAATACTTCCGGTATTATCTATACTCCCTGCGAATATAATCTGAATAAGGAAACAGGACGCGTTGACTACGACCAAATGGAAGAAGTCGCTCTACGCGAAAAACCGAAAATGATCATTGGCGGCGGTTCCGCTTACTCTCGTGAATGGGACTACAAGCGTATGCGTGAAATCGCAGACAAAGTAGGTGCTATCCTGATGATCGACATGGCTCATCCTGCCGGTCTGATTGCTGCCGGAGTACTGGAAAACCCGGTTAAATATGCACATATCGTCACTTCTACTACACATAAAACACTTCGCGGGCCTCGTGGTGGTGTCATCATGATGGGCAAAGATTTCCCTAATCCTTGGGGAAAGAAAACTCCGAAGGGTGAAATCAAAATGATGTCTCAACTGCTGGATTCAGCTGTTTTCCCAGGTATCCAAGGCGGACCGCTGGAACACGTGATTGCTGCCAAAGCTGTGGCTTTCGGCGAAATCCTGCAACCTGAATTCAAGGAATATGCAAAACAAGTACAAAAGAATGCTGCCGTACTTGCACAGGCATTGATTGACCGTGGTTTTACGATCGTTTCCGGTGGCACTGACAATCACTCTATGCTGGTTGACTTGCGTAGCAAATACCCTGATTTGACAGGTAAAGTGGCAGAGAAAGCATTGGTTTCTGCTGATATTACCGTTAATAAGAATATGGTTCCGTTCGACAGCCGTTCGGCTTTCCAGACTTCCGGTATTCGTCTGGGGACTCCAGCTATTACAACTCGTGGTGCTAAGGAAGATCTGATGCTTGAAATCGCAGAAATGATTGAGACTGTGTTATCCAACGTAGACAATGAAGAGGTTATCGCACAAGTTCGTGCACGTGTCAATGAGACAATGAAGAAATATCCTCTTTTTGCTTATTAAGAGGCATACTTTATTTTAGGTCTGATATTCGGATTATCGGATACTGTAACTTATCAGGTCTGTTCTTTTCAAAAAGGACAGACCTCTTTTTGTATTTATTAACTTTGCTATCCGAACTATCTGTCAGGAATTTCGTTTTTCTTATTACAAAAAAAAGATATGGAATATCTCTTCAACAAAAACGAATTCAATCGTACGGTACGCCGGAAGAGATATAAAAAGGTGTACCGGACTCTATATACAAGCATCCCCGTCTTTCCCTATTGTTTTATAAGGAAAGACGGGGATTTACTCATTGAAGCAGGGATTCCTGCGGTCCGATTGTTTTTTTAGCTCAAACCTTCTATTTCTCCATCCACAATATCAATGTGCAATGCCTGCGGTTCTTTAGGAAGTCCCGGCATGCGGAGAATTTCTCCGGCTATCGCAACAATCATTTCAGCTCCGTTATTAATGACTATATCTTTGATATGGAACTCGAAATTATTCACTGCACCATAAATCTTAGGATCGGCAGAGAAAGAATATTGTGTTTTTGCAATACAAACCGGATAATGGGTAATTCCCATTTTCTCAATCAGTTTGATGCGGTTACGGGCAATGCTGCTGTATGTGATAACGCTTGCTCCATAAATATTGGTAGCTACCTTTTCAATCTTCTGCTGTATGCTGTCTTCTTCTTTGTAAGTATAACGCAGAGAACCGGACGGATTATTTTCGATAGTATCTACCACCAGGCGAGCCATATCTACTGCGCCCTCTCCTCCTTCAGTGAATGCATTGTTGATAGCGAAACCTACGCCTAACTGCTCGCAATGCTCGCGCAACAGTTCCATTTCTTCATCTGTATCTGTAGCAAACTTATTGAAAGCTACAATCACTGTTTGACCGAAAGAACGAAGATTACGGACATGCTTGTCCAGATTGCGCAATCCTTCTTTCAATCCTTCCATATTCGGTTCTTTAATGCGGTCGAGACTGACACCACCATGCATTTTCAGTCCCTGTGCCGTAGCCACGATTACAGTCAGACGTGGTTGGAGTCCGCTCTTACGGCATTTGATATTGTAGAACTTCTCCGCACCGAGGTCGGCACCGAATCCGGCTTCCGTAATCACATAATCGCCGAATGACATAGCCAGCTTCGTTGCCAGAATAGAGTTACATCCGTGAGCTATATTAGCGAACGGACCGCCATGTACGAAAGCGGCGGTTCCTTCGGTCGTCTGCACTAAGTTGGGATGAATGGCGTCTTTCAACAGTACGGTGATAGCTCCCGCCACTCCCAAATCTTTGACTGTAAAAGGTTTATCATCGTATGTAAAGCCTAACAGGATATTTTCGATACGGCGGCGCAAGTCATCCACATCTTTAGAAAGACAAAGGATAGCCATAATCTCCGACGCCGGAGTAATATCAAAACCGGATTCTTGAGTGATACCGTTTGATTTTGGCCCCAGACCTACGACAATACTACGCAAAGAACGGTCGTTCACATCAAGCACCCGGCGCCATAGGATTTCCTTCAGTCCGAAACCTTTCGCCTGATTCTGATAAAGATAATTATCAAGCAAAGCGGAAATCATGTTATGCGCAGAAGTGATAGCATGAAAGTCTCCGGTGAAATGAAGATTAATCTTTTCCATAGGGAGCACCTGGGCATATCCTCCTCCGGCCGCACCGCCTTTCATACCGAAACAGGGTCCGAGAGAGGGTTCACGTAAAGCAACGATAGCTTTCTTTCCAATTTTATTGAGTCCCAAAGCGAGACCGATAGATACAGTGGTTTTGCCGATACCCGCTTTTGTTGCTGTAATGGCAGTTACCAGGATGAGGTTACTTTTCTTCACCTTCTCCTCATCAATCAGTTGTTCGGGAATCTTTGCGATGTAGCGACCATAATTTTCTACTTCTTCACGAGGGATTCCGATACTTTCGGCAACTTGCTTTATCTTCTTCAATTCAATGCTGCGAGCAATTTCTATGTCTGATTTCATACAGGATATGATTAGTTTTATTTTGAAAGTGCAAAAGTAACAAATCTACGTGAAGCAACAAACTCTTTGCGTACAATAACTGTTGTTATTGGCATAACCTAAAACAACAACTTAATTATGGAATGGATTATCAATCAACTAAGGGTACACCCTGAACTTGCTATCTTCCTCACACTTTTCGCGGGATTCTGGCTGGGAAGACTGAAAATAGGGAAATTCTCTTTAGGTACAGTGACCAGCGTCCTTCTGGTAGGAGTATTGGTAGGACAATTGAACATTACAGTAGACGGTCCGTTAAAAGCCGTATTTTTTCTACTCTTTTTGTTTGCCGTTGGCTACAAGGTAGGTCCGCAATTCTTTCGCGGACTGAAAAAAGACGGACTGCCACAGGTGGGGTTCGCCGTATTGATGTGTATCGTCAGTCTGGTAGCACCATGGATACTTGCCAAGATTATGGGATATCATATCGGAGAGGCTGTCGGATTGCTGGCAGGCTCACAAACGATATCTGCCGTTATCGGCGTGGCAAGCGATACGATCAACCAGTTGGGCATCAGCGAAGCACAGAAGGCAACATATATTAATGCTATTCCTGTGTCTTATGCCGTCACTTATATTTTCGGTACGGCTGGTTCTGCCTGGATTCTGGCTTCTCTCGGTCCGAAGCTTCTCGGCGGATTGGATAAAGTAAAAGCTGATTGTAAAGAACTGGAATCTAAAATGGGGACTTCAGAAATGGATGAACCCGGATTCTCCCCTGCCCTTCGTCCGGTAGTGTTCCGTGCGTATAAGATCACAAATAAATGGTTTGGCAAAGGAAAAAAGGTGAGTGAACTGGAAAAGTATCTATCCGAACAGGAGAAACTGTTATTTGTAGAACGAGTCCGGCAACGGGGAGTTGTAAAAGAGGTCAAACCGGATATGCTTCTTCAGCCGGAGGATGAAATCGTACTAAGCGGACGACGCGAATTTGTGATTGGCGAAGAAGACTGGATCGGCCCGGAAGTGATCGATGCGCAACTACTGGACTTTCCGGCGGAAACTCTGCCGGTTATGGTGACACACCGGACTTTCGCCGGTGAAAAGGTATCGACAATCCGGGCACAGAAATTTATGCACGGGGTTAGTATCCGTAGTATCAAACGTGCGGGTATCAATGTCCCGGTACTTGCCCGGACAGTGGTGGACGCCGGTGATATTCTGGAACTTACCGGAATGAAACATGAGGTGGAAACTGCCGCTAAACAAATGGGATATGTTGATCGGCCGACGAATCAGACAGATATGATTTTTGTCGGACTCGGTATTCTGGTCGGTGGCCTTGTCGGTGCGTTGACTATGCATCTGGGAGGTGTCCCTATCAGTCTTTCCACCAGTGGAGGTGCATTGATTGCAGGACTGATATTCGGTTGGCTGCGCAGTAAACATCCTACTTTCGGAGGTATTCCCGAACCTTCACTCTGGGTATTGAATAATGTGGGATTGAACATGTTTATTGCAGTAGTCGGCATTGCCGCAGGTCCCAGTTTTGTAGCCGGATTTAAGGAGGTCGGTTTCAGCTTGTTCATTATCGGGGCATTGGCTACGGCCATTCCTCTTCTCAGCGGGTTACTAATGGGCAAATATCTGTTCAAATTCCACCCTGCACTGACATTAGGATGTACGGCGGGAGCACGTACTACCACTGCTGCATTGGGAGCTGTTCAGGATGCGGTGGAGAGTGAGACCCCGGCTTTAGGATATACCGTAACGTATGCTGTCGGCAACACACTGCTGATTATCTGGGGAGTATTTATCGTATTGCTGATGTAAACGTGAAACCAATACTTTTGACAACTTATTTACTATTCTAACTAATATAGATTTCATTATGGAAAAAAAAGACAATAGCCCGGCTATTACCAAAAGTTATGCCAGGAAAATGGAAACGATCAGTCCGTTCGAACTGAAAAACAAGCTTATTGACATGGCGGATGAGAGTGTCAAGAAGATAGCACATACCATGCTGAATGCAGGACGGGGTAATCCGAACTGGATTGCTACCGAACCACGTGAAGCTTTTTTCCTGTTGGGACAATTCGGACTTTGTGAATGTCGCCGGGCGTTTTCACTGGAAGAAGGAATCGCCGGTATCCCTCAAAAGGCAGGGATCGCTGCCCGTTTTGAGGCGTTCCTGAAAGATAATGAGAAGGCTCCCGGTGCCAATCTGCTGAAAGAGGGTTACAACTATATGCTAATGGAGCATGCTGCCGACCCGGACACACTGGTACATGAATGGGCGGAATCCGTCATCGGTGACCAGTATCCTGTGCCCGACCGTATTCTGTATTTTACGGAACAGATCGTACAGGATTATCTGGCACAAGAGATGTGTGACCGACGTCCGCCGAAAGGGACATTCGACTTGTTCGCCACCGAAGGAGGCACAGCCGCCATGTGTTATCTGTTCGATTCGCTGGAAGAGAATTTCCTGTTGAACCAGGGAGATTCTATTGCACTGATGATTCCGGTTTTCACTCCTTATATAGAGATCCCGCAGCTACGACGTTATCAATTTAACGTGACTGAAATATCCGCCGATCAGATGACAGCCGACGGATTACATACATGGCAATATAAGGATGAAGACATTGACAAACTGAAAAATCCGCAGATTAAAGCGCTCTTCATTACGAATCCGAGCAATCCGCCCAGTTATGCGCTTAGCCCGGAGACTGCCGCACGGATTGTCAATATCGTGAAAAATGATAATCCGAACCTGATGATTATTACGGACGATGTGTATGGAACATTTATACCTCATTTCCGGTCATTAATGGCGGAATTGCCTCACAATACTCTTTGCGTTTATTCTTTCTCCAAATATTTCGGTGCAACAGGCTGGAGAAATGCCGTAATCGCGCTACACGAAGACAACATCTACGACAAAATGATTGCCCGCCTGTCGGAGGAGCAAAAAGCAATCTTGAACAAACGTTACTCCAGTATCGATTTGCATCCGGAAAAGCTGAAGTTTATTGACCGCATGGTGGCAGACAGCCGCCAGATCGCATTGAATCATACCGCAGGTCTTTCTCTGCCACAGCAGATGCAGATGAGCCTGTTCTCGTTTTTTGCTATTCTGGATAAGGAAAACCGTTACAAAACCAGAATGCAGGAGATCATTCATCGCCGCCTTCATGCATTATGGGACAATACGGGTTTCACACTGGTAGAAGACCCTCTACGTGCCGGATATTACTCGGAAATTGATATGCTGGTATGGGCGAAAAAATTCTATGGGGATGATTTTGTTGCTTATCTGCAAAAGACATATAATCCGTTGGATGTGGTCTTTCGCCTGGCAAATGAGACTTCGCTCGTATTGCTGAACGGCGGTGGCTTTGCCGGACCGAAATGGAGTGTCCGTGTATCACTTGCCAACTTGAACGAAGCTGATTATGTAAAAATCGGGCAGAGTATCAAGCGTGTACTGGAAGAGTATGCTAATGTATGGAAGGCTTCCATACGCTAAAAGGTATTTCCTCCCTCGTTCCTTTTTATGAATGAGGGAGGAAAGATACGAACTTTGCTCAATGTCATGTCTTTTGTTACTTGAAACGGGAAGTATCCACGTTAATTGCTACTTAAACGTATGTACAGATGTTGTCATCCTATTTTTAAAGAGTTTTTCTCTAAGAAAATATAACAGAAGCGAATAGTCAGGATGAAAATTTCTATCTTTGTCATAAATCAACCTTTACGAAGATGAAAAAACTGATTTTATTTCTTTCGCTGATATTATCGGTCGGTTTTGCATCCGCACAGTCAGAAATCCCTTCCGATAGTATTCGTCGTGCCCCCTCGGCTAATATTAAGGAGTTTGGCGGCTTTTTATTGGATATGGGATTGATGAATATAGCTCCTCCCAAACTTCCTAAATTCAGCCTGGATGTGCCGAATATGAGTAAAGACTATAATCAACTGTTCCGTCTGAATACGGATGCCACATACTCACAAGGATTCTCTGATGCTTTTTCTCCTTCTGCCTTTTCCGGTTTCGGATACGGGTATGGCTGGGGGCTGTCGTCTTCTCCACAGTTCATGCAAATGGGATCTTTTAAGCTGAAAAACGGTATGAGGATTAATACATACGGAGATTATGACAAAGACGGTTGGAGAGTGCCCAACCGAAGTGCCATGCCTTGGGAAAAGAATAATTTCCGGGGAGCATTCGAACTAAAATCCGCAAACGGTAATTTCGGTATACGGATTGAAGTACAGCAAGGACGAAACGGTCCTTACTAAATATATGAAGGCTAGGTTTACTATTTGCCTGATTTAAAAGCCTTATCCGCAGCGTACATTGCATCCGCTATCCTATCACACCACTTATCAAACTCCAGATCAGGCGTTTGACTCTCAGGATGTGTAAGCATATAATGCACGGATTGTCTCAGACCGTCCACCATTGATACAGTACAGATAAAATCCGGGACAAGTCTCTTGATCTTCGAATTATCAAAAACTACTGTGGCAGCCTTGTCACCTAATAGTTCTCCTCTGAAATCATAAGTTTCTCCATGTTCGGCAAGAAAATCCGAAGCTACGTGTAACGCATTCAGCGGTTTTCCTAATGCATCGGCAATGGTTTCATAAATCTGATTCCAAGTCATACTTTCGTCGGTTGTGATATGGAAAGCATTCCCGATAGCATGAGGGTTTGCCATTAAACCGACATATCCTTTGGCAAAGTCCTTAGAATGTGTCAGTGTCCATAACGAACTTCCGTCACCGGGGATAATCACAGGCTTTCCGTCAAGGATACGCTTTAAGATCTGCCAGTTTCCTTTAGCTCCATGCACAGATACGGGAGGCTTCGTTCCATTGTAGGTATGGCTCGGACGAACGATAGTCACGGGAAAGCCGGTTGTCCGGTAAGCAGTCATCAGCACTTCTTCCGCTTCAATTTTATTACGCGAGTACTCCCAAAAAGGATTTACTAATGGAGTACTTTCCGTAATGCGGTAATCTGTCTGCGGTTTTTGATAGGCAGAAGCACTACTGATGAAAATATATTGTTTTGTCTTATGCTGAAACAGACGGATATCTCGTTCTACATCTTTCGCCGTATAACCTATAAATTGGGCAACGACATCATAGCTTTCGTGTGCTATAGCTTTCGCCACCGCCTGTTCGTCATGGATGTCCGCCACGATGCTACGCATACCTTCCGGCAGTTTTTTCGAACCTCTATTGAGCAGCGTAATCTCCCACCCTCTCTGTTGTGCCAATGCTACGACATCAGTACTGATCGTACCTGTTCCGCCAATAAATAATGCTTTCATAAAAGTAGGTATTAAAATTTTTGGAACAAAGATATTAATTCTGCCTTTGACTACCAACGTTGTATACAAATTACTGATTCTTGTACCTATATTACTGTTTTGCAAATATGATATAGATAAGATATTCTTAAAAGTTTTATCTTTGCCTATGATAAAACTGTAAGCCGTATGGATGAAATTACCAAAATTGAAACTATTGATCAGTACGACCAATTGTTCGGACTGGAAACTTTGCACCCTTTAGTGAATGTGATCGACTTTTCAAAAGCGACAAAAACAGTAGAATACTATCACATGAATATTGGATTCTACTCTCTGTTTTTGAAAGACATTAATTGCGGAGACCTTAAATATGGGCGTAACTATTATGACTATCAGGAAGGAACGGTCGTCTGTATGGCCCCAGGTCAAGTGATTGGTATAGATAACCGGAAGAAAACTCCTCAACGTACAAAATCGATCGGGGTCTTGTTTCATCCCGACCTGATCCGGGGAACTTCTCTGGGACAGAATATCAAGAATTATTCTTTCTTTTCTTATGAAGTTAATGAAGCCTTGCATCTATCCGAACAGGAAAAAGAAATTGTAACGGACTGTATATATAAAATACAAATCGAATTGGAACATGCTATCGACAAGCATAGCAAACAACTTATTGTCCGCAATATCGAACTATTACTCGATTATTGTATGCGTTTCTATGAACGGCAGTTTATCACACGCAATCAGGTAAACAAAGACATTATCGTGCGGTTCGAACATCTATTGGATGAATATTTCCAAGGGCAGGTAGCACTGACCGAAGGGTTGCCTTCCGTGAAATATTTTGCAGACAAGGTATGCCTTTCTCCTAATTACTTCGGCGACCTGATAAAAAAAGAAACTGGTAAAACTGCGCAGGAATATATTCAGTGCCGTATCATTGAACTTGCCAAAGAACGAATATTGGAAGGTTCGCAAACGGTCAGCCAGATAGCTTATGAACTGGGATTCCAGTATCCTCAACACTTCAGCCGGCTATTTAAAAAACATGTCGGATATACACCGAATGAATATAAACAGCAGAACTAAGAATATACACCGGAGAGATCGTTAACGTCATGGGAGATAAAGTACTCAAAATAGGAACCGTGCATCAATGTAATTGTTGCCTGGGAAGTAAGACACTGCATCCGCTAGTCAGTGTCATCGACCTTTCGAAGGCTGACTTATCTCCTCATACGGACATTAAATTCGGATTCTATACGATTCTGTTGAGTGAATGTAAGTGTGAGGCCTATGCATACGGGCACCAATATTGTGATTTCTCGGACGGAACTCTCGTTTGCCTGACTCCCGGAGAGTCAATCAGTATGAAGGAGAACAACAAGGAATTTCCTTCCAAGGGATGGATATTGGCCTTTCACCCCGACTTGATTTGCGGGACTCCGCTCGGACTCAATATACACAATTATACTTTCTTCTCTTATTGTCCGGAGGAAGCACTGCATCTCTCTCTACGCGAAAAACAGATTATTCTGGAGTTCCTGGAGAGGATTCGGCAAGAGCTTGAGCGCTGCATTGACCGACACAGCAAAAAAATCATTTCAAAATACATTGAACTTTTGCTGGATTATTGTACCCGCTTCTACGAACGCCAGTTTATCACACGTAGCGAAGTCAATAAAAAGGTGTTCAGAGAATTCAATCATCTGCTTGATAATCATTTCAATGTGAAAGTAAGCCTATCAACTGATGTGTTATCCGATGAATATTGTGCTAATCTCCTGCATTTATCGCCTGCATATTTTAATGATTTACTGAAATATGAAATAGGAAAAGAGTTCAAAGAGTATATCCAGTTCAAACGTTTCGAGATAGCCAAAGGATGGTTGGTAAATACGGATAAAACGCTCGGCCAGATTGCACAAGAACTAGGGTTCTCTAATTCACAGTATTTCAGCCGCTTATTCAAGAAAATCACAGGGTGTTCGCCAAATGAATTCAGAATGCCCAACTAAAATTATTTAGTTAACGGCAGAAATCCTTAATAAAAATAGAATCGGGAAATAAAACTCTTAATCAATGTTATAAAACATACTTTTTTTCTTGGATTATTTGCAGATTTCACAAAAGTGCGTACCTGTGTAATGTGTTTTTCATAGTATTAGATTTAAGGTTAACAAAGGTTGGAGCAAGGCGTTGCTCCTTTTTTTATGTCTATACCTCACATAAATCCTACAATCAGTTGTAGAAATCACTATTTTTTCAGTAGTTTTGCAGAAACTCTGATAATTTAATTCAAGAAACAAAATGAAGACAAAGCAAAAATATTATCATCTTATAAAACCAATCATCTTTGTGCTATTTCTATCTTTTAGCATGGCTTCGTGTGAAAAAGAAGATATTATTCCTGAATCGCCGGATATAGAAGATACAGAAAATCCTACGGATACTGATCCCAATGAAATTGTTCCTCCTATTGTACGGGCAAATAATGAGCAAACGATATTTATGTATCTCCCTTGGTCGAACAATCTGACTTCTAACTTCTATCAGAATATCAGTGACCTGGAGAGTGTAATCGAAAAGAATATACTAAAAAATGAACGTGTCATAGTATTTATGTGTACCGAAGCTACAGAAGCTACTCTTTTTGAACTCGTTTATGAAAACGGTAAAAGCGTGCGCAAGACCTATAAGCAGTATACTGATCCCGTATATACAACAGCCGAAGGAATTACATCTATCCTTAATGATGTTCGGGAATGTACACCAGCCCAACGTTACTCTATGATTATCGGTTGTCATGGTATGGGATGGATACCTGTATCAAATGCCCAATCACGCAGTAACCTTCGTGTCAACAAAATGCACTGGGAGTATGAGAATGTACCTATGACACGTTATTTCGGAGGATTATATCCCCAATATCAAACCGACATAACCACACTTGCTCAAGGTATCTCCAATGCCGGATTGAAAATGGAATATATACTTTTTGATGATTGTTACATGTCGACAGTAGAAGTTGCTTATGATCTTAAAAATGTGACTAATCATCTGATAGCGTCTACCTGTGAAATAATGGCGTACGGTATGCCATACGCAAAGATCGGACAGTATTTGATAGGAGAAATTAATTATGAAAAGATCTGTAATGGATTCGATGACTTTTATTCAAATTATGAGATGCCATGCGGCACTATCGCTGTCACGGATTGCGCAGAATTGGATCATTTGGCAGCTATAATGAAGGACATAAATAGCCAATATACATTTGATACGACATTAACCGGGTCACTGCAAAGATTAGACGGCTATTCTCCTGTTATATTCTTTGATTGCGGAGATTATGTATCAAAGTTATGTTCCAACCAGGAATTACTGGCTCAATTCAACGAACAACTTAACCGTACTGTTCCATTCAAAAGAAATACAGATTATTTCTATTCTATGAGTAGAGGAAAGGTAAAAATAGAAACTTTCTCCGGTATCACCATTTCCGATCCCAGTACTAATGACCTCGCTTCCGCAAAAGAAAAAACAGCATGGTATGCAGCTACTCATTAAATCTATTAAAAGAGATATTTTCTAATTTGTAGATATTCAAGAACAACAGCTCTATACATCTTATAAAAAATCATGAGAAATATATTAATCATCGGTGCTAACGGATTCACCGGACGCCAATTACTGAAGGATTTATCTGCCCATAAACAATATAATGTGACCGGCTGTTCCCTGCACTCGGATATCTTTCCAGCTTTAGAGAATACAAAGAAGTATCGTTTCATTGAAGTTGATATACGGAATGAAGCGTCCGTAAAAGAGTTGTTCAAAGCAATTTGTCCGGATGTAGTTATCAACTGTTCCGCTTTATCTGTTCCCGATTATTGTGAAACACACCATGAAGAGGCTTACCTCATAAACGTTACCGCGGTAGAACAACTGGCACACCTTTGCAAAGAATACCAAAGCCGTTTCATCCATTTATCCACTGATTTCGTATTTGACGGAAAGATAAATGAAAGAACCGGACAGCTATATACAGAAGAAATACTCCCCGCTCCTGTCAACTATTACGGATTCACCAAATGGAAAGGAGAAGAAAAAGTTGCCGATATTTGTAGTAATTATGCCATTGCACGTGTAGAGATTGTGTATGGAAAAGCACTGCCCGGACAGCATGGAAATATCGTTCAATTAGTAATGAACCGTTTGAAAGCCGGACAAGAGATTCGTGTTGTATCCGACCAATGGCGCACGCCAACTTTTGTAGGAGATCTATCAGACGGGATACGACGCCTGATAGAAAATACGACCAACGGAATCTTTCATATCTGTGGTGACGAATGTTTGACTATTGCAGAAATAGCTTATCAGGTAGCAGACTACATGAAATTAAACCGCACGCTCATTTATCCTGTTACGACAGAAGAAATGCAAGAATCCACTCCCCGCCCGCGTTTTAGCGGAATGAGTATCGAGAAAGCACGAACAATACTCGGATACAATCCGCGAAAACTAAAGGAAGTCCTTCTGGATTGGAACAGCATATAATTATTGCATATTTATTTTGAAAATATACAAAAAGTTTATATCTTTGCACCAAAATTAAGAAGACCAATGATGAATCAGAGATTACAACTACATAACACTGCTTACTTTCTTGCGGAAATCCCCAATTTCTGTAAGTCATGTTGCGTGCATGTACATTGGTTCAGTGGATTCATCTAAATTCCCCTTTCTTTGATTATAGGAGCTACCTGCTGATTCACTCTGTTGCTCACAAGTAGCATTTATCCTGACTTTCAATAAGATAAATTATCTTTTTGGAGAATTATTCGTGTGGCTTATTCAAATGTATAACCTGACCTAAATATATACAATATGTTTTCTATTATATCTACCATGTTTCTAGGAATCGGAATCGGCTATGTATTGCGTAACTGGACTATTTTACAAAAGACAGAAAAGACGATTTCTCTTACAATATTCCTCTTACTCTTTATACTTGGCGTATCTATCGGCTCTAATAGTCTGATAGTAAACAATCTTGGTAAGTTCGGTAAACAAGCAATCATTCTTGCCATATCGGGTGTATTGGGAAGCTTGATTGCTGCCCGGCTGGTTTTACAACTATTCTTCAAGAAAGGAGGCGAACAATGAAAGGAAGTCTGATTGTAATATTATTCTTTTGTGTAGGCTGTATCATGGGAGCTCTCAATAAGTTTCAATTTGACACGCATACTATTTCTATGTACATACTATATGCGCTAATGCTTCAAGTAGGAGTTAGCATCGGTTCCAACAAAAATCTGAAAACAATCATTTCACACCTGCATCCCAAGATGTTACTAATTCCGTTGGGAACTATCATCGGAACATTATTATTCTCTGCTTTGGCAAGCATACTGGTAAGTCAATGGAGCGTGTTCGACTGTATGGCAGTAGGAAGCGGATTTGCCTATTATTCACTCTCTTCCATTCTTATCACCCAGTTCAAAGAACCGTCTATCGGACTGCAACTTGCCACAGAACTAGGCACAATCGCCCTACTGACTAATATCTTCCGTGAAATGATGGCACTTCTCGGCACTCCGCTTATCAAAAAGTATTTCGGAAAATTGGCTCCTATCTCTGCGGCAGGAGTCAATTCCATGGATGTATTATTGCCTTCTATCAGCAGATATTCGGGAAAAGAAATGATTCCGATTGCTATCCTACACGGCATTCTCATTGATATGAGTGTTCCGGTATTCGTTTCTTTCTTCTGCAAATTCTAAGAGCTTCAACGCCTAGCATCATCGGCTGCGAATACAAATCTGATATCGGCATAGGAGACCTCGTCTCCTAACGCCGCTTTTATTCCTGCCACTCCGGAATTCTCGTTCTTTTGCTGATACCGACGAATCTTCTCTATCTTTTCTACAGCTACTACTTGCTCCAGTTTAATCTTTCCCATACGAACATAATGTTCTAAGTGCGTAGCAATTGTTCCCGTCACCAAATCACGTGATTTAGCTATCTCCTCCATACTCATTCCCTTACAAAACATCTCATAGCTCATCTGTTTCGTATCTTTCTTCGGTTCCTTTTTTTCTCCCCTCTTACTTTTTTCCGGAAGAAATATCTCTTTGATTTCCGGTCGTTTCACTTGATTCTCCCTCATATACTTACGGACAATCCCCAAAATTTCAAGTCCATATTTCTCCACTCCTTTCGCTCCAAAATAAGGTACAGCTTCCAAAGCTTGCGGAGTATCCGGCAAAAGATTTACAATGCCCATTAATGCTTTCTGTTGCATAATGACATAAGCAGGCATATTGGTTTCACGCGTCTTTTCCGTTCTCCATTCCGATAAAGTGCGATAAAGCTCCAGATGCAGAATATCCGTAGGAACTTCTACTTTTACTTTTGTAAAACTACTACGTGTACGTTCTACCCGTTCTTTTCTCTCTCTCAATGTTTTAGCGGTAGAAGAAGGAGAAGAAGAAGAAGAGTTGTCCTCGAGACTTAACATCACCTTAGCTTTCAATTTCAAATATTCAGCAACAATAAAAGGTTGCACACACATAGCTTTCAATAAGGACTCTTTAATCCACAATGCATCATCCAACGCTTGCAAACGTTCATTCAGTTGTTTCCTCAACTCCCTATTATCAAGAGGTATATTAGTCTTTGCAAACAAAACACGAATAGGTTCCAGCTCTTTATAAAAATACACCGCACCGGAACGAATCCGTTCCTGCAATTCCTGGTCCGAAGCATAATCTTCACTCTCATTAATCAAACGTGTATACTGATTGCGGAAACGGTGGGCAACTTCCACTATCTTTTCCTTAATATGAGGCTCCAATAGCTTATATTCGGTAAGTAATTTAGGGTAAAGTTTATACAAATCTTCATCCAGCATACGAAGCAACCGTTTATAAGCCTGCTCGAGGGAATAGAAGTTAAACAAATCACTCAACAAATCGAAGAAATAAGCCTTCTGCATATCACTTAGCTGCTTGTTTCCCGGTTTATTCCGTTCCACCTCTTTTGTGAAGTTATCAACCACACTGTCACTAATAATAGCCTCCTTACGCAATGGAGACTCCAATACCAAGCCCTCCAAAGTCTTACAACGACTCAAAGCTACATATGTCTGTCCATGCGCAAAGGAATTGCGTGCATCAATAATTGCACGTTCAAATGTCAATCCCTGACTCTTATGTATCGTGATAGCCCATGCCAATCGAATAGGATATTGACGGAATGTTCCTTCTATCACCTCAGTGATTTCCTTCGTTTCCTCATTTAACACATACTTATAGTTTCCCCATTCCTCCGGCAATAACAGAAAATCCTCCTCACTCCCTTTTTCTTTCACATATATCTCAGAATCATTAACGGCTACCACCTCTCCGATCATACCATTATAATACCGTTTTTCCAAAGAAACATCATTCTTGAGAAACATGATCTGGGCACCCTCTTTAATAGTGAGAATTTCATCTGCGGGATATGTATATTCAGGAAAAGTCCCCGTCACTTCAGCTCGAAAATGATAAGGCTTTCCCGGTAGAGAAGCCAATTCACGATCATTTACTTGCTGTGCTTGATTGTTATGTGTTGTCAAACGGATATATCCTTCTTCTTTAGGCGGTTGGAAGCCTTGCTGATATCGCCGATTCAACTCATTCAACACTTCATCATCTGCTTTGTTCTCACGTATTTTATTCAACAGAGAAAGAAAAAAAGTATCGTTCTGACGGTATACCTTTTCCAGTTCAATTGTCATATAGGTCGTTTCTCTCAATGCACGGCTGGCAAAAAAATAAGGCGTTTCGTAATAATTCCTCAACAAACTCCATTCGCTGTCCCTCACAACAGGAGCTAACTGCTGCAAATCTCCAATCATCAACAGTTGTACCCCTCCAAAAGGCTTTTCGCGATTGCGATAACGACGTAAAGTCGCATCTACTGCGTCTAGCAAATCCGCACGTACCATACTGATTTCATCAATCACTAATAAATCCATGCTTCGGATAATGTTACGTTTCTCTTGACTGTATCGGTATTGTATTTGCGCAGAGTTAAAAGTCGTTTCCGGCACAAATGGAGCAAAAGATATCTGGAAAAAAGAATGAATCGTCCCCCCTCCGGCGTTAATTGCTGCAATCCCCGTCGGAGCCAATACGACCATGCGTTTGGGGGTATGCTCTCTCAATCGTTTTAGAAATGTAGTTTTTCCGGTTCCGGCTTTTCCGGTAAGAAACAGGTGTGTGCCTGTATTTTCAATGAACTGCCAAGCAAGTTGTAGTTCAGGATTATTTTCCATGAAAGTATATTATTTTGTGCAAAGGTACGGAAAACTATATAGAGATTGAAATAAAAGTACTAAACTTTTCCGCATAAAATATTCAAATGAGAATCAGACAAAAAGTCCCGGCTGTTTTTCCCGCTAGAAAGCAACCGGGACGACGGATCAAATTAGAACACTAAGTGATGTGCTATTATGTCCGAAAACTACTTCGTATATTTGTTTTGCTTGAATATAAATAAAAATTCAAGACTATTTCCAACGCAAATATATATATATAAATTCCCGTTTTTAAGTTTCACCTTAAAAACGGGATATTGAATCAAAAAATAATGTTATTAATTGTCGTAATTACTGCATCGAACCACCCACAATATCCAGCAATTCGTTCGTAATCGCCTGTTGGCGACTCTTGTTATATTGCTTGGTAAGGTCTTGAATCAATTCGTTGGCATTGTCCGTAGCTACTTGCATTGCTAATGTACGTGCTGCGTGCTCGGAAGCATTAGAATCCACAGCAGCAGTAAAGAGCTTCTGGCTCAATACAGTAGGTATCAAGTCGGCAATCAATTGCTCAGCAGAAGGTTCTACTATATAGTCATTCACAACTTCACGTTCTTCTTCTTTCTGTTTTTCCAGTTCTTTACCTTCTCCTACTGCACGTGTAAGGTCAATAGGCAGATAAGTCTCACGAAGTAGAATCTGCACACCCATTGATTTAAAATGATGATAAATCAATTCCACACGGTCAATTTCTCCCGCCACATACATTTTCATTAGAAGATCCGCCAGGTCGGAAGCTTCTTGATAAGTTGGTTTATCGGAAAGTGTCGGAGGTATTTCCCCCGGCTGGAATCCCATTCTCTTCACAGCTTCCTCCACCTTCTTTCCTATGGGAAAGATCAAAATATTATCCTGTCCCAGCGTACGGTATTCGCTGACAGTTTGCAATAACATCTTTATGACATTTGCATTAAAAGCACCACAAAGTGATGTATTCGAAGAAAAAGCAATAATCGCCACACGCTTCACTTCCCGTGCTCGTATGTAAGGAGACTCTATCGGAAGATCAGCGCTCAAAAAGTTAGTCAGAATCTTGTTCAACTTCTTCTGATAGGGCAACATATTCTCAATGGCTCCTTGTGCCTTATGTAGTTTGGCAGAAGCCACCATCTTCATTGCTGAAGTGATTTTTCGGGTACTTTTGACCGAATTTATTCTGGTTTTTACTTCTTTCAGTGAAGCCATAGTTTTCTTGAATTACAAATATTGTTTAGCGACCATAGCGGCAGTTTCTTCAATAGCCTTAGTCACATTATCATCAATAACACCCGTTCTCAATACATCCAACACATCCTCCTGATGATTCAATTGCAGAGACTCGATGAAACTGCGTTCAAAATCCTGCACGTTGTTCAATGGCACATCACGGAGCAAACCATGTGTACCACAATAGAGGATAGCAATCTGTTGTTCCACAGGCATCGGACTGTATTGCGGCTGAATCAGCAACTGCGCATTCTTACGCCCTTTGTCAATTGTCAATGCCGTAATCGGGTCCATATCACTGCTGAACTTGGAGAATGCTTCCAATTCACGATACTGTGCCTGGTCTATCTTCAATGTTCCTGCCACTTTTTTCATCGCCTTAATCTGAGCATTACCACCTACACGGGATACAGAGATACCGACATTGATAGCCGGGCGGACACCCTGATTGAACAAGTCCGTTTCGAGGAATATCTGTCCGTCAGTGATAGAAATCACGTTCGTTGGAATATAGGCCGAAACGTCTCCTGCCTGCGTCTCAATGATAGGCAAGGCAGTCAGTGAACCACCCCCTTTCACAATACCTTTCAGGCTTTCGGGAAGGTCATTCATCTCGCGCGCCACTTCCTCCTGATTGATAATCTTAGCCGCACGTTCCAACAAGCGGGAATGCAGGTAGAAGATATCACCCGGATAAGCCTCACGTCCGGACGGACGGCGAAGGATCAATGAGACCTCACGATAGGCAACCGCCTGCTTGGAAAGGTCATCATAAACCACCAGCGCGTGACGGCCGGTATCACGGAAATATTCACCGATGGCAGCCCCTGCAAACGGCGCGTAATACTGTAATGCAGCCGGATCGCCAGCCGTGGCAGCTACCACAACGGTATAATCCATAGCACCATACTCACGGAGCGTATTTACAATAGAAGCCACGGTAGAACCTTTTTGACCGATAGCCACATAAATACAATATACAGGATCCCCTGCCAGGAAGTTGGTACGTTGGTTGATAATCGTATCAATCGCAATGGCCGTCTTTCCTGTCTGACGGTCACCGATAATCAGCTCACGTTGTCCACGTCCAATAGGAATCATGGCATCCACAGCTTTCAGTCCTGTCTGCAACGGCTGGTTGACAGGCTGACGGAAGATTACTCCCGGCGCTTTGCGTTCCAACGGCATTTCATACAAATCACCACCAATTAAGCCTTTACCGTCGAGCGGTTCACCCAGCGGGTCAATGACACGCCCCAACATACCTTCTCCTACGCGGATAGAAGCAATATGCTTGGTACGCTTCACAATAAAGCCTTCCTTGATTCTGTCAGTCGGCCCCAACAACACAGCACCCACGTTGTCCTCTTCAAGGTTCATCACGATAGCCTTAATGCCGTTGTCAAACTCCAGTAACTCGTTAGCCTCGGCATTCCGCAGTCCGTAGATACGCACCACACCATCGCTCACCTGAAGCACCGTACCGATTTCGTCAAGCTGCACATGGGTATTAATACCTTCGAGCTGTTTACGCAATATATCGGAAACCTCGCTTACTTTAATATTTTCAGACATTATACAATTCTCCTATTCTTATCAATAAACTGTTGTTTTACTCGCTTCAACTGCGTAGCAATGCTTGCATCCAGTCGATAATCATTAATATCGAAGATGAATCCGCCTTCGATAGACGGATCTACCACAGTCTCCAGTTCCATTTGCGCATGCAGGATATGCGCTGCTGCGGAGCGGATACGGTCTTCCGTCTCCTTGTCCACAGGAACAGCCGTAATCAGTTTGCCTACCCCGATATGCTTTAGTTTCCGGTAAAGATCCAGATACATCAGGCTGATAAACTGTAAATATCCCTCACGCCTGTTTCGCAGTACCAAAGTAATAAAATGGACAAACTCTCTGGTGGATTTACCGTTGCCATCGGCAGCCGTACATACCAGCGCCAATTTCTCTTTGGTTGAGATAACAGGGTTATCCAGTGCTTCACGCAAACCCGGTTGGGCACAAAAGCAATAAGACAGTGTGAGGAACTCTTGGTAGAGCTTGTCCTCCACTCCTTTCTCCTGTGCGTATTCAATCATCGCTTTGGCATATCGCATTGAGAGTATTCCGACTTCCATTTTCCTTAGTTCTTATTAGGGGTTAATACTTCATCCAGCATACGGTCAATCATGCCCATTTGAGCTTCTTTGTCCTGAAGACTCTTACGGAGCACTTTTTCGGCAATATCGACAGAAAGCACAGCCACCTGACGACGGATGTCGCGGATAGCTTCGTCTTTCTCCACCTGGATTTGTTGTCTCACCGCATCCAGTTCCTTCTGTGCGGCTATCTCGGCTTGCTTACGGGCCTCGTGAACAATCTTGTCACGTTCTTCCATTGCTTCCTTCAAGATGCGTCCTTGTTCCTTGTTGGCGGCAGCCACAAGCGCATCGCCCTCCTGCTTTAGTTTGGAGAGCTGTGCGTTGGCTTCTCTTGCCACCTCCAAAGACTGGTCGATATAGACTTTACGGTCTTCCACCATCCTAATGATGATAGGGAAACCGTATTTTGCCAATATCACAAACACAATCCCGAATGCGACAAACATCCAGAACAACAGGCCACTATCAGGTAATAGTAATGACATTTCTTGTAATTTAGAATGATGAATATTGATTTACAGTTTGTCGGTATTCCACCTGCTTAGAGGAAGAACACCAACAGACATACTACTACCGCCAACAAAGCTACACCTTCAATCAAGGCTGCCGCGATAATCATATTCATACGAATGTCACCTGATGCTTCCGGCTGCCGCGCAATAGCTTCCATAGCCGAACCACCAATCTTACCAATACCCAAACCTGCTCCGATTACTGCAAGACCTGCACCGATAGCTGCACCTAATTTACTTACTCCTACTGCTGCTGCAGTGGCTTGTAACAATACTGATAGTAACATAATTTTCAGTTTTAAAATGGTTTATATTTTTTATTTGCTCTCTTATCTAATTCTCTTTTATTTTTCTTCCGCCTTCACCTTCGCGCCTTCTTGTGCCAGTCCGATAAACACTGCCGAAAGCATTGTAAACACGTATGCCTGGATGAAAGCTACCAACAGTTCAAGCGCATTCATAAAGATGTTGAACAGTACGGAAGCCACGGTCAGTGTGCCGTTCAGTGCGGGCCCCATACTTGCAGAGATGAAAATCAGGCAAGTAAGCACCAGCATTGCCATGTGTCCTGCCAACATATTGGCGAAAAGACGAATCATCAATGCAAACGGTTTCGTGAAGATCCCGAAAAACTCGATGAAAGGCATCATCGGCACAGGAACTTTCAACCACCAAGGTACATCCGGCCAGAAAATATCTTTCCAATAATGTTTGGTTCCGAAAATATTAACCGCAAGGAACGTACAGATAGCCAGTACCATTGTGATCGCAATATTTCCCGTCACATTCGCCCCACCGGGAAAGAATGGGATCAATCCCATTATATTGTTGACAAAGATGAAAAAAAACGCTGTCAGCAGATATGGAGCGAATTTCCGATAATTGGGACCGACACAACTCTTGATGATATCATCGTTCACCATCATAATAAACATCTCCATGAATCCGATGAATCCTCCCGGTGCCAACGCTCCGCGAGGACGTTTTCGATACCAGTGGGCTACACTCAATACAATCACCAGCAACAGCACACTGTTGAACAGCAAAGCAAATGTCACCTTTGTGATAGAAATGTCCCACGGACGCACTTGCTCTCCGGCTGCATTATACTCTACCAGTTTACCTTCGTATTTACTTCCTTCGGGAGCGATGGAAAGCCCTTCATAACTACCCCCGTTCTCTTCAAGACGCGAAGATAGAAAAGTATGCCAACCTGTAGTACTACTATAAACAATAATAGGTAATGGTATAGTAATGTGTGTTTTACCCCAAGTCGTAATATGCCATTCGTATGAGTCGCCGATATGCCCGAACACGATCTCTTTCACATCAACCGTATTCTCTTTTTCTTCTTTAGAAGTCATCTCATCCTGCATCTTCGGAGCCGCTTCTTCCTGTTCCTGTGCAAAAACAGGGAAGCCGGCTGCCAACAGACAGAACAGTACCAACGGGGTTAATATGTTACGCAACTGTTTCATTTTTATTCTTATTTTTCTTTTTCCGTTTCAGGTTCACTTCAAACGAGAAGAAGAACCATGTTTCGTATATCAGATACAGCAAATAGAACGAGATAAACGTCAGCAAGAAAGCTTTAGCTTCTTCACGCACGGCAAGGCAATAAATCAAGACTAGAATTATCGAAAGAATCATCTTTACCATTTTTATTGCCAAATACAGCAGTAACATCTTTTGCGGAGCATGCTGCCGACACGTATCGAACATATAGATACTGAACAAACCAAACAGATAGAAATATGTCGGAATAAACGGATATCCTCCGAAATAATGTCCCGGTAGGGCAACATGTAAAATCACTGCACCGACTCCTGCACTTAGAATTGCAAATAAAGTGTTCAAGCCGATAAAATTCCGTTTAGTTTTACTAATGTTCATCATGTCACTGTGTTTTTCTACTGTATTTTCTAAATCTCGTTTTTTCCAATTCAACTATATTTCAGGAGGTCCGCCTACGAAACGCAGGCAGAAACCGTCCCGTCACTCAATTCCACAAAACCACCCTGAATATCAAGTGTATGCTCCTCCCCGTCCAACGTGGTATAACTTAATGTTCCCGCTTTCAATGACGAGACGATAGGCGCATGTCCCGGCAGAATGGAAAACGACCCGATCGTACCCGGCAATGTGACTATCTTCACATCTCCGTCGAATACGCTCTTTTCAGGCGACACTATACTCAAATGCAGTTCTTTCATCGCAACGTTTTTTATTTCTTCGCTTGTTCCAACAATTTCTTACCTTTCTCCATAGCTTCCTCAATCGTACCTACATTCAAGAACGCCTGTTCGGGAAGATTATCCACCTCACCATCCAGAATCATTCTAAATCCCTTGATTGTATCCTCAATGGAAACCATTACTCCCGGAACACCCGTGAACTGTTCGGCAACGGCAAACGGCTGCGAAAGGAAACGCTGCACACGGCGGGCACGGTTCACCACCGTCTTATCCTCCTCCGAAAGCTCCTCCATACCAAGAATAGAAATGATATCTTGTAATTCCTTGTTACGTTGTAGAATCTGTTTCACACGCTGCGCCGTATCATAGTGTTCCTGCCCAACGATGTGTGGATCAAGAATACGAGAAGTAGACGCCAACGGGTCCACAGCCGGATAGATTCCCAACTCCGTAATCTTACGGTCAAGTACAGTAGTCGCATCCAAGTGGCTGAAAGTAGTTGCAGGAGCCGGGTCAGTCAAGTCATCGGCAGGCACATACACCGCCTGTACGGAAGTGATAGATCCTTTCCGGGTGGAAGTGATACGTTCTTGCATCGCACCCATTTCCGTAGCAAGAGTAGGTTGATAACCCACGGCGGAAGGCATACGCCCCAACAATGCCGAGACTTCCGAACCCGCTTGCGTGAAACGGAAGATATTGTCAATAAAGAACAAAATATCGCGTTTTTCACCTTCACTTCCGGCATCACGGAAAGATTCCGCAACCGTCAGTCCGGACAATGCCACAGAGGCACGTGCACCCGGAGGCTCGTTCATCTGGCCAAATATCAGAGATACCTGCGACTTTTCCAATTCGTTATAATCAACTTTGGAAAGGTCCCAATCCCCTTTCTCCATACTTTCTTTGAATGCTTCGCCATAGCGAATAACACCCGACTCAATCATTTCACGAAGCAAGTCGTTACCTTCACGCGTACGCTCACCTACTCCGGCAAATACAGAGAATCCATTATGTTTCTTGGCAATGTTATTGATAAGTTCCTGAATCAATACGGTTTTTCCGACTCCCGCACCACCGAACAGACCGATCTTACCACCTTTGGCATACGGTTCGAGCAAGTCGATCACCTTGATACCCGTAAAGAGTACCTCCTGCACGGTAGTTAAATCTTCGAATTTGGGAGGATCGCGGTGAATGGAATATGCACCTTTCCGGTCGAGTTCCTTCATACCGTCAATAGAATCGCCGACCACATTCATCAGTCGCCCTTTAATTTGTTCACCAATCGGCATTGTTATCGGACCTCCGGTAGGGCGCACTTTCATGCCTCTCTGAAGTCCGTCGGTACTATCCATAGCCACGGTGCGAACCGTATTTTCACCAATGTGTTGCTGTACTTCTACAATCAGTATTTTGCCGTTTGGCCTTTTTATCTCCAGTGCATCATGTATACTTGGTAACATCACTTCTGCATCTGTACCTTCAAAGTACACATCGACCACAGGGCCGATCACCTGGGATATATGTCCGATAATCTGTGACATAAGCAATCTTTTTTATATTATTCTTTTTCTTTCCTATTGAATCTTAAATAGTATGACAAGGAACGAATGCTTCGCGCTTTATCTGTTTTTACTATTATAATAACAGCTAAGTTCCACTTTTGTTCATCTATATTTTATTTCTGATAAACTATCACCTAAAGAAATAGTTATATAAACAACTGCGCAAATGTAGAAACAAATCCGTGAGATTGTTCTTTCTTTTTTAAAATTTGTCGTTCGATAACACTTGTTAGGCCAATAAAGACTACAAATAGACCAAAATAGAGTTTATACTATTACAAATAGTTAGCAAAAAGTTTCTGTTACTTATAAAATAACAACTGTATATGTTTGATTCTAATAAGTTTTCAGACTCATTGTTTATAATCAGAATATTAGCAAAAAAACAAAATAGTAGCACCGGCAACTAGTTTTGTGTTCGGACACATCCGAAGATACCTACCGATTTTAAAATAAAAGCTCCAACTCACCGGAATTTATAAATTCCGGTGAGTTGGAGCTTTTATTTTAAATATCGATCGGATATTTAATATACTTCCACCTTTTCAGCTATTCTCTTTGCCTTATCGCGCAAAGCGTCCAGATCGGAGTCGAGCGGAGCATAACACAGTACCACTCCCATACGACGGTTGACGCGGGTAAACGGCTTACCGAATATACGCAGGTAAGTATCTTCCTCTTTAGTGACTTCCTCCATTCCGCGGTATTGAGGACGTTCTTGGCTGGCTATCGGAGAAAGGATAACGGCACTCGCTCCTATCCTCTCTTGCTTAATGCCCGGAATAGGAAGTCCAAGCACAGCACGCAAATGAAGTTCGAACTCATTCAAATTCTGCGTTCCTGCCAATGTCACCATACCGGTGTCATGCGGACGGGGGGAAAGTTCGGAGAAGTAAACGCCATTCTCGTGGCTCAAGAAGAATTCAACTCCCCAAAGTCCGGCTCCCGTCAAAGCGCGGGTCACTTTCTCTGCCATTTCCTCCGCTTCTTTCAGGTGAGCAGGGTCAATGTGTGCAGGCTGGAAACTTTCACGGTAATCGCCTCCTTTCTGCACGTGGCCGATAGGCGGACAGAACAACGTGGGACCGTTCTTTTGAGTAACCGTCAATAGTGTTATTTCACTGTCGAACTTAATAAATTCCTCAATAATGAGCTCGCGGATATCACCACGGCTACCACTGCATCCATACTCCCAAGCGTGTTCAAGTTCGTCGGCACTTTTCACAAGTGACTGTCCCTTACCGGAAGAAGACATCAACGGTTTCACCACACAAGGGAAACCTATTTTAGCAGCGGCAGCTTTCAGTTCGTCTAATGTCTTAGCGTAAAAATATCTGGCAGTTTTCAGTCCGAGTTCTTTAGCAGCAAGATCACGAATGGCTTTACGATTCATCGTGAAGTTAACGGCACGGGCACTGGGAACCACCTGGATACCTTCCTTTTCAAAATCATACAGACGTTCCGTACGGATTGCTTCAATCTCTGGAACGATAATGTCCGGCTGATGTTTCTTAACGATACGCTCCAGTTCTTCGCCGTTCAGCATATCGAATACTTCACATTCGTCGGCTACTTGCATAGCAGGCGCTCCGGCATACGAGTCACAAGCAATAATGTGCTGACCTTTACGCTGGGCAGAAATTACAAACTCTTTTCCTAATTCCCCGGAACCGAGCAACAATATTTTCTTCATTATTTTGAGTGTTTTATGTTAATGATGCAAAATTAGTACATTTCGATGAAATATGGCTTTTTTAGTGACGTACTTTTGGATATTTATTGTGAAAACGGAAACCTAAGCCGAGCATCAGATAATTAGGGGTCTGGAAGTTCTGAAGATTATAACCGATGTGGAGGAAAGTACTGCGGGTAATTCCTATTTTCAGGGCTAATATCTGATAAAGTCCCCGCAAGTCACCACGGCCGAGCACATTGGCTCCGATGCCTACGCCGATTGTAAAATATGGCATCACATACTCTGCACGTCCCGACACGCCGAGTGATAGTTGATGCTGGATGCCCGGTTTCAGAAATTGACGTGGAGGAGGCGTGCCGTTTCCATTCGAATCGACAATATAATCTTCCATATAGGTATATACATTGGCACTACCGTCGTAAACTCCGTCGAGCGAGGCACCAACACGAAATTTATAACCGAGGTTGTACATCGGCGCGAAGTTGAATCCTGCCACCGGATAACTACCGGGCGAGGCAATCTGTCTCCCGTCTCCTATATATACCCCCTTTCGCCGCCATGAGCCGAATAATACCAGATCATAACTTATGTGACGCGGAAAGCGGGGAATAGCCGGCCGAAGCAGAGACTTTGTAAGTTCTTCTTCTGTACGGTTAAAGTTATACACCAATCCGATTTTGGCTCCGGTGGTATTTACCCCTGCATTCGGGAATTTGGTATTGCCATTAGAGAAATGAGTGAAATCACCGCCAATGATTAAGTCGAAATAACGGGAAAATGCCCAGTTCAGATAGATACCTGCATTAATATAGGCATTCATTCGCGAACCGACTGCACCATTATAGGAATTATAATCATTATCATACGGTTTCCAACCGGCGGACAGACCGAAGTTCCATTCGTAGTTGAGCGAAAGACAGGGATTAAACCGGGCAATCCGCGCCCCCTGAAACACATAAAATGAGATAGGATCTCCAAGTTGTTTTTTATCTCCGAAGGTAGTGGCGGACAAGCCGAATCCCTGATAAGCACCACCATAAATACGGTCGGCACAGGTGTTGGGACGGAATTGGAATGAATATTTCAAATGAGCGGCAAAAGAGGTCTGAATGGGTTGCCAGCGTTCGTTTTCTCCCTGCAAGAAGGGATTGGTAGGAAACACATATTGCGGACGGACTTCCACCCCCAGACGATGAATAAAGCGATGAGGAGTATGCACAGAGAGCGTATCAAATCCATACCTCGAGAAACTGCTTTGCCGGATTTCATAAATATCATCCTGCCGAACCTCCTGTGCATTCAAGGAAATCCCCGGAAAAAATAGTACTACGCAAAGAATGATGACCTCCCACTTTAATACCTTTGGTCTCATATATGGTTTGTTTAGTCTTTATAAATTGGTGCGAACCTACAAATCAAGAGATTCGATGAATTTTGCCACATGATAACCGTCCATTAACCCATGGTGACAAGTGACGGAAATAGGTAACATCAACTTCTCCCCTTCCCGAAAGTATTTTCCTGTGGATATTTTCGGTACGCTGTCACCCGAACGCATGTTCGTGGGGTGCTTCATGTCTGTAAAGGTGAGCCAGGGCACTGCCGAATAATGAATGGCATTGGGATGAAAAGTTCCTTCCTTATTCAATCCGGTAGTAGTTTGCAGTCGTTCCATTTCAGCTTTCGCTTTGAGGATAAAGGTCAGTTCATCGGGATCGTATTCAAAGGAAGCGAATGAGAATGTATGGTCGGCACGACCTACAGTAGCTTCGGGCAGGAGACTGTCATAACATACAACTTTTTCTCCTTCGATACGATAACGGAACTCTTCTACTTTGGCGGCAGCCGTGATGATACGATGCAGGAGCAAAAGGGAAAAGGAAACGCCTTTATTTTTGGCTTCCCGGTAAGCACGGGTACAGTCTACATTGACCGTTACACCGAAAAAAGGATCGTCAAAGGCACTAAAATGTTCAAAATGTTCTTTTCTGTTCCAAGTAGCAATATCAATAATCTTCTCAATCTGATTCATATAAACACTCTTTTTATAGGTCTGTGGCATATAAACGACCGCTCAATCCTAAATTATCAAGCGGTCGCTTTCTCTAATATCTATAATTGGCTGTAATTATCATCTTGTTTTTTCAACATCTGATTACTGGTGTTGCTCACGCAACAAGTCATTTACAGTCTTTACCGGATTAAAGGTAGTAAGCGGTACTTCTACGAATACCGTATTCCAGTCACTCATGGCACCATTCCATAAGCCGGGAAGCTCAAGAGCCTTCAAGTCTTTACCATTCTTCGATTTATATGAAATGAAACCGGTTGCTTTATCTACAAATCTCACTAAGTCAAACTTATGTCCTTTGTAATCACGAACAGCACAAACCAAGTCTACCGGATTGAAGTGAGTTCCCTTCTCAAACATTTCCTTTTTTGCAGGGTCATTCATGTCAATCTGAGAACTTTCGAGGATTTGCAGGGAGATTGTTCCGTCGCTATTGTATGCCAGGAACGGACCACCACCCGGTTCGCCTACGTTCTTCACCATACCGCAGACACGCATCGGACGGTTCAACTTCTGTTTCAGATAGATCACCAACTCGGCGTCTTCGAGGTTTTTCACTTCGGGATTCTTGCAGAAAAGTTGTTTTTGCAGGAACTGAAGAATTTCCATAACTTGCTCATGCGTATATTTTCCACTATCAAGCAACTCAAGATACTCGAAAGCTTTTTTCTGCAAAGTTACCAGTACACCGGCAATCAGTTTCTTATAAGTCACTGTGTCAGCTTTCAGTTTATCGGGCACTACATTGTCGATATTCTTGATAAAGATAATATCGGCGTCAAGGTCATTGAGGTTCTCGATTAGCGCACCGTGTCCTCCCGGGCGGAACAACAGTTTACCGTTATCGCGGAACGGTTGGTTGTCCATATCGGCTGCAATAGTGTCCGTGCTCGGTTTCTGCTCGGAGAAGGTGATGTAGTAATCCACTCCGTAGCGTTTCGCAAATTCTCCGGTCTTTTCTTCCACTAGTTTCTTGAATAGTTCGCGATGTTCCGTAGATACAGTGAAATGTACATTGACCTTGCCACTTTTTCCGGCAGCATACATAGCACCTTCAGCAAGATGTTCTTCGAGCGGGGTACGCGGGCCTTCGGGATATTTGTGGAATTTGAGCAGCCCTTTCGGAAGTGCGCCGTAATTCAATCCGGCCGTTTCGAGCAATGCGGCTACCACAGCTTTATAATTGCCTTCTTCCAGTAGTCCCGGTATGTCTTTTCCGGCAGTACGCTGGCAGGCTACATTCAAATCGTCATAGAAAGCAAAATTCCTGATACCGTCAAAAAATGCCTGTTCGAACTTTGTAGTGGGCTTGTCATATTCGGCAGACAGAAACTCGAACAAGTTCTTGAACATACGACTCGCAGCACCCGAGGCAGGAACGAATTTCACAATAGTCTTATCTGTGTTCTTATATGCGTCCCAAGCAGCTAAATAAGCTTTTTGTTCTTCTGCATCGGGAGCTAAGATACCTTTCTCTATGGAAGCAGCCGCATCCAGTTTCAAAAAAGGGAAACCCGTCTGGAAGCATGCTAGTTGCTCTGCTATTTGCGCTTCCGTGATGCCTTTTTTGGCAAGCAACTCTTTGTCCTGTGTCGTTATCATACTATCTATTTTAATTAATTGATGCCCAAAAATACAAAATGTTATTTACTTCTTACCGAATAACCAAGAAAAAAAGTAATTTTACGTCGAATTAACAAGATTGAATATGGACGACTTTTTTACATCAGAGGAAAAAAAGGAGCTTTTTTCACTCTACCGGCATTTAATGCAATCCGCCGGAGACAGTATTTCCTGGAGGGATTGCCAAAAGTTAAAGAAACATCTAATCAAAGCCGCCCAATGTAACGGGTTGCAACGCAATAACTTCGGGATGAATCCCGTCATCAGAGATTTACAAACGGCTGTTATCGTAGCCGAGGAAATCGGAATGAAAGGTTCGTGCCTTATCGGAATCATGCTGCATGAAATTGTGAAAGCACATATCCTGAGCATTGAGGACGTGAACATCGAATACGGGGAAGATGTAGGCAGTATCATCAAAGGACTGGTGAAAACGAATGAACTGTACTCCAAGAGTCCGGCTATCGAATCGGAGAATTTCCGCAACCTTCTCCTGTCATTTGCCGAAGATATGCGTGTGATCCTGATTATGATTGCCGACCGTGTGAACGTAATGCGCCAGATTAAGGATACCGGAAACGAGGAAGACCGCGTCAAGGTTGCGAATGAGGCAGCTTACTTATATGCTCCACTGGCACACAAGCTGGGGCTTTACAAGCTAAAGTCGGAGCTGGAAGATTTATCATTGAAGTACACCCAACGGGAAACGTATTATTATATAAAGGAGAAGCTGAACGAGACGAAAGCTTCCCGCGACAAATATATTGCCGCCTTCATTGAACCGATAAAAAAGAAGGTCGCGGAAGCCGGACTGACGTTCGACATTAAGGGACGCACCAAGTCGATACATTCTATATGGAACAAGATTCAGAAGCAGAAGACTCCGTTTGAAGGGATTTATGACTTGTTCGCTATTCGTATTATCCTGGATTCCGATCCGGAACCCGCTAAGGAAAAGCAGGAGTGCTGGCAGGTGTATTCTATTGTGACGGATATGTACCAACCGAACCCGAAGCGTCTGCGCGACTGGCTCTCGATTCCGAAAAGTAATGGTTATGAGTCGTTGCACATCACCGTCATGGGGCCGGAAGGAAAATGGGTGGAGGTACAGATCCGTACCCGCCGAATGGACGAAATCGCAGAGCGGGGTTTGGCCGCCCACTGGAGATATAAAGGTATCAAAGGCGAGACGGGACTGGACGAATGGCTGACTTCCGTCAGGGAGGCACTGGAAAACGCCGACAACGATTCGATGAAGGTTATGGACCAGTTTAAAATGGACCTTTACGAAGACGAGGTATTTGTATTTACCCCGAAAGGGGATTTATTCAAACTTGCCAAAGGAGCTACTGTACTCGATTTTGCATTTCATATTCACAGTAAGCTGGGATGCAAATGCATCGGCGCCAAAGTGAACGGCAAAAATGTACAGTTGAAACAGAAGCTTAACAGCGGCGACCAGGTGGAAATCATGACATCGAACACCCAGACACCAAAACAGGACTGGCTGAACATCGTGACGACCTCTAAAGCACGCACCAAGATACGGCAGGCACTCAAAGAAATGGTGGCACGCCAGCACGCTTTCGCTAAAGAGACGTTGGAACGAAAGTTCAAGAACCGCAAACTGGAATATGATGAAGCGACAATGATGCGCCTTATCAAGCGTCTGGGATTCAAAAATGTGACGGAGTTTTATCAGAAAATAGCGGACGGAGCGCTGGATGTCAACGAGACGCTGGATAAATATGTCGAACAGCAGAAACGGGACAACGACACGCATGATGAAATTATTTACCGTAGCGCCGAGGGTTACAATTTGCAAGCCGCACAGGAGGAATCAACATCCAAAGAGGATGTGCTTGTGATCGACCAGAACCTGAAAGGACTGGAATTTAAACTGGCAAAATGTTGTAATCCTATTTACGGAGATGATGTGTTCGGATTCGTGACAGTGAGCGGAGGTATCAAGATTCACCGGGCAGACTGTCCGAATGCTACGCAAATGCGCGAGCGTTTCGGCTACCGGATTGTGAAAGCACGTTGGGCGGGTAAGTCGGTAGGTACGCAATATCCTATTACGCTGCGTGTTGTAGGGCATGATGATATCGGTATTGTAACAAATATCACTTCTATCATTTCCAAAGAGAATGGTATCACGCTGCGTTCTATCGGGATTGATTCCAACGACGGGTTGTTCTCCGGAACGTTGACTGTCATGGTAGGTGACACCGGACATCTGGAAGCTCTTATCAAGAAGCTACGGACGGTAAAGGGAGTAAAACAAGTAAGCCGGAATTAAGAACCGAATCTATATAAAAATAGTGACGCTATCCGCAAGTAATAGCGTCACTATTTTTATATCATAGCGTCATAATGCCGTAGGGATAATGACGCCTTATCTCACTTTCTTTTTGATATAATATGGATACGTTATCAGCACAAAGAACAATAAGGCGACCGAAGCAACGATTTGTCCTATGTAAAACATTTGATCGGTATCCGTATCCATATAGCACGCAACAGCAATTCCAAGTGTAATGCCGACTTCACCAGCCAGCAGATGAGTTGTATTGGCTGTACCCCGTTGACAATGGTGAGACAGTTTTACGAACATCACCAGAAATTCCGGCATTATCAGTCCTAATCCCAATCCCAGCAGAACGGAAGAAATACCGCTAGAATAACCTGCTTTCAACAGGCAGATTGCCAGTATCTCCAATCCGAGTCCCATAATCACCAACCTCAGCGTTTTCTCTTTCAGGATAAACAAGCGAGCGATAACCAGGGAAGCCAGATAGCCCATTCCCACTCCGGCGAAAAAGGGCATAGATACACCCGTATCTCCCAGTACGATATCGTTGAGGGAAGGATGTACAAGCGGAATCAGTAACCCCGGTATAAACGTTATCAGGATCAGGTTTATGGCAGGAACCCACCCGCGAAGCAGCAGAAAGCGGTCGAATGAATACAGCTTAGTGACAAACGGTGCACGAAAGGGAACATAAACACCGGCTACTGTCAGAATCCCCAAAGCACCAGTAGTAACGGATACCGTTAGCAAAGTCTTAAATGCATAGTGTTGGTCGAACCAGACGCCGAGGATAATTCCGAGAATCATTCCCAGTCGTGCTATCCATGAAAAACTGACGTTTCCGGCACTACGAAGCGTAGAGTTCGTAATGTCAATGGCTAGCGTAATTCCTGCGGTAGTAGCGATACCGAATGCCAGTCCCTGCACGGTGCTCAGCAGGATAAGTTCCGTAATGTTCGTCACAAAAGCATAACCTACCGTTGCCGCTACCATAAGGGCAAAAGAAAACAGGCATACATTCTTACGTTTGTATGCATCTACCAGATAGGCATGGAAAGGACCGATAAGGAACATTCCCAGCGTGAAAAAGAGAAAGATAACCCCTGTCTCCGTCACCGGCAATCCGAGACGTTCCGACATTTCAATGGGAAGCACCGGAAACAACACGTACAAGGATATAAACAACAGCAAATTAGCTACACATATCCGCATAAAATGTACTGTCCACAATTTAACTGCCATATATTATCTTAATATTGTTCCTTCTCGTTGGGGAAGTAGCAATTCTTCACGTCGGATACGTAACGGCTGATCGCGTCGGTCATTACCGTGTATAAATCGGCATAACGGCGAAGGAAACGCGGACGGAATCCGTTGTTCATCCCAAGCATATCCTGAATAACCAATACCTGACCGTCTACATGACCACCGGCACCAATACCGATAATAGGGATTGTCAGTTCGGCAGCTACACGTTCGGCAAGAGTAGCGGGAATCTTTTCGAGAACAATGGCGAAGCAACCCGCTTCTTCAAGCAGATGAGCGTCACGAATCAGTTTGTCCGCTTCAGCATCGTCCTTGGCACGCACAGTATAGGTTCCGTATTTATTGATTGACTGCGGCATTAGTCCCAAGTGTCCCATGACCGGAATGCCTGCACTGATAATACGTTTCACCGTGTCGATGATTTCTTCTCCACCTTCCAGTTTCAATGCGTCTGCATGGCTTTCTTTCATAATACGGATAGCAGAAGCAAGGCCTTCCATTTCATTTCCCTGATAGGAACCGAAAGGCATATCGACTACCACCATAGCACGTTTTACTCCGCGAACCACGGATTTAGCATGATAAATCATTTGGTCGAGAGTGATAGGCAATGTAGTCACATTACCCGCCATTACATTAGAAGCAGAGTCGCCTACAAGGATTACATCCATTCCCGCACCGTCTACAATTTGTGCCATAGTGTAATCATACGCAGTAAGCATAGATATTTTTTCGCCTCTCTGTTTCATTTCAACCAGGCGATGAGTAGTCACTTTTCTTGTATCATCTGATATATAACCAGCCATGTCTTTTAAATTTTAAATTAAAAACTAAAGTACCATAATAGCGTCGGATGCTATCAAAAATTGTGGCAAAGTTATAACATTTAATTCATAACTGGGAAAGAAAAACAAGAAATCCTTTCAATCGTTCTCTAAAATTGCCTTGCAACGATTGAAAGGATAAACTGAAATATTGTAGGAAATAGCGTTAACGTTGCATCGTAAGCAATTTTTCGTAGGTCATTTCCGCAAAGTCATCTATTATATAGTGTGCTTTTCCGGTAATGGCCTTTCGTGTGTTAGTAGTGGCGAGACCGATAACGGTAGCACCGGATGTCATTCCGGCTTGCAACCCGTGGAAAGAGTCTTCAAATACGTAGGTGTTTTCGGGAGTCGCACTGAATACTTCCATACCCAACAGGAAACAATCGGGAGCAGGCTTGGAATGGGCGAACATCTCGCCGGTCAGAATTCGGTCTACCATTCCTTTAAATTCGGGGTGAGCGTTATAAACATTCTGCATCTTATCTTCATTGGAACTGGTCACCACCGCTATCTTTACACCATGACGGCGAAGGTCAGCGATAAAAGCTTCTACACCGGGAATATATTCGTAGGACATCGCTTTCTCAAAGAGATTGAGGCGGGCGGTTATTTCTTCCTGAGCTTCCGGTTTGTCCGAGAAATATTTCTCATAGATTTGTGTCAATGTTTGCCCTTTAATACAGCGGCCGAAGTCTTCTTCCCCCAGGTACTTATGCCCTTGCTCGTCCCAAAAGACAGTATACTGGGTTTCGGTGTCCATAATCACACCGTCAAAATCGAATAATACTGCAATTATTTTTGTTGTATCCATAGCTAAACTTTCTTTTTACCTTAAACGTTAAACCTTGTGTATTGACTTGTGCAAAGTTCCGAATAATCATCGAATCAGGCAAATTATTCGTACCTTTGCACTACTTAAAAAAACGTAACTTTCGTTTTTCATCCAACATTAAAGATTCAGGCGCATGAGTAAAAACGACCCGCATATATTAGGAAAAGAGAGTATCGGCAAACTGCTGTTGCAGTATTCTATCCCTGCCATTATCGGGATGACAATTACTTCTATCTACAATATTATTGACAGCATATTCATCGGGCACGGTGTAGGCGCCATGGCTATCGCCGGACTGGCGGTGAGTTTCCCTCTGATGAATCTGGTGGTTGCCTTCTGTACACTTGTTTCTGCCGGAGGTTCCACGCTCGCATCTATCCGGCTAGGGCAGAAAGATATGAAAGGGGCTACGGAAATCCTGTCGCACACGTTAATGCTTTGTATCACCAATTCTTTCTTTTTCGGAATATTGTCTTTTATCTTCCTCGATGATATACTGGTCTTTTTCGGTGCCAGCGCAGATACGCTTCCTTATGCCCGCAGCTTTATGCAGGTTATTTTATTGGGAACACCGATCACGTATACGATGATCGGGCTGAATAACGTGATGCGTGCCACCGGATATCCGAAGAAGGCTATGATTACTTCCATGGCAACGGTGCTCTCCAACATCATCCTCGCTCCTATCTTTATCTTTCACTTTGAATGGGGAATGCGAGGAGCTGCCACGGCAACAGTCATTTCACAGTTGATCGGTATGGTGTGGGTAGTGAGCCATTTCTTCAAGCAGGACAGTACGGTACATTTTGAAGGGAAGGTATGGAAGATGAAGCGTAGAATCGTCGGCAATATCTTCGCTATCGGCATGTCGCCGTTCCTGATGAATGTATGTGCTTGTGTCATAGTAATCATTATCAATAACAGTCTACAAAATCATGGAGGCGATATGGCTATCGGGGCATATGGTATTATCAACCGGTTGCTAACGCTTTATGTAATGATTGTGCTCGGATTAACTATGGGAATGCAGCCTATTGTAGGCTACAACTTCGGAGCACAGAAGATAGACCGGGTGAAACAGACGTTGAAACTGGGAATTGTTTCGGGGGTGGTTATCACCAGTAGCGGATTCTTTATCTGTGAACTTTTTCCCCATGCAGTATCGGCCATTTTCACAGACAGCGATCATTTGATCGATCTTGCCGTCGACGGGCTTCGCATCACGGTGATTATGTTCCCATTCGTAGGAGCACAAATTGTTATCGGTAACTTCTTCCAAAGCATCGGCAAGGCTAAAATAAGTATTTTCCTGTCATTGACACGGCAGTTGCTTTATTTGTTGCCTTGTTTGTTACTTTTCCCTAACTGGTGGGGATTGAAGGGGATCTGGATTAGTATGCCGGTGTCGGATGCGTTGGCATTTATCACGGCGGTAATCAGTTTAATAATCTATATCAAGAAGGTTTCCAAACAACATCCGATAGCAGAATAAGGTAGTATCTACCCTATTCTGCCTATTATTTCTATTCGGTTTTGATACTCTTTACCGGATTTTCATTGGCAATATACCATGCTTTGAGTACCACACAAAGTATAATCAGCAATTGAACAAATAAGGCTGTACCTATAAAAAGTAACGGATTCAAATCAATCTGTTCTGCAAACTGGTCGAGCCATGCCCGTCCTGCAAAATAAGACACAGCCGTACCTATCAGGATAGAAATGGCGGAAACGCAAAGAATATCGCGTGTCAGTAACCTCAAGATGTGTGAGGCTTCAGCTCCGTTCACCTTCCGGATAGCTATCTCTTTGCTCCGGCGTTGAGTTTCATCGTTCACATAGCCAATCAGTCCCATGATGACAATCAGCAGAATGAAAGCAGAAGTAATCCAGACGGAATTGCGGAAACGATACACATCTTTATATACACCTTTTATTATATCATCAACCAAGACAAAGCGTAAAGCGACATTCGGGAATGTATTTTCCATAAACTTATTCAGACGTTTCAGATTTTCACTATAAGGTTCTTTCAGGCGAACATTGAATGCATGATTCGCATGATACTTCTCATCTCCGATCAGCGCAATGGGAGACTGGGGTGAATAAAAGCTAGTGTTGCGGATATCCCGGAAAACACCTACAATCGTTCCCGGAACGTCATTCAACCGCTTCCCCACTGCACCGTCGGTCCACTTCATCAGGCGCACCACTTCTTCATTTACCAGCAGATCGTCCTGCTTTTTCAAATCAGTTCCTTCTATTATTTTGATGCCCATTACTTCAGGATAATTATAATGGCAATAGTTGAAATTGAGTGTAGTAATCCGTTTACCCTCATTATTTATCAGCCCTCGTGTCCAATACTCGCCAAGCACACTATTCGCTGCAACCGTTACTCCTTCTACCATGGGTTGGCGGCGCAATTCATCCTTTATATGCGCTACCGTCTCTCCGGGAAGCCAACTTTCGGCTTGAGTCAAACCAGGCACAACGATCCCCATATCTCGGTTCATAAGATGACTGTACTGTAATAAAGTGACCAATAGTAACCCCAAAACGAAAGATACTCCTGTAAATTGCACAAATAGCAGAGAGCGTTTCCAACCTTTCTTTCCGTCGGTATACCGACGGAACACTTGCGTGACAGGAATACGTGAAAATAGTCGTCCCGGCATGCCGCCCGCCACGATGAAAAGTACAAGGATAGTGAGTAACGGCACCCATAATGTTTCCCATGTAAAAAGCGAGGAAAGCCGGACAGAAAGTAAATCTTCAATCAAGCCACGTGTATTGAAAATCAGTAAGAAGCTAAGTAATACGGAGATAATGACAAGGACTCCTGTCTCTACCAGAAACATATTGAAGATATTGGTCGAACTAGCTCCATTACATTTATGTACACCTACTCCTTTCGCACGGCGGCTCAAAGTGGCAATGGATATCAACATATAATTCATGATTGCTACAAAGAAAACAGCAAAGCCGAGGAATCCGTAAATAACCAGCCGTTTCTGTACTTCAGGAGAGGACAAATGACGCTTCACCAGTGGGATAGCACTAAATTCAACTTTCCAGCCGTCCAAATCCAAAGACGTATATTTTTTAATCACTCGCTGAATATTACTGTTCACCTTATCAATATCCGAAGCATCGCGTAAACGGAGAAAAGCATAAAAGACATCATTTCCTCTCCAACCTGCTCCTCCCTGATAACCACCGTTCCGATGAACAGACACAACAAAGTCGTGAACGAGCATCGTATTTTCCGGTACGTCCTTATATATGCCACGAATGATAAAGTCATGTCGTTTATCTGCCGAAAGCACCTTTCCTATAGGATTTTCATCCCCAAATATTCTACGGGCAAAGCTTTGAGATACAAAAACGCTTCCGGGCATAATCATATCTTTGGGGGTTCCTTTCAGTACCGGTATGCCGAAGGTCTGAAAGAAACAAGTGTCTCCGTAGATGTAATTTATATCAGATAGCAGTTTATCTTCATAATAAATACTAAAACCTGTTTGAGGAAGTACACAACTGGCTGTTTCTATTTCATCGGGCATATCTTGCGCCAAAGTAGCTGCCACCACATCAAAGACGGTATAATCATAGCTATTTTCTCCATCATCCCCTCTTGTCTCTCCTGTACTGGCATTTGTCATCTGACACCGCACAAGAGCCAGACGTTCCGCTTCCGGATAGCATTGTTCATAGCTCAGTTCAAAGGCTATTTGTGAGAAAAGCAGCACACCAATGGTAAGACCTAAAGAGAGGGATATTACTCTTATGATATTCGACCCGCATTCGCGTAACAATGTGCATAAAGTATAGTAGATTTGTCTCATTGTCGATTTCTCATTTAGGCTGTTACACTCGCTACAATACTTCCATCGAACAAATGTACAGTGCGATGAGCAAAACTCGCATCATGCTGTGAGTGAGTCACCATAATAATTGTAGTTCCTTCCTTATTCAGTTCTGTCAGCAGGTTCATTACTTCGGCACCATTCTTTGAATCAAGGTTACCCGTAGGCTCATCGGCAAGAATTAGTTTAGGATTGGTGACAACCGCACGGGCGATTGCCACACGTTGTTGCTGCCCGCCGGAGAGTTGTTGCGGGAAGTGTTTGGCACGGTGGCTGATGTTCATCCGTTTCAGAATATCTTCTACCATTCGGCGACGTTCGGAAGATTTTAGTCCCAGATAAGTAAGCGGAAGTTCTACGTTTTCATAAACATTCAATTCGTCTATCAGATTGAAACTCTGAAATACAAAACCTAACTTACCCTTACGCATATGAGTACGTTCTTTCTCTTTCAGCCCGGCAACTTCCTGCCCCATTAACTGATAGGAGCCTTCGGTAGGATTATCCAAAAGTCCGAGGATATTCAACAAAGTGGATTTACCACAGCCCGAGGGTCCCATAATAGCTACGAACTCTCCTTCTTTTACTTCTAGATTTACATGATTCAATGCAACCGTCTCCACTTCGGAAGTACGGAATACTTTACTGATGTTTTCGATTTGTATCATTTTTCTCAATTATATTTTAAATTCATTATATTTCAATTATTCATTCGCTATGCTGTTCACCGGATTCTCATTAGCAACTTCCCATGCTTTAAGTATTACACAAACTAGTATCACAACTAATACAAACGCTATGACTCCGGCAAATAACCAAATACTCAGATTGACGGATTCACTAAATTGTTCCAACCATTTCATACCTATCCAATAGGCCAGTCCTGCACCGATAAGCACCGCCGGAAGGGCTGTCCACAATACGTTTGCGGAAAACAATTTCAATATGCCACAAGTATCCGCACCATTCACTTTTCGGATAGCAATCTCTTTCCTGCAAAAACGAATCTCGTCACCGACATATCCCAACAATCCCATTAAGGCTATAAAGAAAATAGAGATTGACGCCAAAAGTACTGCATTCCGAAAACGTGTAATATCCGTATATTGCTCATCCAGCTTTTGAGTCAGCGAATAAAAGACAACGTCTTCTGTTGGAAAAGTTTCTGCCATTAATGCATTCAGTTTCTTCAGGTTCTCATCAAAAGGCTCTTTCAATCGTACGTAATGAAGTCCCGGGTTAGAATCACTACCGCTTCCCAACAGTAATACCGGATACTGAGGATGATATACACTTTGAACAGAGAAATTCTTCATTACGCCAACGATTGTAACTTCCTTTCCCCATATAGACAACTGTTTCCCTATCGGCTCATCCGTCCATCCGGCCCGACGTACAAACTCTTCATTCACTAAGGCCTCTTTTGGAGATGTTACATTTTTGCCATGTAATATCTGTATTTTCATCATAGGCACAAAATCATCTCCGATCCACTCAAACCGGCCTTTGATAGTCCGTCCTTCCCCCACATTGAACACCTCTCCCGACCAACTTCTCCAGATGGCCTGCTGACCTACCCCATGTTCCTCAACCATAGGCAAATTCATAAAAAAACTCTTGGCATTTTGCCGGTTACTGCCCAGCTTCTTCCAACCCATTACCACGCGTTCGGGATTATATCCCAAATCTTTGTTCATCGCCATGTGATATTGGCAGAATACAACCATAAGAAAACCTAAAATAAAAGTCATACCGGCAAATTGGATAAATAACAACGGACGTTTCCAAGATGTCTTACGTTCTGCATAACGTCGAAAAACTTGTGTTACAGGAATTGATGCAAATATGCTTGCCGGTATGGCGCCCGCCAAAATAAAAACAACCAAAAGTACGGTCAACGGTACCCAAAGTGTCTGCCACGTAAAAAGTGAGCTTAAACGTATACCAGCAATTTCTTCCACAAACTCCCGAAACTGAAAAATGAGCAACATCGTCAGCAATACTGAAATGAAAAGAACAAGAGCTGTCTCTGTCAGAAACATTCTAAAAATACTGTTATCTGTTGCACCACAACATTTGTGTACTCCGATAGACTTTGCCCTCCTGGCTAAAGATGAAACAGCAATGAGCACATAATCAAAAGCTGCAATCAACAAGATTGCAATCCCCAGCACGGACATCATTAATATCATAAGCCGTACTGTCGGATCTGCCGTATGATATTCTAATAAAGGACGGAAAGAAAAACGATGAGATTTCTTTTTATTCGAGGAGTCAGCCATGTATTTCTTAAGCATATCAGGTATTCGTGCTTCCACCGCCTTTATATCTTTAGCAGGATCGCGAAAACGAATAATCGACATATAACTGATATCATATCCCCAGCCCCCACGAGCCAGATTCCACAACTTGCTCATCGGTACCACTACATCAAAATGTATATCTGCGTTTTCACCCATATCTTCAAAGACACCACGTATGCTCATCGGCTCTTTGCGGTCAACGGATAAAGTCTTGCCTATAACACTTTCCAAACTGTTCCCTTCTCTTATTTTTTCCGCCAACGAACGGGATATGAATAAAACATCAGGACGGGTTAGTTCTTCTGCCTTACCGATTAACAGTTTTAAACCCAATGTGGAAAACAAATGTTCGTCAGCATATATCGTAGACTCCGTTAGGCGAACATTTCCATTATAAAAAACATTTGTTCCCATGTCCCTCAATATGGTGGCATCCTCCACTTCTTTCGGGAAGTTCTCACGCATAGCCGCTGAAAAAGGACCATAAGTAAAAGGTCCATCCATATATGTGACATATAACTGCTCCGACTGAGGACAAAAATTATAGTAACTCAACTGGAAAGCAACACAGGAAAACAATAAGATACCAACAAATATCCCCAATGTCATTGAGATAATCTTGATAATATTCACGCCTCGTTCATGGAGCAACGTTTGAATCGTATAATAAAAGTGTCTCATCATTAATTTATTTTGTTATATCTTCAATTTGAAAAACAGAAAGTATGCCAAAGTCATCTTTTCACTCATTATCAACCAGTTATACCATTCAACATCAGATAGTTTTTGTCTAATAATTAGACAGTGATGTCTAATTATTAGACAAAGATCAATAGTTCAGTTCTTTCTCATAAAGAATCGAAAGTAGATATTTCCGCCTCTTTATTGTTCTTTTTTTCCTATTTATCATAAGTAATCATCGTTATCTCATTTGAAAACTCTATCTTCGCATCAAGTTTTCAATAACTAAATGTTTTATTTATGTTAAACAAGAATTTATTCACTCTTCTGTCCTATCTGCTTCTGACCGGGTGTGGTATGATCGACTATCATCCCTATGATGTGCGTATCAGTGGAGAGACAGATGTAAACGCTCATAACATTGAACAAATAGAAGCTGACTGTAAAGGTAAAAAGACAATCCGCTTTGTCACTATGGGCGACTCACAACGGTGGTACGATGAAACGGAGGATTTCGTAAAAGCAATCAATAAGAGAAATGATATCGACTTCGTTATTCATGGCGGAGATATGAGTGACTTCGGAGTTACTAAAGAATTTCTTTGGCAACGGGATATTATGAACGGATTGAGTGTTCCCTATGTAACCCTCATAGGAAACCATGATTGTCTGGGTACGGGGGCAGAAACGTACAAAGCGATATTCGGTCCTACCAACTTCTCCTTTATTGCCGGTGATGTGAAATTCGTTTGTCTCAATACGAATGCATTGGAATATGATTACTCAGAACCTGTACCGGATTTCACCTTTATGGAAAATGAACTGACAAACAGGACAGATGAATTTAACAAAACAGTCATAAGTATGCATGCACGACCGTATACAGACGTATTCAATGACAATGTAGTAAAAATGTTCCAGCATTATGTCAAACAATATCCCGGAATTCAGTTTTGCACTGCCGCCCATACTCATCACTATCGGGATGATGTGATTTTTGATGACGGCATACACTATGTTACCAGTGACAGCATGGACAAGCGTACTTACCTGGTATTTACCATAACCCCGGAGAAATATGAATATGAACTGGTTAAATATTAAATACATCGGACGGGCAGGACTGATAATTATCCTGTTATTCTTTACCTGTCCAAGTTCAGCTACTTGTAAAACAGATACAGTTATCAATACATATAAGCGCGATTCATTATATTTTGCAGTAAAAGCTGACTCAATTATCGCCTTTCATACAGGAGACTCTTTGTTTACTATCATCAAGGCAGACACTGTGCTACCCGTTATACCCAAAGCTGTAAAGAGAACCGGTTATGACAATCGGGTACATCGCTTCCGCAAAAACTGGGAACGGATTATCCCGACTCATGCTAAAATCCAATATGCCGGAAACATGGGATTGCTCTCCTTCGGTACAGGGTGGGATTACGGAAAACGGAATCAATGGGAAACAGATATATTGCTCGGATTCATCCCGAAATATTCGTCGAAAAAGACAAAAGTGACAATGACACTGAAACAGAACTATATGCCCTGGAGTATTAATATAGGAAAAGGATTCTCGACGGAACCTCTTGCCTGCGGACTCTACCTGAACACTGTCTTCGGAGATCAGTTCTGGGTAAACGAACCGGACCGTTATCCTAAAGGGTATTATGGATTTTCGAGCAAAGTACGTATTCATATTTATATGGGACAACGACTGACTTATGACATTGACCCGCAACGCAGATTTTTAGCTAAGTCGGTTACTTTTTTCTATGAAATAAGTACTTGTGACCTTTATCTGGTTAGTGCCGTACAAAACAGTTATCTCCGCCCCCGTGATTATTTGAGCTTATCTTTCGGATTAAAGTTCCAATGGCTATAAAATATTTTTCGTAGATTTGGAAAATTTTTCAAACCTCCTAAAACAAAGGAGGTTTGAAAGAAAGGCTAAAATCGAGGTAACGCAGTCAAACCATTTTGATTCTTGACTGCCAAATCTGTAGTATCACAATAAAAAAAGAAAGGACGTAAAATGAAGACTAAAGCGATTTTTCTTGATGTGGACGGAACTCTAATCAGTTTCAAAACACATAAAATACCACAAACAACGATTGATGCCCTAAATCAGGTACATAACAATGGCATTAAGATTATTATATCAACAGGCAGAGTGGCGACAGACCTTGGCGAACTGGACGCCATCCCGTATGATGCGGTCGTCTCACTGAACGGTTCCCATTGCCTGCTCCGTGACGGCACTGAAATCACTTCCCGCCAAATCAGTCATGAAGATTTCAGAATAGTCCGTAATCTTGCAGAAAAATATAGTTTCCCTTTGGCATTGGAAGTAGATAAAGGAATACTTGTCAATTATGTAAATGATACCGTTATAGCACTTTCCGAACTTACCAATCATCCGATTCCTCTGGTTGTGGACATAGACAAGGAATTTAATGCGTGTAAGTGTCGCCAACTTTGCATTTATTGTGGTGAAGATGTAGAGAAGGAAATTATGACGCAACTTCCCAACTTGACTGTTTCCCGTTGGAATCCGTATTTCGCAGATGTGAATGTTGCCGATACGAACAAGGCTTCAGGAATGGCTGATATAGCAGATTATTTAGGTTTTTCTTTGGATGAAAGCATGGCATTCGGAGACGGTGGCAACGATATACCCATGCTCCGTGCGGCAGGAACCGGTATTGCGATGGGCGGCGCATCGGATTTGATCAAGAACTATGCCGACTATGTTACAGACGATGTGGACGAGGACGGCATTTATAATGCCCTAGCTCATTTTGGGATAATTTAGGTCAAATGCCCACACCGTAAATGGTATGGGCTATAGTAGCTCCGCTACATGCTTCTTTCAGATGATTTTCTGTGTCGGACAGGCCACTTCCTTCATGGGTATAAAAAGGAATTACTATTTGTCCCTTCTCATTCGGCTTTTCCAGAGATTTTTTCGTAAGTTTGTACCTGATAAACTTAATCGAATATGAGCAAATCGGGAACAATCATCATTGTAGACGACAACAAAGGAGTACTGACTGCCGTAGAGATCTTGCTGAAAAGTTATTTTTCAAAGGTCGTCACACTTTCTTCACCTGTCACCCTCATCACTGTGATGCAGGAAGAAATGCCGGAAGTGATATTGTTGGATATGAACTTCACTTCGGGAATCAATACCGGTAATGAAGGTTTGTTCTGGTTGCACGAGATAAAGAAAGTACGTCCGGAACTTCCCATCGTACTCTTTACTGCATACGCCGACATTGAACTCGCTATCCGGGGAATCAAGGAAGGAGCGACGGATTTCATCGTGAAACCCTGGAACAACCAAAAACTGGTAGAGACTTTACAAACCGCCGCACAGTCTGTGAGAAACGAAAAAAAAGGAGGAGCAAGAAAGGAATCCGCCGGTGTCCAGCCGATATATTGGGGAGAAAGTAAAGCCATGCAACAACTCCGAATGTTGATTGAAAAGGTTGCCGTTACAGATGCCAACATCCTGATTACAGGTGAAAACGGAACAGGGAAAGAAATTCTGGCACGAGAAATCCATGCGCTTTCCAATCGACGACAAAAGGAAATGATTGCCGTAGATATGGGAGCTATCACTGAGTCACTATTCGAAAGTGAACTTTTCGGCCATGTGAAAGGTTCTTTCACAGATGCGCATACCGACCGGACAGGTAAGTTCGAAGCCGCAGATAAAAGTACGTTATTCCTTGACGAGATAGGAAACTTGCCCTATCATCTGCAAGCCAAACTGCTGACTGCCATTCAACGAAGAAGCATCGTGCGAGTGGGAAGCAATAGCCCGATGCCGATCGACATCCGCCTGATTTGTGCCACCAACCGTAATTTGCAAGAAATGGTAGATAACGGAGAATTCCGGGAAGATTTACTCTATCGTATCAATACGATCCATATAGAGATACCTTCGCTCCGGGAACGGAAAGAAGATATTATTCCTCTTGCCGAAAGGTTCATGATCCGCTTCTGCAAGCAATACGACAAAGAGCCGATGAAATTCAGTTCTGCGGCAAAAGAAAAACTGTCAATACATCCTTGGTACGGAAATATCCGTGAGCTGGAGCACGTTATTGAGAAAGTTGTCATCATTAACGATGAGCCGCTGATTCCTGCTGAGATCCTTCAATTATCTTCCCGGAAAATAGAATCTCCGGAAAGAAACATTTCCACTTTAGAAGATATGGAGAAACAAATGATACGGAAAGCATTGGAGGCTTGTGCCGGAAATTTGTCGGCAGTAGCCACCCAGTTAGGAATTACCCGGCAGACACTTTATAACAAGATGAAAAAATTCGGATTATGAACCGGTATCTTCAATATATAACACGGCAGTACTGGTTCAGAGTCGTATTGACAGTACTCGTTTGTACACTCACCGTCCGTTTCGGTATCCTTCAATCTTATACATGGTTTGGAGTCTGTATTTGCCTTTTAATCCTATGCATATTATGGCAAATCCGACTTTACCGTACCCACGTCAAACAGGTACTTTTTATGATTGATGCATTGGAAAATAATGATAATTCCTTTCACTTCCCTGAGGAATACGGTACTCCGGAAAGCAGGCAGATCAATCAGGCACTCAACCGGGTGGGACACATTTTATACAATGTAAAAGCAGAAACAGCCCAACAAGAGAAGTATTACGAATTGATACTCGACTTCGTGAGTACGGGATTATTAGTGCTCAATGACAATGGAGCTGTATATCAGAAGAATAAAGAAGCACTCCGACTTCTGGGACTCAACATATTCACACATATCCGCCAGTTAAGTAAAGTAGACGCTACACTCATGGAAAAAATGGAAAACTGCCGCCCGGGGGATAAACTACAAGTCATGTTTCATAACGAACGGGGAACAGTCAATCTATCCATACGTGTTTCGGAAATTAATGTTCATAAAGAGCATTTGCGTATTCTGGCTCTGAATGATATCAACATCGAACTGGATGAAAAAGAGATCGATTCATGGATTCGGTTAACTCGTGTACTCACCCATGAAATTATGAACTCCGTCACTCCTATCACCTCGTTAAGTGATACACTTTTGTCCATGGTGAAAGATAAAGACGAAGAAATCAGCCATGGCTTGCAGACTATCAGTACCACCGGCAAAGGCTTGCTTTCTTTTGTCGAATCTTACCGAAAATTCACACGTATCCCGACTCCGGAGCCTTCTTTGTTTTATTTGAAAGCATTCATCGAACGAATGGTCGAACTGACCCGGCACCAGAATCCATGTAATCATATTACTTTCCATACAGAGGTGACTCCCGCCGACCTGATCCTCCATGCAGACGAGAATCTCATTTCACAAGTCGTTATCAATCTTCTGAAAAACGCAGTGCAGGCAATCGGCAATCAGCCCGGCGGACGCATTGCGATACAGGCTCATTGCAACGACGCGGAAGAAGTACTGATTGAGATAAAAAACAATGGCCCTGCTATCCCTCCTGAAATTGCGGAACATATATTCATCCCTTTCTTTACGACCAAAGAAAGAGGAAGCGGAATCGGACTAAGCATCTCCCGCCAGATTATGAGGCTTTCGGGTGGTAGCCTAACATTGATTCCGGATGATAAAGAGACTAAGTTCATATTAAAATTCAAATAACAGAGTAGCCTATGATACCCGTACTTATCAATAATCCGTTATTCCGGGGGATAACTCCGGAAAAACTATCCGCCAATCTGGAAGAAATAAGTTTCCACACCCGTTCTTATAAGAAAGGGGAAATTCTGGCACGGCAGGGGGATGTATGCAACCGCCTCGTCATTCTGACCAAAGGCAGTGTTCGCGGAGAAATGATAGACTATTCCGGAAGATTAATAAAGGTAGAAGATATTGCCGCCCCCAGAGCGATTGCCCCGCTTTTTCTGTTTGGCGAAGAAAATCGTTATCCGGTGGAGGTGACAGCCAACGAACCGACAGAGGTTATAGAAATTCCTAAAACAAGTGTTCTGGAATTGTTCCGCAAGAACGAGCAGTTTCTCGAAAATTATATGAACCTTTCTGCCAACTACGCACGGACTTTATCCGACAAGCTCTTTTTCATGTCTTTCAAGACTATCAGGCAGAAGATTGCTTCTTATTTACTTCGCCTATATAAGCAGCAACAACAGTTACATATCACCCTCGACCGATCGCAACAGGAATTAAGTGATTATTTCGGAGTATCCCGTCCTTCGTTGGCACGCGAATTGGCACACATGCAGGAAGACGGATTACTCACTGCCGACCGGAAACAGATCACTATCCTTCAAAAAGAAGAGCTTGTCCGGCTTATCCAATAGAGTTTGCCGGTATCCACAAAAAAATATTCATTGTTGTAACATTAGTTACAGAACTGCCCGCAACCTTTGCGCTACATTTGCGTTCATTAATCAAGAAGACTAATTAAAACGTAAATGTTATGAGTATGTTCTGTTATCAATGTCAAGAAACCGCAATGGGTACAGGTTGTACCTTAAAAGGAGTATGCGGTAAAACATCCGAAGTGGCTAACCTGCAAGACCTGTTACTCTTTGTAATACGTGGAATTGCCGTGTACAACGAACACCTGCGTAAAGAAGGACATTCCTCCGAAAAAGCGGACAAATTTATCTATGATTCTCTCTTTATCACTATTACCAATGCCAACTTTGACAAAGCAGCCATTATTGGGAAAATAAAGGAAGGACTACGCTTGAAAAAAGAACTGGGCGGTAAGGTTTCTATCAAAAACGCTCCCGACGAATGTCTTTGGAACGGCAATGAAGATGAATTTGAAGAAAAGGCTAAAACAGTGGGGGTGCTTCGCACACCAGACGAAGACATCCGTTCGTTAAAAGAACTGGTGCACTACGGACTGAAAGGAATGGCAGCCTATGTAGAGCACGCACATAACCTGGGTTACCAGTCACCGGAAATCTTCGCCTTCATGCAACATGCATTAGCTGAACTGACCCGCAATGATATAACTATGGAAGAACTGGTTCAACTTACACTGGAGACAGGTCAACATGGGGTGTCTGCCATGGCACAACTGGATACTGCCAATACAAGCAGTTACGGCAATCCCGAAATTACCGAAGTCAATATCGGTGTACGCAACAATCCGGGTATCCTTATCAGCGGGCATGACCTGAAAGACCTCGAAGAACTACTGGAACAAACGGAAGGTACGGGAATAGACATCTATACTCACAGCGAAATGCTTCCGGCCCATTACTATCCCCAACTAAAGAAATACAAACATCTGGCAGGAAACTACGGGAATGCCTGGTGGAAACAAAAGGAGGAGTTTGAAAGCTTCAACGGGCCGATCCTGTTTACAAGCAACTGCATTGTTCCTCCACGTTCCAACGCCAGCTACAAGGATCGTATCTATGTCACCGGCGCTTGCGGACTGGAAGGAGCACATTATATCCCGGAACGTAAGGACGGAAAACCAAAAGATTTCTCTGCACTGATTGCCCACGCCAAGCAATGCCAGCCACCGGTAGCAATAGAAAACGGTACTCTTATCGGCGGGTTTGCCCATGCGCAAGTGACGGCTTTGGCAGACAAAGTAGTAGAAGCTGTAAAGAGCGGTGCGATTCGTAAGTTCTTTGTCATGGCAGGATGCGACGGACGTATAAAGAGTCGTGAATATTACACAGAGTTTGCCCGGAAACTTCCGAACGATACGGTTATCCTGACAGCCGGATGTGCAAAATACAGATACAACAAGTTGTCTTTAGGTGATATCAACGGTATTCCCCGTGTACTGGATGCAGGACAGTGTAACGACAGTTATTCACTAGCCGTCATTGCCCTGAAACTGAAAGAAATCTTCGGTTTGGATGATGTAAACAAGTTGCCTATTGTATATAACATTGCTTGGTATGAACAGAAAGCCGTTATCGTATTGCTGGCCTTATTAGCTTTGGGAGTGAAAAACATTCATCTGGGTCCTACCCTCCCCGCTTTCCTTTCTCCGAACGTAAAAAATGTGTTGATAGACCAATTCGGAATCGGTGGTATCAGTTCGGTAGATGAAGATATTATGAAATTTCTGTCATAACTAATAGAACCTGAATCTTACATAAAGGCGCGGACAATGCAATGTTTTTGTATCGTCCGCGTCTGAAATTTATAGTAGAATCAACTTATTCTTTCCGGTCAGTCATTTCTCGGCAAAATCAAATTAAGGAGTACGCCTACCAAAGCTGCCAGTCCGATACCGGATAAAGAAAATTCCCCCCAGGTAAAAACAGCTCCGCCGATACCGACAGTCAATGTTAAAGATACGATGATAATATTCCTTGTACGACTCAAGTCAATACAATTATTTACCAGATTGGCTATACCCGCACAGGCTATTGTACCGAAGAGCAAAAGCATAATTCCACCCAACACTGCACTCGGAATTGATTTCAACAATGCACTGATCTTACCTATAACAGAAAATAAGATAGCAGAAAACGCGGCAATCCGGATTACCTGCGGATTAGTGATCTTCGTCAGAGACATGGCACCCGTTACTTCGGAATAAGTAGTTACAGGAGGGCCGCCTACCAGTCCGGCAAAAAAACAAGCCAGACCGTCTCCCAATAAAGTACGATGCAGACCGGGGTCTTTCACAAAATCTTTTCCGGCAACAGTGTTGACCACATATACATCACCAATATGCTCTATCACCGGAGCAATCGCTACCGGAATCATAAACAGCACCGGTTCCCACGAAAACTTAGGGAAAACAAATTGAGGCAAACCAATCCATGCCGCATCTCTGACACCGGATAAATCCAAATCATAGAAAAACCATGCGGCCAGATAACCTACTATAATCCCACAAAAGATAGGTATCAGCTTTAAAAGTCCTTTCGCTTTCATCGAAACAATAACCGCAGTAACCAACGACAACAAGGCCAGCACCCAGTTTTCCTTTGCCATATTCACACCGGTTCCCGCCAGAGACAGTCCAATCAGAATAATGACCGGACCTATGACAACCGGAGGAAACAATTTCTCAATTACCCTTATCCCCTGCCACTTGACAAGCGCACTCATTACAAAATAAACAAGCGCAACCCCTACCATGCCCGATAAAGTGCCGGGTAATCCGTAAAGTTCCGTCGCTTTTATGATAGGAGCAATAAAAGCAAAACTACTTCCCAAGAAAATAGGAACCTTCCCACGAGTGACAGCGTGAAAGATAAGAGTACCGATCCCGGCGGTAAATAAAGCAGTGGAAGGGTCGAGCCCGACCAATAACGGTACAAGAACCGTAGCTCCAAAGGCTACAAACAGGAATTGTACTCCCACTATCCCTTTCCTTAAAGGAGTAAGATTATTTGAATCCATAAGTGTGATGTAGATTAATTGAGTGCAAAATTAATCTTTTTAGACAATTTAACTACCTTTTTTCACAAAAATACATCCAAAAAGCCCTTTAATTTGTTGTTAATAATGTGTAACTTCGCACGGTGAGAACGAATACGACAATTTTATAACTTAATAATATATTGCCTATGATATTTACAGCAGAAAACACCTTACTTATTGGTTCTATCTTACTTTTCGTCAGCATTGTTGTTGGAAAAACCGGATACCGCTTCGGAGTGCCCACTTTATTACTATTCCTTGTAGTAGGAATGCTATTTGGAAGTGACGGGCTCGGACTCCAGTTCCATGACGCCAAAGATGCACAATTCATTGGTATGGTTGCATTAAGCATCATCTTGTTTTCGGGAGGTATGGATACGAAGTTCAAAGAAATCAAACCCATTTTAGGACCAGGTATCGTGCTTTCTACCGTCGGAGTTTTACTCACTGCCCTTTTCACCGGATTGTTTATCTGGTGGCTATCCGGCATGAGTTGGACAAATATTTATCTGCCTATCACGACTTCATTGTTATTGGCAGCTACTATGTCGTCTACCGACTCGGCCTCCGTATTCGCTATCCTGCGTTCGCAGAAAATGAATCTGAAACATAACCTCCGTCCCATGTTGGAATTGGAAAGTGGTAGTAATGACCCTATGGCGTATATGCTGACCATTGTGCTGATACAGTTTATCCAATCGGCAGGTATGGGAGTCGGTGCTATTGTCGGTTCATTTGTCATTCAGTTTATGGTAGGTGCAGGTGCCGGATATGTACTCGGAAAGCTGGCTATCCGTATGCTGAACAAACTCAATATTGACAACCAGGCATTGTATCCGATATTATTGCTGGCTTTTGTATTCTTCACCTTTTCTATCACCGACTTGCTGAAAGGTAACGGTTACCTTGCCGTATACATCGCAGGTATCATGGTAGGAAACAATAAAATCATGCACCGCAAGGACATCTACACATTTATGGACGGATTGACCTGGCTGTTCCAAATCATCATGTTCCTTTGCCTCGGACTTCTCGTCAATCCGCACGAAATGCTGGAAGTAGCAGTAGTAGCCTTGTTGATCGGTGTCTTTATGATTCTCATCGGGCGTCCGTTAAGCGTGTTCCTCTGCCTGCTCCCTTTCCGGAAGATTACCATGAAATCGCGGTTGTTCGTATCATGGGTAGGACTACGCGGTGCCGTACCTATCATCTTTGCCACCTATCCGGTAGTTGCAGGCGTGGAAGGTTCGAATATCATCTTTAATATCGTATTCTTCATTACCATTGTCTCGTTGGTTGTGCAGGGAACAACGATTTCTTTCGTTGCCCGCATGCTGAACCTCTCCAAACCACTGGAGAAAACAGGGAATGACTTTGGAGTGGAGCTCCCGGAAGAAATAGACTCCGACCTTAGCGACATGACCATTACCACGGAAATGCTGGAAGAAGCAGATACCTTGAAGGATATGAATCTTCCCAAAGGAACATTGGTTATGATAGTGAAACGCGGAGATGAGTTTTTAATTCCTAACGGAACACTGAAACTTCATGTAGGAGACAAGTTGCTCCTTATCTCCGAAAAATCAAAAGAGGAAGTGAACGAATCCGAATAAGGCGGGGAACGAAATATGTTCAAACATCCCCCGTTAATTAACCGTAAAACTTAATTGTAAAATTCGGGTTACATTAATGAAGTATTAATTTTGCGCAGTTTTAAACTAAATGTGCAAAAACGAATGGAACAAGAACATCAGTTCATCGACTATATTGAACAAAGCATTATCAAGAACTGGGATAAAGACTCTTTGACTGACTACAAAGGAATTACCCTCCAATATAAAGATGTGGCTCGTAAAATAGCTAAATTCCACATTGTTTTAGAAAGTGCCGGTATTCAGCCGGGAGACAAGATAGCAGTCTGCGGACGTAACAGTGCCCATTGGGCTGTCACTTTTCTGGCTACTATCACTTACGGAGCCGTAATTGTTCCTATTCTCCATGAATTTAAAGCGGATAATATCCATAATATTGTCAACCACTCCGAAGCCAAACTGCTTTTTGTCGGCGACCAGGCATGGGAAAACCTGAATGAAGACGCCATGCCCCTGTTGGAAGGAATAGCGTCACTCACCGATTTCTCATCATTGGTATCACGCAATGAAAAACTGACGTATGCTTTCGAACACCGGAATGCGATATACGGTCAACGTTACCCGAAGAATTTCCGCCCGGAGCATATCTGTTACCGGAAAGACAGGCCCGAGGAACTGGCTATTATCAACTATACTTCAGGAACTACAGGCTATTCAAAAGGTGTCATGCTCCCCTATCGCAGTATCTGGTCGAATGTGGCCTATTGTTTTGAAATGCTTCCCGTCAAACCGGGCGACCATATCGTTTCCATGCTTCCTATGGGACACGTTTTCGGTATGGTATACGATTTCTTATATGGCTTCTCCGCAGGTGCGCATATCTATTTCCTGACACGTATGCCGTCTCCGAAAATCATCTCACAATCTTTCTCGGAGATTAAGCCCAGAGTTATCTCTTGCGTACCTTTGATTGTAGAAAAGATTATCAAGAAAGATATCCTCCCTAAAGTGGATAGCAAAATCGGAAAGTTATTGCTCAAAGTACCTATCGTCAATGACAAAATCAAATCGTTGGCCCGCCAGGCAGCTATGGAAATCTTTGGAGGTAATTTCGACGAAATCATTATCGGCGGCGCTCCTTTCAATGCCGAAGTAGAAGCTTTTCTCAAAAAGATAGGTTTCCCCTACACCATTGCTTACGGCATGACAGAATGTGGTCCGATTATCTGCTCCAGCCGTTGGGATACATTGAAACTTGCTTCCTGCGGAAAGGCCACTACGCGAATGGAAGTCCGCATTGATTCCCCGGATCCTAAAACTCATGCCGGAGAGATTGTTTGCAGGGGAGCGAATATGATGCTCGGATATTATAAGAATCCGGAAGCTACCGCACAAATCATTGATGTAAACGGGTGGTTGCATACAGGAGATCTGGGCGTTATGGATGAAGAAGGTTATGTAACTGTTCGCGGACGTAGCAAGAATATGCTTCTCACTTCCAGCGGACAGAATATCTATCCGGAAGAGATAGAAAGCAAACTGAATAATATGCCGTATGTGGCGGAATCATTAATCGTATTGCAACACGACAAACTGGTGGCGCTTATCTATCCGGATTTTGACGATGCATTTGCTCACGGATTGCAGCAAAACGATATCCAGAAAGCTATGGAAGTCAACCGTGTCGAACTGAATCAACAATTGCCTAACTACTGCCAGATCAGCAAGATTAAAATTCATTTCGAGGAATTTGAAAAGACAGCGAAGAAATCAATCAAACGTTTCATGTATCAGGAAGCAAAAGGATAAGATTTTTTTCGTATACAAAAGACAAGATAAATAAAAACGGTGAACAAGCACAGGGGTTTGTTCACCGTTTTTTCTAACCTAACCAACTTTATTTCCTTAATCTATCATCTTTCAACAATCTTTTACCTTAAAACCAAACCTATCCCTAACACAATAAACCTCTATTAAATCTTAACCTATTTTTTCTTAAAGTTGTATGAACGAAATAGCCTGTCCTCCTCCGGCAGCCATACGTACAGTCAGCGTATTTTCAGCTGTGACAGTTTGTTCCGTAATCTGATAATCTGCCGGATTCGTTTTCCAGTCCGCCTTCTCACCGTCGGCATAGATAACAGCTTTATATTGTTTGCCCGGTTTCAGGAAGTCCAGTTTTATTTCCAGTGTTCGGGGAGCCTCATTGGTAGCTGCTCCGAAGAAATAATTATTTTTCGCTTTACGTACAACAGCTACAAACTCTCCCGGTTCTCCTGCCAATGCCTTGGATTCGTCACAATCCGGGTCGAAATCGCGGAAGAACCGGAAAGCAGGATGTCCTTCATAATGCTCAATCATATCAGAAGCCATTTGCAAGGGAGAATATAGAATCACCCAATTGGCAATCTGCTTCGCCAATGTTGTGTTGACACGGCTGTTCCCCTTATCCTGGTCATTCCATTTCCGACGACGGGGAGAGTCTTTGGTTTGCTGGAACAAAATATCAAAAGTTCCCGGAGTGTAGTCCATTGGACCAGACAGCAAGCGGGTAAACGGCAACATTACATGATGAGACGGCGGATTTCCTTCACTCCATGCATTCCATTCCATACCTCTGGCTCCTTCGCGCGTCATCATGTTAGGCCATGTACGGCGGATACCGGTATCCTTAATCGGTTCGTGTGCATCCAATGTCATTCTATGCTCCGCAGCTGTTTCCACTACCTTCTGATAATGGTTGACTCCATATTGTCCATGATGTGAAAGCCCGTTCGGGAAAGCTCCTGCATAACCTGTTTTCAGGATGTGGATGCTGTGGTCGGTATACCATTGCATTGCATGAACCATTTGCCGTTCATAATTCGGGATATTTCCTCCTGTTTCATGGTGTCCAATGATTTCGATTCCTTTTTCCTTGGCATAACGTACTATTTCATCTATGTCAAAGTCAGCGTAAGGTTTCGTAAAATCAAAATTCTGCATACCGCCCCAACTTTCCCAACCTTCATTCCAGCCTTCAAACAATACCGCTTCTATATTATTGGCAGCAGCGAAGTCGATATATTTTTTGGCATTGACAGTGGTAGCACCGTGGCGTTCATCCATTTTCCAAGTCTCTACACCCAGATGCATCCCCCACCATACACCGATATATTTCAAAGGACGAATCCAATCAGTAGTTTCCAACACACAAGGGTCATTCAGGTTCAGGATCAGGGAAGAATTGATTAATCCGACAGCTTCCGGAGCAATCTGGATAGTACGCCAGGAAGTTGTAAAATGGTTGCTTTTGCGTACCTTGATACCGTCCGGCCAGGGAGTAAGTTCCGCCTTCAAAGTGTAATCTCCGATTTGTTTCAGCGTCATTTCGGAGAAATCATACAATGCCGCTTCATGGATACTTCCGTAAACACCATCCGCCGTCTTAAAGGTAAAAGGAGTATTGGCTGTCTCCACTTCGGAAATAGGCTGCTGCTTATAAAGCAATTCATAAGTCTCGGCACTCGCAGGAATCGACCATGAGGTACCGTCCTGACGGAAGTGGAAAGTAGTCAGTTCATCAGTTATCATCAGAGAATCCACATTGGGAACATTATATTCATAACGGAACCCTACTCCGTCATTGAAAACCCGGAAACGAAGGGTCAACTGCACCTGATCCTCATTAATCAGATTGACAGCCATTTCATTATAATGGTTCCGGTTGGTTTTATTTTCTCCCCACGGCTGCGTCCATGTTTCATCTTTGCTGTCGAATGTGGTTTTCTCTATCCGGAAGCCTCCTCCCAGAATAACACCGTTTCCCTCCACAAAACCCATTTTTGAATTTTCTATCAGCAATGAATCATTTACCGACACATTATAAAACGGAGTACCATTCTCATCTACCGTCAACGTCATCTTGATGTGACCGTCCGGTGATTTTACTTCTGTTTTCGGACTGCTACACGCACAACATCCCAGCATACACAGAAAAGCTACAACTAAATGCTTTACTTTCATAGTACAATTATCTGTTTATATATAATACAATCCATAAAGAAGAAACACTTAATTGTATGCGACTTTTCTTTATAAAGAAAGTCCGAATCTGATTTGCTTTGCAGGCAAACCTCAGATTCGGACTTTTATTTTCATTAAAACACCGGATGTTATCTATCAAACATCGCTCATCCGGCAATTATTATTTATGCAGAAGAACATCAGTACCCGGAACAATCTTTCCCATTGACCACACACAACGTACATTCAACTCCTTATCGAGAATCACAATATCTGCATCCAGCCCTTTAGCCAATGCCCCTTTCCGGTCACTGACTCCAATCAAACGGGCGGGAGTCTCGGAAGCCATGCGCACTGCATCCTCCAAAGGAATATTTGCTTTCTTTACCATTGTACGCACCAACACATCCATTGTAGCCAAACTACCGGCCAGCGCGGAATGGTCTGCCATTTTACACACTCCATCTTCAATAATATAACGCGAGTCAATCGGTTCATGTCCTTCGTAAGCAGCGTAAGCCAGCGCATCAGTCACCAGACACGTATTCTCCACTCCTTTCAGTTTATAAACCAGTTTCAGAATAGTGGCAGGCAAATGAATGCCGTCCGCAATAACTTCTACCGTCATTCCGTCTGTCAGATATACACTCTCCACCGTCCCTTCATATTTATATTCACGGCGTTTGTGGAAACCCGGCATTGCATTGTAAAAATGAGCAGCATGTGAGAAGCCCACCGCATACGCCGCTTTAATCTCATCATATTCGGCTTCTGTATGTGTAACTGCCGTCATTATTCCCTTTGAACGGGTATATTTGGCGAAATCATGCGCTCCACGTAATTCCGGGCTGATATCCCAACGCTTGATACAAGTAGTATGTTCCAATAACGGAATATATTCATTCTCATCAGGAGTTTTCAGAAAACCTTCATACTGGCTTCCTGCCATTTTCGGATTCAAATAAGGTCCCTCAATATGCAGACCGAGAATTGGAGAATCCGGTTCCTGCATCAATCCCTCACACACATCGACAGCCTGATAAAGTTTTTCAAACGATGTGGATGACAAAGTAGGAAACATACTGGTGGCGCCATGCTTCAAATGCGCGGTAGTTGCCATGCGGAATGCTTCTTCCGTAGCTTCGGTAAAATCATGTCCGCCGCCTCCGTGCGCGTGCATACTGACAAATCCCGGTACGATTGTCATTCCCCGGGCGTCAATAACCGTTGCACCGATAACTGCCAGGTCACTGTTGGTCACCTCTAATATTTTTCCGTCACAAATCAATACCGAACCGTCTTTCAGCCAGCCTTGCGGGGTAAGTATTCTACCGTTAATTATCTGAGTTAACATAGTCTTCTTTATTTATTAGATTTAAAACAGTTTATTGGTACCTTCCACTAATTGCCCCATTGCCCATACGGCTCTCACATTCAAGTCTCTGTCGAGGGCAATAATATCGGCATCCTTACCACGTTCAAGCGTTCCTTTGCGGTCAAGTACTCCCATTATGCGGGCAGGCGTTTCGGATACCATGCGTATCACATCCGCCAAAGGTATTTCTGCTTTCTGCACCATGGTACGAATCAAGCGGTCCATAGTAGCCACACTTCCTGCCAAAGCAGAACGGTCGGCCAGCTTGCATACTCCGTCTTCAATAATCACGCGCGGGTCAAAAGCAGTCTGGCTGTCACTGGCCGCACAAGCCAGTGCATCCGTTATCAGGCAGGTACGCTCCACTCCTTTTATCTTATAAACAAGACGCAGAATAGTAGGTGGTACATGAATACCGTCAGCCACCACTTCGACCGTCATGTCGTCAATCAGGTAAATACTTTCTACCGTACCTTCGTATTTATATTCTTTCCGTTTATGGAATCCCGGCATTGCATTATAGAAATGAGTAGCATGGGTATATCCGGCTTCATAGGCAGTCTGTATGTCCTCAAACTCCGCCTGCGTATGTCCTACGGAAGCCAACACTCCTTTCGCCGTGATGTATTTACCGAATTGCATGGCTCCCGGAAGCTCCGGCGCAGCATCCCAACGCTTGATACAACGAGTTTCCTCCAGTAACGGGATATATTCTTCCGGATCGGGGTTTTTGATATTTTCGGGAATCTGTCCGCCTGCCATAGCCATATTGAAATAATGTCCTTCCAGATGAAGTCCTAATACAGGGCTGTCCGGTTCCGCCATCATCTTCTCGGTAGTCTCTGCGGCTGCACGAATCATAGGAATGGTAGAAGAAGAAAGAGTGGGGAAAATACTGGTCGTACCATGCTGCATGTGAGCTTTGACAGCTACCCGGAAAGCTTCTTCCGTGCCTTCCATGAAGTCTCTTCCACCGCCGCCATGAACGTGGATTTCCACTCCTCCGGGAACGATATACATTCCTTTGGCGTCGATAAGTTTAGCTCCAATAATTGCAAGGTCACAATTGGTTACTTCCAGAATTTTGTTGTCGCGAATAAGCACTGATCCATCTTTCAGCCAACCTTGAGGCGTCAGGATGCGTGCATTAATGATTTGTGTTAACATATCGCTATTATTAAATTAATTATAGGCCTGTGTGAATCAATGACACTCTTTTTGGGGGAAGTACACTGATTTTTTCAATTGCAAAATTACGCTTTTCTATTCAATCTATCGATAAAATAGTCCGGTAAACTTCCAATATAATACAAAAAAAAGGTTGTCAATCTTATCGACTGACAACCTTGTTCTATTTGGAGCGGAAAACGAGACTCGAACTCGCGACCCTAACCTTGGCAAGGTTATGCTCTA